>Ga0209802_1000636_pt1 | contig 27176 bp, 29 predicted proteins | sample GraSoiAngelo_129_FD_185886 | JGI IMG/M metagenome (GOLD analysis project Ga0209802, IMG submission 185886) | Grasslands soil microbial communities from the Angelo Coastal Reserve, California, USA - 14_0927_12_40cm (SPAdes) (version 2) | ecosystem: Environmental > Terrestrial > Soil > Grasslands ... | reverse complement strand
TAGTTCTCTTCCTAAGCTCTTTGACGAACGAAAAGATATCGTTCTCTGTCCAGTCCAGAGGTTTTTTTGTTTGTAAATTCAAACCATGCAATACTGATTCTACGTCATATTCGTCTATTCCAAGACCACTGAATCTTTGTGTAATTGCATGAATAATTTTTCCACTCTTACTTTCTAGTTCCCTTGTTAACTTGTGCCATTCACGTTGAAGTATCTGCTTCATCCATTGATCAAATTCTTCTTCAACAAATTTTACATCTTCTATTGGATTATGTGTATCGACTGGAACTGGCTGGCCCTGAATGTCAGTAGAACCTGATATATCCACAACATGAATAAGGACTTCGGCTTGTCTTGCGTCATCTAAGAATTTATTTCCAAGGCCTTTACCTTCATGAGCTCCTGGAACAAGACCCGCAACGTCGATTAATTTAACTGGAATATACCTAGTTCCCTTCACACATAATTGATGTACATGATTTATAGAGAAATATTTGCAAGCGCACTCAGCTTTCACATACGCGATTCCTACATTAGGCTCAATGGTAGTAAACGGGTAGTTTCCTATCTGTGCTGTTGTTTGGGTAGCAGCAGAAAAGAAGGTGGATTTTCCTACATTGGTCTTCCCTAGAAGGCCGATTTGCATGCAAATCAGTCCAAGATTTGCTCTTATTAGTATTCCAGAAGTGTTTAATTTAATTCAACATTCAACCTATTCGTTGAAGATAATAACAGGTAATCCTGGAACCGGAAAGCATATAGTAGCAAGAATAATTGCAAAGAAACTAAAACTTGAGCTAATTGACATAAACAAGGTCGCAATAGGCCATGGAGTATTCGAAAAAGGAGATGGAACTTTAGATGTGGATTTAAGTGAATTAAAGAAGATAATTACCAAGAAAGCTTCAAAAAATTCTTTGCTTGTTGGACATTTAGCTCCTTATGTGGTGTCAAGAAACAATGTTGAATCTGCAGTTGTATTGAGAAGAAACCCCTACAAGCTTCAGTCTGTGTACAAGAAAAGAAAATATAGTTACAAAAAGGCAATTGAAAACTTAGGTAGTGAAGTATTAGGAATAACATATTATGACATGGTAAAAAAAATTGGTCGTAACAAGACTTTCCAGATAGATGCAAGTGACAAAACAGTCTCAACGGTAGTAAAGAAAATTGAGACTCTTTTCCTTAAAGGTAGAACCCGGGAAGATGGCGTTGATTGGTTGGGATTGATTCTAAAAAAAGGAGATATGAAGAGATTTTTCCTGTACTAGGTTCAAATAGTGTTGATTCAGATCACAATATGAAATGTTTGAGATAAAAAAATCTGATCTTGCAGGTAGGATAGGGGTATTGTATACAAACCATGCAAAAGTTGAAACACCAGCATACGTACCGGTTGTACATCCGCTAAGACAATCAATACCTCCCAAAAAAATGAAAGAGATTGGTTTTGATCTAGTTATAACCAATGCCTTTATCACACTGAAACAATTTGGCGACGATGCAGTAAGAAAGGGCATTCATAGGATACTTGACTATGATGGTGCAGTTATGACTGATTCTGGAGGTTATCAAGTGTTGGAGTATGGAACTATAGATGTAGATCATAGAGCAATTGCATCTTTTGAAAAAGGAATTGGGGCAGACATTGCAATTCCCTTGGACAAGCCAACAGGATTCGGCCTGTCAAAAAAGAAAGCAAAAGAGTATGTTGAGCACACACTAAGAGTTTCCAAGGAAACTCTAGACACTCGTAATAACAATGGACAGATATGGGTAGGTCCGATACAAGGAAGCGAATACTCGGATTTAGTTAGAAAATCGACAAAGTCTCTTGTCGAATTTGGTTTTAAAATGTTAGCATTGGGAAGTCCAGTTGAATTCATGGAATCGTACGAGTACAAACTGTTAGCTGGTATGATAATTACCGCTAAAAATGAAATGCCTGAGTCTATTCCTCTGCATCTTTTTGGGGCAGGACATCCCTTGACTATTCCACTAGCTGTTGCGCTAGGATGTGATACTTTTGATTCCGCGTCTTACATGCTCTATGCAAAACATGATAGGTACATAATGGAAAATGGTACAATTCATCTTAATGACATATCTTATTTTTCTTGTAATTGCGAGGTTTGTAGTAATTTTAGGCCAAAAGAGATTCAATTATTAAGTAAGGAAGATAGGATAAACAAGATAGCGCTTCATAATCTTTATTCGATAAAAGCTGAAGTTGACAGGGTAAAAGAGGCTATTCACGAAGGACGATTGTGGGAATGTGTCATGAGGAAGGCCCATTCACACCCCAAACTATTTGAAGCCATATCTGTGTTTACCAAAAATACTTCCTTCTTTATTGAAACGACACCACGTTTCAAAGAGAATGCAGTTTTCCTTTTTTCAAGGGAGGACCAGTTTAGACCCGAGATCTCCAGATTTCATGACATAGTGCGCAGATTCAAGACAGATAAGCATACTCTTGTTATAGTTCCAGACGGAGGTATTAGGCCATTTTATTTATCTGGAGAATACAATAAATTGAAAAAGAAATTTGCTGCGAAGATTATTGACATACAATTTTGCCAATACAATCCATTCCTAGGTATAATTCCACTAGAGCTCTCTGATATTTATCCGGCTGCGCATTATCTGGTTTCTAATAACAACTTTTTCAAAGAGGAGTTTCCCGAATTTATGAAGACCTGGAAAATATTTCTTAAAAACAATAGATTCAAAACAATATACGCGGCGGATGATGAATTCCTAAGGTATTATGCAAAAGTGCCAAAAATAAAAACAAAATTTTTCAATTTTAAAAAATAATAAAAAAGTGAAGAACGATTTTCGCTTAAAGTGCGGCGTCTTCTGCCCAGCCTTTGACGAATACACCGTTCTTGTGGAGAGGAACTGGTTGACCAGCTGTGTAAGTCATAGGTCTCATCCAGAATATTGACTTTGTTGGGCAAACACCGATACATGCACCGTCTGAGATACATCTTTCTGGATAAAAGACAAATGCTTTACCTCTCTTCCAACCTTCTACTGGTTTGACACGAAGAACGTCTGGGCCTAGAGAAGTACAGATCTCTACGCAAAGCGCACAACCTATACATCTTTGTTCATCTATGTCCGGAATGATTGCTATTGGCATTCTAATTTTGATTATTCACCATTTGCTATTTAAACCATCTGTAAAATTCATAACGGAGTTATAGAATTATTTCACATTTGTAGAACAAAAGAAAAACAAAAAGAGAGTATAATTGATTATTTTTACTTCTTTGATTGGCGCATTGCATCTATCTGGCCTGATGTTACCCAGTTAAGCAATTCTGCTGCGCTAGGATTTAGATCTCCTTTCTGATTCATCATATTGTGAACCCAAATCCAATTTATTTGGTTCAATAATGGTTTGTTTCCCTCATCGCCTTTTCGAACTTTATCTCGAAGGTCTTTTGGGATTGTGCTCCACCATTGTTCAAAGGTTCTACCCATGCACAGATCAATTTTGGTTGATATAATTAAGTCTTTTGTAGATTATACTAACAGTATAATGACTTTTTTCTACAGAACACTAAAGGTTTAAAGGTACTTTGGAAAGATTTTGAATTCTTGCAGGTAAAAGTTCTAGGTGCAGCCAAAGAGGTGGGCCGCTCTGCCTTTCAAGTCAATTGCGATGGCACCGGTTTCCTCTTAGATTACGGGGTCGAGTTGGGTGATGAACCCGCCTATCCTATGGAGGTAAATCCACATGACATTAATGCTGCAATCATAACTCATGCACACCTAGATCATTCAGGTAACATTCCCTTGCTTTTTACAGGAGGGAGTACAGATGTATACGCAACTCCTCCAACTTTTGATCTGTCGAGACTCTTGATAGAAGACATGATAAAAATTGAAAAAAGTCATCTTCGGTTTGATATGTCTGACGTTACAAAAATGATAATGCATTCAAAGGAAATCGGGTATAGGGAGAAAGTTATTCGCGGTAATGCCTCCTTTGAACTTCGTGAGTCTGGTCATGTTTTGGGTGGAGCCTCAGTCTTAGTAGAATCTGAGGATAAAAGGTTGTTTTACACAGCCGACATTAATCCTAAAGGATCTCGCATGTTAAGAGAAGCTGATCTTGATTTTGGTGAAATAGACCTCATAATCACGGAAAGCACATATTCGCAGACTGATCAGATGCCTCGTGATGAAGCAGAAGAAAAGTTTATCGAGTTCGCATACGAGGTATTAGACAGAAAAGGCTTTCTTTTTGTTCCTGCCTTTTCCGTCGAAAGATCTCAAGAGATAGCTTGCGTTCTGAAGAATGCAAATTTCAAGCACAAAGTTATCATGGATGGTATGGCTGTCAAAGTAAATGAAATAATGTTAAGATATCCAGATTATCTACGCGACCCTAAAGTCTTTGCAGATTCTGTTCATCAAGCCATTTGGATAAAGGGCGAAAAAGAAAGAAAAGGCGCGTTAAGCGAACCCTCGGTTGTAATTTCTCCAGCTGGTATGCTGGTAGGTGGATCAGCGGTCTTTTACTTGCAACAACTAGCTCTTGATAAGAAAAATGGCATCGCATTAGTTTCATACCAAGGGCAGGGAACACCTGGAAGAAAACTTTTGGATGCTGGACGCGTAAGTATACGCGGAAAAGAAATGAGGGCAGAAGCAGAAGTTAGACAGTTTGAATTTTCAGGACATGCTGACAGAACCGCACTTTTTGAGCTAATTGGAAAAATAAGAGGTAGCCCTAAGGTTCTTACAGTTCATGGAGACAACGAATCGTGTACAAGGTTTGCCGCAGAAATCCATGAGAAGTTTGGCCTTGAAGCCCATGCTCCAAATGCTGGAGAGATAATCACTATTTGAGATGCAAAAAATCTCCACAATAAATCTAGATTTTACAATAAACAGTGGTCAAGTATTCCTCTGGGATAAAATTGGAAATGAATGGATAGGTGTAAACGGCCAAGACCTACTGATTGCATCACAGAAGCCATTCAGGTTCATTTCTTCTTTGACAAAAACAACAAATTTTTTCAGAGAAGATGACGACGTGGAGAAAATCTTGTTAAATATCAGTAAAGACGAGCTTGTCAGGAGAACTGTGAAGCGTTTCAGGGGTTTGAGACTAATAAGACAGGATCCCTTCCAGTGCTACATTTCATTCATTTGCTCTTCTAATTCCTCGATACGAAATATCAAATTAATGCTACAAAATCTGTGTAAAAAATTCGGAAGGCAGATCGAGTTTAAAAAACGGAATTTTTTCACCTTTCCAGAAGTCAAAACATTAGCTAATGCTTCCATGAAAGAGCTATTATCCTGTGGTCTTGGGTTTAGGGCAAAATATGTAAGAGACGCAGCCAAAGCGGTGGATTCGGGAAGAATAGATTTCCACCTACTAAGAAGAGATGACTATAAATCTGCATTAGAAAATCTTAAAGCAGTTAGTGGAATTGGTAACAAAGTAGCTGATTGTATACTTCTGTTCTCTCTAGACAAACTAGAAGCCTTTCCAATAGACAGATGGACACAAAGAATTTTACTAAAATATTACTCAAAAATATTTCACGATATTACAGAAAAATCTCTGACGGAAAACAAATACAATTACCTCCATGAAAAAATTTTGGAGTATTTTGGACCTAATGCAGGATACGCGCAACAATTTCTCTTCAAAATGGAAAGAGATGTCAATAAAAAAAGTTGGTTGTAAAAACCCTTAATATGGTTACATATTGCCCGATATTTGGGCCTGTAGCTCAGCATGGACAGAGTGCTGGACTTCTAATCCAGTGGTCAAGGGATCGAAGCCCTTCGGGCCCGCTTTCAATTATACACAGTCGAAGATTCTCTGTGTACTTGACATTCCTCATAATTTATTTATCTTCAACCCAAGACGCATATAATATGAAAGACGTTGAACTGAGATTGGAAAGTCTAAACATAAAACCTCACGAGATAATCAAGGGAAAGATCCAAGTAAACTATTCTGGCAGATATGACGGGATAGTAGTCAATACTCAGATATTGAATTCAAATCAGCTTATTGTATATCGCTCCTACAGCAATAAGGCAATATCCCAGAATCTTTCAAGGTTATTTATCAACCGAAACGACATACCTAAGAATATGGTTGAGTTCACGGCGTCGATTGAATTTGAACCCAAAGAAACACATGAGGTAAAATTTCGTGTTTCTATAATACAAGAGCACAAAGAGATAGAAAGTGACGTTCTCTTTGCAAAACTAGTTCCTTAAAACAGCTAAATTGTTCTTGTTATTCTGCTACGAGGTAAGAGCTCCGTGAACCACATTGATCTCTCCTTTCATCCATGGATGTGGTTCACAATGATATGTTATCTGTGCTTCCTGAGTAAATAGGAATTGGTATTCCTTGCCGGGTTGAATTATTGCCGGTGAACCAAACTCTCCGCTGTACAAATCTTTAAACGGTTTATCAGGGGTGACAGTATGACCAATATCTCCCGTATTTTTCCAAATGATTAGATTACTTACTCCAAGTTGGGATTCAATTTTCTTTGGTACAAAGTTCTGCTCTTGTGCTTGGTTTTCAGCTCCAGGTACGATGATTATGGTTGTGGTCTGACCCGGATGCAGCACCTTATCTGAAATAATTGGCTTGGCGTTTAGTTCCGGAATAAAGTAAAGTTGATAGTAAGAGATTCCTACTGCAGCCCCGATTATAACAGCAATTAGTCCAATTCCATATGCATGACTTGATGATGGAATGCTCAACTAGCTCTTGATCTTTTTATTTCTCTTATAAAGCTATACAAAGACACTTCTGTTGTCTATGTTTTTTTCACATCAAATTTTCCTATTGTAGGATCTTTGATATCTTCAACTGACACGGTCTTGATTTGAGGGGTTGGGGCTGCCGGTGGAGAGGATGATTTTGAAGATTGTTCTTGAGGAGGCAATTTACCCGATGACTCCGGTCCGCCCAATGGTTTTGGAGGTTCTGCTTGTTCTTGCGGTGGCGGAGTTGGGATCTTTTTTGCTTCGTTGAGTCCATGTCGGTAGAGATGGAACATGCCAGCAAATACCATTAAAATCAATCCTGTCAAGAAAAGGTTAAAGTTCTTCATGCCTGCTAGTGCAGCGTTGTAAGCAGCTATGTTGAGAAATACTTGGAACAATAGGAGAGCAACTATCAACCAGTTTATCCACTTGCCTGAGAAATTTATCTGAGCTACCTTGTGAGAGCCCTTTGAAGCAGCTAACTTCGCTTTTCGCTCTGCTTCTTTTGCTAATAATATCATCATGTACGAGAATCCAAACCCTATAGGAATTAGTAGCAGCATTATAGTGTAAAAGAATATAGGATCGATTACAAGTCTAGCAACCAAAGGCTTTGTAACATCAGGTGTGATGTAAAAACCCCAATAAGTTGTTACCATAACCTGAGTAATTCCCGTAATGCCAAAGGCAGTGACAAGTGGCCTGTCTTTCCACGAGAATTTCTTGTATCTATCTAGAAATGGTGTCACGGCTAATGCGATGATGAACAGGGCAGGCCACAAAACTCCGGTTACGTATTTGTCATACTGTGTTCTAAGGAAAGCATAGATTCCTGTGAGGTACCATTCTGGTACAGTGATACCTGGAGGTACAGTGGGTTGAAACTTTGAACCCAAGTCAACTGGGAATACTCCTCCAGTGATAAGGACGGCTCCTGAAATCGCCATTACCATTGGCACATCAAAGACCAAAAATCTGGGCATATGAACTGCCATCAATCCAAGCATTACTATAGGCAGAACAAAGACATGCAAGGTATAAAACCTCAGAATAAAGTCGAAAAATCCTGAACCAAACATAGCATCACGTATAGTTGGTCCAACTACTGGCATAGAATTAGTAAGGGAGGCAGCAATACTAATCGCGAGTTCAGCGCGTTCGCTGAATATAATGTCATATCCGGTGAATGCCTCCAAAATAGTAACAGTACCAAGTATAACTCCAGCTACCCAAATGATTTCGTTTCTTATCTTATATCTACCACTAAAGTACTGATAATACATGTGAAGTACGGCAAGCAGAACCATTGCATTAGATGCGTGATAATGAATATTCCTAATAGCAAAGCCAAATGGTACGACGTCATTGATTTTTGCTACGCTATCCCAGGATCTATCCAATATTGGCTGATAGTAAAACATCAATAAGGCACCGGTGATTCCTAAGATAATGAACATAACAAACGTTAGCATACCAAGAAATCCAAAAGGACTCACAAATCTAGCTGGAAAAGAAAATTTTGTACCTATTAGTATGGTTCTCTCTAATCCGTCCCATATCCAGTAGAAGAAATCTACCAGACCGTTTCTACGCTTTAAGGAAACGACCATATCCTACTATTCCATTTTCGTTGACGTTCCACACGGCTGGCTTTATCCATATATAGCCATCATTATCAGTCTCAAGATAAAGGGTTGCTAAAACATTTGAAGGAGGAGCTTGGAGTGAAGCCGGACCCACAAATGCCTTTCCAGTTAGAGGATTGTACATGCTTCCGTGACACGGGCATTCTCCTCTTTTTCTTCCCTCTTGCGGCCAATATTTCCACAAACACCAGAGGTGTAGACAAACCATACTATACACGCGAAAAGCACTAACATCGTCTTTATCGCCACCAAGCTCCTCAGGCAATCTGATAAATTGCCATTTTTTAAATGCCTCTTGATCAATAACGGGATCTCCTGACGATGGATAAGTTATAACCTCTGAATGATTCTTTGGAAATGTTTTAACGTTAGCTTGAGTTCCGTCTGGCAGAACTACCTTCGCTCTTGTCAGGGAAATATTTGAAGGATTTGGCATGAATTTTCCCCAAGGAACAAATGGTGTAAATGTCAATGCCACACCAGCGGCTCCCAGTAATTTTAGAAAATCACGTCTAGAAAGAGTGCCCTTGGCAGAATCTTGCTCAGACATCCAAAGCTTCGTTCTTGGAAAATTGCATATAAATCTTGTCTAACTTCTCTTTGAAATTCTAAATTTTTTAAAAGTAATGACAGATATTGAAGATGCTATTGCGGTTCCTATCAGTATTTCAATCAAAGTTATAAAATTCTGAGAGCCCAGATTTTGAGTAAAAATTGCGTTATGGCCAGAGTTGTCAACGTTTATTGTTATTTTCTCCTCTCCAGCATTTCCCGCTCTATCCTTAGCAATTGCTTCGATTGTATGCTGACCGTCTTCAAGTAGTCCTGTGTAAAATTGGAATGTCTTGTTATCGTAGAGTGTTTGTTTTGGAAGCTTCACTATCAACCAATCCTTTTGTGCGGGGTTTAGTTCATCTATATCAAAGTTCATGTTAATCATGCCTGAGACGGTTGAGCCGTTTGTAAGGGATTTCAATGTAATTTTAGGTGGAGTATTGTCAACTATGAATCTGTATTCGCTTGAGACTGTATGTCCGACGGTGTCAGTTACAACAACTTTCATTGTATGTTCACCTTCAGAAAGATTCTCAGTTATCGCTGTCGGGTTTGTCTTGTTTATTATCTGTGGTGACCCCGAATCCAGATAATATGTTGCTGCTTCGATATTTTTTCCCAATGCCTCTGGGGGGATCTTGTATGTGCTGTTTACGAATTGTGGAATATCTAATTTTATTGGGGGCGCAGCTTCATTTGGAAGAATTGTTGAAAATTTGGTAGTTATTGTCACAGGTTCAGACAGAGAGCGTCCTCCAAATAATGTTGTGTGAATTAAAACAGAGTATGCGCCTGTCTGGTTTATCGGCGCATACAACACTGTTGAGGTTGCGTCTTTGTTTTTAATTGGGTAAAAACCTCCTCCCTCACTAAATACTGGACTAGGTCCAAGCCAATCCCCAGTAGGCCATCCCTGAAACTGTCCAAGCACACCAGGTGGGACATTTGTTTGAATAATTCTTCCTTGAGGATCTACTACAAAAACTGAAAGATTAGTATCTGGATCCTTCCAAGAAATGTTCATTGCAAGAGAGTTCACTGTACTGTCTCTTACATCAAAAAAGTATTCACGCCAATCCCCAGCATTATATCTATTAGACATATCGAATCCGCCTCCAACATAACCATTACCAAAAAGTGTGCCGCCTGTTGTGCCTTGTATTACTGTGGGTAAATCTTTTGGTTCCAGTTTTTTCATCACAGCGTATGAAACAGGCACATTAACAGTGTGTGATTTCCCTTTGAAGCTGACGAAACCCTCGTATAAACCGGGATTCTTCTCTTGTGGTACAAGTAAAGTTGCATCCACAGTAGATGTGCTGTGAGGTTTTATCTCTATGCTGTTAGAATCCAACCACACTTCAGACCATTTTACCTTCTTGTAGTAGCTTGCTGTAATAGTAAAATTAAGTGATGTCGAGTTTTGTTTTGTGTCACCTGACCAATATGAGTATCTAGTTGGTACTGGATAAACTCCAACAAGTGGGACGTGTTTGATCTTAGAGTTTGGATCAGAAACTCTAAGCTCCTGAACTGTTCCCCATGAACCTCCCCTATTAACTAGAGAAAGATCTTGATAAGTTGGCTTTGTATCATTATTTTTGTTGTTCCAATCGTAAAGATATAGTGATGAGATCTTCATGTCGTCGGCATACGTTTTAGCAGAAGAGTTCATGAATTGTGAGAACGGAAAGGATAGATCGAGGACCATTAATGAAGCGTCATTTGGAATAGATTTTGTCTTTTCAAAGAATGATATTAAACTAGTGTGATTTTTAATTTCAACTAGTGGAATGTAATTTGGTCTATAAACACCTGATTTATTTATCAGAGGATCTTTCAAGCGAGGTTCTGTTGTACTATTATATTGAGAAAATTTACTTAACTTCAGTTCTTCCGGTAGTATTTCTACGTTAATGGTATGGTTGGTAGGATTTGCGATCGTAAATGTGGTGGATGTTCTATCTCCTGATAATAATCGTCCTCCAAACCACGATGTTTGAGGCATTGAAGAATTAGTAAGCTGAAGCCTTTGTAGGCCAACGGAAGAAGAGTTCATAGATTTCAGAGATGAGTCTAAAACCTTCTTTATGTTCGAATAGGAAGCATTGTTGTAAACCACAAAAACATCATCGTTGCCTGTCACATAATTAATCGCGTTTGTTACGTTGACTAGACCAGAACCTTGTGTAAACGGATCGTTATAAATATCAGTTGCCGTTGACATCAGTATATTCTTGATCGTGAAAGGATCATATGGAATATCTTTGTCCTTCAAACCTTGCATTAAGATTGCTGCCGAGCCTGCAACAAGAGGTGCTGCAAGGCTAGTTCCTCCAAATAACGCAAATGATCCTGTTGCATCTTTACTAAATTTCGTAACCGATGTAGGAATGAAGCTGTACTCACCAACTGCCATCAAATCTGGTTTTGGATCTCCTATCACTGATGGTCCTTTGCTTGAAAAACCTGATACTTCACCATAGTTAGAAGTACTGTTACCAAATCTGGGTTGATTCTTGAATGGCCCATAGCCTACGTAGACATTGTCAGTGACGGCTCCAACTGTAAGACCAAATGGCGCAGCATCTGGAGTTGCCAGAGTACCGTATCCAGGTCCTGCGTTTCCAGCACTGCTAACAACTAAAACACCTGGATAGTTTTTGTCAAGAGAGCCGGGAACGTTGAGTGCGCTAAGCAAAAGTGACTGTACGTCAAGTCCTGGCACTGATTGAAGAGTAGGGAAATTGGAAATGCCCCAACTATTAGATAAAATATTAGCTCTAGGTTTTCCTGTAAATTTCCAGTTATTCTTTTCTTGATCAAATCCTGCTGCCCACAACCACCCGTATATTGCATCACCAAGCCACAATGCCTTTATTGGAACTATTTTTGCTTCAGGTGCAATTCCTTTTATGTGATACTTTGTAGAATTACCATAGATATCGTAAGATTCCTTTCCAGAGGAGACTATTGAGGCAGCAGTGCCAGTTCCGTGTCCACCAAAATCATACATTATTCCAAAGAAGTTACCTTGTGGATCAAGTGGAGGAAGTAATGTACCATTTACTGCACCTATTCCCTTGTTAATGAGTGAAGACTTTGTAATAACTCCGTATACATCAAGCACATGTGACCCTACCATACCCACACTATAGTCTAAATTCCCATCATGATTAGAATCGTAAGCAAGATGCTCTTCTCCGTTACCGAGTATGATCGGAGTTTCATCCGTGAAATCAAAATCGTAATTGGTATTCAGCGGTCTATCAAATTTTGTGAAATCCTTCCAAGAATCAGACATGTCTGGGATTATAGTATCATACAAGCCTGACGTTATAGAATCTACAACTAGAACTGGAACTAGTTGTAACCTAAAAAATTGACCTTGCATTGCACTTTCGTAGATCACACCAAAATGATAGACTCCACTTTTTGATACGATAAAGTGTTTTGGGTCCCTCCCTATTTTGTAGTCATCTGAGACAGTACCATTTAGGACGGAATTGCCTCCTCTTGGAAATAATGAGTTATAGACTTGAATGTATGTGCCCTTACCTCCTTTCTTTATGTCAAGGAAGACCCCTTGTGAGTTTACATAAACGGAAGAGGTAGTATTTTTTGGAATGGCCTTTGTATAGTTTTGAACTGTACCTTTGCTATTGATATTTGCAACAAATGTGGCGTTAGTTAGTACAAGACCTTGTCCATCTGCATCGATCATTACAGGAATATTTCTTTCATCCCTAGCAACAGAATCTTTCATGTCCGGGTTTGAAAAATCAGTTCCTGTGTCCACAATCCCTATCTTGATACCATACCCAGTGTATCCGTACTTGTGAATTACCTTATCAGAACCAAGGATTGTATCAATTCTAGAAACTTCGGTTGGAGAAACATTAGTTGCCATGGAATTAAATTCTAACGGTAGATCTTCGATCACACTATATCCTTGCAACTTTAGAGTTGAGACTTCATTCTGTTGGAAGACACCTACAACAAAGGAACCATGATTAGAACCTACTCCATAAATTACATTATCAGCTCTTGATGTTATATCTGAGACAGAGCCTGATCCAAAGACTATGTATCTTTTAACCGGATTCTCGTATAGTGTAGGTTGGAAGCTTATAAGTCCTGATTGTTCAATTTTTTGTTCTGGATTTTGATGTGGAACGTCAACATCATAAAATCCACTTACAGATTTGGGAAATAATGAGAACAATAGAATACACACTAAAAAAAGGCCTGCCTTTGAGATGGTAAACGATTTGTTCTTTGACATCGAATTAGCGTCGCCTAGCAAGGATGGTTATTTGTAATGCGATTATGATTGCTATCAAAGCTACTACTGGCAGAAACAATGAATTAAATTGTCCTGATGCTGCTTCCACGTTTTGAACTGATTCAGACATTGATGTGACGCTTCTGTTTATGTTCTGATTCGCTTGTGTAATCGATCTCTGACTACTGTTTAATACATCTCCAAAACCTTGAATTTCCGCCTTTAGCTTATCCAGTTCTTGTGTTGTCGAATCCAAGACAGAATTTAGCTTCCGTATTTGATTTGATATTCCTGTAATATCTTGTTTGAGTACTAGTGTAGCAGCTGAACCGTGAGAAGTCGTACGTTGAAAGTCAACCACTATGTGAAAAACATATGTTCCTTCTTGAGGTGGAGTAAAATCTGTGTAGTAAAGACCTGGATGCAGAGTCTTAAGAGAATTTGAAAGGTTTACTATATCACCGGAAGGAAGATGAATGTGTGAACCACCAAGAAGTTTTGATGGCGAACCTGCTACTAATTGGCCATCACTTGTAACTTGAACGAAAACACGGAATGGTTGATTTACTGCTGCAGTTTGAGGTGCAAATACTTGAGTTATGATTACTCGTTGTATTGGAACTGGTATAAGTGACGAAGAGGATGCAAATTTTACATCTGCTATTTGTGACGTTCCGTTTTCCTTTGTGGCTATAGCTTCCACAGAATAAGTTCCATAAGGATAGTTCGCAGTAGCATTAGGCCATTTGATCAAAGTATGACTAAAGTCACCATTGCTATCCGCTGTTATTTGGTTGAATTGTGCAATAGTGCCGTCAGGAGCAAACAACCTAATGATTACGGGTTCATCAGGCAGAGCTCTTCCGTAGACCAGAAGTGGTTGACCTTCTGAGTAAACTTCGTTATCAGTAGATAATTGTAAGGCGTAAGCTTGGGAAAAAAAATTGGCCAACATTACGATAAGCAGGAAAATTGCTACTAGTAGTTTCAACCTATTCATGATGCCGGCTACCCATAGATATTGGTTCTGCTGGAAGAACATACTTTTTGCGAAATCATCTCATAGGAGATAATAAAACGCGACAACATTTCATCGATACCACTTTTCATTCTTGATGATATCCTTCTGGAGACATCGAGTTAATGGCAACAACAGAGAGATTAGACTGCTCTCTTTTCAAAATTGTCAAAGATGCGTTTCTTATTATTAATTCATACAATGATTCAGGTTTCAATTGAAAAATGGTAGATATCATTGATTTGATTGGATCCATGTGTGTTACAAATAAAATGTTCTCATTGTTATGCCTTCTCGAACAATGATCTACTATATCTAAAACTCGCTTTTTGACACTTTCAAATGGTTCGATGCCATTTTTTTCCACAATTGAGTGTCCTTGATAAAACTTTAAGAAAATATTTCCGTGTTTTGCAAACATGTCTTCATAGGGCATTCCAGAGAAGATACCCATATCGATCTCTGTTAGTCTTTCATCAACATTATAACTCAAGCCAACTCTATTTGCCACTATCCTCGCTGTATGTTCCGCTCTTTCTATAGGACTGGAGTATATCTTTGATATGTGAAGTGGTTTTAGAAAATCACCTATCTTCTCTGCTTGTTGTACACCAAGATCAGTAAGTGGATATCCTGTTGAGCGTCCGGCAAGGATCCTTTCAACGTTATTTTTAGCTTGAGCATGTCGTAAAAAAACAAAAAATGACAATAACGAAACCAAGTATTGAATAGAGATAATAATAAGATTACCAGAGCTTGATTTCATGAAGATCGGAATAATCGGAGGAACCGGCGGAATGGGAAAAGGGTTTGCTCTGCGTTGGTGCAGAAACCATGATATATTGATAGGCTCAAGAGACGCAGCAAGGGCAAATGAGGCAGCGCAGGAATATTTCACTCTTGCAATTCAACAATTTGGTACCGTTAAGGGCAAAATAGCAGGAAAGGATAATCTATGTGTTGCAAAAGAAAGTGATGTCTTAGTACTATCCATTCCCTATGAAAATATAGATTCCATATGTTCTCAGCTTCTTCCCAATGTGAAGGATGGTTGTGTTGTAATATCACCTATTGTGCCTCTAACAAAAACAGATGCTGGCTTTGAGTTCATTTCATTCAAGGAAAAAAAACCCTCTGCTTTTGAACTAGTACAAAAATACATGAAAGACAAGTCCAAATTAGTTTCAGCCTTTCATACAGTTTCAGAGAAGAAGCTAATAGATCCTAAACTTATCCTAGACTCTGACATCTTCGTGTGTGGTGATAGCGATAGTGCTGTGAATATAGTAAACAATCTGATTGGAGAAATAAAAAATCTTAGGCCCATTTTGCTTGGACCTGGTTCTCTATCTTATCTAGCTGAAACAGCGACACCAATACTTCTGAATGCCATGATAAAGAACAAGATGAAGAACCCAGGCATAAAGATAATTTAGTTAGTATACACAGAAATGCAGAATGCGGGCTAGAAAAAATTGGTTCACCGCAATGGGTGTTTTATTTATAGTCGTTGGTGCGATAGCTCTGGTTAGAGATCTCTTTATTTTTGGACCAGAGTTTGTAGTGGATTTTTTTACCTCACCTGAGATTACAAGCGAGAAGATATCAGCTGCTATGTTTGGAATTGGTGGATTCCTGATAATACTTGGATTAAAAGAAGGTATCTATGAAGGATAAGGACTTTGCAAAATCACAGAAAATTCTGAGGCTTGCTACCATTGATCCGAAAGGAAATCCTCACATAGTTCCTGTCTGGTATGATTATTCAAGGGAAAAATTTTATGTTGGAACTAATACTAGAACAAAAAAGGCACATAACATAAAACAAAATTCTAAGGTCTCTTTTTGTATAGATACAGGAATTAATTCACCAGATATTTTTGGGATCATGGGAGTTGGCACGGCGGCACTGATTCTGGATAATAGACGTGTACAATCAATTGCCAAGAGAATTCTTCTTCGTTATTTTAGAAACCTTAGGAACAAGTCAGCGCAGCAACTTCTAAATGATACTGATTGCATTATTGAAATAACACCGGGAAGACTTTCAACTTGGGAATTCTAGGCTACAAATTCTTCTATTTTATCAAGGGCACTCTCTAGGACTTCGATTTCAGGCAAGAACACCATTCTGAAGTGGTTACTTCCATATTGAGTTCCAAATCCAGAACCATGAACCGTAAGAATTCCTTTTGATTTCAGAAGAGCTATGACAAATTCTTTATCAGATTTGAATTTGTTGTTTTCTATCTGTGGGAAAGCGTAGAAAGCTCCTTTTGGATTCGAACAGCTAAGGCCATGCATTCCATTTAATCTCTTAATCACATAATCTCGTCGTTTTTTCAATTCTGAGACGAATTTTGGAATATAATCCTGAGGTCCTGTCAGGGATTCAAGCGCAGCGAACTGTACAGGCAAGTTGGTAGCAATTCTTACTCTTGCTAGTTTAGGAACGTTCTCACGAAGTTTTTCAAGTTTCTTTGACGGGTTAAATGCAATATAACCGATTCTCCAACCTGACATTAGATGAACTTTTGAAAATCCGTTTAACAAAATCACCGGGGAGTCGTTACTAACTTTACCTATACCGATGAATTTTTCATCAAAGACTATTTGATCATATATTTCGTCACATATGATATAGAGATCGTGCTCGTTTGCAATGTCTACCAATTCTTTCAGAGATTTTTCACTAAATACTGCACCGGTAGGATTGTTAGGACTGATTAGACATATTGCTACAGTTTTGTTCGTAATCTTTGATCTAATGTCGTCCAGATCTGGAGTTGAATTATTTAAATCAACAGAGAATTCCTTTGGTTTTCCCCCAAACAATCGAACATAGGAAGCATACGGTGGATAATACGGACCTGGTATGAGGACTTCATCACCTGGCTCTACTATTGATGCAGTGAGCATCTCAAGACCTTCAGATACTCCATTTGTTACAAGTATGTCATCTTCATAAACTTGGAGACCTTTCGAGTTCTCTTTTTTTGCGATAGCTTGCCTAAGATCTGGCAATCCTTCTGAAACTGCGTAATAGTTCTGACCATCCCTAACTGCCTTTATCAGCGCTTCCTTGACATTATCAGGGGGTTGAAACCCATATTGCAGAGGATCTCCTATATTAAGATAGGTTATCTTCTTTCCTTCCTTCTGTAGTTTTCTTGCCTCAAGTGCAATATCCCGTATTGCATATTCCACTCCAGTAACTCGTTGTGATATTTTCAATTACCTAGACAGATATTTAGCCCCGTATAAAACTTGTAAACCCAGAGTTTAATTCATCGAGTATAAAAACAGATATTCAATTAAGCGAATGGGTCTATCTGCAAGAGAAAAAAATAAAACTCTCCTTCTTAGTCATGCTAAATTTAGTTTCTTTGCCATTACAATATGATATGCAGAAGAATTACCAATATAGGTTGTTTCATATTTTCTTAGTAAATCGTTCACTTCTTCTTTTGATAATGCAAAAGTAGGATCTTTGTAAAATTCTATTTTTGGAAGTTGAACAAAAAAAAATCCGTCGTTCTTAAGAACTCGATAAACTTCTTCGGCATAGGATTCTTGTACGTCTTTTGTCATGTGTTGAAAAGCAATCTCACAATAAACAACATCAAAAGAATTATCTTGGAAGGCGCTTAATGTTCTACCATCATTTACGATGAATTTGGTATTCAGAAAGGAAGAATTGTAACTTTTTGCCTTTTCTACCATTTGAGGTATGAAATCGACTCCGGTGTATTGTTTTACTTTAGGGGCAACCCATCTACAGGTGCGTCCCATTCCGCAAGCGAGTTCTAGTACTTCATCTCGGGAGGAAATCTGAAATTCTTTCACGAAAACGATACTCTCTTTTTTTGTTTCAAAATCTTCCCTAGTAAAACCATCACAGATCCTTTTCATAGCTTTTTCTACACTTCCCGACGCAGCACTTTCCCAATACTCTTTTCCTATTGACTTTATCTTGTCTCGCCCAAGAAATTTTCTAGCAATATTTCTTATCTTTACCAAAATTACTTAAAGAGTGGATGTGATTCTATTTAAGTTCTTAATCTAAGATGCGTTTATTGCTAAACCAGATAAATTAAAAATACTCTGGTTTTGGCACTGAACAAAAGTTTTATGTCCTAAATCATTATAGCCCCGTTAAATTCTTACTTGATTGGACCCGTTGCATAGCCAGGATAGTGCGGGTGGCTTCGGACCACCAGGTCGAGGGTTCGAATCCCTCCGGGCCCTCAGTAAATATAGATAGATAGTACTACATCTAGGAATAGTTATGCGGTTGGTTTCTTACTTCAAAATAGGATTAGTTCTTGTAATGGTTGGTTCCATATGGATCGGAATCTTGTTTTCTATGACTGCCAAGAACTCGAATAGTTTTCTTCTTGATAAATCAGAATCTGAAAGCATCTCCCTAAATCTTCATGGACCTGGCCTGGGGTTCTACGTCATATCCATAAATGGGTATTCTGAGAATGCGCTTATTGCCAAGGTACTTGATTCACATGGAAATTATTATGACGTAAAAAAAATAACTAACAAGGTAACGGTAAATTACTTTCAATTTGATCAGACAGGAAAATTCATTCTTGAAGTAACCAATATTTCTGACAAACCGCTTCGACTAACTGCTGAACTTGGTGACACCAAGGTTCACGAAATCACGATACCTTCTGTTATAGTATTGATGGGAGCGATTTTATTAACATTCTCAGGATATAGAAAGTTACGAAATTACATCACAGCACAGCCAGATGAGAAGAGCTCATAGATTGGTACGCACATCACAATAGCTTCAAGTAATAAAACAAGATTGAAACCAATCCAGGCTGCTGAAAGAATGACTGCTACAATCGATATCGGAATCATTTTTCTTATATGGCCATAATCAAATCCTGACAATGTTAGCAAACCTCCCATACTACTTAGAAGCAAGCCGCTTTCGACGGTAAGATGGGATGGGGTTACTAACCCATCAATACCATATATTTCATGAAAATTATAATCGGCATAGCCTCCCACAAGTTGCATTGTTGCACCGAGTAGGATTATCTTTATTCCTTTTTCCATCTTTTTGTTTGTAGTCTTGAAAAGAAGTAAACCACACATCACTGCAGAGACTGTTATCATTGATGCGCCCATATAGATTGTTAAATGCTGAATAGTCCAGAAAGTCTCTGGTACCCGCAATGCGTGGGACGTAGTATCCCATACACCGCCAAGAAGTACGATAACAGTACCGCAAATTGCTAGAATTGTAACTATTGATACGATTGTCCTTGATCTTGCTATAAAGGCGCTATTAAATGTCTGAAGTTTCATATTGAAAAACTTCCTCATTGTATGATATATAGAATTTTGTTTTGGAATTTTTGAGCTTTTACATTTCTTGAGCCCTTGCATGAGCTATTGCTTTCTTCATTTCAAGTGCTCGCTGAAGTACAATTTCTTTGACCTCTGCTACTTCTGACCTAATCATGCTGCGGTTTTGTGATTTGAAGAAAATCTCTGCAAATCCCCCAGTTACGTAGCCCACAAATATTCCAAACGCAACTTCGGTATTATCCCTAGTTACTGGTCTGAGCTCATCTGCTAATCTTTGCATACTGGTCGGTTTATTCATAAGATCTTCTATCAAAGTGTAAAGTGCGTTTCTAAGCTCGATGGTCAGAGCCATAGATTCGTGTCAGGGATATCTAGACAATAATCTTGCTAGATCGGACCTAATGACAAAAGTATGATCATTTTTGACTAATCTAATAGCTATTATACCTCATGAACAAAATGAGAACATGAGTCCTGGAATAGGATTAATGAAAAGAAAACTTCCTACTGAGAAAGAAGCTATACCAGTAGCAATATCTGGAATAGTACAAAAGTATGGCGTTACAGCTGAGGAGGTAAAAACACTTGAGACAAAGTATGATGCTGATGATGGAAATTGGTATGTTGCTTTAGGATTTAAGGAAAAAAGGGCAATAGTAAAGATGGACTCAGTTCAGGGTACAATTACCGAAATCAGAGAAATATGAGAGATTTATTTTTTGAACTCGACGTTTGAAACTTCGGGTTCTTTTATTGAAATCAACCCCCCATCTCTGAGTTGTTGTATCAGCTGTAAAACTTCTTTTTCTACCTGTCCTCTTTGAAGACCAATTTTTTGCGCAAACATTTCTACTAGGTCTGTTATTTTTCGTTGTCCATTACATAATCTCCAAAAATCAACTATTGCGTCGTTGACCATAAACGCTTGTTGATTTTCATTAGTCAAAACCAGCGAACCGTCTTCTTGTTTTACAAGGGAACCCCTTCCTTGAGGCATGGCAGTTTCATAATTTATTGGAGAAATTGTTTGTTGTTTACCATAGTTTATCAGCTTCTTTCCTTCTTCTGACATTTTTTCAGGCGTCCAAGGAGGATCCCACACGATTTCTATATTAACATCGGTTACACCGGGAACTTTGTTTACATATCTTTTTACGTCATTTACTAATGTATCATGCAAAGGACAACCACGGGTTGTCATTGTCATTTTGATATCGACTTTGTTGTTGGCTTTTACGTTTATTCCATAGATGAGTCCCATATCGACTATATTGATTGGAATTTCTGGGTCCATACATTGCTTCAAAGAATCTAAAACCTGATCAGATGTTACAGTTGTCATATATTCATCAGAATTGGCTATGAATAAATACCTTACAGCTTTGATTCGAATAATTTTTTTATAGATTCTTCAAACGGAGGTTTTGCTATACCGGCTTCTGTTATAATTCCAGTTATTAGTTCAGGAGGAGTCATATCAAAGGCGGGGTTAATTACGTTGATGCCATCGGGAGCTGTCTTTTTTCCAGCTATTGCTGTTACCTCACTTGGCTTTCTTTGTTCTATTATGACCTCTTCTGGTCTGCTTTTCAAGTCAAAGGTAGAAAGGGGAGCAGCCACATAAAACAGAATTTTGTGTTGTTTTGCCATCATGGCAATCTGGTATGTACCTATCTTGTTGTATACGTGTCCAGTACGTAGAATCCTATCTGCTCCTACTATCACTTTTGAAACCAGCCCTCTTGCCATGGCATAGCCAACCGCAGTATCGGGAATCAAGCTAACGTCTATACCGTCATGTTTTAGCTCAAATGCAGTAAGTCTTGAACCTTGCATAACTGGTCTTGTCTCGGTTGCTATTACTTTGATCTTTTTGCCACTTTCTTTGGTAGCACGAATTACTCCAAGAGCTGTCCCATAACCTACTGTTGCCAATGCGCCTGCATTGCAATGTGTCATTACGGTATCGTTATCGTTAAACAGCTGAGCACCATATTTTCCCATACGCATGTTTACTTTGACATCTTCATCTGCCATCCTTTTTGCTTCTTCAACAGCGGATTCTTTAATTTCCAAAACGTCTTTTCCTGACTTTGCAACCTGCATTACCTTTTCTAGACCCCATGTGAGATTCACTGCGGTAGGTCGTGTTTCATAAAGAACCTTCCTTGCTTGCTCTAGATCTGACAAGAGGTCTTCCTTTGTCTTTGCCTTGCTCTGTAAAGCGGCAAGAGCCAGACCAAAGGCGCCTGAAACTCCTATTGCTGGCGCTCCTCTGACAACAAGATTCCGGATTGCATCTGCGACCTCTCTGTAATCAGTGAACTTTACATAAACAAGCTCATTTGGTAACTTTGTTTGGTCAATCATGACAACAGCATTATCCTTCCACTCTATTGTTCTAAGCCTTGAATGGATCTTAGTTTCCATACGTGCAAGCTTGAGGAACTGTACTATATATCATTCAAATGCTTGGAGGACTGCGAATTTATTGAAAGAAGATGATTAACCATTATATTGCAATCATTATTGAACTCAATAGTTGATTGATCTTCCTACTCTGAAAAAGTATGATCCTTCTGGCATGCACTACATTTACGATAAGTGGCCCGAAATCGCAAGAGAATCTTATGAATCAAGGCAAGATGTAGTAGACTACAAGAACATCGATCACATAGTCTTTGCTGGAATGGGCGGGTCAGGTGCTCTGGGTGATATCTTTTCAGCTATATTATCAAAGACTGGTATCCATGTTGCTGTTGTAAAGGGTTACCATCTTCCAAACACTGTAGATAAAAATACTTTGTTGGTGGCTACAAGTATATCTGGAAATACTACAGAAACTCTTTCTGTTTTAGACTCTGCTAACAAGTCAAAATGTAATGTAATAGCATTTTCATCTGGCGGAAAGATGCAAAATTATTGTGGGGCGCATAAAATAGAATACCGAAATATATCTCAGCTTCATTCTCCAAGGGCATCATTTCCCTGTTTTCTTTATACCATTTTGAAGGTGATGGGACCTGTTATTCCTATCAAAAAAAGCGATATCATAGATTCAATTAGTCATCTTGAGAAGAGTAGAAAAGAGATTTCGTCTGAAAATCTAACAGAAAAAAATTCATCATTGAGTTTAGCAAAATGGATTACTAGCATTCCCATCATTTACTACCCCTTCGGATTACAAGCTGCCGCGATCAGGTTCAAAAATTCCATTCAGGAAAACGCTAAAATTCATGCAATGATAGAAGACGTAATAGAGGCATGTCACAATGGAATAGTTGCGTGGGAAAAGAGCGATAATGTAAAGCCGATCTTTTTGGAAGGCGAAGATGATTATATCAGGACAAAAGAGAGGTGGAAGATTCTTAGGGAATATTTTGATCAACGTAAGATAGAATATTGGGAAGTATTTTCTGTAAAAGGGAGCATCCTTTCAAAGCTGATTAATCTCATATACATGCTAGATTATGCAAGCATTTATCGAGCTATATTATCAAAGGTAGATCCTACACCTATCAGCTCAATTGACTTCATAAAGAGCAAATTACATAGCTGAATATCATGATAGATCTACAATGTTCAATTCTGATATCATTTTTTTGATTGATATTTCTTTAAAATAGATTTCGCGTTTTTGACCTTTCTTCCATATAGTGTATTTAGTTTTTTAATCAAATCGAAGGTTTGGTTATGTACCAAATCTAAGTTGGGTATCACACAATGGCCGCCAATAAATCCTGGAAACATTTAGGTCTGTTGCCCAAGAATTTGTGTATCTCATCTGCAAACGACCACATCTCATCATAGTCTACTCTATGTTCTAGTGCTATCATGTTACTAAGTTGGGCGTAGGTGATTAGCCACCCATAGTAGGAAGTATCAACTACTATCTTTGCAAGCTCCAACACAATGGGTTTTGACATTCTTTTGGTTTTAACTCCACATTTTTTCATCAATTTTGAATATGCTTGAGATGCCCATTCTACTCTTGATGCATTTGGCTCTATAGCATAGAATTTTGTATATCGTTTCAAGTCATACAGCATTCTCTTGTGAACCCCTCTTGTTGCACTGTAAATCACTGGAATAGTTAGCTTAGCCTGAAGATGGTTAGTAGTTCCCGGACTTATAGTACTATGAATAACAATTACTTCTGGATCGAATTTACTGACTAATGAAATTACATTTTTAATAAAGTCCTTTGAAAAAGGTATGCAAATGTGTAAAAACGACGTTTTAAGTTTTTCATATTTTCCGAATTTCCTTTTATCCATTAATTTTTCGTTAATATCGTATCCTACTGCAAGTGATCTACCTGAAATTAGTTGTAGGATCGGCCTACCTATTTCTCCTAATCCTACTACAACATTTTTTTTTACCAAACCATTAGGAGTGTTTGTAGACTCCTAAATTAACTAATTGCTTTTGATTTTGGTTTTGAATTTTGCTGGTACACCAACCCATATCTCGTTTTTTGGAATATCTTGAGTTACAAACGAATATGCTCCTATAATAGAATTTTCGCCTATTGTTACTCCTGGCATTATGGTAGTATGTGTACCAATTTTACAGTTTTTTTGCAAAATGACTCGACCTTTTTTTTCATCAATTGTAGAATGTGAATAGATAGAACAGTGGGAACCAATTTGCACATTATCATCTATTACAACCCCATAATGACAATTGATGTAAGTAAAAGTCCCTATATCAAAATTTTTGCCTAATTTCAATTTTTCAGGATACTGTACAATATAATTGTAAATTGTCAGTTTACTGTGTTTTATAACAGGCTTTGCCCATTTTTTTTTCATGACTTTCATTGTATAATCAATACAATATTTATTTTTCTAACACTAGTCATTTAATTAGCCGAATAACGGCGTAGATTATCGTTGATTCAACGGAGAAGATTATTTGTTAATGTTTTCTTCCAAAATTTTGGTAACTCGTAACAGGCCTTTTCCGTCAAGAATTTTGTTGTCTGCTAGATTCATTTTTCTTCTTTTTAATTTATCATTTAAAATCTCAATAACGGTTCTCCTAATCAGATCTTTCTTCACGTTTCTCCAAAATCCTAGATTTTTAGCAAATCCTTTTGACTCAAACGTTTTTGCATACGGCTTTTGATGCTCTACTGCAGCAATACAAATAGTTGGAATCCTCTGAACAGCAAGCTCAAATAAAGTACTTCCAGCACCAGATATAACTACATCACCTTTCAGAAATTCATTCCAAATTTTCTTTGGAGAGAATATGAGTGAAAAATTTTTATTATTTTTTACAATTTGATTCAATTTGCTCAAATTTTTAAAAAATGGTCCAATAATAATTGTTGTTTTTATATGATCAATTTTTTCTAATCCCTTTGCTAGCATCAGACTTAATTCATGTGGATCAGAACCACCTATTGATACTACGACATTATATTTTTGTTTGTCATAAATATCACTCAATTTCTTTTTATGCTTTCTAAATTCATTATCCATTATCCAATATTTGGATCCAATGAATATCTTAGAAGCCTTGTTAATTATTTTATATGTTTGATATTGCTTTATCATTGTACTTTTGAAAATTATATCTGCATATGCTTTCTAAATTCATTATCCATTATCCAATATTTGGATCCAATGAATATCTTAGAAGCCTTGTTAATTATTTTATATGTTTGATATTGCTTTATCATTGTACTTTTGAAAATTATATCCGCATATGCTTTCTTGCACCATGCATCATCTAATAATATTACTTTCAAATGTTTATTCATTAAATTTTTGGAAATTTGTTCTCCATATTCACGCATATCAATTATCACGGTTCCACATTTTCTAAAATTCAGTATTCTAGATATTCGATGAGAATAATCACGATGTAAATCAAATTTTGGAATTAATAAATAAGCGAATTTTCTTGATTTTAGCTCGTGAATTGCTGATTTGTTACGATTTATTATGAAAACAATTTTGTAACCTTTTTCTCTCATTGCTTCTGCGATTGTAACTGATCTACTAAAATTACCGAATCCTTTTGATTTATCAGTTATGCAACATACTGCAATTTCTTGTTTCGATGTTGATTTCAATGATATGCCTTATTAATTAACAAAAATTTAAAACATGTCCCACAAAAGCAGTGTACCTTTTTTTACATTTTTATTTATTGTCATTCCTACTATTGTATCAAGAAATATTGGAGAAATTCCAGTTCCTGGTCTAAACACACTTAACATTGATTTTTTTATCTTCGTGCCAGACTGTATATTTGTAGATGTACCAATACTTTTTCTCATTAGATTTTTGAATTTTTCTTCAGATTTTGTAGGACCATGCCTAGGTGTGCCTAATGATTTTTCAATCATTCTAATTTTAGAAACTAGTTCAGAAAATTCCTTTGGATCAGAAGATAGTTTTTGATCTGGTCCTTCCATCTTTTTATTCAAAGTAAAATGCTTTTCTATCATACACCCACCTAAAGAAACTGCCGCTAGACAAACTTCATTTCCAATAGAGTGATCGGAATATCCTACAGGAACGCCAAATGTCTTTTGTAAGAAGTTAATGGTGGAGAGATTTGCATCTTCTATAGGTGTAGGATAACTCGAATTACAGTGAAGTAATATAAAGGGACAATTTTCCTTTTTCACTATTTCAACTACTGATGCTATTTCTGAGATTGTAGTCATCCCAGTAGAAATTATCATAGGTAGCTTAAGTTTTGCCACAGTTTCAATGAGTTCGTGATTAGTTACTTCACCAGATGCAATTTTCATAGTTCTGACACCAATATCATAAAGTAGTTTTGTTGATTTTTTTCCTAATGGCGTAGAAAAAAATTCTAGGCCATTTTTTTGCGCATGTTTCTTTAGTTCAACATGTTGTTTTTTTGTAAAGGACCATTTTTTACATAAATTATACCATTCAGGATTTAATGTTTCTGAAAATAATTCCTCAGGAATAATAGTTTGAAATTTGATAGCGTTAACACCGCAATTAGCACTGCTTTCTATCATTTCTTTTGCTATTTCCATATTCCCATTATGATTAATTCCAGCTTCTGCTACAACATAAACTGGTTTTCCTATATCAACATCATATTTTCCGATTTTCAATGTTTACGATTTCCTTCATAACTATTTATCATTTTTCAACAATTCAGTAATAATTTCATCTTTAAAGTTATTTGCAATTTGGAAAAAGAAGTGATATGAATAATAACTATCTATATATATTAAATATTTATCAAAGTAAATTTCTATTAGATTCAAAATATTCAGATACTGATGTAATAAGGTATTCTTTTTCTTCTGAAGTCATGTTTGGATATATGGGAAGCGTCAATATTACTTCAGCAATTTTTTCAGTAATTGGTAAAGAGTCATTTTTTGTTCCAAATGTGTTCATGTATAATGAGGTAAGATGAATCGGAGTAAAATAGATTTTAGAAAAGATACGTTTTTTGATAAGATGGTTGTGTAAGTCATCACGTATTTTTTTATCAGGCAGTTTTATTGTATACATTTGATAAATATGCTCATACCCAGAAGGTGGAGTAGGAACTCGTATTTCAG
>Ga0209802_1000634_pt1 | contig 27244 bp, 23 predicted proteins | sample GraSoiAngelo_129_FD_185886 | JGI IMG/M metagenome (GOLD analysis project Ga0209802, IMG submission 185886) | Grasslands soil microbial communities from the Angelo Coastal Reserve, California, USA - 14_0927_12_40cm (SPAdes) (version 2) | ecosystem: Environmental > Terrestrial > Soil > Grasslands ... | reverse complement strand
AGAGATGGGGCGTCATCAGCACGTTGGGCAGCTCGTGGAACGGATGGTTGGCCGGCAGCGTCGGCCCCGGCGTCGTGGGATAGCGATACCAGACGTCGAGGGCGGCGCCGGCGATCACGCGCTTGGCCAGCGCGTGATAGAGCGCATCCTCGTCCACGATCTGGGCGCGGGCGACGTTGACGAGGAACGCGCTCGGCTTCATCGAGGCCAGCTCGCGGGCGCCGATCAGGCCGCGGGTGGTGTCGTTGAGCGACAGCGTGATGACCAGATAGTCTGATTGGCGAAGCACGTCGGCGAGCACGTCCCCACGCCGGAACGGCAGGACGGTCATGTCGAAGCCTCGCGCACGCTGGGCGACCGCTTGCCCGATCCGTCCGTAGCCGAGAATGCCGATCGTCTTCCCCGCGAGCTCCGGCCACGCGGCCGGCACCGGCGCTCCCACCGCCCACTGGCTCGCCCACGTTCCCTGCCGGAGCGCGGCGTCGAGCCGGGTGAACTCGCGCGTCATGGCCAGCATGGCGCCGATCACGTATTCGGCAATGCCGACCTCGTGGCCGTACGCGTTGGCCAGCCACGTGCCCTTCGGGAGCGCGGATCGGTCGATGCGATCGAGCCCGGCACCGGGAACTTGCACGAGCTTCAGCCGTCGGGCCGCGAGCCCCATCTCGCGGGTGAACCCGAGCGTGACCAGGACGTCCACGTCCGAGAGCCGCGGGACGATCCCGGCCTCGTCGCCGACGATGACGTCGCACGGAATGGCGAGATGGGTCCGCACAGGCTGCTCGAGCGTGGCGGAGAACGTTCCGGCGAACGCGACGCGCGGATTCATGTCAGCACCATCTGGGTCTGGATCGTCATCGACAGCAGTCGACCGGTCGCGTCGGTGACGCGCGTCTGCCACACCTGCGTGCGCTTGCCGCGATGAAGCGGGGTGGCTTCGGCCCGAATGGTCCCGGCCCGACCCGCCGCGAAGAAGTTGGTCTTCGACTCGAGCGTGGTCGTCGACGCGCCATCCGGCAGGTTCAGGATGGTGGCGGCGGCGCCAATCGTATCGGCCAGGGCCATCAGCGCGCCGCCGTGGAGGCTCCCGCCCACGGTGGTCAGCGCCTCTCTCCACTCCAGCTCGGCGACGACCCGGTCGGCAGTCGCCTCGGTGAAGCGAATCCCCAGTGTCTCGACGAGGGTGCCCTTGAAGCGTCCGGCGATGTCGGCGGCATGCGTGCTCATGCGCGTGATGATGAGCGCTCCGCGGTCGCGACTCAACTACCTGGGAGGTAATGTCCCCGGCCGGCAGACGGTGTAGAGTTCGACCCCATGGATGGGGCTGAACACCACGTTGGCAAGCTGATCCGCCACTGGCGGACGCGGCGGCAACTGAGCCAGCTCGATCTCGCCGGCGAAGCGGGGGTCTCGAGCCGTCACGTCAGCTTCATCGAGACCGGCCGGACCCAGCCGAGCCGTGAGATGGTCCTCCAGCTCGCCCGAGCCCTCGACGTGCCGCTGCGCGACCGCAACGATCTGCTGACCGCGGCCGGATTCGCGCCGATCTACCGCATGACCGATCTGGATGCGCCGGCGCTCACCCTGGCCCGCCGCGCGCTCGACTTCATCCTGAAAGGACAAGAGCCGTATCCCGCGCTCGTGCTCGACCGCCACTGGAACGTGCTCAAGGTCAACGACGGCAGCGCCTGCGTTCAGGCCTTCTTCCTCGACGCGAAGAAGGTGGCCGAGCTGGGGCCACCCAACGCCATGCGGCTCATGTTCCATCCGGCCGGGTTCCGGCCCTACATCGTCAACTGGGAGCCGACGGCGGCGTCGCTCGTCCAGTGGCTCCATCGCGACGTTGCCAGCGGCTTCGGCGGCGCGGAGACCCGGCAGCTCCTGAACGAGCTGCTGACCTATCCGGATGTGCCGCGCCACTGGCGAACGCTCGACCTCGATGCGTCCACCGCGCCGTTCCTGCCCATCGAGTTCAGCAAGGACGGACTCTCGCTGCGCTACTTCACCACGCTGACCACGCTGGGGACGCCGCACGACATCACGCTCCAGGAGCTGCGCGTCGAGTCGTTCTTTCCCGCCGACGAGGCGACCGAGGCCGCCTCGCGCCGCCTGGCGCTGGAAGGTGCTCGCGCCGCCGGCGCTACTTGAGCCGCGGGTCGAGCGCGTCGCGCAGGCCGTCGCCGAAGAGGTTGAAGCCCAGCACGGTGACGAAGATGGCGAGGCCGGGAAAGAGCGACAGCCAGGGCGTGGCCTGGATGAACGCGACGTTGGCCTTCAGATCCCACCCCCAGCTCGGCGTCGGCGGCTGCGTCCCCAGCCCGAGGAAGGACAGCGTGGCCTCGACGATGATGGAGGTCGCGATACCGAGGGTGGTGGTCACGATGATCGGTGCCAGACAGTTGGGCAGGACGTGGCGCACGAGGATGAGGGGGTCGCGCACGCCGAGGGCGTGACACGCCTCGATGTACTCCTTCTCCTTGATCGAGAGCACGCTGCCGCGGACCAGACGGGCATAGATCGGGATGCGCACGATGGCGATGGCGGCAGTCACCTTCATCGTGCCGATCAGCCCGGCCGTCGGCGTGAAGATGACCATCAGGATGATGGCGAGCAGGTAAATCGGGAAGGCGAGGATCAGGTCCATCGCCCTCATCACCACCGCATCGACGCGGCCCCCGTAATAGCCGGCGATCATCCCGAACGGCACCCCGACGAAGAGCGCCAGCAGCACCGACGACACGCCCACGGCGAGCGAGATCCGAGAACCGTGAATGACCCGGCTCAGCATGTCGCGCCCGAGCTGGTCCGTTCCGAGCGGGTAGTCCCAGCTCGGCCGCGCGAAGGTGCGGGTCTGGTCGCTGGCGATCGGACTGCGCGGCGCGAGCGCATCCGCGAAGAGCGCGACCAGGACGAGGCCGACCACGATGGCCGCGCCCACGAGCGCGGTCGTGCTGCGCCGGAACCGGCGCACCCCCTGGGCCAGCGGCGATTCCGAGCGCGCGACGCGCGCGGGCCAGGCAACCCCCGGGACCGGAAGCTCGGCCTCAGTCGTACTTCCCCCGCTGATCGGCCGGGGTGTCATCCGGAGCGACTCGCCACTGTCCGCCATGCTCACCTCAGGCGTAGCGGATCCGGGGATCGAGGAACGTGTACGTCAGGTCGACGATCAGGTTGATCGCGACGAAGGCGAGCGCCGTGACCAGGGCGAAGCCCTGCACCTGCTGGTAGTCGCGCCCGATGATCGCATCGATGCCGAAGGTGCCGAGCCCCGGCATCGCGAACAGCGTCTCCACCACGATCGCGCCCCCGATCAGGAAGCCCACCTGCAGTCCCATCACGGTCACGGTCGGGATCAATGCATTCTTCAGTGCGTGCTTGAGCACGACCGGCCGCTCGGCCAGGCCCTTGGCGCGCGCGGTGGTGACGTACTCGGTGCGGATGACCTCGAGCATGCTGGTGCGGAGAAGTCGCGTCAGAAGGGCGGCCCGCCCGATGCCGAGCGCGATGGCGGGCATCAGGACGTGCTGCAGATTGCCCCAGAGGCTCACGCCGCACACCATCATCGGGCAGGTTCCCGGCAGATATACCCAGCCCGAGCTGGGGAGCAGCCCGCCGAGCCCGACAGAGAAGAACAGGAGCAGCAGGACGCCGGTGAAGAACTCAGGGATGGAGACGCCGATCATGGCCACCGAGGTCGCCGTGTAGTCGGCCCAGGTGTTGCGTCGCAGCGCGCCGATGATCGCGGCGGGGATGGCGATGACGAGCGCCACCCCCATCGACAGCACGACCAGCTCGAGCGTGACCGGCAGGCGGACCAGCACGTCCTGGAGCACCGGCCGCCCGCTCAGGATCGACGTGCCCCAGTCTCCCTGGACGAGCTTGCCGAGCCAGATCGCGTACTGGACCAGGACCGGCTTATTCAGTCCGTAGGCTTCGCGCACCTTGATCGCGTCTTCCTCGGTGTAGGCATCGCCGAGCAGCGGGACGACCGGGTCGCCGGGCACCGACCGCATCATCACGAACACCACGAGGGTGATCATGAGGACCGTCGGCACCACGCCGAGAATGCGCTTCAGGATGTAGGTGCGCATGGGCTACTTGTCCAGCCAGACCTTCTTGTAGAGGACCTTGAACTCGGCCTGGTAGACGTAGTCCTTCATCCACGGCTGCGCGACCTGATAGAAGGGCGAGCCCGAGATCGTGTTCCAGTACAGCTTGTCGGCCGAGAATTCCTGGAACTCCCGGGCAATGACCTTGCGTTTCACGGGATCCATCTCCCGCGCGTAGCGGGCGTAATACTCGTCGACCTTCGGATCGGTGTGGCGCGCGCTGTTCCAGGACGCCGTGCTGGCCGACAGGAAGGTGTTCTGGTCGAGGACCATCAGCGACGCCAGGTCTTCGACGTACATGTCGAACGGCCCGTCCTGCGTGGCCGTGTTCATCCAGCTCACCTTGTCGACGAGCCGGATGTTCGCGGTCACGCCGATCCGCGCCACCTGTTCTTTGATCACCGTGGCGATCACGCTGAACACGGATTTTTCGGTGTTGGTCATGAGCTCGAAGACTAGCGGCTTCTGCGGGCCGTAGCCGGCCTCGGCCAGCAACGCTCTGGCGCGGGCCGGGTCGTAGGGACAGAGGTGGGTGACGTCGACGCTGTCCAGCGTCCCGGGCGGGATGATCCCGAGCCACGGCGTGGCCTGGCCCTTGAACGCGATCTTGACGATCTCCTTCCGGTCGATGCCGTAGCAGCCGATGGCCTTGCGGACCCGGATGTCGTTGAAGATGGCATGCGGCCCGCGCTCCTTCGACATGGGCTTGCCATCCGCGGGCACGGTGACCTTCATCATGGCGACCATCGGCGTCGTTTCTTTCCCGGTCATGACCTGGGCGCGCGGATTCTGCGCCCGGAGCGTGTCGACGTGATCGGCCGAGAAGTCGGCGATGAAGTCGATCTCGCCGGCCTTGAACGCGGCCATCTGCGTGACGGGGTCCTTGATCACGCGGATCACCACCCGGTCGAGGTACGGCAACCCGGGCACGAAGTACTTGTCGAAGCGGTCCATGACCAGATGGCTTCCCTTCACCCACTCGACGAGCTTGAAGGGCCCGCATCCGACCACCGCCTCGGGCTTCCCCGCCCTCCGCTCTTCCGGAGAGAACTTCTGCGTGGCGGCGGGCGAGGCGAGGACGAGCCCCATGCGGTAGGCGGCGAGCATGTGCAGCATGAACGCGTAGGGTTGCTTGAGCCTGATCTGCACCGTATGGGGGTCGATTACCTCGACGGAGTGCACGGAGTCCATGAATGACCGCATGCTCGACCGGGTCGCGGGATCGATGATGCGCTCGACGGTGAACTTGACGGCCGCGGCATCGACCCTGGTGCCGTCGTGGAAGAGGACGTTCTGCTTGAGCTTGAACGTGTAGAGCAGGCCGTCGGGGGAGATCGTCCACGACTCGGCGGCATCGGGGACGAACTTGCCGTCCGGGGTGATGCCGATGAGCCCGCAGCCGATGTTGGTCGCGACCCAGACCATCTCGTAGCCGGGCGTGACGTGGAAGTCGAGCCCCGCGATCTCGTTGCCGTAGGCGACGCGCAAGATGCCGCCGCGTTTCTGTGCGCCGGCCGTCGTGACGCCGGCGAGCACGATGGCGAGGGCGAGGGCGGCCGCGAAGGACCTCATGCTACTTGTCGAGCCAGACTTTGTCGTAGTGCACCTCGAACTCCGCGTTGTACGTGTAGCCCTTCATCCACGGCTGGGCGACCATGTAGAACGGCGAGCCCGAGATGGTGTTCCAGTACATCTTGTCGGCCATGTATTCGAGCAATTCCTTCGCGATCACCTTGCGCTTGGCCGGGTCGAGCTCCCGCGCGTAGCGGGCGTAGTAGTCGTCGACCCTGGTATCGGTGTGGCGCGGATGGCTCCACGCCGACGACTTCGTCGAGACGTACGCCGTCGACAGGTAGCCGTTGCTGTCGATGGTGATCAGCGACAGCAGATCCTCGACGTACATGTCCCAGGGTCCGTCCTGGAGCGTGGCGTTCATCCACGTGACCTTGTCCACCAGGCGGATGTTCGCGGTCACGCCGATGCGGGCCATCTGCTCCTTGATGACGGTGGCGATGACGCTGAACACCGACTTCTCCGTGTTGGTCATCAGCTCGAACGTGAGTGGCTTCGCCGGGCCATACCCGGCTTCGGCGAGCATCGCCTTGGCCTTGGCCGGGTCGTAGGGGCAGAGATGGTTGACGTTCACCGACTCGAGCGTGCCCGGCGGCGCCATGCCCACCCAGGGTGTCGCCTGGCCCTTGAAAGCGATCTTCACGATCTCCTGCCGCTCGATGCCGTAGCAGCCGATGGCCTTGCGCACGCGGAGATCGCCGAAGATCGGATGGGGAGCGCGCTCGGTCGACATCGGCTTCCCGTCCTTGGGAACGGTGACCTTCATCGCCGCCATCATCGGCGTCGTTTCCTTGCCGGTCATGATGTGGGCCTGCGGGTTCTGCGCCTTCATCGTGTCGACGTGCTCGGGTGAGAACGAGGCGATGAAGTCGATCTCCCCCGCCTTGAAGGCCGCCATCTCGGTCACGGGGTCCTTGATCACGCGGATCACCACACGGTCGAGGTAGGGCAGCCCCGGCACGAAGTACTTGTCGAAGCGGTCCATGACCAGATGGCTCCCCTTCACCCACTCGACCAGCTTGAAGGGCCCACATCCGACCACGGCCCCGGGCTTGCCCTGCTTGCGGTCCTCGAGGCTGTACTTCTGAGTGGCGGCCGGGGAATAGAGCACGAGGCCGGTGCGGTACGCGGCCAGCATGTGCAGGAAGAATGCGTAAGGATGCTTGAGACGTACCTGCACGGTGGCAGCGTCGAGCGCCTCCACGCTGTGCACCGGCTCGTAGAAGGCACGCATGCCCGACTTGGTGGCCGGATCCATCAGCCGGTCGATGCTGAACTTCACGGCTGTCGCGTCCACCTTCGTTCCGTCGTGGAAGAGCACGTTGTTCCGGAGCTTGAAGGTGTAGAGCAGGCCGTCGGGCGAGACCTGCCACGACTCCGCCGCGTCGCCCACGAACTTCCCGTCGGGCGTGATGTTCAGGAGCCCACACCCGACGTTCATCGCGACCCACATCATTTCGTAGCCGGGCGCGGTGTGGAAGTCGAGGTGGGCGATCTCGTTGCCATAGGACACGCGGAGCGTGCCCCCGCGCCTGGGCGTCTGTGCGTGGGCGAACGAAGCGAGCGTGGTGACGATGACGGTGAGCGCAGTCAGTGTGATGAAGAAACCGGTGCGGAGGCCTCGTGGGCGCATGACGTCTTCTCCCTTGCCGAGCGAGCCTGACCGGAAAGAACTGATGGCCGCGACTGGAATGATCCCCGCGGTGTGGGCGGTACTTTACATCAGCTTCCGTTTGTCAACAATCGGACAGTCGGACAATCAGTCCAGACCTCTTGCGTCCTCCGTGCTGGGCGCGGCCCCTTGCGATCGGGCGGAGAATCGGGCATGTCTCGGTGGGCCTGGAGGAACATCATGAGCGGACAGGGACCGACGACCCGGCGGTTCACCGAGCAGCGCTGGCTCCTCGACAACACCATCCGCGCGGTCGGCATGGACTGGGACCAGCCGCGCTCGATCTATCTGTCGGCGCCGTGCGGCGTCGAGGCCACCGCCGACTTCGCGGGGCTGCGCCAGCGCATCACCAAGCTGGCCGACGCCTCGCCGGCGTTCGAGGCCGTGGCGCGCCGGCGCGAGAGCAAGGCGCTGGCCGCCGAGCAGGAGCAGAGCCTGGTGACGGCGCGCGAGAACTACTTCATGGCCGCCGTCCACTGGGCGGCCGCGCAGTGGCCGATCGACGAGAACAACGACCTGAACCGCTTCTACAACGGCAGGAAGCGCGAGTGCTACACGAAGTACGCGCAGCTCGCCGACCATCGCGTCGAGGCGGCGTGGATCCCGCTACCCGGTGGCGCGTCGCTGCCCGCGTGGTTCCACCTGCCGCCCGGCTACACGGGCGGCCGCATCCCCGCCGTCGTCTCGATCCCCGGGATGGATTCGTTCAAGGAGATCGGCGTCGCGATGTACGGTGACCGCTGGCTCTCACGCGGCCTGGCGGTGCTGGCCATCGACGGCCCCGGCCAGTACGAGAGCCCGGTCCTCGACATCTACTTCAGCATGGAGGCGTGGGCCGCCACTGGCACCGCGGCGGTCGAGTGGCTGTCGAAGCGGCCCGAGATCGACGGGGCGCGCATCGGCGTCGCCGGGAACTCGTTCGGCTCGTTCTTCGGCACGATCGCGGCCGCCCACGAGCCGCGGCTGCGCGCCATCGCCGTCTCCGCCGTCTGTCACGAGCCCGGCTTTCACACGATCTTCGAGGAGGCGTCGCCGACCTTCAAGATGCGCTTCATGTACATGTCGGGCATCAGCGACGAGGCGAAGTTCGACGAGCTCCGCAAGACGATGACGTGGGAGGGCCATGCCGAGCTCATCCACTCCCCCTACCTGTGCGTGGCCGGCGAGCACGAGGAGCTGTCGCCGCTCATCCACACCGAGCGCCTGCTGACGGCGCTCAAGGGACCGAAGCGCTTCGTCGTCTATCAGGACTCGCGTCACTCGGTCGGTAACGTGCCCTCCGCCAACGTCGGGCCCTTCCCGCCGATCCTGATCGCCGACTGGATGGCGGCGACGCTCCAGGGCAAGACGTTCGCGAGCGAGAAGTGGTACGTGGAGGCGAACGGCCGGATCGTGAAGTCGGCGCTGTAGACCATGCGAATCGCGACCTGGAACGTCAACTCGCTGAAGGCGAGGCTCGAGAAGGTCACGTGGTGGCTGGACCGCGCCAAGCCCGACGTCCTGCTCATGCAGGAGACCAAGCTGACCGACGCCGACGCGCCCGCCGACGTCTTCAAGAACGTCGGCTACGAGCTCGTCCACCACGGCGAGGGGCGCTGGAACGGCGTGGCCATCGCGAGCCGGGTCGGCGTCGGCGACGTCGTGGCCAACTTCGGTGAGCCACTCCGGCCGCCGAAGACGCCGGACGTCGGCGACGACGAGCCACTCGCCGAGGCCCGCATGGTGTCCGCGGTGTGCGGCGGCGTGCGCGTCATGAGCCTCTACGCGCCGAACGGCCGCGTCGTCGGCTCGCCGTTCTATCTGGCCAAGCTCGCGTGGTTCGAGCGGCTTGCCCGCTGGCTGGCCGACGCCGCGGATGCCAAGCAGCCCCTCGTGCTCGGCGGCGACTTCAACGTCGCTCCCACCGACGACGACGTGTGGGATCCCGCCGCCTGTCACGGGGGGACTCACGTCTCGGACGCCGAGCGCGCGGCGTTCAGCCGGCTCTGCGAGTGGGGGCTGCTCGATGCCTACCACCGTCACCATCCGCAGCCCGGCCGGTACACGTGGTGGGACTATCGCGCCGGCAACTTCCACAAGAACTTCGGCATGCGCATCGACCACCTGCTGGTCACGGCGCCGGTCGCCGAGCGCGTCGTGTGGGCCGAGATCGACCGCGAAGCCCGCAAGGGCAAGCCCGTGCCCTCGGACCACGCGCCGCTGGTGATCGACCTCGACCATCCGGGCACGCAGTTCGACGCCGGCTGGAAGAGCTAAAAGAATTCCTTCGTCGCGCGGCGCGCGCCTTCCGCCATGCTGGCGAGCTTCGCCCAGACGATGTCGGGAACGACGGCGGCCTGGCCCACCCACGTGCCGAACCCGCAGTCGGTGCCGGCGACGACGCGCTCGCGTCCGACCAGCCGTGCGTAGCGCCCGATGCGCTCGGCCACGAGGTCCGGGTGCTCGATGAAGTTGGTCGTCGAGTCGAGCACGCCGGGGATGAGGACCTTGTCGTCGGGAAGCTTCACGTGCTCGAACACCCGCCACTCGTGGGCGTGCCGCGGATTCGACGCCTCGAACGAGATGCCGCTGGGCCGGGCCGTGAAGACGACGTCGATGATGTCGGCGAGCGGCACGTCGTGGTGATGGGGCCCTTCGTAGTTGCCCCAGCACAGGTGCACCCGCGCCTGCTCGGGCGGCACGCGCGCCAGCGCGTGGTTCAACGCGTCGATGTGCAGGCGCGCCATCTTCCGGAATTGCTCCAGGCCGAGGTCGGCGAACTGGATGTGCCGGCCCATGCCGAGGTCGGGACAGTCGACCTGGAGCACGAAGCCCGCGGCGGCGATGGTCTCGTACTCCTGGCGCATCGCCTCGGCGATGGCGAACAGATAGGCCTCGTGGCTCGGATAGTGGTCGTTGTGGAAGAACAGCGAGATGACACCGGGCGAGGCGGCGGTGAGAAATCCCGCCTGCCGGCCGACGGCGCTCTTCAGATTGTCGGCGTCGCGCCGGGCCGCCTGCGGATCGCGGACACTGATCGGCCCGTTGCAGGCCGGCGTGCGACGACGCGAGCGGCCGGGATCACCGAACACCCGCGCGGCCATCTCGGGAAACTCGACGAGATCGCGGTACTGCAGCGGATGGCTCTGGCCACCGAACCCGTTGAGGCGGTCCTTGACGTAGGTAGCGTAGCTCGGCTTGCTCATCTCGCCGTCGTTGACGAGATCGACGCCGGCGCCCACCTGCTTGCTCACGACCTCGGCCACCGCCGACCGGATGCGCGCGTCGAGCGCGGAGGGATCGACGGGCACGCCTTCTTCCTTGGCGAACATCATCCGGATGAGATCGGCCGGGCGCGGCAGGCTCCCCGTGTGCGTCGTCAGGAACCGATCGGTGCTGCGCATGTTAAGCTCCTGTAAGAGGTGATCATGTCGACCGACCATACGGTGACCGCCCGGTACGATACCGTATTCCACCACGCCTACGCTGTCGAGCAACCCGACCTGCGGCGCCTGTACGAGCAGGCCAAGCGGGACCAGTGGAACGTCTCTCGCGACATCGACTGGAGCCGGCCGGTCGACCTCGACTCGGCGGTCGTCGCCGACGAGCTCATCGACATCTACGGGACGCCGTACTGGGAGCGCCTGGGGCCGCGTGAGCGGGCCGAGCTGAATCGCCGCTTCACCGCCTGGCGTCTCAGCGTCCTGCTCTACGGCGAGCACGGCGCCATGCTCGCGTGCAGCCAGCTCGTGGAGACGGTCTCGGGCCCGGACGCGAAATACTTCGTGGCCACGCAGGTCGTCGACGAGGCGCGGCACACCGAGGTGATCGACCGCTATCTCCGGGACAAGCTCGGCGGGCTCACCTACCCGATGCCGCAGAACGAGCGCGAGCTCTTCGACACGATCCTCAGCGACTCGCGCTGGTACGTGAAGACCATCGCGCTCCAGCTCGTCGCCGAGACGTTCGCGGTCTCGCTCTTCCGGATGCTGGCCGAGACGTCCAAGGACGAGCTGCTGCGCGAGATCTGCCGCTTCATCCTGCGCGACGAGTCACGGCACATGGGGTTCGGGATGCTGAGCCTGCCCTCGACCATCGCCCAGCTCAGCGAATCGGAACGGCGCGAGGTCGAGGAGTTCACGTGCTGGTCGCTCGGCAAGGTGTTGACCGGCCTCTTCCCCACCGAGGTCTACCAGGAGATGGGCTTCAGTCCGGCCGAGATCAACGAGATCCAGCACGTGCGCAAGGCTCGCGCCGTCGGCGGAGAGTCCTCGTTCTTCCGGCAGACGTTCAAGAAGGACCTGCACGGGACGCTCGTGCAGAACCTGGCGCGGATCGGCGTCCTCACCGACCGCGTTCGGCCGAAGCTCGAGTCGCTCGGCATCCGCGTGCCGGCTCACATCGGCTGACGGCCCGGAGCCCCCGTCCCGGGTCAGGGCCCAGGGGTGAAGCACGTCGCCATCACGCCCTCGGCGCACACGCACTCGATGGGCTCGCCGTGAGGGCCTCTCAGCATCACCACGTGTCCCTTGCAGTCCGGCCAACGCTGGGCCCGGCTGGCCATCAACGGCACCAGCAGCAACGCGAATCCGAACAGAACCGCGAGAATCCATCCGACGGTCTTCATCGGACGTTGAGACGCCGGAACTCCGGCGAAGGATTCCGCCTCCCCGCGGGAACCGGCGAGCCCGGGCCAGCGTCTAATAAGGTCGCGGAGGACCGACGATGACGATACGAGGCCTGGCGCTCGCGATGATACTCACCACGTTGGCAACCACCGGGACGGCGCTCGCCCAGGGCTTCGGGGCCTCACCAAGTGATCGGGTCTTCCAGGTCACCTGGAACGCCGCCACGACCAAGCGTGGCCAACCGGCCGTCGAGGGTTACGTCGCCAACCAGACGGGTTATTCCTATCGCTTCATCGTGCTCGCCGTCGACGGGACCGATGCCGCCGGGCAGCCGCTACCGACGACCACCTTCTACATCAACGGCGAGGTCGCTGCGGGCGACCGCCTGTACTTCAAGAACGCCGTCCCCCAGGCCGGCGCCAACTACCGGGTGACGGTCCGCTCGTACGAGCGGTTCGGCGGCGGAGCCGGGATGTAGCGTCGCTTTTGCCGGGTCCGCGGCGAGACGTATCATGGTCGCGACACGACGATGAAACGCTGCGCGCGCGTGTTGCTTTCGGCGGCAGGACTGTGTCTCGCCTTCGTGGACGCTCGCGCAGAGATCTTCTCCTACAGCAACGACAATCCGCGGTTCGGTGCCGCGCTCGTGGCTCCGATCGGACGCCGCGAGGTCGTGAAGAAGACCATGGAATTCTGCGGAAAGGCCTACCCGGCCACCCAGGCGGACACGCAGACGGCGTACGCGGGGTGGATCAGGCGGCACGCGGGCTACCTGCGGCTCAGCACGATGATGAAAGCGGGATTCGCCGCGGCGGCCGCGAAGGATCAGACCGAGAAGGGCGCCGAGGCGCGGAAAGTCCTCGAGTACGGGCCACGACAGATCGAAAAAATGAGCACGCTGCTCGTCGAGGTGATTGCCGAGATGCCCTCCGAGGACGCGAAAAAGCAGATGTGCTCGGAGACCGTCGCGAAAGTCGAGTCGCGCGCGTTCGACCTCGAGAATACCGATCCCGAGCTCACGAAGTACCTCCGAAGCGTCGCCGGCACGTATCACGTCGATGTGTCCATTCCCGCTGTCCCGCCCGCGAGCGAAGCGCCGAACGCCCGCCGGGACGCCGCCGCCCTTCTCGGCAGGTGGAGGAGCGAGAAGGTCGTCGCCCGGATGGCCGACGGCACGATCAGCGAAGGCCCCGGCGGCTGCACCGTCGAGTTTTCGGAGAAGCGTTTCGTGAGCGAGTGCCGGCGGAACGACCGAGAATTCCGCGTGGTCTATTCGTATCGGGTGAGCGATACGGGCCGCTACGAGGCGGAGATCGTGGAAAACCAGATGTTCCCGACCCTCGTCGGGACCCGCACGATCGTCAACTTTCGCGTCGAAGGCGGCACGCTCTTCACCTCGGCGTTTCCGTCCACCGCCAACGCCGAGCTGACGCGACCCGTTGAAATCGAGTCGGTGCTGGTGCCCGAGAACACGCCTGGCGGTGTCAGGTAGCTGTCAGCTGGCCGCGAGCCCCAGCCAGACGAGAAGCTGGCCGGGGGGAAACGGAACGCCGAGCGCCCTCTCGAACAGCCCATACACGAAAGCGAAGCCGAACACCGAGAGCAGCACGCTGATCGGCCACCGCTCGCGCGCGCTGATCTTGAGGTAGAGCAGGGTCATGACCAGCGTGGCGAGAGAGAACCCGAGCAGCCAGATCCCCACCCAGAAGGCCGCGATCCAGACGCACACCTCGATGCTTCGGCGCCTCGCCACCTCGGCCGGCACCTCGGGGCCCGGCTCATCCGTCTGGCGTGTCTCACGCCGTCCGCTGAGATCGCGCGTGAGCTGAACGAGACCCAGGAGGAGTCCCGGCGCGCCGACGGCCCAGGGAAAGAGCCCGGCGCGCGGTCCGAACGTTCGGCTCTGCCAGAGCGCCCACGCGAACAGGGCCACGATGACCGCGCTGAACGCCGTCGCGCCGTCGAGGTGCATCCCGCGCGGCCCTTCGAGACGCGTCGCTTCGGGAGCGACAGCGACGGCGGCTCCCTCGCGCCTCTTCCGTCGACGCTCGGTGATGATGGGAACGAGGAAGCCTGCGACGATGATCGCGAGCAGGACCAGCACGCCTGGCCGCAGGGTCCACGCCAGGCCGTAGTTGTCGGTCGACAGGAAGAGCTTGTTCTCGGCGAGCGGCCCGAGCACGAGGCCGAGCAGGAGCGGCGGCCGCGGCCAGCCGAGTCGCGCCATCACCCACCCGAGCGCGCCGAACAGGAGGACGATCAGCACGTCCTCGAAGACGTTCTTCTCGGCGAAGGCGCCGACGGCGACCAGCGTCAGGATGAACGGGATCAACAACGCGCCGCGGATCTGGGTGATCTTCACCAGCTGCTTCAGGAACAGGAAGCAGATCGCGACCGTGATCACGTTCGAGACCACGATCGTCCACACCATCGACAGGGTCAGTGTCAGGTGGCCCTTGGGCGCGGGCGTGAGCATCGACGGCCCGGGGACCAGGCCCTGGATGAGGAACGCGCCCATGAGGATGGCCATGGTGACGCTCGCGGGAACGCCGAACGCGACGGTGGTGACGAGGCTGCCGCCCAGCGTCGAGTTGTTGGCCGCGCCCGGGCCCAGCACGCCCTCGACGGCGCCGCGGCCGAAGCGCTCGCGGTCCGGTGAGCTCTGGACGGCGTGAGCGTAGGCGAGCCACTGGGTGGTCGCCGCGCCCATGCCCGGAATGATCGCGATGAAGGTGCCGATGGCGCTGCAGCGGAGCACCAGCCACCAGTGCGTGAACGTGTCGCGCACGCCCTGCCACACGCCGCCGAGCCGGCCGACCTCGACCTGGGCGATGCTCGAGCCCTGGATGGCGAGATCGATGACCTCGGGAATCGCGAAGAAGCCGATCGTCACCGGCACCAGGCCGATGCCGTCCCACAGAAAGAGCTGACCGAACGTGTAGCGCTGGATCCCCGTGACGGGATCGAGGCCGATGGTGGCGAACCACAGACCGAGACAACCGGCCACCAGCCCCTTCACCAGGGCCTCGCCGCTGAGCGAAGCCACGAACGTGATGCCGAGCAACGCGAGCATGAAGAACTCGGGAGAGCCGAAGGTCAGCACGAGCGGGCGCACGATCGGGATGGCCAGCGCGAGCACGAGGGCGCCGAAGACTGCGCCGAAGAGCGAGCTCATGATGGCCGCCCCCAGCGCACGGCCGGCCTCCCCTTTCTTGGCCATGGGATGGCCGTCGACGATCGTCGAGGCCGTCGTCGGCTCGCCGGGAATCCCGAAGAGGATCGACGTGATGTCGCCGGTGGTGTTGGTGACCGCCGCCATCCCGAGGAGAAACGCGAACGCCTCCACCGGCGTCATCTTGAAGATGAACGGGAGCATGAGGGCGAGCGTCGTCGGTCCACCGAGGCCGGGCAGGATGCCGACGGCGAAGCCGATGGCGATGCCGATCAGCATGAGGCCGAACGCGGGCCACTGAAAGACCTGGACCAGCCCGGCCAGCGAGGCGCTGACGAACTCGGCTATCGGAGGATGCCCTTGAGCTTGGCCGCGACGTCGGGATCGAGCTTGAAGAGCTCGGCCACCAGGCGCTCCGTCTCTTCACCGCCGATGGGATCGATCTCGAGCTTGGCCCGGCCGGCGTCGGCCAGCAATTCAGGATCGCGCAGGGTGTCGAGAAACGCCTTGCGCAGCATCTGCACGCGATCGTCGGGCGTGCCCGGCGGCAACGCGTAGAGCCGGCTGATCGCGGTCGGCACCACGATGCCGGCCTGCATGAGCTGGCGCGCTTCGTCGGTCCTGGCCAGGCTGAGCGCGACGGGAACGTTGGGGAGATCCGCGAGTGGCTTCGGAGCCATCTGCAGCACGATGCTGACTTCACCACCCTCGAGCGCCTTGCGCCAGGTCGACTTGATCGACTCCCACTGCCAGCACCCGCCGGCGACCTCTCCCGACTCGGCAGCGAGCCGGATCTCGGCGGTGCCCTTGTAGCCGCGGACGAGCTGGATCGGCAGCCCCACCGTCGCCATGAGCACGCGTCCGACATCGTGCGACGTGTCGCCGGGACCGACCGCGCCGATCTTGACCGGCGTCTTGGCGGACTTCCACTGCTCGAGGGTGGTGACTCCACTCGCCTTCGTGAGCGCGCACGCGGCGCTGTCCCGCATGGGCACGCCGACGTACTTGAACCTGCGCGCGTCGAACTCGATGCCCTCGCGACCCAGGAGCTGGCCGACGACCTGGTTGCCGTGGAAGTTCACGATCGTGAGGCCATCGGGACGGGCGACCTTGTACGTGTGGTTGGCGGCGAGCAGGCTCACCGCGCCAGTCATGTTCTCGACGATGATGGTCGGATTCCCCGGGATGTGCCGGCTCATGTGACGGGCGATCGTGCGCGAGTAGGTGTCGTAACCGCCGCCGGGAGAGAAGCCGACCACGATGCGGATCGTCTTGCCCTCGAAGAACCGCGACTGCGCCTGCGCCGGGACCGTGGAAGCGAGAGCGACGAGCACCGCGAGGAGCGGCAGGCGCTTCATGCGGCGCCACCCTAGCAGCGCTTGGCAGTAGAGTAAAGGCCCATCGATGCCGGACCAGGAGGCGAGGTCATGAAGAAGTCGGCGAAGGCACGGAGCGGAACGGGAGAGGTCGCGCTGAAGCGCCGGCTCGCGGAAGCGTGCCGCATGCTCGCTGCCGCCGGGCAGGGGGACGACGTCTGGGGCCACGCCACCGCCCGCGTCCCCGGCACGAACACCTTCTGGATGAAGCCCGCGGGGCTCGGACTCGAAGAAATCCGCCCGGAGCAGCTCTTGCTGGTCGACCTGGACGGGAAAGTGCTTCGCGGCCGGCTGCCGCGTCACAGCGAGGTGTTCATCCACGCCGAGGTCTTCCGGGCCCGGCCCGAGGTCAACGGCGTCGTCCACACGCACCCGGTTCCCGCCACGGTCTTCTCGTCGCTCGACGTACCGCTGCGGCCGATCATGCACGAGGGCACCAACTTCGTGCCGCCCGACGTTCCGCGCTTCACCGAGACGAGCGATCTCATCGTGACGCCGGCGCTCGGCCGATCGGTGGCGCGTACGCTCTCCGATCGGCCCGCGCTCTTCCTGGTCAACCACGGCATCGTGACGGCGGGCGAGAGCATCGAGGAAGCCACGGTCAACGCGCTGCTCCTCGACAAGATCGCGCGCGCTCAGCTCATGGTTCCGGGCGGCGTGCCGCGCGTGTGGACGTCGGACGAGGAGGCGCTGGTCAAGCGCAAGCGGATCTACAACGCACAGAGCCTCGAGTCACGGTGGGCGTATTACCAGCGCCGGGGACTCGGCCGCCTGCGCTAGGGACGCTCGCGGTCTCCGGCCTCGGCGATGCCGTCGAGGTAGCGTTCCCAGACGATGAGGTTCACCCGGCACGCCTCGACGGCGGCGTCCTCCATTCCGAGGCGCGCCGCGTGGTCGGCCACCGCGTGCCAGCCGAGGTTGGAGTGCTCGATGTCGGCTTCGGTGTGCAAGCCGAAGAACTCGAGCTGATCGTCGCTCAGCCCGAACAATTTTCCCCAGCGATCACGCTCCATGCCGAACCAGCCCTGCTCGCGGACGAGGCCGATCCCATAGCCGGGCACGTTCACGCGCTCGGCGCACGTGTTGGCGACGAGGCCTTCGAGCCAGTGGCGGTTGCTCATGAGGCCGTCCCAGGCGTGCCAGCACATCAGCGTCGACGGCAACGGCTCGGCAGCGCGGATCTCGTCGAGGCCCAGGCCGATGCGAGTGCCGAGCTCTTCGAGGATCTGCCAGTGCGGTCGACCTCCCCCGTGCGCGTGGTCGGCGATGACTTCCTCGGCGCAGGCGGCGATGATCCTCACGCGGAGATCCCAGATCGGACAGTTGGTCGCCACGCGCAGCTTCAGCACGGAGTTGCGCTGGCGCGTGTTGAGCCGGTGCTGGCGCACGAACGTCCGGGCCCGGTCGGGCGTCATCGGCTCGCGGAAGAAGCGCGCGCGCCTCGCGAAATCGTCGACGACCTCGTCCAGCCGCTTGACGACACCCGTCGCGGTCATTCGAGCAGGGCGATCATTCGAGCAGGATGGTCCGGAGCTTCGTGATCATGGCCGGCTCGAGCTTGAACAGCGATTCGACGGCACGCTCGATCTCCTCCGCGGTCACGGGCTCGATCTCGAGCTTCTGCTTCTCGGCGTCGGCCAGGAACGCGGGATCGCGCAGCGTCTCCTGGAACGCCTTGCGCAGGATCTGCACGCGATCTTTGGGCGTGCCGGGCGGCAGCGTGTAGGTGCGCACGAGCGTGCTGTCGTTGTGGACGGCCACCTCGATGATACGGCGCGCCTCGTCGGTCTTGGCATAGGTGATCGCCAGCGGCACGTTGGGAAGGTCGGGATGCGGCTTCGGCGTGATCTGCAGCACGACCTGGACTTCCCTGGCGTCGAGGCCCTTGCGCCACGTCGCGCGCAGCGAGCCCCAGCCCCAGCACGCCCCCGCCAGCTCTCCGCTCTCGGCCGCGAGCCGGATCTCCGCCGTGCCCTTGTAGCCGGTGACGATCTGCGTTGGCAGGCCGATTGTCGCGCGCGCCGCTCGCGTGATGTTGTCGGGGTTCGATGCGCCCGGCGCCACGCCACCCATCTTCACGGGCGTGGGCGAGGCCATCCACTTCTCGAGGCTCGTGATTCCGCTCGCGGTCGTGGTCGCACAAACCGGATGCTCGTACACCGGCGCGCCGATGTACTCGAACTTCCGCGCGTCGAACTCGACGCCCTTCTGGCCGAGGACCTGGCCCAACAACAGACCGCCGATGAAGTGGCCGATGGTGAGTCCGTCGGGCTTGGCGATCTTGTAGAGGTAGTTCGCCGAGATGAGGCTGCCGGCACCCGGCATGTTCTCGACCACGATCGTCGGATTGCCGAGGATGTGGCGCGGCATGTGCCGGGCGAGCGCGCGCGAGTACGCGTCGAAGCCACCGCCGGCCGTGAAGCCAACGACGATGCGGATCGTCTTGCCCTTGTAGTACGGCTCCTGCGCCGCGGCCGGCCCGGACACAATGACGACCCCGATCAACAGCGCGGCCGCCAGCCATTGCGCCGTTCTTAACAGGTGTTCCCTCATCGGTTCCTCCCGGCGAATCCCGCGCTCGGGATTATAGCCGCGTGCGGGCGGTCGACCGTGAAGCGAGCAATGGTCGCTTGATCCAGTGCACGAGTGTACATATACTCATGTGTGTCATATGAGTGGGATCCGCGGAAGTCTGCCTCCAACTCGCGGAAGCACGGCGTCGAGTTCACTGATGCGGTCACAGTCTTCAGTGATGATCGGGCTATCACGATTCAGGACGAGCATCCGGAGGAAGAACGCTTCGTCACGGTCGGCCAGGATGCCTCTGGACGGCTCTTGGTTGTGGTCTATGCGTGGCGTGGCGAGTCGATTCGCGTCATTTCGGCGCGAAAAGCGACGCCACGAGAACGCCGAGCGTACGGGAGGCATTGATGAAAAAGAATTACGACTTCAGCCGTGGCCGTCGTGGTGCGGTGGTTCCAATCCCGCCGGGGAAGACGCGGATCACGATCCGTCTGGACGACGATCTGCTCGATTGGTTCCGCGACCAGGTCGATTCGGCTGGCGGGGGCAATTACCAGACGTTGATCAATACGGCTCTCAGAGCGTACGTCGAGCAGCAGCGCGAGTCGATGGAGACGACAGTGCGACGGGTGGTGCGCGAGGAGCTCTCGAGATATCGCGCCTTGGTCAAGCGAACCGCGGGCTCGAAGCTTGAATCGCCCGCCACACGCGCTCGGGCGTCATCGGCAGGTCGGTCATCCGCACGCCGATGGCGCGGGCGATGGCGTTGGCCACGGCGGGCGCGGTGGGGATGAGGCCGCTCTCGCCGATGCCCTTGGCCCCGTACGGCCCCGGCCCGTCGCCGTTCTCGACCAGGACGCTGCGGTACTCGTCGGGCAGATCGCCCATGACCGGCACGCGGTAATCGATCAGTGACGGGTTCAGGAGCTGGCCGCCCTCGTAGACCATCTGCTCGAAGAACGTGTGACCGATGCCCATCATCGCCGCGCCTTCTTCCTGGGCTTCACACTCGCGCGGATTGATCGCCTTGCCGACGTCGGCGATGGAGACGTAGCGCAGCAGCTTCACACGCCCGGTGTCCTCGTCGACCTCGACCTCGGCGGCGGCCATGCCGACCTCCCAGAACGGCGCCTCACCGCCGAGCGGCGCGTGGCCGCGCTCGCCGCGATACGTTCCCCGGCCGATGAGCTCGCCTCCGGTCCCGAAGTGGGCAGCCAGAGCCTCGGCGTAGCGGCACCGCCCCGCGGGCGCGACGATCGCGCCGTCGTGGAGCGTCATGGCCGTCGCGTCGCCACCGAGCTGGCGGGCGCCGATCGCCAGGAGCTGATCGCGAACGTCGCGCGCGGCCCGCAGCACGGCCAGGCCCATCAGCGTGGTGGAGCGGCTGGCGCTCGTCGCCTGGTCGTACGGGCTCATCCCGATCTCGGGGCGCGCGATGCGCACGCGATCGAGCGGCAGCGCCAGCTCCTGCGCGACGATCTGCGAGAGCGTCGTGCGGGCGCCCTGGCCGATCTCCACAGTCGCGGTGAGCAGCGTCGCGCTGCCGTCGGCGTGCAGCCGCACCATCGCGCTCGACACGGACGGCGCCAGCGGCGCCTTGATCGTGCACGCGAGGCCCCTGCCCCGCCGCGGCGGCGTAGGCTCGGTCCAGCCGATGGCCGCGGCGGCCTTGCGCAGCCCGCCGGCGTAATCGCAATCGACGGGCCGATCGCCTTCGATGAAGACTTCGCCGCGCGCGAGGACGTTCTTCAGGCGAAGCTCGAGCGGGTCGAGGCCGAGCCGCTCGGCGATGACGTCCATCTGCGACTCGTAGGCCCACGTGAGCTGGGGCACGCCGTAGCCGCGGAAGGCGACGCTCACCACCGTATTGGTGTAAACGCCGTACGCCTGGATCCTGACATTGGGAATGCGATACGGCCCGGCCGCGGTGTACGCCGACTTCTGGACGACGCGCGGCCCCACGTCGGCGTAGGCGCCGAGCTGGTAGTAGATCTCGCAGTCGCGCGCGACCAGCGTGCCGTCCCGCTTCACGCCGGTCTTGAGGCGATAGCGCACCGCCGCGCGCCGCACGGTCTTGAACCCTTCTTCCACCGTGAGGGCCAGGCGCACGGGGCGCCGCACGTAACTGGCCAGCGCGATCGTGAGCGGCTCGATCTTCGTGTAGGACTTGTTGCCGTAGGCGCCGCCGAGATACGGCACGATCACCTGCACCCGCGCCAGCGGCAGGCCGAACATCTCGGCCACCTCCTTCCGGACCGGGAAGGGATGCTGGGTGGATGCCCACACGGTGATGCCGGTCGGATCGACGAGGGCGATCGCGCAGTGAGGCTCGAGCGAGTAGTGGTGGACCATCGGGAACGTGAACGTCTGCTCCACCACGAGATCGGCCTCGGCGAAGCCGCGATCGAGATCGCCGCGCGCGTAGCTGTACTGGTGGCAGACGTTGGTCCCGGCGATCGGCTTGAGCGAGGTGAGGTCGCGGAAGTGGACCGCCGGGCGCGCGCGCTCGTGGAGCACGGGCGCGCCCGGCGCCAGCGCGGCGTCGAGCGAATCGACGACGGGCAGCTCCTGCCACTCGACGGCGACGAGCGGCAGCGCCGCGTCCGCGAGGGCTATCGTCTCGGCCACGATCGCGACGACCGGCTCACCGGCATGACGGATGACGCCGTCGGCGAGGAGCGGCTGGTCCTTGAAGGCGGGGCCGTAATAGAGGTCCTTCACGGGCAGGTCCTTCGCCGTGAGGACCGCGATGACGCCGGGCGCCTTCCGCGCGCGCGACGTGTCGATCGCGATGATCCTCGCGTGGGGCACCGGGCTCCGCCAGAGCTTGGCGTGCACCATCCCAGGAACGATGACGTCGCTGATGAAGCGCGCCCGGCCGGTGGCCTTCTCCGGCGTGTCGACGCGCTTCGCCGCCGTCCCGATCATTTCAACGTCGGGGGGAGCGAGCCCCGCTCGGCGTCGCGCAATGCCCGCCAGACGCGCTCGGGAGTCATCGGTAGCTCGGTGAGCCGGACGCCGGTCGCCTGGGTGAGGGCGCTGCCGATCGCCGGCGCCACGCAGAACGTCCCGCTCTCACCAACGCCCTTGGCGCCGAACGGTCCGGGGCCGTCGGCGTTCTCGATCAGGACCGTCTCCAGCGTCGGCGGCAGGTCGGTGAACGCGGGGACGCGGTAGTCGATCAGCCCGGGATTCACGAGCTGGCCGGCGTCGTTCACGCGGGCCTCGAACAGCGCCGGGCCGATGCCCTGCATCGCGGCGCCCTCGTCCTGGGCCGCGCACTCGCGCGGATTGATGGCCTGGCCCACGTCGGCGGCCGAGATGTATTTCAGGAGCTCGATCGCGCCCGTCTCCCGATCGACGTCGACCTCGGCAGCGCCCATGCCGCTCTCCCAGAACACCGTGGCGCCGCCGAGCGATCCCGCTGACTTTCCCGGAACGAACGATCCAACGCCGGTGACCTCGCCGCCGACGAGGCCATAGTGGCCGCTGATGACCTCGGCCACGGTCATCGCGCGATCGCCGTGGGCGATGGCGCCGTCACGGATCGTCAGCATCGAGGCTTCCGCGTCGAGCAGCGTGGCCGCGAGGATCAGGACCTGCTCGCGCGCGTCGCGGGCCGCCTCCTGCACCGCCAGCCCCATGATCGTCGTCGAGCGGCTCGCGCTCGTCCCCCAGTCGTATGGCGTGACCGACGTGTCGGGCGCGGCCACGACGACGGACGCGAACGGGACGCCGAGCGTCTCGGCGGTGATCTGGGCGAGCGCGGTGCGAATCCCCTGGCCGGCCTCGACGCTGCCGGCCAGCACGTCGACGCTGCCGTCGGCGTTGATCCTGACGATCGCGGTGGACGTGCTGTGGGTGCCGCCTCCGTCCTTCATCGCGCAGGCGAGCCCGCGGCCGCGCCCCCGCGCGAGCGGGGCCGTCCAGCCGACGGCGCGCGCCGTCTGCTCCAGCCCCTCGGCCAGATCGCCGTCGATCGGCGTGTCGCCCGCGACGTATTCCTCGCCACGCTTGAGCAGGTTCTTGAGGCGCAGCGCCAGCGGGTCGAGGCCGAGCCGCTCGGCGATCACGTCCATCTGTGACTCGCCCGCCCACGTCACCTGCGGCACGCCGTACCCGCGATAGGCGCCAGCGGGGACGTTGTTCGTGTAGACGCACTTCGCGTCGATGCGCAGCGTCGGGATGCGGTACGGCCCGGGCGCGCGGTAGCCGGCCTTCGTCGCCACGCGCGGCCCGATGTCGGCGTACGCGCCGGTGTCGAGGACCACGTCGCACTCCCGCGCGAGCAGCGTGCCGTCGCGCGTGACCGCGGTCTTGATGACCACCGACACGGCGTGGCGCGTGATCGTCCGCGCGTTCTCCTCCATGGAGAGCGCCAGCCTCACCGGCCGCCGCACGCGCGCGGCCAGAGCGGCGGCGAGTGGCTCCGTCTTCGTGTAGCACTTGCCGCCGAACGCTCCGCCGATCAGCGGCACGACCACCTGCACCGCGGCCAGCGGCAGGTCGAACACGTCGGCCAGCTCCCGGCGCACCGGGAACGGATGCTGGGTCGTCGCCCAGACGGTGAGGCCGTCGCCGTCCACGCGCGCGACGACACAGTGGGGCTCGAGCGCGTGATGGGAGAGCGCGGGATACCGGTAGACACCCTCGACGACCAGATCCGCGTCTTCGAGGGCGTGGGCGAGATCGCCGCGCTGATAGGCGTAGTGCTGGCAGACGTTGGTGCCCGGGATGGGCCGCAGCCCGCTGAGATCGCGGAAGTGTCCGGCGCGCTCGATCTCCGGGTGAATCAGGCTCGCGTTGGCGGCGAGCGCCTGCTCGGCGCTGGTCGCGGCCGGCAGTTCTTCGTACCTGACGTCGACGAGAGCGAGCGCGGCCTGGGCATGGCGCTCGGTGTCGGCGACGACGGCGACCACGGGCTCGCCCGCGTAGCGGATGACCTCATGGGCCAGGATCGGCTGGTCGCGGTAGGCGGGGCCGAAGTAGAGCCGCTTCACCGGAAGATCGGCCGCCGCACACACGGCGAGCACGCCAGGCGCCGCCGCGGCGCGCTCGGTCAGCGTCTCGATGATCCGCGCGCGCGGCACCGGGCTACGCCAGACCTTCGCATGTGTCAGCCCGGGCAGTGCCAGATCCGAGACGTAACGAGCGGCGCCCGTCACCTTGTCGCGCGCGTCCAGCCGCGGGACGGCGCGCCCGACGACGGTGAGACGGTCAGCGGCCATTGCCCGCTGAGGCTCCGCTCATCCGCCGCGAGGCATCGAGGATGGCTTCGAGGATCCGCTTGTAGCCCGTGCAGCGGCAGATGTTGCCGCGCATGTAGTGCTTCACCTCGTCGGCGGTGGGCCGCGGGTTCTCGTTGATCAGCGCCACCGTGGCCATGATCATGCCGGGCGTGCAGAAGCCGCACTGGAGCGCGCCGTGCTCGACGAACGCCTCCTGGACCGGGTGGAGATCGTCGCCGCGCGCGAGGCCCTCGATCGTGCGCACACTGCGGCCGCGCGCCTCGAAGGCCAGCACGGTGCAGGCGCTGACGGGACGATCGTCCAGCAGGACGGTGCACGTGCCGCACACCTGGACGTCGCACGACTTCTTCACGCCGAGCAGGCCGAGCCGGTCGCGCAGGCACTCGATCAACGTCTCGTGGGGCGGCACGGTCAGGTCGTGCTTGTCGCCGTTGACGATCACGGTCATCGCGATCTCTTTCATCGCCGCGGGCTCCCGTCGATCGCCGCCAGCGCCTGGTCCCAGGCGCGCCGCAAGAGCACGCCGACCAGGTGTTCCTTGTACTCGGCCGAGCCGTGGAGGTCGGTGATCGCGTCGGCGGCGCGGCCGGCGATCCGCCCAGCCGTGGCCAGCGCCGCGCCGGTCTCGGTCCGTGGCTTGCCTCGGAGCTCGGCTTCGGCCTCGCGCATGCGACGCGGGACGGGGCCGACGCAGCCGACGGCGATGCGAGCATCGGCGACGTGGCCGTCGTCGAGCGTGACCGCCACGGCGACGCCGACCGAGGGCCGCTCGAGGAAGCCGAACTTGAGGTACGCCGCCGCCGACCGCGACGGCAACGGCGGGACCACGATCTCGGTCAGGAGCTCGTCGCCCTCCAGGCACGTCTCGAACGGCCCGACGAAGAGTCCTTCGAGCGGGATCGTGCGCGCGCTCCCCTTCTTCTCGATGCGCGCGGTGGCGTCGAAGACCTGCAGCAACGTCCCGGGGTCGGCGTGAGGCTCGGCGAAGCAGAGGTTGCCGCCGAGCGTGCCCACCTCGCGCACGCGCACGTTCGCCACGTCGGCTTCCATCCGCGCGACGGCCGGGAAGTGCTGGCGAACGAGCGGATCGCGCTCGAGGGCGCGATGCGACGTGGCCGCGCCGAGCCTGAGCGTGCCGGCGTCGAGACGGACGCCGGCCAGGCCCGGGATGGTCTTCACGTTCACGAGGTGCTCGTAGTGGACGAGCCCTTCCTTCATGGCGAGGATCAGCTCGGTACCGCCCGCGTAGATGCGCGCGGCGTCTCCGTGACGCGCGAGCAGCTCGGAGGCCTCGGCCACGGAGGTCGGCTCGCTCAGCTCGAAGGGCCTCAGCATGCCGTCAGGCCTTCGCCTCCAGCTGGGCTCTCACGGCCTGAGCGAAGCGATCCACGATGTCGGTCCCCCTCCTCACGATGACGCTGTGACCGAGCGTGCCCAGCTTGCCCAGCACGCTGATGTCCGCCGCGACCTTCAGCGCCGTTCCCGTCTCGGCCGGCGTCACCGTCACGTCGAGATCCACCTTCACGAGGCCATCGACGGCCGTGTCGCGTCCGTTGGCACGGACGCGCAAGCGCTCCGGGGCCTGGACGTCGACGACCTCGATCGTGAGAGGGAACTGCACCTTGAACGGGCCCACCTTGTCGGCGACGACGGCGGTGTACGTCTTGCGCTCCTCGATCGTCCGGACGTCGCGCGCTCCGGGAATGCAGCCGGCCAGGCGCGGCACGTCCCAGAGAAAATCCCAGACCGTTTCGCGCGGCGCCGCGATGGTCACCTCGCGCTCGACCTTCACGGGCGCCCATGCTAGGTTAGCGGGCCCGAAGCGTCAAGGAGACGACCATCCATGAGCTCACTCGCGCTCACGCTCGCCATCGGTGATTACGACCGCACCGGCGCGCTCAAGACCGGGGCCGTGCGGCCCCAGGGCGTCGACCTGAACATCCTGACGCTGAGCCCGGAAGAGATCTTCTATCGGATGGGCCGCTTCCTCGAGTTCGACGCGTGCGAGTTCTCGCTCTCGACCTACACGATACGGCGCGGCCGCGGCGAGCCGATGATCGCCATCCCGGTCTTCCCGTCGCAGATGTTCCGCCACTCGTCGATCTTCATCGGCGACAAGGCCGGCATCCGCGAGCCCAAGGACCTCCGCGGCAAGCGCGTGGGGGTGCCGAAGTACCACATGACGGCGGCGGTGTGGATTCGCGGGCTGCTCGAGGACGAGTACGGCGTGGCGCCGAAGGACATCCGGTGGTTCGAGGGCGGCGAGGGCGCCAAGGTGAAGGAAGTGGACGTGACGCTCCCGCCCGACGTCCGGCTCGAGCACGTCCCCGACGGAAAGCATCTCGGCGACATGGTCGCGGCCGGCGAGCTGGACGCGTTCATCGGAGCGCGCCGGCCCGCGGCCTACGGCAAGGGCGTGAGCCGGCTCTTCCCCGACTTCCGGACGGCCGAGCGCGCGTATTACGAGCGGACCCGGATCTTCCCGATCATGCACACGGTCGTGCTGAAGGAGGAGCTGGTGCGGCAGTATCCGTGGCTGCCGCGGAGCCTCTACGACGCGTTCACCGAGGCCAAGCGGCTCGCCTACGAGCGGCTCCACTTCACCGCGGCGCTCCTGACGTCGCTCCCCTGGCAGGTGGCCGAGGCCGAAGAGACGCGCGCCCTCATGGGCGACGACCCGTTCGCCTACGGCATCGCGCGCAACCGCACAACCGTCGAGACGCTGGCCGCCTACTCGTTCCGCCAGAGTCTGGCGCCGCGGCGCCTGACCATCGAGGAGATGTTCGTCCCGTCGATGCTCGATACGTAGTGGGCGTGGCCGGACGTATCGGAAATCGTACATTGCGTGACCTCAGGCTCGTCGTCTACCCTGTCGGCTCACAGAGGGCGAGCGGCGCATGACCAGCGTTCTCAGCCACGTTCCGCTCTCCTACGCGGTACCGCCGGAGCACCGCCGGTACAGAT
>Ga0209802_1000631_pt1 | contig 27306 bp, 21 predicted proteins | sample GraSoiAngelo_129_FD_185886 | JGI IMG/M metagenome (GOLD analysis project Ga0209802, IMG submission 185886) | Grasslands soil microbial communities from the Angelo Coastal Reserve, California, USA - 14_0927_12_40cm (SPAdes) (version 2) | ecosystem: Environmental > Terrestrial > Soil > Grasslands ... | reverse complement strand
AAAGGGGAGAAGATCACGCTGCACGCGGTGGTTAAGGCAGGGCAGCATGCGGGGAATTATGAAGTGGTGACGGCGACGATTCCGGGAGCGGATGCGAAGTTGAAGGAGGAGGAGATTGCGTTCTCGTGTCACCTGGATCATCAACGGCCGGGAGCGAATGACAATGCCAGCGGGTGCGCGACGATTCTGGAGGTGGCGCGGACCCTGCAGAAACTGATCAGCGAGGGGAAGCTGGCGCGGCCGGCACGGACAATCCGGTTTATCTGGCCGCCTGAAATTGAAGGGACGATGGCGTTTCTAACGGGAAGTGCGGTAGAGGAGAGACAGCCTAAGGCCGCAGGAAAGACAGGCGAAGAACACACAGCTTCATTTTGGCTAACCTCACATATCGCACCGCGGATTAAGGCAGTGATTCACATGGACATGGTGGGCGGCGGGCCGGAGACGAAAGCAGTGTTCCACGTGACACGCGGGCCAATGAGCTTGCCGAGTTTTGTGCACGACGTCACTTGGGCGTTCGCCGAATGGGTCAACGAGGAATCGTATAAATTTGCGGCAACGGGGAAGGCGGAGTATCCGCTGGTGGCCCCCGAGGGCGGGAAGGAGCCCCTCCGCGCGGAGTATTCGGCGTACACCACGGGGAGCGATCACGACGTCTATCAGGATTCGTCGTTCGGGATACCGGCGATTTACTTGAATGACTGGCCGGACCGGTACATTCACACGAATTTCGATACAGCGGCGAATATCGATACGACGAAGCTGAAGAGGGCTGCGTTTATTGGGTCGGCGAGCGGCTATTTTTTGGCGCTTGATAAGCCACAAAGCTATGCAGCCATCGGGAGCACCGCTCGTGACTTGAGTACGGCGATGTCGCGCAGGCGTGTTCGTTCGGTCTCAGCGGCGGAAGCACAGCAACTATATTGGCGCCATGCCCAGTATGAGATTTCTTCGTCGGAGTCTGAATTCTTGTGGCGTGGCGAGAACCCGTTCGACGTCTCGGGCAATGCGATGATGATGTTCAAATATGGTGTTCGGCGGCCGGAAGAGCCGAAGGCGACGGGTGAAGGATTATTGACATTCGCACGGAAACCGAGGCCGAAGGGGCCGCTGGCGGTGTTTGGGTATGACTATTTTGCGGAGCACGCGAAAGCTGCGGGGGTGGCAACGCCGAAGTTGCTGAGTTATGAGGGATTGTGGGGAGCGGGGGAAGAGTACGCCTACGAAGTGCTGAATTTCGCGAACGGGAAGCGGAATGCGCAGGGGATTCGTGATGCGGTGTCGGCAGAGTATGGGCCGGTGCCGCTGGAGATGGTGGTGGAGTATTTGAGGGCGCTGGAGAAGATTGGGGTGGTGGAGCAGGTGAAGTGAAGCTACACACTTGAAAAGACAAGAGATTTCATCCCGCCAACCCCGCGGGATGGCGCAGAGTTCTCGCTCCGCTCGAAATGACGGAGTGGCGGATAGCGTTGCACTGGGCGAAACGTGATGTGCTAGCATCGTGGACTTGCGTGTTGAACGGGAGAAACGAGCGTAGATGGCAGCGACGATGAAAGCGTTGCGGAAGCTGCAGCCCGCGCGGGGCTTGCAGATGGATACGGTCGCGGTGCCGGCAATCGGGCCAACCGACGCGCTCGTCCGCGTGAAGACGGCTTCGATTTGCGGGACGGACCTGCACATTTATGGGTGGGACCGGTGGTCGCAAGGGCGCATCAAGCCGCCACTGACGCTGGGGCACGAATTTTGCGGGGTTGTCGAGCGCGTAGGGGACGAAGTCAAGGCGGTCAAGCCGGGCGATTTTGTCAGTGCAGAAATGCATGTGAACTGCGGGCACTGCCACCAGTGCCGGTTGGGGCAGGGCCACATCTGCCAAAACCTGCGCATTATCGGGATCGATCAGGACGGGGCGTTTGCGGAATTCGTGAGGATCCCGGCGGCGAATATCTGGAAGCTCGATCCGGCGATTCCCGAGCATTACGGGGCGATTCTCGATCCGCTCGGGAACGCGGTGCACACGGTGCTGGCCGGTCCTGTTGCGGGACAAACGGTATTGGTGACGGGTTGCGGGCCGATTGGCTTGATGTCCATCGCGGTGGCGAAGGCTTGCGGGAGCTCCAGAGTTTTTGCAACGGAGACGAACGAGGGTCGCCGGGCGATGGCGAAGAAGATGGGCGCGGACGTGGTCATCAATCCCGCGGCAGAAGATGCGGTGGAGCGCATCCTGAGCGAAACGGGCGGCACGGGAGTGGACGCGCTGTTGGAGATGAGCGGGAATCCCACGGCGATTCAGCAAGGATTCAAGGCGCTGCGAGCGGGCGGGCGCGCATCGCTGCTGGGAATTCCTACGGAAAATGTGCCGCTCGATCTGGTGAATGATGTGATTTTCAAAGGCGCGACGGTACAGGGGATTTATGGGCGGCGCATGTACGAAACCTGGGTGCAGATGACGGCGCTGCTGAAAGCAGGGCGGCTAAATCTCGAGCCTCTGTTTGGGGAGCGCGCGCCGCTGGATAAGTTCGAAAACGCGTTCGCACTGCTGCAGCGAGGGTCGGCAGGAAAAATTTTGCTATATCCAAACGGCCTGCCGCACTGAATCAAAGGCCTTTCTTTTTCGCATTCGAGTTGTTTGCACAGAGCCGCGAGCTGACGCACAATAGTTCTTCCACCAGCCGAGTCCACCTCAGGAGTGCAATCATGTCCGATACCGCAACGATCGCGACGAAACAGAATCCGCTACAGTACATCACCGACCAGTTGAATGAGCTGCGCGAGAAGGGAGTCGCGCCAAAGCTGCGCGTGCTCGAAGGCGAGCAGAGGCCCGTGTGCATCTTCGATGGGCGGGAAGTGATCAACCTTGCATCGAACAACTACCTTGGGTTGACCACCCACAAGGCACTGCGCAAGGCCGCGCTGGACGCGGTCAAGCGATACGGCGTCGGAGCGGGCGCGGTTCGAACGATTGCCGGGACGATGAAGCTGCACATGGCACTGGAGGAACAGATCGCCGCATTCAAAAAGGTGGAAGCGTGCGTGGTATTCCAATCGGGCTTCACGGCGAACGCGGGAACTGTTTCCGCGGTGCTGGGCAAGGATGACTTGATCGTTTCAGACGAATTGAATCACGCGTCGATTATCGATGGCGCACGGCTTTCGAAAGCGACGATCAAGGTCTTCAAGCACAAAGATGTGCAGGACTGCGAGCGCATCTTGCAAGAGAACGCGAATTTCCCCGGGAAGAAACTGATTATCACGGATGGCGTATTTTCGATGGACGGCGACATCGCACCGCTGCCGCAGCTTTGCGACCTAGCGGAGAAATACAACTGCATCATGATGGTGGACGATGCGCATGCCTCGGGCGTGCTGGGGCGCGGCGGGCGCGGCACCGTGGACCATCACCAGTGTCACGGGCGCGTGCACATTCAAGTGGGGACGCTGAGCAAGGCGATTGGGGCGATGGGCGGGTACGTTTGCGGCTCGCGCGACCTGATCGATTTCCTGTATTTGCGGGCGCGGCCTTTTCTGTTTTCGACTTCCCATCCACCGGCCACGGCGGCGGCTTGCCAAGCAGCGTTCGCGCTGCTGGATTCGCCGGACGGCGAAAAGCTGGTGAAGAAGCTCTGGGCCAACACAAAATTTTTCAAACGCGAATTGAAGAAGCGAGGATTCCAGTTCAAAGCGAGCGAGACGCCGATCATTCCGATCCACGTGGGGGAAGCGGCAAAAGCGTTTGAATTTTCGAAGAACCTTTTTGAGGCCGGCGTATTCGCGCCGGCGGTGGGCTACCCGATCGTGGCGGAGGGCAAGGCGCGGCTGCGGGCGATTGTTACCGCGACGCACAAGCGGGAACAACTGCTGCGCGCGGCGGATATCCTGGCGGAGGTAGCGAAGCCGCTGGGGATTGTTGCTAGTTGATAGTCTACGGTTCACGGTAGCGTCGACCTTGTAAATCCTGCACAGTCCGTAACATTTTTCGCAAGTAAGAAAGCCCTCTATTCCTGTAAGCCTAAGAAAAAAAAGACCTTATAGGGCGGCACGGCTCTTGCCTCTATCAAACCGCTCGGCAGACACCCTTATATGTGTATCGGTAAAATCCAGCTCTTGGCCCAAAGACAGTCTAGAGGAGGTTTTCGACCATGATTCGCACAGGGATGGCAATTGTTGCGGGGGCTCTGTTTTCTCTGAGCGCTGCGGCGCAATCGCAGACCGGCGCACAGGCAGGAGCACAGGCAAGCGGACAAACAAATGTCCAGGCGGGACAAACACAGGCTCAGGCAGGCGCTTCCAGTTCGACGTCAGCGAATGCGGGAGCACAGAACGGGCAAGCCAACGCTTCGTTGGCAAGCGGCACGGCATTTAACGCGGCGCTGAGTTCCCCGGTCGATTCGAAAAAGTGCAAGCCGGGCGATGCGGTTGCCGCGCACACGACAGAGGCGGTCAAGTCCGAAGGGAAGACGGTAATCCCCAAAGGATCGAAGCTCGTGGGACATGTGACGCAGGCTTCGGCGCGGGCCAAGGGCCAGGCGGAATCTTCCCTTGGCATCGTGTTTGACAAGGCGGTCCTGAAGAACGGCCAGGAAATTCCACTGAACGTTGCGATTCAAGCGCTTGCTTCGGCGCAGAGTAACGCTGCTGTTGCCGGAGGGGATATGGACACGATGGGCGGCATGGGCACCTCGGCGGCTGGCTCTGGAATGTCCGGAGGACGCGGAGCGCTTGGCGGAGTGACTTCCGCGGCGGGCGGTGCGGTCGGCACAGTGACGAATACCGCGGCTAACGTTGGCGGAGCCGCGGGCGGAGCGGTGAATTCCACCACAAGCGCGGCCGGGACCGTAGCCGGGGCTTCCAAGGGAGCGGTTGGCGGATTGAATGCCGCGGGGCAGCTCACCTCGAATAGTCAAGGCATCTTTGGCTTGAACGGTCTGAACCTGAGCGCGGCGGCCTCGAATGCAACGCAAGGCACAGTGATCACTTCGGCGGGGAAGAACGTGCACCTCGACAGCGGGACGCGCATGCTGCTGGTTACGCAGGCTCAAGCGGGAGAGCAGGGTACATCGAAGCAGCCCGCGGCGAACAAGCCGGAACCAAAATCCGGGCAGAAGCCTGAACCCAACAAACCCGAAAAACCATAAACACGCATTCACTTTTGAAAAGGGTCGCGCGGGGCAACTCCTCCCCGCGTGGCCCCTTCTTACGTTTGAGCAAGCTGGCGCTTCAGGGTCTCCGTGTCGCCAAGGACGTAGCCCCTTATGATTTTGCTTCCTGCGAATTCGAAGATAGCTATGCCGGAATAGGTAATCTTGTTTCCGGTTGCGGGAAAACCGAGCAATTATCCCCGATGAGTTCCTGTGTAAGTGAGCCGGGCAGCGAACTTTTCGCCTTCGGCGATGAGCTCTTCGATGTGATTGTGAAAATCGGGAAACGCAGCGCGTATTCTATTCACATACTGCTGGAATCCCGCGATACCGCTCACGGCGGCGTCAATCGATCCGCGGAAAGTGATGTCCGGAGAAATGAGTTCTTCTAGCGCTGTAGCGCTCCATGTATTCCAGACCTCAGCGTAGTATCTGCGAACGAGCGGCTTGCAGTCACGCACGAGACAGCTCCTCCTCGGCAGGCTGCGCCCCAGGGGCACTCCCCGCAACCTCCAAATTGGGTGTTTGCCGCGCGTCCACGGAAGGGGCGAGTCCATCCCAGGCCGATTATTCATCCTTTGCTATACTCGCCGGGATGGCTACGGCTCCGAAAAAACTGTTTCTTGTTGACGCTATGGCGCACATCTACCGGGCGTTTTATGCGCCGATGGTGCGGATGAGCGCACCTTCCGGCATGCCCACCAAAGTTCCTTTTCTCTTCGCGAACATCTTGAGGCGCCTGCTGAAGGATTATCAGCCGGACTATCTGGGAATTGTCTTTGATCCGCCCGGGGCGACTTTTCGCGACAAGCTGTTCGAAAAATACAAAGCGCAGCGCCCGCCGATGCCGGACGAAATGCGGCTGCAACTGCCCTACGTTCGAAAGCTTTGCGAAGCGATGCGGCTGCCGATTCTTGAAGTTCAGGGTTATGAGGCCGACGACGTCATCGGAGCAATGGCCACGCAGGCGGCGCGGAAAAAGATCGATGTCCTGATCGTTACCAACGACAAGGACATGATGCAGCTCGTCAATCATGATGTCCGCGTGCTGCGGACGGGATCGGGCGGCGCGAAAGCGGACGTCGTCGTGGATGCGGAAAAAGTAAAGGAAATTCTCGGCGTGCCTCCAGAGAAGGTCATCGACGTGATGGCGCTGATGGGCGACACCGTGGACAACATTCCCGGCGCGAAAGGGATTGGGGAAAAGGGCGCGACCGAGCTGATCCAGAAATACGGCAGCGTCGAGAAAGCGCTGGATCATGCCGCCGAAGTTTCGAACAAACGGTACCGCGAAGCGCTCCAGCAGCAGCGCGAGCAGGTGATGATGTCCAAACAACTCGCCACGATCGCGACAGACGTGCCTCTGGAACTGGATTTGCACGCGCTGGAACGGCGCGAATCGGACATACCTGCTCTGGCCAGCCTTTATCGCGAGCTGGGATTCAATTCGCTGCTGAAAGAGTTGGGTACAGAGGCCGTGGCTTCCAGTGCGCCAGTGGATTCCGAGGCGGCGGCAAAGGGAGATTACGCACAGTTTGCGAACGCTGGGGAATTTCGCGAGTACGTTGCGAAGCTTCCCGCGAAGCAGCCATTGGCGGTGTGGTTGAATCTTGAGGCGGGTGAGCGGGAATCGGAGGGATTCGGAACGCGGATTGCCGCTGTCGAAGTTTCCTCAAAAGCCGGGGAGGGGCGGTCCGTTTGGATGGACGAAAAAGGAGAAGTGCTGAGGGCTCTCGCGCCGCCGCTCTCTGATTCGAAGCGGGCGAAGATCGTGCACGACCCGAAACTCTTTCAGTTGCTGACCGGGCCGGCTGCAAACATTCAGCATGCCACGCAGCTTTATTCATATCTGCTCCGTCCGACGACCGCGAATCACAATTTTGTGGACGTGGTGATGCGGCAGTTCAGCGTCATGCTGGGTGGCGGGCCCGGAGAGCGGGCGGATTATCTGCAGCGGCTGGCGCCGATTTTGCGTCAGCAGGTGGAAGAGCAGCAACTCGCGGATGTCTACGAAAAAATTGATTTGCCGCTTGCGCCTGTGCTCGCGGTTATGGAGCGAGTTGGGGTTCGCGTCGATCCTGAAGCGCTCGACAGAATGTCACACGCGATGGAAAAAGAGGTGCGGCGCCTGGAGAAAGAGATTTGGAAGCTGGCCGGATCGGAATTCAACGTCAATTCGCCGACGCAGCTCGCGGAGATTCTTTTTGACAAATTGAATTTGCAACCGAACGCGCGGCGTGGAAAAGCGAAAGCGCGGTCCACGGCGGCGGATGTTTTAGAGGAGTTGTCCGCGCAGCATCCATTGCCCGCCAAAATCATTGAGTACCGCGAGATTTCCAAGTTGAAGTCCACTTATGTGGACGCGCTGCCCAAGCTCATTCATCCCGAGACGGGACGCCTGCACACTAGTTTTTCGCAGACCGGCACCGCCACCGGGCGGCTCAGCTCGAGCGATCCGAATTTGCAGAACATTCCGATTCGCAGCGAATTGGGCCGTGAGATTCGGGCGGCGTTCGTTGCCGAAGAGGGAAAAAATCTGCTCTCCGCGGACTACTCGCAAATCGAGCTGCGCGTGATGGCACATTTTTCGCAGGATCCGGTGCTCGTGGAGGCATTCCGCAATGGCGAGGACATTCATGCGCGCACCGCGCAGGAAGTGTTTGGAGTGGGGCCGCTGGCGCAAAACGCAGAGCACCGGCGGGCGGCAAAGGCCATCAATTTCGGAATTATCTACGGCCTCTCCCCTTTTGGACTGGCACAGCAACTGGGCATCGAACAGAAAGAAGCCGCGCAGTTCATCAACGCCTATTTCACTCGGTATCGTGGCGTGAAAGATTATTTGGACAAGATTCTTGCCGATACGCGGAAGACGGGCGTGGCCAAGACGCTGTTTGGCAGAATCCGCCCTATTCCGGAGATCAATTCCCCGCAGGTGCAACTGCGAAACTTTGCGGAGCGCACCGCGCTGAATTCGCCGTTGCAAGGCACCGCCGCGGATCTTATCAAGCTGGCGATGGTCAACATCGACCGTCGGCTTGCCGAAGAAACACTTGAAGCCAAGATGATCCTCCAGGTTCATGACGAACTGCTCTTTGAGGCCCCCACGAAAGAACGCGCCAAATTGGAGAAGCTAGTAAAAGAGGAGATGGAAGGAGTCCACAAACTCGCCGTGCCGATCGTGGTAGAAATTGGGGTAGGGCCGAACTGGCGCGACCTGGATTGAACGAGCAACGGTAACAGCTCACGAATCCAAGATTCTAGAACGGACTAGGCATCCCTTTGGCACTTTATAGAGTCAAAGTTCTTGAGTCCCCGTATTGAAATTTTTGTGTAGGGCAATTTCGTTGTGCTAGCGTAAAAGTCCCCGCCCCCGACTGAGGTTTCTTATGCGCCCTGCATTTTTTCTGATTTCCAGCCTTGCGATTTTCTTGCACCTTACTGCTTGTGGTGGCGGTAGTACTCCGGTTCCGCAGATTACTGTCATGGTCACACCCGCCTCCGCGACGGTAGGTCCCGGCCAGTCGAAGCAGTTCTTCGATTCGGTTACGGGGACCACAAATACAGCGGTAACCTGGCAAGTGAACGGCACAACAGGCGGCAATTCGACAGTTGGAACCATTAGTACAAACGGACTTTACACCGCACCCAATTCCATCCCTAATCCCGCGACGGTAACAGTGACCGCTGATTCCTCGGCGAATCCGGCCGATTCCGGCTCTGCCACGGTCACCGTGACCAGCCAATCGAACTCCACGGTCACTGTCTCCCCGGCCGCAGTTTCGGTCGAAGTATTCACCACACGACAGTTCACCGCAACGATCAACAGCCAGCCAAGCACCGCTGTCACCTGGCAAGTCAATGGCGTTACTGGCGGGAGCACAACCACCGGAACGATTTCCTCGAGCGGTTTCTACAGCGCCCCACACTCCATCTCGAACAGCATCATTCCGGCCAACGGCGCTCCTGTTACTGTGCAGGTCAGGGCGGTTTCCACAGCGAACACCTCGAATTCTGGAACCGCCACGGTGACGCTTACGGTGCCAAATCAGAGGGCAGAGAGCACGCCCATTGAACTTGGGACTTCCGGCAGCAACGCGAAGGACTCGATCACTAGCAAAGGCATGATTACCTGCTGCGGTGGGACGCTCGGCGCCCTCGTAGCTAACGGAAATACGCAGTATATACTGAGCGCGGATCACGTCCTGGCGCGCAGCGGCGCAGGCTCCCCTGGCGACCCCATAATTCAACCCGGATTGATTGACACCGGCACATGCACTTCTCAGGGAACCACGACCGTTGGTAACCTGACGCTGGGTTCCTTTAATCTGCAAAGCCCTTCTGCGGCTACCGTGGACGCGGCGATTGCAAAGGTTGTTTCCGGAGCGGTCGATTCCACTGGCAATATTCTCCTGCTCGGATCAGGCACCGACGCGAGTGGGGTTCCTCTGCCAGGTTCTCCAAACGGGGGCACGGGTGAACCTGCGGGCGCCAATCTCGTAAATGTCAAGGTCGCAAAGTCCGGTCGTACGACAGGTTTAACGTGTTCTACTGTCGGAACTACCATGGCGAACGTATCCGTTGTTTACCACACGAATTGCGACGGCTCTGGAACGACATTCACGGTTAACTACACGAATCAAGTGAGTGTCATCGGAGGAGATTTTTCTGGTGGAGGCGATTCTGGATCACTGATCGTGCGAGAGAGCAACGCCAATCCCGTCGCGCTTCTCTATGCCGGGTCAGACCTGGAAACCGTCGGCAATCCTGTGTCGGACGTGCTGAATTTCTTCGCCTCCAAGGGCACCACGGTCAGTTTCGCTGGCGCGGCGCGCAGCAGCGCGGTCATTGGATGTAGTCTGCCTGGGCCGCAAGCGGCCATGGCGGCGCGAGTGACAGCACAGAAGGTCACTCCGTCCAACGATGTGCTTGTTCAAGCGACCGCCGTGAGGGATAGACACGCCACGGAGTTGATGGGGCATCCCGAAGTGCAGGCGGTGGGAGTGGGCGCAAGCTATGACAATGCCGCTGAGCCGGCAATTCTGCTTTTTGTGACTAAGGGGCAGCCACGAACGAATATTCCCGCTCAAGTGGATGGTATCCGCACGCGGATCATCGAAGGCGATCTCTTCTCGCAGCGCGGTGTTCTTTCCTCCGAACAAAGCGCCGCCCTCGAACAGTCCGTGGCGCCACCCCAACTTGTCTATTCTATTTCTGAGGCAGAGGTGGAGCGCGCCAAGGTTGTGCATGCGGCGCACGTGGATGAGCTGATGAACATGGCTGGGGTGCAGGGCGTGGGCATCACTTCGAGCGTGGATTCGCCCGGCGAGGCGGCGCTGATGATTTTTCTCATTCGCGGCGTCGCACATCCAACGATTCCACCGGTGATCGATGGATTGCGTACGCGTGTTCGCGAATCCAGCCGCTTCCGCGCAGGTCTTGACCACACTCAACCGCAGCATGGATGTCCTGTGCTGAAAGCGGCAAAAACGCAGCAGAGCCCGGCAACCGGAACAAAGCCACAGCACTAGTACAGAAGCGCGGCGGCGAAATAAGACCGCTCCTTAGTTTTGATCCTTTCCTTCCGTCCTCCGCGGGCGTAGAATCCGCTCAAAATCAAGCCGAACTCGCTCCTTCGGCCGGGCGTAACCTGTCAGGAGGATGCCATGCGTAAGACGCTCCCCGTTTTGTGTGCGTTCCTATTTGCGAGTTTTGGAATTTCCTACGCCGGGGCTGCATTCCTTCAGGATAAACCGGGTTCTGCAGAACCCAAGATGACTCCCGAAGATGTGGCAAAAAAGAATCCAATCGCCGCCACGGCGGAAGGGCTTGCGCAAGCGCGGAAACTCTATGGCTACGACTGTGCCATGTGTCACGGCAAAGATGGCGACGGCAAAGGTGACTTGGCCGCGGACATGAAGCTGGAACTTCACGACTGGCGCGACCCCTCTACCCTCGAGAAAATGACTGACGGCGAGCTTTTCTTTATCATCAGCAACGGCAAAGGGAAAATGATAGGCGGCGAAGGCGATCGATCCCCGGAAAAGATGCGTTGGAATCTCGTGAATCTGGTGCGCTCCTTTGCGAAGAAGGGTGCGGCAGAGAAACCGAAGAGCGAAAGTCCCCAACAATAGCCAGCCAAATCAGCCAACGCCATCTACGAATGCAATCTTTGTTGAGGGAGCGGCTCCCCGCGGACAACTCGGAGACCGCGGTGGAGGCCACGCGGCTCGTGGTATCCTCGCGTGGAAAGAATCTCAGAAAGGAGTTTGGTCATGGCTCACGCACCGCAATTTCTAAAACTTGTGAATGAGGCGAAAAAGAAAATCAAAGAGACGAATGTCCCTGAGGTCAAGCGCCGCATCGATGCTGGGGAGAAACTCCTTCTTGTGGACGTGCGTGAAGACAATGAGTGGGCCAACGGGCACCTTCCGGGTGCGGTCCACCTGGGAAAAGGTATCATCGAGCGTGACATCGAACAGCGGGTGCCGGATACCAACACGAAACTCATTTTGTATTGCGGCGGTGGTTTCCGCTCCGCGCTGGTTGCAGACAACTTGCAGAAAATGGGCTACCACAATGTGGAATCGATGGACGGCGGCTGGAAGGGCTGGCTGGAGGCGGGTTTGCCAACCGCCAAAGGGTAGTGAGATGGAAGTGGTGCCGCGTTGGGTCAGAGAAAATTGGCTGGGGCGGGAGGATTCGAACCTCCACCGTCCTCATTAACAGTGAGGTGTCCTACCGGTTGGACCACGCCCCAGCGGCGTTCATCAACCCCGACCGCGTCGGGGTTTCCCGGAAATGGGTGGGCTCCTCCACAAAAAGAGCAGTGATATCTCTAAGATACCACGGGTCCGCGCAGTATGCGCGCTTACAAGAAGAGCATATGGCGAGGCGAGTCACGTGCCTCAGTCTGACACCGCGTGCGCTCACGAGAATGTCGTCTGTAAGCAAACCATTCAGAATTTTCCAATAAAAACTTGCGTTTGATATCGCTGAAATCAAGGAAATCTTTACATGACAACGGGCACGAAGGTTGCATTCCCGAAAGTTTTATTGGAAACTATGCGGTCAGTTTGGCCCGGGTTTGCACTTCCCGGTTAATACGTGGGCGCGGTATTCTTTGCGCCCATCCGGTGCGCTCCCCCGCCAAAGTGCAACAAAACGGACATGGCCCAGATTTTTCATCGCAGCACGAACTTCATCTCCCGATTTAGTGTGTTCTCGGCCATTTTTCTCATCGGGCTTGCGCTTGTCGCGGTGCTCGCGGTGGCTCGATCACCCTATATGACACGGCAGAACATCTCGCGTGAACAACCCGTGCAATTCAGCCACAAGCATCACGTGGGGGATGATGGCATCGATTGCCGGTACTGTCATACCAGCGTGGAGACCTCGGCTGTTGCCGGTATCCCGCCGACGAAAACCTGCATGAATTGCCACTCGGTGCTGTTTAACACCGCGCCGTACTTGGAACCGATCCGCGAGAGTTATCGCAGCGACAAATCCATCGAATGGGTGAAAGTACACCGTCTTGCCGATTTCGCCTACTTCAATCACAGCATTCATGTGAACAAGGGCGTTGGTTGCACCACCTGCCACGGGCAAGTCGATCAGATGCCGCTGGTGTTCCAGGCCAACACGCTGCTGATGCAGTGGTGCATAGACTGCCATAGAAACCCCGAGCCGAGCCTCCGGCCGATGGACAAAGTTTTCGCCATGGATTGGAAGCCGGGACCCGATCAAGAAGAACTGGGCATGCAGTTTGCCGTAGAACGCAGGATTCGGACAACAGCCGAGCTGACGAGTTGCTCGACCTGTCATCGCTAACGGACTGTATGAGCGCGCAACGACAAGAAGAACAGAAAGACGATGGGCGGGCTTTAGACGAACATTTGGAAGATTTGTCTTTGACCCAGCGGCCGCTGGACCTAGCAGCGGTGCGCGCCCAGCTGCAATCGAAAACCGGGAAGCAGTATTGGCGCAGCCTTGAAGAGCTTGCGGACGATCCGAACTTTCAGGAACTGCTCCACAAAGAATTCCCTCGTCAAGCGCCTTCGGAGTGGGACGAATCGGTAGACCGGCGCGATTTCCTGAAGCTGATGGCTGCGTCGCTGGCGTTTGCAGGTCTTTCTGGTTGCGGGCGCGCGCCGGAACAGCACATCATCCCCTACGTCAAGCAACCGGACGGCATGATCCTGGGCAAGCCGCAGTTTTATGCTACCGCCATGCCATTTGGGGCTGACGCGATTGGTCTGCTGGTGGAAAGCCATGAAGGGCGGCCGACGAAGATCGAGGGCAATCCCGACCATCCCTCGAGTCTGGGCGCGACGAACGCGTTCGCGCAGGCTTCCATCCTGAACCTTTACGATCCCGACCGCGCGCAAACCGTCACCAAAGCTGGGGAGATCCAGACCTGGGCGCAGTTTCTGGACGCGGCGCAGGCGCTGGCGGTAACGCTCAGGGCCACCCGGGGCGAAGGACTCCGTATTCTCACCGGAATCGTCGCTTCGCCGACTCTCGCGGCGCAGATTCAAACGATTCTGACGCTTTATCCGCAAGCAAAATGGCACCAGTGGGAACCCGCCCTTGGTGACGGGGTGCTCGAGGGCGCGAAGCTCGCTTTCGGCAGCTACGTGAATACGGTTTATCGCCCCGAAATGGCGGAAGTCATTCTTTCGCTCGATTCGGATTTCCTGGGCAGCGGCCCGGGACACATTCGGTATGCCAGAGAGTTTTCGCGCCGGCGCAAGCTCGACCAATTTGCCGAACTCGATCGCCTCGGTGGCGAAATGAGTCGGCTCTATGTGGTCGAGCCGACGCCAAGCGTGACTGGTTCCAGCGCGGATCATCATTTGCCGTTGCGCGCTTCGGAAATTGAGCTCTTCGCACGGGCGCTGGCCGCCAAGCTCGGGCTTGGTGGTTCTGCGGCTATGCCTCCTGCGGTTGATAAATGGCTCGATGCGGTTGCAAAGGATCTGCAGCAGTATCGAAGGAATTCGCTGGTCGTTGCGGGCGAACAGCAACCCGCCGAAGTCCATGCGCTGGTCCACGCCATCAACGCGGCGCTCGGCGGCGTTGGCATTACGCTCTATTACACCGAACCGGTCGAGGCGCGCCCCGTGAATTACGTGGAGTCATTGCGCGAGCTTTGCACCGATATCGATGCAAGCAAGGTGGATACGTTGTTGATCCTCGGGGTCAATCCGGTGTACACCGCGCCGCATGATTTTGATTTTGTTTCGAAACTCAGATTTGACGAACGCAATAACCGGAAGAAGATTCAAACGGTTATTCACGTCAGCTCGCATTTTGACGAGACGTCGCAGTACTGCGACTGGCACGTTGCGGAGTCGCATTACCTGGAAAACTGGAGCGACGCGCGAGCTTTCGACGGCACCGTAAGCGTGGTGCAACCGCTAATCGCGCCGCTTTATCGCACACACTCCACGCGCGAAGTGCTGGCGGCCTTCACCGACAAGCCAGGCGTCTCGGATTACGATGCGGTTCGCGACCGCCTGAAGGCGGCAAGTCCTTCGGTCGATTTCGAAAAGTTCTGGCGCAAAACGCTAAACGAAGGCGTCGTGGCCAGCTCGGCCTTTGCTCCAATGAATGTTTCTCTCAAGTTCATTCCCGCGAGCCTGCCAGCGGCCAAAGAGAGTTCCGCTGACGAGTTGGAATTCCTGTTCCGCCCCGATCCGTGCATTTACGACGGGCGCTTTGCGAATAACGGCTGGCTGCAGGAACTGCCGAAGCCGGTTACCAAGCTCACTTGGGATAATGCGGCGCTCGTAAGTCCAAAAACCGCGGAAAAACTGAATCTCACCCATAGCATCCCCTCGCGCGGCGGTGAACACGGCCAGATTCTTTCCAATGTCATCGATATTTGGCTATCCGGGAGCAAGGTGACGGCGGCCGCCTGGATCCTTCCGGGCCAGGCCGAAGGAGTTGTCGTTCTGCCGCTTGGCTACGGCCGCAAAAATGCCGGCTACACTGGAACGAACAAAGGTTTCAACGCCTACGCCGTACGCGTTTCGAATGCTCTTTGGGCCGCGACAGCACCGAGCACCACGATCCGAAAAACGGGCAACGATTATCCCCTCGCTTGCACGCAGTATCACTTCAACATGGAAGGCCGCCAAATCCTCGCCACCGGCACGCTCGAGGAATATCGCAAGAATCCGAATTTTGCGAACGAACATGCCGAATTGCCGCCGAAGGAGCTTTCCCTGTACACGGGTGAAGCGGAATTCCCGTACACCCGCGACAAGTGGGCCATGGCCATCGACCTGAATAGCTGCAACGGCTGCAACGCCTGCGTCATCGCCTGCCAGGCGGAAAACAATATTCCGGTTGTCGGCAAAGATCAGGTGATGCGAGGCCGGGAGATGCACTGGATCCGCATCGACCGCTACTACAAAGCCGAATCGAAAACCAACGATCCCTCCAGTTACGACGCCTCGCTGGATAATCCCGAGACGTTCTTTCAGCCGGTGCCTTGCCAGCAGTGCGAGAACGCGCCCTGCGAGCAGGTCTGCCCCGTGGGCGCCACGGCGCACAGCGCCGAAGGGCTGAACGATATGACCTATAACCGGTGCATCGGGACGCGGTATTGTTCGAACAACTGTCCATACAAAGTGCGCCGATTCAATTTCCTGCGCTTCCAGGATTGGGAAACGCCGCAATTCAAACTGTTGCGCAATCCGGAAGTAACCGTGCGCAGCCGTGGCGTCATGGAAAAGTGCACGTATTGCGTGCAGCGCATAACCAATGTGCGCATCGAAGCGGAAAAAAAGAACGAGCCGATTCGCGATGGCGCCATCGTCACGGCTTGCGAGCAGGCCTGCCCGACGCAAGCCATCGTCTTCGGCAACGCCAATGATCCGTCGAGCCGTGTGGCTAAGCTGCGAGCCCAGCAGCGCAACTACACCCTCCTGGGCGAATTGAATTCGCGGCCGCGCACCACGTATCTTGCCGTGGTGCGCAATCCAAACCCGGAACTGGAGAAAGCATGAGCGTCGGGCAACCGCCATCCGATTCGCCCGAAATCCGCCAGCTGACCCCAGTGCTCGGCCCCGGCCATACCTTTCGCTCAGTAACGGACAAGATCAGCGCTATTGTTCTGACTCGTCCCACTTCTCTCGGCTGGTTTATCGGCTTCGCCATTTCCTTCAGCCTGACGGGCCTTCTGACCGTTGCCATCGGCTGGCTCTTCACCAAGGGCGTGGGCATCTGGGGAATCAACATACCTATCGGCTGGGGCTTCGCCATCGTGAATTTTGTCTGGTGGATTGGGATCGGCCACGCGGGCACGTTGATCTCCGCGATTCTTTTCCTACTGAACCAGAAGTGGCGCACCTCCATCAACCGCTTTGCGGAAGCGATGACGCTCTTCGCCGTGGCCTGCGCGGGCATCTTTCCTCTCATCCATACCGGGCGGCCGTGGATGGCGTACTACATGTTCCCGTACCCCAGCACCATGGGCATCTGGCCACAGTTCCGCAGCCCGCTGATCTGGGACGTCTTTGCGGTTTCCACCTACGGCACGGTCTCGTTGATGTTTTGGTTTGTGGGTCTGCTTCCCGACTTGGCGACCCTACGTGATCGCGCCATCCAAAAACCGGCCAAGATTATCTATGGAATGCTGGCGATGGGTTGGCGCGGCTCCGCACGGCACTGGCACCGCTACCAGTCGGCGTACCTGCTTCTCGCCGGCCTGGCAACGCCTCTCGTGCTCAGCGTTCATTCGGTGATCAGCCTCGACTTCTCAGTCTCAATTGTTCCCGGCTGGCACACCACCATCTTTCCGCCCTATTTCGTGGCCGGCGCTATCTATTCGGGCTTCGCTATGGTAATTAGCATCGCAATTCCTCTGCGAAAAGCGTATGGCCTCGAAGACTACATCACCATGCGCCATTTGGATAACATGGCCAAGGTCATGCTCGCCACCGGCCTTATCGTGGCCTACGGCTACTTCTTCGAGTTTTTCCTTTCCATCTATAGCGGAAACAAATTCGACGTCTTCCTTGTCCAACAGCGGCTGCACGGTCCTTATGCTCCGTTCTACTACTCGCTGATTATTTGCAACATCCTGACGCCGCAACTGCTGTGGTCTTACAAGATGCGCCACAACGTCGTGGTCCTCTTCATCATGTCTATCATCGTGAACACTGGTATGTGGCTCGAGCGTTTTGTCATCGTGGTCATCAGCTTGACCCGCGACTTCGACCCGTCCGCATGGGGCCGCTACCAGCCCACCTTCTGGGATTGGGCCACCTTCATTGGTACCATCGGCATGTTTGTCATGCTGATCTTTTTGTTCGTCCGGGTTCTCCCCGCGATTTCCATTGCAGAAATGCGCGAGCTTGTAGCGGAAACGTCCGAGGAAAAAGAATGATTCAGCACCGGTCACACATTTACGGTGTGATGGGAGAGTTTGAGACTCCGGAGAAGCTTATTCACGCCGTGCAGAAACTACGCGAAGCGGGCTACCGGCGGTTCGATGCGTACAGTCCGTTCCCTCTCGAAGGTCTTTCGCAAGCGATGGGATTGAAGCGCAACCTGGTCCCGTTGATTACCTTGATCGGCGGCCTCACTGGCGGCATCGGCGGCTTCGGTTTTCAGTATTGGGTTGCGGCCATCACCTACCCCATGAACATCGGGGGCCGCCCCCTCAATAGCTGGCCGGCATTTATTCCTGTGACTTTTGAGCTCACCATTCTCGGGGCGTCGCTTGCTGCGGTTTTTGGTATGCTCGCCCTGAACCGTCTGCCCCAGCCCCATCATCCGGTGTTCAACGTGCCCCGCTTCTCGCATGCCTCTGCTGACCGTTTCTTTATTTGCATCGAGGCGCGCGACCCGAAGTTTCATCTTCTGGATACCGCCCGGTTTCTCCAGGGCCTCCAAGCGCATCATGTTTCCGAGGTGAACGATGACTAACACCTCGCGCTTTCTCACCTCGCTATGTTCTGCGGCGGTTCTGTTCTTGTCCGGGGGGTGCCGGTATCTCAAGCAGGATATGGCCAACCAGCCGAAGAATCGTCCGCTCTCCCCTTCGGATTTCTTTGATGATGGCCGCTCGGAGCGCCCGCTGGTGAAAAATACCGTGGCACGCGGGTCGATTGCGGATGATGAACTTTTCGTGCCCAAGGATTCGAACAATTTTCCCCTGCCCGTGAATCGCGAACTTCTCGAGCGCGGTGAAGAGCGCTACAAGATTTTCTGCACCCCTTGTCACGGTTTGCAGGGCGACGGCAACGGGATGATCGCGATACGCGGAATGAAGCATCCACCTACGTTTCATCAGGACCGTCTGCGCCAGGCACCCAACGGCTATTTCTACGACAACATCACCAATGGCTTTGGGGCAATGTACGGGTACTCGGCGCAGATTCCGCCGCGCGACCGTTGGGCCATCATCGCCTACGTTCGCGCGCTGCAACTGAGCCGCAACGCCAAAGTTGCTGACCTGCCCGCTTCTCTGCGCGGACGATTGGAGCCCCTGGGGATCGCGGGGGACATACCCGGTGGAGCTACGCCGGGCCAGGTTGGGAGCATCAAGAAAGAGGCTTCGGGGGCGAAAAAGGAATGAATGGGCAGCAATATCACGCGCCGGAGAGCGTTGGCCGTCTGCAAACGGGCGCTCTCGGGGTTGGCGGCATCGCCATGGTGCTGGCTATTTTCGGCGCCTTGCGTTCGCCCGGCGCATTTTATGAGTCCTATTTGGTCAGCTTCCTGCTCGTGCTGGGCCTGTCCCTGGGCTCGCTGGGTCTCGTGATGTTGCAGCATTTGACGTCCGGCCATTGGGGTGTCATCATCCGGCGGCCGCTCGAATCCGCCACGCGCACGCTCCCGCTCATCGCGATCTTCTTTCTTCCCATCGCTCTCTTCGGCATGAAATACCTTTATGCTGCGTGGCTGGACCCGCAAAAGCTGACGGAGCAGCCGCTCTCGGATTTTCAACACAGCTATCTGACACACGGCGGCTACCTGACGCGCGCGGTGACTTATTTCGCCCTCTGGCTGGCGCTAATGTTCATCTTTAATCGTTGGTCGAAGCAGCAGGACACCAACCAGAACGATCGCGCTCTGCGTCGCCGTCTACAAATGCTCGCTGGCCCGGGAATTATTCTTTATGTTTTTGCGATGAGCTTCGCCGCCATTGATTGGGTCATGTCTCTTTCCCCGCACTGGGCCTCCACCATCTATGGATTCATCTTCGTCGGCGGACAGCTCATCTCCTCCATGTCGTTCATGATTGCCGTGGTTGTGCTGCTCTCTCGCGCTGAGCCTTTTGCGAGCATCGTTCAGCCGCGCCATCTGCATGACTTGGGAAAACTGCTTCTCGCGTTTGTGATGCTGTGGGCCTATTTCGATTTTTCGCAACTGCTGATCGTCTGGTCCGGCAACCAGCCGGAAGAGATCAGCTTTTACCGCACGCGGCTCTACGGCGAATGGGGCGTGGTCGCCGTGATCGTGGTTGTCTTCCACTTTTTTGTTCCCTTTTTCCTGCTGCTCTCGCAGGACCTGAAGCGCAACGCCAAAATTCTTACTAGAATTGCCATGTGGCTCATCCTCATGCGGCTCGTCGACCTCTTCTGGATGACCCGACCGGAGTTCACTTCGAGCGCCGTGCCCACGTGGCTCGATCTGGTGTTGCCCGTCGCTTTGGGCGGGTTGTGGCTTGGCTTCTTCGCGTTTAATTTGAAGCAGTGTCCACTCCTCCCGCTCGGCGATCCGGACCTTGCAAAGGCCATTGAGCATCATGAGCACTGAGTCTCACAATACGCGCCAGGAGCCGCGCCACACGGACGTCTCGTTCGAAGAACGAGACATCAAGGCCGGCACCATCTATAAGTATCTCTTTGCCCTGGGCGCGGCGGTCGTCGCTTCTTTGCTGATTTGCGTTTATATCCTCCGCTTCACTTCGGAATTTGCCGCTTCGAGCGATACGCCTCCGCCGCCATCGCGCGAGGCCCATCAAAAGGAATTGCCGCCCGAGCCGCGCCTTCAGGGTTTTGGCTTTCCGGGTCAGAAAGCCGATCCGCAGGCCGATCTGCGCAAGAAAAACAAGGAAGACTCCGAAGCCAACGAAAAGCTTGAGTGGATTGATCGGTCTATGGGCATCGCTCAGATTCCCGTGAAGGATGCGATGAAGATCATTGCTGAAAAAGGCTTGTCCACAGCGCCTGCGCCGGCGGGGGAGAAAGAATTAACGAAATGAAGATAGCCTGCAAAATCGTTGGGGTTGCCGCGCTCTTGCTGGCCACGGGTGCGGCGCTGCGCGCTCAGGGGGTTCCCGCGAACACGGGTCCCGCGGCTGCGGCTATGCCTGCGGCTTTGCGCAACGTGGGATTCGAGCCGCCGCTTAACGGCCAGATGCCCCTCGACCTGCATTTTCGGGATGAAACCGGCCGCGGCGTTCAGCTTCGCGAGTTCTTCGGTCAGAAGCCCGTAGTCCTCGCCTTTGTTTATTACAATTGCCCGATGCTGTGCGACCAGATTCAGATGGGCGTCGTCGGCACTTTGCGCATGCTTTCTTTCAATCCCGGCCGCGACTACGAAGTCGTTTTCGTCAGCTTCGATGCCCGCGAAACGCCCGAGATGGCCGCAGCGAAGAAAAAGACCGCTCTCAATCATTTCCGCCGCCCGGAAACCGTCTCGGGCTGGCATTTTCTGACCGGCTCGAAAGAATCCATCGATGCGGTCACGCGTGCCGCGAATTTCCGGTTCCGCTTTGACGCCAAGTCCAATCTATTCGCCCACGCCAGCGGCGTGATGATTTTGACCGCTGACGGCCGCATCTCCCGATACTTCTATGGGGTCGAATATCCCGGTCGCGACATGCGCCTCGGACTCGTCGACGCCTCCGCGGGAAAGATCGGCACGCCCATCGACCACATCTTGCTGTTTTGCTACCACTACGATCCCACGAGCGCCACCTACAGCGCTTCCATTCTCAGGATCATCCGCCTCGGTGGCATCCTGACCATTCTTTCAATTGTGGGGGGGATTTGGATTTCACGGCGCCGCGAGGTTCGTGCGGCCCACACGAAGCTTCAAGGAGCACACTAGACCCGTGCAATCGCAATTGCCATTGTATCCGCCGGAAGCGTCCAACTTTGCGCCCCACGTGGACGCCCTGATGGTTTTCATTACCTCTGTCTGCGTCTTTTTCACCGCCGGTATCACCATCGCCATCGTCTATTTCTTTTTCAAGTACCACCGTAAGGCGCCGGATGCCGTGGGTATTCCCATCCATGAAGATTCGCGGCTCGAAGCGGCGTGGATGATCGTTCCCTTAATTCTGGCCATGGCCATGTTCGGCTGGGGCGCGGTCGTCTACGTGGACTACCGCCACACACCGCGGGACACGCTGGACATTTACGTGACCGGCAAGCAGTGGATGTGGAAGTTACAACAGCCCAATGGATTGAAGGAAATCAATGAGTTGCACGTTCCCGTGGGTCGCAACATTCGCCTGATTCTTGCGAGCGAAGACGTTATTCACGATTTCTTCGTTCCGGCATTCCGCGTGAAGATGGACGTTGTGCCTGGGCACTACAACACCATGTGGTTCCGCCCTACTAAGGCCGGCCGCTATCACTTCTTTTGTTCGCAGTACTGCGGCACGAACCATGCTCTGATGGGCGGCTGGGTTACTGTCATGGAGCCTTCAGATTACGCGGCGTGGCTTTCCGGCTCATCGGGCGGGTCCGATCAAGTCGTTGCGGGCGAAAAACTCTTTGCGGAAAAGGCTTGCATCACTTGTCACGTTCCCAATGGCACGGGACGCTCTCCTTCTCTTAACGGGCTCTACGGAGCGCAAGTGCTCCTGGCTGACGGCACCACCGTCACGGCCGATGAGGCTTACATTCGCGAGTCGATTCTTCAACCAAACGCAAAAATTGTGGCCGGGTATCAACCGTTGATGCCTACATTCCAGGGACAATTGACGGAGGAGCAGATTCTCGCACTCACTGCCTATATCAAGTCCCTGCAGTCGCAGCCGGTGCCGGTGAAGGGCTCGGGGATTGCGCCGCCCACGGGGAAGAAATAACTCATGAGCAACACGTTGACAACACAAGGCCACGAAATGCCGGACACGCATTATTTGAACGCCACCTATGGCTACGGAATTCGTACATGGCTGCTGACCACCGATCACAAGCGCATCGCCTTGCTGTATCTCTGCTCAGTCACTGTTTTCTTTTTCATCGGCGGCGTTCTCGCCACCATGATTCGCATTCATCTTTTGACCCCTGGTGGAGCACTGGTCACGCCGGAGACTTACAACAAACTCTTCACCATGCACGGCGTGGCCATGATTTTCTTCTTCCTGATCCCGTCTATTCCCGCGGTGCTCGGGAATTTCCTGATTCCACTGATGATTGGCGCGAAGGATTTGGCTTTCCCGAAGATCAATCTCTTGAGCTGGTACATCTACATTATTGGAGGCTGTTTTGTTCTGTATTCCTTCGGCACTGGTGGGCTGGACACGGGTTGGACGTTCTACACGCCGCTCAGCAGTGTGTATTCAAATTCCGCGGTCACTCCGGCGGTGGTCGGAATCTTTATCAACGGCTTCTCGTCGATCCTCACCGGCCTCAACTTCATTGTCACCATTCACACCATGCGCGCCCCCGGCATGACCTGGTTCCGCCTGCCCCTCTTCGCCTGGGCGCATTACGCCACGAGCTTAGTCATGATTCTCGGCACGCCCGTTATCGCTATCACCCTGCTTCTTGCCGGCCTTGAGCGCATGTTTCACCTGGGCTTCTTCAATCCCGCCCTCGGCGGCGATCCCATCCTCTTTCAGCATCTCTTCTGGTTTTATTCTCATCCCGCCGTGTACATCATGGTTCTCCCGGCGATGGGTGTGGTCAGCGAAATCATTCCCACGTTTGCGCGCAAGCCCATCTTTGGTTACTCCTTTATCGCCGGATCGAGCATCGCCATCGCGGTCATCGGCTTCCTGGTTTGGGCCCACCATATGTTCGTCACCGGCGAGTCCACGTACGCTGCGCTCACCTTTTCGTTCCTCAGTTACCTGGTAGCGATCCCTTCGGCGGTGAAAGTCTTTAACTGGACTGCGACGCTGTATAAAGGTTCGATCTCTTGGGACCCGCCAATGGTCTATGCGCTGGGCTTCATTGGCTTGTTCGTGATCGGCGGTCTCACGGGGCTTTTCCTCGCGTGCCTCGGCCTGGACATTCACATCCACGATACTTACTTCGTGGTTGCCCACTTCCACTACATCATGGTGGGCGGCGCTGTAATGGGATATGTCGGCGGCCTGCACTTCTGGTGGCCGAAGATTACCGGCAGACTCTATCCAGACTCTCTTTCCCGGTTTGCCGCGGTGATTCTCTTCGTCGGCTTCAATCTGACCTTCTTCCCCCAATTCATCCTCGGATACCTAGGCATGCCGCGGCGCTATCACACTTACCCTCCGGAGTTTCAGGTGCTCAATGTGCTCTCCACTGCGGGCGCATCGATTCTTGCCCTGGGCTACCTGCTCCCGATGGTGTACTTGGCTTGGTCCATGCGATATGGCAAGGTCGCTGGTCCTAATCCGTGGCCTGCTACCGGCCTCGAATGGAAAACGGATTCACCGCCGCCTACAGAGAATTTCCATGTCACACCGGAAGTCACCTGGGAGCCTTATGACTATAACAGTCGGCCCGATCTTGGCCTTGCTGCAGGCAAGCCGCTTGCGCCTGCTCACGGAGATGATTAGTTCACTGTAGCAGTTGGTAGGGACGGGGCTTGCCCCGCCCGCATGGCGTGCAGTTGGCGCCATCATCTGGAAAGCAATGAGGGAGTGCCGAGTGCATCGCACCGGAGATCTGTTCGGTCAATTTCAAACGCTCGAGCAGCAGAAGGAAACCGCTGCCCTGGGTATGTGGATTTTCCTGGCCACTGAAGTATTGTTCTTCGGCGGGATGTTCCTGACTTATACGATCAACCGCCACTTCTACTTCACGGCTTTCGGCATTGGCAGCAACACCCTGGACATCAAGCTTGGCGGGTTCAACACGGTTGTGCTCATCCTGAGCAGCCTGACCATGGCCATGGCCGTTTGGTCCGCACAAACAGGCAAGAAAAAGCTCGTCACTGGATTTCTGATTGCCACGCTGAGTCTCGGCACAGTCTTTCTTGGCGTCAAAGTCATTGAATACAAGCAGAAATTCGACCACCATCTCATTCCCGGCCACGGTTTTGATATGACCTATAGGTCGTCGCATCCCACGCCCGCGGATGACCCGAGAGAAATTGCCGCCGAAAAGGAAGAGGTGGAGAAGGCCTTCGCTTCCGACCTGGACACCAATGCCCACGCTCAGCTCTATTTTTCGTTGTACTTCGCCATGACCGGACTGCACGCCCTGCACATGATCGTCGGCGCTGGCCTGCTTGTCTGGCTCATCAAGGAATCGTTCCGCGGCCGCTTCTCGCCGCAGTACAACACTCCGGTCGAAATCGTCGGCTTCTACTGGCACTTCGTCGATATCGTGTGGATTTATTTGTTCCCGTTGTTATATCTGATTGACCGGCACCGCTAGGAGAGTCACGCGTGTCCGAGCATATTGTTTCGTGGAAAGTCTACCTTGTCATCTTCGTCTTGCTGATGGTGGGCACGGGCACCACGGTGTGGGCGGCATTTCAGAATTTTGGCCCGTTCAATATTGTTATTGCTTTGGGAATTGCCACGATCAAGGCCACCCTCGTCGTTCTCTACTTCATGCACGCGCGCTACAGCCCCAGGCGCACGCAGCTCGTCATCGTCTGCTCGGTCTTCTGGCTCGCGATCATGTTGGCCCTGACGCTGGCGGATTACCAGACGCGGCAGCCCCGCGAAAGCCGTCTCTCCCCATCCGTGGTCTCTTACCACGCCTAGTTTTTGCCGGTGTTCTCCGAACCCCGACCCTCAACCATCATGCGTCCTGCGCACACTTCCGCCGAGCTCGGGTCTGTCCGGGGTGCTATGGGGTGTTTCGGCGAGGTACCGGAGGGATATCCGGCCCACCTGTCGGCGAAAGTGTTAGGGGGAGTAGCGAACCGGCCCAGCCCTCAATCCCCTAAAGGGATCCTCGGCTCGCCTCCCCCACTGGCTTAAGAGCAGCAACCGCTGCACCATATTTAAACCCCTTGTTTTCAACAAACTCCCAGCGAATTCCGGGTAAAAAAGCTCCACTTCCCGCGCAAAATTACCTGCCCTAGGGCCTGTCGGCAAGGCTTGTAGGGTGAACCGCTGAGGGGTAAACTTCTCCCCTGCCTTTGCACAGGAGGTGTGGCATGCCCCGCATCGTTCGTTGCGGCCTCATTCAGGCCCAGTGTGAGTGGTCTCCGGAAAAACATTCTCTCGCCGACATCAAAAAAAAGATGATGGCCAAGCATGAAGACCTCATTGCCGCGGCGGCCAAGAAAAAAGTACAGATTCTGGGCCTCCAGGAGCTCTTCTATGGCCCTTACTTCTGCGCCGAGCAGCAAACCCGCTGGTATGAACTGACCGAACGCATTCCCGAAGGCCCCACGGTCTCCCACATGCAGAAGCTCGCCAAAAAGCACCAGATGGTGCTCGTCATTCCCGTCTACGAAGTGGAGATGACCGGCGTCTATTTCAACACCGCCGCAGTCATCGACGCCGACGGCCGCTACCTCGGCAAATACCGCAAGCACCATATTCCCCACTGCCACCCGGGTTTTTGGGAAAAGTTTTACTTCACCCCCGGAAACTCCGGCTATCCCGTTTTCAGCACGCGCTATGCCCGCGTCGGTGTCTATATCTGCTACGACCGCCATTTCCCCGAAGGTGCGCGCATTCTCGGCCTCAACGGCGCAGAAATTGTTTATAACCCTTCCGCCACCGTCGCCGGCCTCTCCGAATATCTCTGGGAGCTTGAGCAGCCCGCCCACGCAGTCGCCAACGCTTATTTTGTCGCCGCGATCAATCGCGTCGGCACCGAGCAGCCCTGGGCCATCGGCGAGTTCTACGGGAAAAGCTATTTTTGCGATCCTCGCGGGAAAATCGTCGCGCAAGCCAGCCGCGACAAGGATGAATTGCTCGTTGCCGAACTGAACCTCGAGGAAATTCAAAAGGTCCGCGACACCTGGCAGTTCTACCGCGACCGCCGCCCCGAATCGTATGGCGAAATCACCCGCACCCGTGCGGCCGAAAGCAGTGCAGCGGCAAACTAAGCCGTGTCGCTATCCATCAACCCTTTTCTGTTCTCCGATCGAACTTGGGGGTAAACCTTCTCGATGGGTCAAACTCAGAGCGCTGCGCTTCGCCCCGAAACCATCCAGAGCAGTTCGCTCTACAACAAGGACCTCGCCCCAGTCCCATCTGAGCGCCGCCGCTGGCGCACCTACAACTACGCTGCGCTGTGGATTTCCATGAGCGTGAACATTCCCACCTACATGCTCGCCAGCGGCATGATCGCTGGCGGCATGAATTGGAAGCAGGCGCTCTTTACTGTCTTTCTTGGCAACGTGCTGGTGCTCATTCCCATGCTGCTGAACGCGCATGCGGGCGCGCGATATGGCATCCCGTTTCCGGTCTTTGCCCGTGCTTCCTTCGGCGTTCTTGGCGCCAATATTCCCGCGATTCTGCGCGCTTTGGTCGCCTGCGGCTGGTTCGGCATTCAGACCTGGATCGGCGGCGAAGCTATCAACGCCATGATCGTGGCTCTCGCGCCGTCCTGGGCCAGCTTTCACTCGGGCCCGGCGGTTTCCTTTGTGCTTTTCTGGCTTCTCAACGTCCTCGTTATTCTTCGTGGTATCGAAACCATCCGCTTCCTGCAAGGCATCTCTGCTCCATTTCTACTGCTCATCGGTTTCGCGCTGCTTCTCTGGGCACACCAGAAAGCCGGCGGCTTGGGCCCCATGCTCGCCACCCCCTCCAAATTTCAATCCTTCCCCGAGTTTTTCCGCTTCTTCATCCCTTCGCTCACGAGCGTCGTCGGTTTTTGGGCCACGGTCTCGTTGAACATCCCCGATTTCACGCGCTACGCCCGCAGCCAACGCGATCAAATGGTCGGCCAGGCTCTCGGTCTCCCTGCGACGATGACCTTCTACTCCTTTATTGGCATAGCCGTCACGTCCGCCACCATGATCATTTTCGGTCAGGCCATCTGGGATCCGGTCAAGGTCCTCGCGCGTCTCGGCAATCCCT
>Ga0209802_1000630_pt1 | contig 27317 bp, 32 predicted proteins | sample GraSoiAngelo_129_FD_185886 | JGI IMG/M metagenome (GOLD analysis project Ga0209802, IMG submission 185886) | Grasslands soil microbial communities from the Angelo Coastal Reserve, California, USA - 14_0927_12_40cm (SPAdes) (version 2) | ecosystem: Environmental > Terrestrial > Soil > Grasslands ... | reverse complement strand
AGGATATAGAGCGCGGGAAGAACCGTATCCATCACTTTTTCTCCGGCTCCCGTTTTTTGAACATCTTGATGATGCGGTCCGTGATCAGATACCCGCTCACCAGATTGGTGGTGGACGCGAAGATCGCGATGAATCCGAGCACGAGGCTCAGCGAGGGGGCATCCTTTTCGCCCGTAATCAGAATGGCACCGACGACCGAGATTGCCGAGATCGCATTCGTCAGGGACATCAGCGGCGTGTGCAGAAGAGGCGAGACACGCCGGATCAGCTCAAAGCCCAGAAAGGCCGCGAGCATGAACACCCACAGTCCGAATTCGTAAGATTTCATGAGTTGACCCCGAGCGATTCGCGGACCCGCGGATGAACGATGTGGTTCCCGTGGGTGACGAGAGTTTCACGGATGACTTCGTCATCTAGATTCAGGTTCAGGGCGCCGTCGCGAACCATGAGCTTGAGAAAAGCCGTGACATTGGAAGCAAACATCTGGCTGGCGTGGTACGGCACCATCGAAGGAAGATTGAGCGGCCCGAGAATCGTGACTCCCTTGTGAACGATGGTTTCCCCGGCGCGAGTGAGCTCGCAGTTGCCGCCGCGCTCCGCTACGAGATCGACGATGACCGAGCCTGGCGCCATGACGCCGGTCATCTCCGCCGTGATGAGGACCGGTGCTTTCTTGCCGGGCACGGCCGCGGTCGTAATGACCACGTCCTGTTCGCGGAGAACCTCGGTGAGCAATTCCCGCTGCCGGCGATAGAACTGCTCATCCATCGCCTTGGCATAGCCGCCGTTATCCTCGGAGGCACCGGCCTCCAGGCTCAGCCCCACAAACTTTGCGCCGAGGCTCTCCACTTGTTCCTTCACGGCCTGGCGCACGTCGTAGGCGCGGACGACCGCGCCCAGGCGCCGCGCGGTGGCGATGGCTTGAAGGCCGGCCACGCCCGCGCCGAGAACGAAGGCTTTGGCGGCGGTAATGGTGCCCGCGGCAGTCATCAACATCGGGAACATTTTCGGCAGCGAGGTGGCGGCCAGCAGCACGGCCGCGTATCCGGAAATCGTCGCCATGGAGGAGAGCGCATCCAAGCTCTGGGCGCGCGTGATCCGGGGCATCAGCTCCATCGCAAGGAAGGACACGCCGGCGGCAGCCAAGTCGGAACATTCTCTCGCAGCGGTCAGCGGCTCGCCGAACCCGATGACGGTCTGTCCGTGCCGGAGTAGCGAAAGATCAGCGCGGCCCGCTTCTGGATTGGCGCCGAGCGTTCGCACCTGGACGATCACGTCTGCGGCCTGAAACACTTCGGCCCGGCTAGCCAGGCGGGCGCCGCGAGCCTCGTACTGGTCATCGGGGAATCCGGCCTGTACACCGGCCGACCGCTCGACGATGACGCTGGCGCCCAATTTCGCCAATGCATCACAGTGGCGAGGCGTGATGGCCACGCGCCGCTCGCCAGGGAAGGTTTCGCGCGGTACTCCAACCGTCACAGCCATGAGGTTTCTCCAACCATCATCTCAACTCAACGGTTCACCAAGCCCATCATTGCTTCTGAAAAACGCGCACCAGCGGCGACTCCGTGCGGCGCGACTTCGCTAATACGCTTCAGGTCGCGTGCCGTGAGTTCCACATTGAGTGCCGCCAAATTTTCTTCGAGATAGGCTCGCCGCTTAGTCCCGAAAATAGGGACGATGTCTTCACCTTGGGCAAGCACCCACGCCAGCGCGAGCTGCGACGGTCGGCACCGTTTCTTGGCCGCGATCGCTTCAATCCGCCGCACCAGTTCAATGTTCCGTTGGAAATTGTCGCCCTGAAAGCGCGGCGAACGGCGTCGGTAATCATCCGCTGCCAGATCCTCGAAGCGCTTGATCTGGCCCGTGAGAAAGCCCCGCCCCAAGGGGCTGTACGCCACGAAACCGATGCCGAGCTCTCGGCAGGTTGGAAGCACCTCGTCTTCAGGATCACGCGACCACAGGGAATATTCAGTCTGAAGCGCCGTGATGGGATGGGCGGCATGGGCCCGGCGAATGGTCTTTGGCCCTGCCTCCGAAAGCCCGAGAAAACGCACCTTCCCCTCGCGCACAAGATCCGCCATGGCTCCCACGGTGTCTTCAATGGGCGTATCCAGATCGACCCGATGCTGGTAGTAGAGGTCGATCACGTCCACGCCGAGACGGCGAAGGCTGGCCTCACAAGCGGCGCGAACGTATTCCGGTCTGCCATTGACCCCACGTACATTGGGATCGGCACCTCGGACAATGCCGAACTTGGTGGCCAGAAACACTTGGTCACGGCGCCCCCGAATCGCTCGCCCGACCAACTCTTCATTCGTGAACGGGCCGTAGACGTCGGCAGTGTCCAGAAGGTTGACCCCCAGGTCGAGTGCACGATGAATCGTCGCAATTGATTCCTGGTCATCGCGATGGCCGTAAAAATCTGACATGCCCATGCACCCCAGGCCCATTACTGACACCATGGGGCCGTTCCTCCCGAGCTTTCGTTGTTTCATGGGTATTCTCCTTGCTGATCAAATGATCGAACGAACCACTCCGCCATCCACGCGCAGCGCCGTCCCGTTTGTCGCAGAGGAAAGCGGGCTGGCGACGAACGCCACCAACGCGGCGACTTCCTCTGCCGTGGCGAACCGCTTGAGGAGCGAACTGGGGCGGACGGTCTCGAAGAACTCCTTCTCCACCACAAACGGCTCAACTCCCCGAGACTTCGCCATTTGACTGACGAATCCCTCCACTCCCTCGGACCAAGTCGGTCCCGCCAAGATGGAGTTGACCGTCACACCAGTGCCTGCCGTGGTTTCAGCCAGTCCGCGCGCCAGCGCAAGTTGCATGGTCTTCGTCACACCATAGTGAATCATCTCGACAGGGATATTGATGGCTGATTCGCTCGAGATGAAAACGATCCGTCCCCAGTTCTTCGCTCTCATCTTCGGCAGATATTGACGGCTCAACCGCACGCCGCTCATGAAGTTCGTTTCGATCATCGCCATCCAGTCCTCATCCGAGATGTCCTCGAAAGTTTTTATTTCGTAGATGCCGAGGTTATTGATCAAGATGTCCACGTGAGGGAATCGACTGGTGGCTTGCTTGACCACTTCCGCTTTGCTCAGGTCGCCGGCGAGCGTCTCCAGCTTTGCCTGAGGATACCTCTGTCGGATCTTCGCGACGGCTCCGGTCACGCGGCTCTCTGAGCGTCCGTTGATGATCACCGTCGCGCCTTCACCGGCCAGGGTTGTGCCAATGGCCAGACCGATGCCTGCGGTCGAGCCAGTTACCAGCGCGCGCTTGCCTGTGAGTTGCAGGTCCATGGAATCTTCCTCTTCCTCATCACAGAATGTGGCCGAATGATGGACGGTCTACTGCACCCCGGGATTCGACAGCCGGGGGTCCTTGGCGCTGTTCGGCGCGCTGGGCGGCCCGCCGCTCCATCTCCAGACTGGCAATCCCGTAGAACTTCTCCGCGTCATCATTCGTCAGTACGCCGGTCTCCACAAGTCTCGCGAGCTCCAGGCGATAGGCCGCCAGCGTGTCATCCTCCCGCACGGGGAGGCTCGCGCACCCAACAAATGTGGAAGCGAGAAGTCCCAGGGTCAGCAGCGTGACAGAAAAAGCGCATAGGAAGCCTGTACGCATTTTCGTCATTCAGAAGATGGGTTGCTCGTAAGCCTGCTGCCGCCTAACGCCCCCAGTCTGAGAGCGAAGCACGACGAGGACTTTCAGCGGCCGTGTCTGGCTCGCGTTCTTGAGCACATGGCCTTGCTTCGGCTGTAACGTCGTCACGGCCCCGGGATTCAACGCGACCTTCGGCTTGCCATCCGCTTCCAAGTATCCTGCGCCTTCCAGGACATAGACGAGCTCGACACCAGGATGGAAATGCCGCGCGTCCGTTGCCCCGGGCGCCAGCTCGACGGTAACGACCTTCCATTCTTCGCCATCCGCCCCCGCGGCATCGACGATGACGAAAGATCCCAGGACCATCACGAAAATCGCCAGTGTTATCTGTTTCATCGCTTTCTCCTTGTTGGGAATCCGATCAGCCCTCAACCTTCTTTTCCTCTGACTGCATGATCCCTTCCACGATGCATTTGTTCAGGCAGCCCGTCGCCACCAACCTGGCTCCTTCTCCATACATCCGGCCGAGCAGGTCCTTTCCCTCCGCATCAATGAAGGTGACCGAGGACAAATCCACACGCACAGGGTAGATCTGTTGAGTGTCTACGGCGGAGCGCCAGCAGAGGTTCAACTCCTTCACCCAAGGGCCGGCAAGCTTCCCCTCAAGCTCGAAGGTCATCACACCGGCTTCTATTTTCATGTTAATTTTCAGCATACGAAGTTTTTTAAACCTCTCTCGCCTTTCTCGAGACCGCGTAGCAGCCGCAGACGGCGATTGTTGAGAATGACCGGATCCACGAGATCGCCGCACTGCACGCAGCGCTGTGCCAAGAAATCGAGGTGGCCGTTGTCAGACAGGAAATCGAAGCACTGTTCGGTCACCATGAGGCCTCCGCAGCGCACACACTGTTCCGTGCTGACGAGTTCCAGCCAACCAACGGTATTTGCCTCATTCAGATCTTCCGCTGGAAGTCCGACTGCTGTAGCCATCGCAGCCCCCTTCAACATTCCGTGAGTCCGAACCGTGTCCTGACTCGATCCAACGCCTGCTGGTTCGGTATATGGAACACGACTGAAACATCCTTGGCTGGAGCGAGACACTCCAACCCCAGTTCCTTAATCGTAAGATCTTTGAGACCGTGCGTCGGCACGATGCCTGCGCGCGTTCCATTTGGTAAAGTAAAGGTCAGTTCCATCGAAGGTTCCTCCTTTCCAGCTAGATGCGTCATGCCTCAGGTAATGGCAATTCATATTCCAGACGTGCTTTAATCTGGGAGAAGTCGGCTAAGTCGTTGAAACGACTACTGGTTGGAGCTTGCTAGAAGGTTGGCTTTTGTCTGGCGAGGGGAGCGGTGCCGAAGAAGTCGTGCCGATATCTCGGCACGTGCCGAGATATCGGCAGGACTAAAGACATGCCTACGCATGTCCGGGTTGTTTCGGATCAACTAGTCTTCTCGTCGGACACCGACTTCATCAAGATGGCGCAAGAGGTCAGCCGGATCCTGGTAGACGCGATAGGCTCCGGCGCGCTCCAGTTCTTCTTGTCCGTAACCTCCCGACAGGAGACCGACGCTGACCGCCCATGCCCGGCGGGCGGCCAGCATATCCCAGACGCTGTCACCGACGACCACGCACCGATTGATCGGTACGCCAAGCCGCTCGGCAGCGGTCAAGAACACGTCGGGGTCCGGCTTGGCGTGACGGACCTGGTCCCTCGTGACGACCGGCACATTGGCGCCGAATTTCAGCAGCTTGAGTGTGTGCCGCGCGATTTCCGTGTGTCCGCTAGTCGCAATCGCATAAGGCACCTGATGTGCCGCTAGGTGGTCCAGCAGCTCCTGTGCGCCGGGTAACAGACGCAGCGACCCCAATTGACGTTCATAGGCTTCCTCATGCGCCCGCTGGATGCGTTGCGTTTCCTCTTGATTCACCGGGCGGCCGATCTCACGGAGCGCAGCGTTCAACAATAGACCGCCGCTCATCCCGATCTGCCGGTGAATGCGCCACACGGCAAGGTTGATTCCCACGGCCTGGAAAGCTTCCTGCCAGGCCAGGACATGCTGGTAGACGCTGTCCACCAGCGTGCCATCCAGGTCAAACAAGAAGGCAAGGCTATCGTTTGCCATTTATGATTCCATGAACAACTGATCCGGATAACACCAGCGCCAATCCTCTCCAGGCTCGAACGACCTGATGATCGGATGTGAAGTCTTGTGATAATGCTTGGTGGCGTGCTTATTCTTTGATGAATCGCAGCAACCCACGTGACCGCAACTCAGGCAGAGCCTCAGATGCACCCAGGTGTCCCCGGTCTTGAGACAGTCCTCGCAACCTTGTGCGCTTGGCGTCACATTTCGAATCTGATTCAGATGGGTGCATTGCTGAGCCATGACTTTCTCCTTCGTTGTCTTGCTACGTTGATGCGCGCTCGATCGCAGCCCGGTCCCACCCGCCGAGATTCGCCGCGGCTTCGTATGTGCTCTGGAGAAACGCCAGCAGGACATGGTCAGGCGACTCCGCAGCTCGGACCGCATCGTACGGCAGCAGGAACTCTCTCATCTCCTCACTGTAGAAGGCCTCTTTTGGCTGGATGGGATACTTTTTGAAACCCTCAGGCTCCGGGTAGGCATAGGCGTAGAAGACCGCCCTGTCCACGGGCCCACCCCCAGGCCAGAACCCGCAACTGCTCACCTCGTGCGAGTACGCTTCGCGCGCCACAAATTTGGCCAGGTAGGGCGCGCCTGGGTGCGTGGGCGCCGGGCGGCCGGAGAATCGGGTGACCGCCAGGTCAAAAGCCCCCCAGAAGAAGTGCACTGGGCTCACCTTGCCGATAAACCGCGAGCGAAAGTCCGTGAGCACGCGGGTCGCTTGCGCCAGAACCCGCCAGCATCGCTGCGCATATTCGGGATCATAGGCCGCATGCTTGTAATCCTTTTCGAAGGGAGTTCGGTCTGCCACTTCCACCGGCGTGGTCCAGATGCTCACCTTGATGCCGAGCGATCGGAGGGCCGCCATCGTTTCCCGATAAAACTCTGACACGGAGCGTGGCGCGAGCGCCAGGGAGCGGGTTTCTCCGTCCGCCGTCTGAATCAATAGCTTGTGGTCGAGGAAGTCGAAATCGATCTGGAAAAGGCGCGTGCCGTACGGGATCGGGGAAGTCGTCAGCCCACGGGACGTGACGTAGAGGGTCACTTGCCACCAGTGGCACACCATCGGCGCCAGCGCAAGCCGGATTTTACCGATGACCTGCGTCCACATGTGAAGAGTGGCGTAGGTGTCTCGCCACGCCTCCAGGGGCAGACTGGGCCACACGTCCGTGTCAGTCGGAAGAGTCAATGCTTGCTCCGCGCCATAGAGTGCTCCAAGAACGGGCTTGCTGGCAAGCCTGTTCTTCGACGGGGAACACTCAAGACTTCACGTCGCGGCCCGTCTCTCTCCGATACCGAAGCGCAGCGCTTCGACATCAAGCTCGTGTTCCAGGCGATGGAGCACTTCGTCGCTGATCGTGCCGTCGTTACGGAGCCCGATCAGGGCCAGCCGCTCAGCCGTCATCGTCTCATGCCGCAACCGCCGGAAGGCCTCGGCGGCTTCCACCGTACACTCCTCATCCACGGTGCCGGATCGCGCGAAGCGCTCGAGCCGCCTGCCATAATGGACCCGCAGTCGTTCAGCGTGGTCCGGCATCAGCCAGTCTTCACCCGTCAACCCATCCAACCGGGCTAAGGCCGCTGTTGCGGCATGCTCCCGCGCTTGCATTTCTTCCTGTTCGAGCCCACGGTCTTCTTCAAGACGCAGGGCCCGGATGAGCGGAGTCAGCGAGAGGCCTTGCAGCACCAGCGTCGCGAGAATGACCGAGAAGCTGATCAAGATGATCTCGGCCCGAAACGGGAACGGCGCGCCGGCGGCTGTCGTCACCGGCAGAGCCAATGCCGCCGCGAGCGTGACAATCCCGCGCATGCCCGTCCACGCTACGATGAACACGTAAGACCAGGGCGGCATGGGATCGCGTGCCCGCAGCGACGGGCTCAACAGCCTGGGCAGTGCGGCGGCCAACGGTACCCACACTAGGCGCACCAGGATGGCCGTGGCGCTCACCAACGTTCCGGCGATGATGAGCGATCCAAACCGAGCGGACGGCACCGCCTCACTGAGCACCCCGAGCTGAAGTCCAATGAGGATGAAAATCACGCCGTTGAGCATGAAGACGAGGAGGTCCCACACCGCGCGCCCCTGAATTCGGGTGGCTGGCGCCACGACTTCGCTGAAATGCTGCCGCAAGTAGATACCACCGGCGACGCAGGCCAGGACGGCCGACGCATGCGCGAGTTCCCCCAATACCCATGCGAAGTAGGGGGCCAACAACGTGATCGCGATCTCGGTGAAACTGTCCTCGGTCACGTGCAGTGCCCACCGTGTGATCATGCCCACCCCGATCCCGATCGCAACGCCCACGATAGCGGCAAAGACGAACTGGAGGAGCGTCTCATTGAGCACAAAGGTCCCGCTCGCGGCCGCACCAACGGCAGTCCGGTACAGCACCAGCGCCGTGGCATCGTTGACGAGACTCTCGCCCTCGAGGATTGTGACGATGCGACGAGGGATGCGCAGCCTCTTCCCAATGGCCGTCGCCGCCACGGCATCCGGAGGGGAGACAATGGCACCCAAGGCAATGGCCGCTGCCCAGCTCATGCCTGGGAACACGGCGTGCGCGACCACGGCCACCGCCGCCGTTGTGGCCAGCACGAGACCGATCGCAAGGAGCGAGATCGGTCGCAGGTTCTCGCGAAACTCACGCAGGGAGGTGAAGTATGCGGCGGCCCACAGGATCGGCGGCAGGAAGACAAGGAAGATCAAGTCAGGGTTGAGAGTCACCGTGGGCAGACCCGGTACCATCCCCAGCACCAGCCCACCGATGACGAGGATGATCGGGTAAGGGATGAGGACCTTGCGCGCGACCGACGTCAGCGCCAAGACCACTGCGAGCAGCACGATGATGATCTCAAGCTGGTGAAGGGCTTCCATTCGTCAACTTATGGTGTTGATAACAGGGTGCTAGACCGCCGGAGCGATCGTCAGCGCTGGTCGCGGGAGATTCCGAGCTTCCTAATCTTCGATTGCAGCGTCGTGCGTTTCATCCCGAGGCGGGTGGCCGCACCGGACGGACCTCCGATTACCCAATTGGTTTCCCGGAGGACACGTTGAATGTGCTCGCGCTCGGCCGCTTCCAAGGTCGCGGCTCCGTTATGAGCAGGCGTTGCCGGCACTTTCAATTCTCCGAGCGGAGCGTGCAGGTCTGGCCCTTGGGACAGGATCACGGAGCGCTCGATCAGATTTTCGAGCTCCCGGATATTGCCTGGCCAGTGGTACTTCGCAAGAGCCGTCATCGCCCCCGCCGGAATCGTTTCGATCTGCTTGTTCATCAGGCGGGCGTACTTTTGCGCGAAGTAGCGGACGAGCAAGGGAATGTCTTCAGGGCGCTCCCGCAACGGAGGAGCCGTGATGGGAAACACGTTGAGGCGGTAATAAAGATCGCTGCGGAACAGTTTATCGGTGACCATCTGGGCGAGATCCTGGTTTGTGGCCGCCACCAGGCGGACATCCACACGAATCGTGCGGTTGCTCCCCAACCGCTCGAATTCCTGTTCCTGCAAGACGCGCAGCAGCTTTGACTGCAGCTCGAGCGGGACATCACCGACTTCGTCGAGAAACAGCGTCCCGCCGTGGGCCAGTTCGAACCGGCCGACCTTCTGTGCGATGGCGCCGGTGAAGGCGCCCCGTTCATGGCCGAATAGCTCGCTTTCGAGCAGCCCCGTCGGGATCGCTGCGCAGTTCATCTTGACGAAGGTCCGCTCGCGGCGTTTACTCAGGTTGTGGATCGCGCGCGCGATCAACTCCTTGCCGGTGCCGGTCTCGCCCTGAATCAGCACCGTGGAGTCGGTCGGTGCGACGGTCTCCACTTGCTTCAGGATTCGCTTCAGCGCTGCGCTCTCCCCGATGATCTCCTCGAAGTTATACTCGGTGCGGATTTCGTCCTCGAGGTAGAGCTTCTCCTTGTTCAGCTTATCCTTCAGCTCCTCGATCTGCCGATAGGCCAAGGCGTTCTCGACCGCGATCGCGATCTGGTTGGCCACTTGGCTCAGCAAGTCGACATCGTCCTGGCTAAACGCGCCAGAATGAAGGCTCGCGATGTTGAGCGTCCCCAACAACCGATTATGTGATTTGAGCGGCACGCAGCAGCCGGACTTCACGCCCTCCTCGAGTAGGAGTCGACCAACGTCGGATTGTAAACGTTTGAGATCGTCCTCGTCGAACAGCGCCGGCTTGCCCGTCCTGATGGCGGGACCTGCAGGCGTACTGTCGATAGGACCAACGAAGCCTTCCTGGAGCAGGCCCTTGCCACCCGGAGAATCCAGGGCGTGTCTACTTACGACCTCATTATCAGGATCGTACAGGTACAGGCTGGCAAGCACATGCGGGATCACCCGACGGAGGGATGCCGCTGTGGCTGCAAACACATCGCGGAGATCCAGGCGGGAAACCACCGCATTGTTCACCTCCAGCAGCAGGCGCAGGCGGTCGCGCTCGCGGGCCAAGTCCTGCTGGTGACTCTGGACGCTCTGGGAGTTCAACGCGTTGTCCACGGCGACCGCGACCTGCTTGGCCACCTGTTGCAGGAACTCCAGATCAGATCCATCATATGTGGCTTCCTGCAAGCTCCCGAATCCGAGCGCGCCCAACCGTCGCTGGGCTGTGGTGAGCGGGACCACGCAATATGATTTCACGCCTTGTTGGCGCATCACTTCGGTCACGCGGGGAAATCGGGTTTCCTTCTCCACATCCGAGACCAACAGGGGCTGCTGATGTTGCCAGACCCACCCGCCTGGGGATTCTGCCACGGGAAGTTCCTGGCAGCCCAGCGCATCACAGCTCTGGTTCGGCGTCTCCAGAGTGTGGAGTCGCATGACGTCCCGCTCGGGATCGTGTAGGAGCAGCCGCATATATTCGAAGTTGACCACGTGATGCAGTCGCTCAACGAGGTCATGAAACAGACTGGGGAGGTCACGGTGGACGGCAATCGCCTCCGAGACCTCCAGAAGTGCTTGGTACTGCTCTGCTAGAGTCTCACAGGGAGATACTGACTGCTTACTCATAGGCGCCTAAAGTATGCCCGATTTATGCGATGTCCTCAAGGGGCCGAAAGGGACGCCCTGGCCGCGCGGCGCGCGAGCAGAAGCCGCAGCTCCTCTCGCATCCGTGCAGCAGGCAGGTGCATGCGGTCGCCGTGGCCCGGCAGGATCCACTCGAAGGGATACTCAAGCAGCTTCTCCGTCGATCGGCGCAAGGCAGACTCCTTCCAGACATAGACCGTCGCCAGCCGCAGGCCGTTGATCTCCCGATCCCACGCCATGTGGTCGCCCGTGAAGAGATAGCGGTTCCGATACAGCAGCGCCATGCTGCCGTCGGTATGCCCGGGGACCGGAATGATCCGTAAGTCCGGCGAGGCCTCCACCACGTCCAGACCATTAATGATCCATTCGGCATCGGGCTGGGCATCAGCATCCGCGCGATGGATGACCCGCTTCGCGCGGAAGTGCTTGGCGTAGCGCGGCGCGTCGCCGATGTCGTCCTCGTGCGTGAGGAAGATGTATGCGATCCCGCCCATCCGCTCGAACGCGACCACCAGCTTCTTCATGTACCGAGGCGCATCGACCAGCCAGTTGCCATCAGGATGGCGAATGACATAGCTGTTCGCGCCGAACGACTTCTCCGAGTTAAACCCGTTGTAGCAGACATTGTTTTCAATCAGCATCGGGAAGCTGTCAGTGGCAGCACGCATCACAGCCTTGTCGGGTACCAAAGCGCCGATCGAGCCCACGGGACAGGCCAGGAGCGCCTGATAGGCCTGGTAACGCTCGGACTCGGTCTCCGGCTGGCGATAGACGGACGAGTACTCGCCATTCTCGACGAACGACTTCGGCGCCAACTGCCGGCAGGTGTCGCAGTTGATGCAGGTGGCGTCTACGAAGAAGTTGCCATCGATATTCGTCGAGAGCCGTTTGGCGACATCAGCCATTCCGTTTCCCCTCTGTGCGACGGCAGGAGCCGCCACTTACCGTTCTATCATACATACTCTACAAACAGAGACAAATCCTCTTTTATTTCATGCCGGTCCGTCAATCAGTAGTAAATTGCAGAAAATCCACCATGGGATAACGCTGTCGGTCAATCCCTACAATCTGCCCATTTGGCGGCAAGACGTGAGTCCGTCGTATAACCACCGAATATTTTTAAGATAACTACTTGTACAAATCCGGTCATTGGCCAATTCTGTAGGGCCTCCCCTACAACCAGCCCTTGTCAAACTAAATGGCGAAATTGCGTACAACCGATGAATATTTTTCAATTATTGGGTAAATGGTCGGTCAGTCATGAGTGGTCGGAGGCGCAGGCACCGGTTTTGCTCGGTTTTATTGAGAAAAGTATCTGGTCCGATACCCGGCCCTCAAACCCCGGTAGCCGAATAATAAGAGAAAGGGAGACCGATGCCTAAGTCAATCACCAACCTGGTGCCCGAACAATGGCAGGACCTCGTGGAATTCCTCGCCGCACCCGTTTCCTGGATTCCTGGGATGCAACGGGAGATCCTCTCCTTTCTCATTAATTCCGCCTCCGGCTGGACTGCCGGAGTCTATTGGGTCCTTCTCCTCTTCCCTGCCCTCCTCTGGATCGGCGCGGTCTGGTGCACCCAGCTCTCGCTCTATACGCTGCCCTTTCGCTCAGGGCGCTTGGAGTTCATCAAGAAGATGCTGCTCGCGTGGTGGGACGCTGGGCTCGCGGTATGGATGTTTTGGGTGGGGCTGGGAAGGTTTTTCGTCGTGGTGGTGGGCTGGATGTTCGAGCTGGCCCGCCTCGGACTGAAGTTGATCATGGAAACCGGGCGCCAGGTGTTCACCCTTCCCTTCAAGGTGACAGGGGACATGACACGGAGTTACTTCCAGCCCGGCGTCCCGTGGATTGCGTTCCTGCTGCTGCTGTTTTGGTGCCTGCTCGAGGCGGTGATCTTCAGCTATGTCCTTTTCCCAACGGTGTCGGAGGTGCTGGCCGGCTTGGTGGGCGTCGAAGCCCATCGGCTCACCTCCCCGTTCCTGTTCGCCTTTCTATTCCTGCTCATTCTCGGGAGCTACGCCTGCCTCCAGGCTCTGATCGACACCGCGAAGAACCGGGAATACAAGTTCCTCGTTCAGATGCTCCTGGTCGAATTGTTCGTGATGTTCTTCGAGGTCATGTTCCTGTACCGCGAGCTGGTGGACGCCATCTCGCCGTGGATCGCGCAACAGACAAATGAGCAGTTCCGGATGGGGATCATCTCCACGCTGTCCTTGGCAGTCTTCGGCTGGTTGGGGGTGCGTGGCATGACCTGGTTCCTGTTCGGTCAGTTCGGGACGCCTCCCCTGCTCGCCTTTATGTCCCGCCGGCCGCTGGTCCCTCCAGAGGCTGAAGGCAGGGGAGTCACGCAGGCTCGTGCGGAGATAGACCGCTGGTGGCGCGCTCCACTCGAGGACTTTAAGCGCGAGATCGAATGGCTGCACGAAAAAAGCAATGAGCTCATGGGACATCTCACGCTCCCGTTCCTCCACGTGATAGCCGCGGCCTTGAACTTTGCCATGATCCTGGTCACCTCGCGTCCGTTCTTCAGTATCCCATTCAAGAACCTGAAAGAGGTTCTGGAGACCAGGGAAACCCTGGCCGCGATGCACTTGCAACCAAAGAAGGCTGCGCCATGAACCGCCTCCGTTCCGCTCTCACCGCTTCGCTGGTCAGTGCCGCGATCCTGTTGGTCGCAGTGGTGGGATGCAACCTTCAACCTGGCCCACAACCTAGCCCGCAGCGTAAAGCCCCCATGACCCTCTTCATTGGGGTGGATGTGAGCGGTTCCTTTAAGCACGATTATGACAATGCCATGACCTTTCTGTCCCATTACATTTACGGCCACCTCCATGAGCTGGGCGGGCTGGCCAAACCGCAGGCCCTGTTCGTCGCCAGCATCGGCGGCAAGAAACCAGGCGAGCCCAAGAGCTTCCATCCGATCCACGACTTCGAGGGGAAGGACATCGAGCAGATCGCGACGGAGCTGCGGACCTGGTTCCCTCCCTCCGACACCCTGACGGATTTCAACTCGTTCTTCCAAGAAGTCGCGCGAATCGCGAAGGAACGGAACCTGATCCTCGCTCCCATCACACTGATGGTGGTGACGGACGGCATCCCCGATGTGCCCGGCGTCAAGGCGGGGTCGCGGGCCATCTATGAGCAAATCAATTTGACCCCGCTGGAGTATCTCGCCCGAAACATCACTCTCCGACTGACCTATGTGAGCCCCAAGGTCGGTGAGCAGTGGCGAAAGAATGTTCCCCGGCAACGGGTCCGGCTGTGGACTGTGGACACAGAGGTGATGAAGGGATGGAAGGATCAGATGCAGCCCGGCGTTGACACAGCCCATCAGGACCGGTTCTGGAAGTGGGTGCAGGATAACGTGGACTTCCGCGTTCGCTCCGCCAAGCTGTAATTCGGTTGGCATGGCGGGAAGCTCATTCCGATCTCTCCCCAAGGTCATCACGCTTACCCGTTGCTACGCCTGAAACTCTGCTACAATCCTCAACATGGAGCAGGCGCTCACCTTTAAGGACCCTGCGGGCCATACGGTCTCAGGAATCCTGGCCTCCCCTCCTGATGGCTCAGACCGCCTGGCCGTCCTCTGCCACGGGTTCCTTTCCAACAAGAACAGCCATACCAATAAGACTCTGACCGAACGGCTGCTTCCTCAGGGCATTGCCACGTTCCGATTCGACTTCTTTGGACAAGGCGAGAGCGAGGGCCCGTTCGAGCGGATCACCGTCTCTCTGGCTGTCAGTCAGGCCTTGGCCGCATTAGACATGATGAGCTCGAAGGGCTACCGGAAGCTGGCGCTGGTGGGATCGAGCTTTGGCGGGTTGGTTTCAATCCTGGCGGCGGCGAAGTGGCCTCACTTTATCTGCCTGGCGCTCAAGTGCCCCGTGCCGGACTTTCCGGAGATGCTCCAGTTGGAGTTCGGCGAAGCAGGCATGGCCCGATGGAAGGCTACCGACACAATCCCGAACGTCGTCCCCGGCGGAAGCGGACGCATCAAGCTCTCATACGCGTTCTATGAGGACAGCCTGTGCTATAGCGGCTACGACGCGGCGAAGGCCATCACGGCGCCCACCTTCATCGTCCAGGGCGCTCAGGATGAGTACGTGCCGCCTCGCCAGATCCTGAAGCTGTCGGAATCGCTGGGAGGCCCGAACTCTGTGGCGTGGCTGCCGGACGCCGACCACCACTTCTCCAAGCAGGAAGATTTTCAGCTCATGACGACCCTGCTGAGCAACTGGGTCTCCGATCACCTGAACGGGCCCACCCCACCCCATCAGCTCATCAGAAAGTAGGTCCCCACACCAACAATCAGTATCAGCAAAACACCGAGCATCATCTTTTCATGCTTGCACATGCCTGACATCTGCTTGCACTCCTGCATAGTGCACATCAGCGACATCGCGATTCCCTCCTTCCAGCTTGTAATCATTACACCCTCTTTCTTCCACCGAGAATCCTTCTACGCCATCGATTAATCATTCATTCACCTTCCCACGCTGACCTGCCTTCTCCTCTTGAGGGGCCTCTGCTCCTGGGGAAGATTGCGGTGCACCGGCCCTAGGCCGAGATGTTGGCTCCTGCTTTCTGACCCGCTCGATCGCTGGTTCGTCGACAAACGGCTCGTACCGGCTGAGGCCCAGGGTTACGGTATCCCCCTGCTGAACCAGAAGGTCAATCTCTGCCACCTTTTTCTTAAACGTTGCGAGGACCGATCCCTGACTAGTATGCACCGTCAGGAGCAGGCGATCCCCCTCTCGCAGTTTACGCACGACCTCTCCGTCGATGGTTTCAGCTTTTTTGCCCCGAAACGCTTCGGGCAGATAGGGACCGGCCACATCCGGCCCGAAGATCGTCCCAACTACGCCGAGCGCAATCCCAACCAACAGGATGAGAACGATCAGCCTAGTCTTCATGAGTGCCTCCTTCCTCCCGAGAGTCTCTTCACGCCACCGCTCGGCACTTCGTCAGAGCCTACACCCGCAGCAGCCAGATAAACTCCACCGACACGAACAGGTTGTTGATCGCGTGGCCGAGGATCGCCGGCAGGAGGCTGCGGGTCCGCTCGTAGGCCAGCGCCCAGAGGACCCCGCTCCAGAAGACCGACGCGAACCCGATCACCCCGTAGCCGTGGACCAGCCCGAAGAAGGCCGCGCTCACCCCTATTGCCGGCCACACCCCGACCGCCATCCGCAGGGTGGCGTAAAGCACGCCGCGGAACGCCAGTTCCTCAATCAGCGGTGCCCAGACAATGCTATCGAGGAGCTCGCAGGCGACGAGCCACGGCGGTCCCCATAACAGATTTTCCAAAAGCCCGTCCGCCCAATGGGCCTTGATGTGGAGCGCATCGCTGCCAACGGTGATCAACACCTCTCCAAGCACCGACAGGGTGCTGATTACCAGAGTCGCCCCGACGATCCGCGCCACTCCCCCCGGCTGCAGTTTCAACCCGAAAGCCAGCGGCACCGACAAGCCACGGCGCGAGAAGTACCGGAGGGTCCACCAGACCATCGGCACACCCGCCACCAGCGTCGAGATGCCCGTGAACAGCGACTCCTTCGGCAGCAGGAGGTTGGCCGCCAGGCCGATGAGGAGAAACCCGAACACCCCCCGCACGAAAAGCCCGAGGCCGTCCTGTTTTGACCAGAGGGGCGGCAAGGGCGCGTCCCCGACCACTAACGGCAGGCGCCTCGTCAGTAGCCTGCCCAGGACCACCGCGCCGAGCGCGAGCAGGACTAGCTGTCCCAGAATCAAGCTGATCCAGCGATCGAGCAACGCTTCTCCGCGCGCGACGATGGCCGCCTCTGTCTTGTCCTGGACGGCCCGATCGCCCATCGCGGCGGCCACGCGTGCGACCAGCACATCGGCAAACCAGCCCGAAGTCAGCTCCGAGCGGATCTCCGCCACCAGCAACCGCCCCGTCTCCCGGTCGAGCGCCGGCGTCAAGTAAGCCGCCCGGACCCACCGCGCCATGCGAGCGGCCGATTCGCCCTGGAACTCCCAGGGAATCAGCGCGGCGCCCACGCGGTTCAGCTGGCCGTCCTCCCCCAGCAGGATGACCCGATAGAGCTGGGTGAGGGGAGCAGGCCCCGCGCTGACGAGCTCGTCGTACCAAGCAATCGCGTCGCCCAGCGTGTCCTCGGGACCGGCGAAGGCCACATAGAGCGCCCGCTTCCAGTCGGCAGCCCGGTGGAGTGCGTCCCGCAGGTCCAGGTCGCGGGACACGAGCCGCTCCAGCGATTCTTCCGGGTGATCCAACTGGTCCAGCCGCGACGAGGAGGACGGGATGACGACAAGCCCGAGATACACGCCGACGAAGAGTCCATAGGCGGCGGTCACCCAGGGAGAGAAGAGGGAGTGGGGGCTTTCGGGTAGCTGGTCGGCGGCTGGCATGGGGCGGGAGTATAGCACCAAATCGACCGCGGAACGACGCACCCCCAGCGGGCGATTTACATTGCTGGAGCAATCGGTATAATGCGCCCATGTCGAAACCCGTGTCCGAACTGGTTCCTTCTCCTCGGCTCCTGCTCGGTCCTGGTCCCAGCCTCGTCCATCCCCGCGTGCTCCGCGCCATGAGCACGCCGCTGCTCGGTCATCTGGACCCTGAATTCCTCACGATCATGAACGAGGTACAGGCGCTGCTCCGCACGGTCTTCCAGACGGACAACCCCTTCACCATCGCCGTGTCCGGCACCGGCTCGGCCGGCATGGAGGCAGCGCTGGTGAACCTGATCGAGCCGGGCGACACCGTGATCGTGGGTGTGAACGGCGTGTTCGGCGCGCGCATGGCCGACATCGTGGGACGCGCGGGCGGCAAGGCAGTCAAGATCGAGGTCCCGTGGGGGCAGATCATTGACCCGCACCGCCTGGAGGACGCGCTCAAGCAGGCGGGTTCCGTCAAAGCGGTCGCCCTGGTCCATGCGGAGACCTCCACCGGCGCCCATCAGCCGATGGAGGAGATAGGCCCGCTCTGCCGGCGGTACGGGGCGCTCCTCGTCGCGGACGCCGTCACATCCCTCGCCGGCGTGCCCGTGCGGGTGGACGCGTGGGGGATCGACGCCTGCTACAGCGGGACGCAGAAATGCCTCAGCTGCCCGCCTGGGCTCGCCCCGCTGACCTTGAGTCCACGCGCCCTGGCGGTGGTCAAGGGGCGCAAGACGAAGGTGCAGAGCTGGTACCTCGACCTGTCGATGATCGCGGACTACTGGGCAGAAGGAAAACGCGCCTACCACCATACAGCGCCCATCAGCATGATCTATGCACTGCGTGAAGCCCTGCGCATCGTGGTGGAGGAGGGGCTGGAGGCCCGGTTTGACCGTCACGACCGCAACAGCGCGGCGCTCATGGCCGGGCTGGCGACGCTGGGGTGCGAGCCGCAGGCACAGGCCGGACACCGGCTGCCTACGCTGAACTGCGTGCGCGTGCCCGCCGGCGTGGACGAGGCGATTGTGCGCAAGACGCTACTGGCCGAATTCGGCATTGAGATCGGCGGCGGACTCGGCCCGCTCGCCGGCCGGGTGTGGCGCATCGGATTGATGGGCGAATCCTCACGGCATGAACACGTGGTGACGCTGCTGTCCACACTGGAACAGATCTTCGGTCAACACGGGTGGACCAAGCAGAGCGGCGCGGCCCTGACCGCCGCCTTGCAGGCCTACGCCACAGCAACCTGATCTCGGTTGATTCACTCGGGCGGTGGTGCAATGGAGACCACCACCTGCTTTGTTTAAGAGGGTACTATGGCCGATGCGATGCAGATAGGCGACAAGCCCCCCGACTTCTCCCTGCCCGACCAGAACGGCCAGACGGTCAGTCTGAAGAGCCTCAAAGGCAAACAGGTGGTGCTCTACTTCTACCCCAAGGACGACACGCCGGGGTGCACCAAGGAAGCGTGCGGCTTTCGGGACTCCTTGAGCGCGATCGAGAAGGCTAACACCGTCGTGCTGGGCGTCAGCATGGACGACGCCGAGTCCCATCAAAAATTCATCAAGAAATACAGCCTCCCCTTCACGCTGTTGTGCGATGAGGACGGTAAGGTCTCGAAGGCCTACGGGGTCTACAAGAAGAAGAACATGTACGGGAAGACCTACTGGGGCATCGAGCGCAGCACGTTCATTATCGACGAGACCGGCAAGCTCAAGGCGCTCTTCCGCAAGGTGAAAGTGGACGGCCACGTCGGCGAGGTCCAGGCCGCGCTGAAGGCGTAGATCGTTAAACGTGTTGGGCAGAGAAATTGCCGTTTAACGATTAACGGTTGACGATGTCCCTCGCCATTCGCAACATCCTTGTCATCGTCGGCACCGGCGCCAAGCTGGAGCGGGCCACGGTCGTGGTGGACGGCGATCGGATCGCCGCGGTCGGCCCCGACAGCCGGGTCAAGATCCCGCGAGGCTCACGCGTGATCGAAGGCCAGGGGCGGGCCCTTCTCCCAGGCCTGATTGATTGCCACGTTCACTACTGCCTGGACGCCGGTCCGGATGCGATCCGAACGCTCGAACAGGACGATCCGACCGTCACCGCCATCAAGGCCGTCACCCACGCGCGCGCGACGCTGGAAGCCGGGATCACGACGGTCCGGGACGTCGGCTCCCGCGATCACATCTCGATCTCGGTCGCCCGCGCGATCAAGGCCGGGACCATCCCGGGCCCCCGCACGCTCAACGCGGGGTTGGCGATCTGTATGCCGGGCGGGCACGCCTGGTTCATCGGGCGCCAGGCCGACGGGCCGGCCGAAGTCGTACAGGCGGTGCGCGAGCAGATTCGCGCGGGCGCGGACGTCATCAAGTTTATCGCGACGGGCGGCGTGCTGACGCCGGGGACCTCCCCCGGCGCAACGCAGCTCACGCCGGAGGAGCTGCGGGCCGGCGTGGAGGAAGCCGCCCGCGCGGGCCGGCGCGTCGCGGCCCACGCGCACGGCGCCGAAGGCATGAAGAACGCCCTCCGCGCCGGTGTCCACTCCATCGAGCACGGGACCTTGCTGGATGACGAGGCGCTGGACCTGTTCCTCGAACGCCGGGCCTTTCTCGTCCCGACCCTCTCGGCCATCCAGTCCGGCTTCGAGCATGGCAAGACAGGCGGGATGCCGGACTACGCGCTCGAGAAGTGCGCCGGGATGGCGGAGGCGCAGCAAAAGAACTTCCGGAAGGCGGTCAAGGCCGGCGTGCAGATCGCGATGGGCACCGACGCCGGCACGCCCTTCAACCACCATGGGCGCAACGCCCAGGAGCTGCGCCGGATGGTGCAGCTCGGGCTCACGCCGATGCGGGCTCTCGAGGCCGCCACCCGTTCGGCTGCGACCCTGCTCGGCCTCGAGCAGGAGATCGGCACGGTCGAAGCCGGCAAGCAGGCCGACCTGATCGTGGTGAAGGGCAGCCCGCTAGACGACATCGCCCTGCTGGAAGAGCCCGCTCGCCTGGAGTACGTGATCCAGGGCGGGAAGGTCGTCAAGGACGCGCGGGAGTAAGAGACGGCAAGAGCAGGACCCGCAGGGCATCGAGCTCGGTCTTGTCGAGTTCCGAAATGGTTTCAGCCTGCCGGGAGACCTGCCCGGGATCGGCGGCGATCAGCTCGCCCATGCGGTGGACGGCAAGAAACGGGCCGGCTAATTTCCCGTTGATCACCCCGCGCAAGAACGGCTGCAGCACCTTGACCACGGTCGCCAGCATGGGGTTATCCAGCCGCGAATAGACCGCCATCCGTGTTTCAACGGACTCCTTCCCGTCGTGGCCGGTCCGGGTCTGCGAGGTAAGCATGATGATCGCCTCGCCGGTGATCAGGAGGACCTTGCCGTGATGCGCGCCCTGGATGTGGTAGACCCGCTGCGTCGAGTTTTGGTAGAGCAGATCGACCAGTGCCTCGGACCCTTGCCCGTCGTCTCCCTGGAAACCCTGCGCCCCGACCCGCTTGATGGTGTATTGGCCGATCCCCAGCGTGCGGACGAGCTCGGCGGTCAGGACCACGTGGTCCAGCAAAAAGTCGTAGACTGGCTTGCGGATCGGCGTCAGGACTGGCGGGTTGATGTGGCTGGTCGTGGCATCGTTGACGACGCCGGCCAGGCGGCACAGGGCATGGCGCTCCATCCCGCCGAGAGGAAAGCTTCGCCCCAGGTCGTTGATATGGAGCTCGCAGTCCTGCTCGCCCGCGACCGGCCAGACGAGCAGCACCACCGCCAGAACGACGATGAAAAAAAGGATAGCGGGGGAAGAATGAATACGGCTACTCGCCGACCACCTGGACCACGAGGTCGCGCTTTCTGGGCCGCGTGTCGAAATCCACCACGACGATCTGCTGCCACGTGCCAAGCAACAGCGCGCCGTCGGTGAAGGGGATGGTTACCGACGGGCCTTGCAGGTGCCCCCGCAGGTGGCTGTGGGCGTTGTCCTCACCGGGATTGCGGGTGTTGTGCTCCCAGTGCGCATCAGCAGGGATCAAGCGGTCCCAGATCGCCTTGGTATCGGCGCGGATGCCCGGCTCGTCCTCGATGAGCATCACGGAGGCGGTGGTGTGCCGGACGAAGACCGTGGCGATCCCGCCTTGCAGGCCGGTTTCGGCCACCGCTTCCTGGACCCGCTTGGTGATGTTCTCGATCTGAGTGTTGCCGCGCATGTCCAGCCGGATCGGGATGGTCTTGACGCTCATCTCAGCCATCCCGCTTCAGGCTGCGCAAGTACCGGAACTCCCGACGCGGCAGCGCGGCGCCACGGGCCTCGGCGAGCAGTTGGTCGAACGCGCCCGCCGCGGCCAGATCGCGCACCGCCTGCACCACGCGCGGGCTCAGGATGTCCTCCACCTGCAACTTGTCGAGGTAGGCAAAGGCCTCGGGCAAGCTCTCCTTCTTGCGCGTGTAGTAGTCGCGCCCGCGCTGGCGGTTGCTGTAGGCCTCAAACTGCTCGCACGCCACCAGGACCTCGCCCAGCTCGCGGACCCACCGAGCCGACCCATTCAGTTTCTCGGGGTAGTAATAGTAGAGCATGACGCGCTCCATCCACGGCGCCCACTTCACGCCGAGCCGGGCCAGCTTGGGCCTGGCGGCGCGCAACTGCCGGGCTAGGCGGCGCGCGTATCCGAGACGCATCTCCACCTGCTCGGCGGTCCAGGAATCGAGCGGCACGCCGCGCCTGACGAGGTCCTGGGCATAGTGCTTCAGAAACGCCTCCGTCTCCCGACCGTACGGAGTGGACGGATGGACCGCGCGCCATTCACGGGGCCTGGTGGGAATGCCGTTCGCTCGGGCCCAGGACCAGATCTTGCCGAACAGTTCCTGGTCGAGGCCCGCCCGTCCCAAATCATGCAACAGGCACGCGATCTGGTACCGCTCCACCCGTTCTTCAGAGTGACCCAGGCGCCGCGCGACCGCTGCGCACATGCGGGCGGTGCGCAGCGCATGGTGGCGGTCGTAGCCGCGGATTACCCGGCCGGGCTTGCGCGGGTGCGGATAGTCGTACAGCTGCATGAGCGGCCCGACCAGCGAGCGCGGCATCAGCAACGGCGCGGTCTCACGTATCGGCGTAGGCATTGGTCCTGACAGAATATCCCCCGAGAGGTGAGGTGTCAATCAAACGGATTCTCAGGTGACGGTACGAGTTGCCAGACTCAGACGCGCAGGCTATGATCCGTACACCATGGCAGACATCACGCGCATCAAGACGAAGACGCCGGCGCCCTACCCGATCGCGGCCATCAGCGTCGCGACGCACGACACCAAGACCTTCCGCTTCGCCCTGCCGGAGAACGCCACGCTGGACATGCTGCCGGGCGACCACCTCTACGTGCACGCCACGATCAACGGCAAGGCCGTCAAGCGGCCCTATACGCCCTCGTCGCTGCCCGGCACCGTGGGCTATTTCGACTTGACGATCAAGCGCTATGAGGCCGGCGTCATCTCCAAGTACGTGCACGAGCGGAAGGTGGGCGACACCGTGCTGATGAGCGGACCGAACACGGGTGGGCAATGGGTGGACGGGATGGCCAAGAAGGTCGGCTTCGTCGCCGGCGGGACCGGCATCACACCGATGATCGCCATCATCCGCTGGATCCTGACGAAGCGACTCGACGTCGAACTGTTCTTAATCTTCGCGAACAAGACCGAGGGGGACATCATCTTCCGGGAGGAATGGGATCGGGGCGTGCGCGAGCATCCCAACTTCCACTGCTATCACGTGCTCGAACAGCCACCCGTGGACTGGACGATGGGGGTCGGGCGGGTCACAGCCGGCATGTTGCGCGCCCACCTTCCCGCGCCAGGCCCAGACACGATCGTCTTTCTCTGCGGCCCCCCGCCGATGGTGGAGGCCCTGGCGGGCATCCTCAAGGACCTCGGCTATTCCGAGGAAGCCGTCATCCTGCCGTAGACCGGAGAGCTGGACGTCGAGTCGAGCACCTCCCGCACCTTGCACAAAAAGGCATTCGCTGTGAATGGCTTTTGGAGAAACGCCAAGCCTGCGTTCAACACCCCATGGCGGACGACCGCGTCATCAGTGTAGCCGGACATGTAGAGCACCTTCGTCTCTGGATGAATAGTCCCCAAGCGCGCAGCCAGTTCGCGGCCGCTCATCCCCGGCATCACAACATCGGTCACCAGCAGATGGATCGAACCGGAATGCGTATGGCAGACGCGCAAGGCTTCCGTGCTATCACGCGCTTCCGATACGGCATAGCCATGCGCTTCAAGGATCTCCCGCGCCAAGCTCCGAACCATGTCCTCGTCTTCCACGAGAAGAATCGTTTCTGAGCCACGGAGTATCGAGGAACGAGGATGGGCCGGCTCGCTCCCCTCGGCGACGCCCTCGACGCGAGGCAGGTAGATTTTGAACGTCGTGCCTTTTCCGGGCTCGCTATAGACCCAGATGTTGCCGCCACTCTGTTTGACAATGCCGTAGACCGTGGCCAGGCCAAGACCGGTCCCCTTTCCGTGCTCCTTGGTCGTGAAGAATGGCTCGAAGATGTTAGCCTGGGTCTCCGCGTCCATCCCGCACCCGGTATCGCTGATCGCCAGCATCACGTAAGGTCCAGGCCGGACTGAGACATGCCTGCGGGCGTACGCTTCGTCCAGTTCGACGTTCGCAGTCTCGATCGTCAATTTGCCTCCTTCCGGCATCGCATCGCGGGCATTGACGGTCAGGTTCAAGATGATCTGTTCGATCTGCCCTGGATCCACTTTGACGAGGCCCAATCCAGGCTGCAGGACAGCTTCCAGAAGGATGTCCTCGCCGATCAGCGGCTGGAGCATGGCCTCAAAGTTCGTCACCACGGCATTCAGGTCCAGCACTTTCAGTTGCAGAACCTGCCGGCGGCTGAAGGCCAGAAGCTGGCGTGTCAAGGTTGCGGCCCGTCGACCCGCTTTCTTGATCTGCTCGACGTTCTTGCGAGCGTGGAGATTGGCTCCGAGGCTGTTGAGCACAAGTTCGCTGTAGCCGTTAATAACCGTCAGCAGGTTGTTGAAGTCATGCGCGATGCCGCCGGCTAGCCGTCCGATCGCCTCCATTTTGTGAGCCTGGCGAAGCTGCTCTTCCAGTCTGGTTCTATCCTCGTCCGCCAGCTTGCGTTCCTTCCTTTCCTCAGCCTCGCGCAAGGCACGACGCACTGCATGGGCCAGTCGTGCGAGGTGGTGTTTCAGCACATAGTCTGTGGCGCCGGCCTTCAGACAAGCGATCGCTGCGTCCTCTCCGATGGTGCCGGAAACAAAGATGAAGGGGACTTCAGGGCGGAGTTCCCGCGCGAGTGTCAACGCAGACAATCCGTTGTAGGAAGGGAGCGTGTAGTCGGCCAGGATGATGTCCCACTCGCCCTGCTTCAGAGCGGCGAGGAAGTCGTCGTGGGCCTCGACGCACGCGAGCTCGCACGACATGCCTTCTTTGACAAGCGTCAGGCGAACCAATTCCTGATCATCTGGATTGTCTTCAAGATGAAGTATGTGCAACGCCGTTCCCATACTCGCATCCCTCCACAGGCAGGTGGACCTATAGGAGGCCAGGACATCCTGTGCTAACTTGTGACATAAGCACAGGGCGTGCCATGCTGGCAGAGCGAGACTTGAACAGTGATGTCTAAAGAACAACGCATGATTCTCAGAATTGCGCTGGAGGGAGTGGACGTTTCCGACGACTCCGGTGCAGGGGAGTCCCTGCACAGCCTGGGCGATGTGTCCGTAGTGGGATCCGGCTTGAAAGGCGAAATGTTGGGTCGTTATTCGTGCTTGGCCCGGATCGACTTGGCCCGAGCGGCCAGCGTCGTCGCTTGGTCTTCGCGGTTCGTCCTCGCGAGCAAGACTGCGTAGTTCTCCAGGGTCGTGGCCAGCCCCAGATCGTCGGGTCCGAGCATTTTCTCCTTGATGGACAGCGCGCGCTGGTAGAGGGGCTCAGCCTCTGCGTAGCGGCCCTGAACGTAATAGAGCTCCCCCAGATTGTTGAGGATGATGGCGACGTCCAGATGCTCCGCCCCCTTGGCGTGCTCCGTGATCTCGAGCGCCTGGCGGAACAGCGGTTCGGCCTCGGCGTAGCGCCCCTGGCTTCTGAAACTGACGGCGCGGTTATTGAGGTCGCCGGCCTGATCCGTAGGCGCGCGGGGTTGCAGGAGTTGTTGGGTCAGCGGATGCTCCCAGCCCCAGCCGGACAGCTTGCCGTTCTCGATGATCACCGGCGTCAACTGTTTGTTGCTAATCACGCCCTCGGGATCGACGCCGCCCGTGTAGTAGAACAGCACCTCAAAGCGCATGCCGCCCTGCTCCAGGGTCTGTGTCCGATAGGGGCTCTGGATGGCTTCGCGCTTCTCGCACGGCAGCCAGCCGAGCGCGCGCTGGATCTGGGCCCATGTGGACCATCCCCACTGGACACACCCTTCGACCGGATCGGCCTTCATCCGTTCCAAAACCTCCTCGCGAGATTGGCCGACGGTCAGCGTCTTCAGATGGGCGACATTCAGGGCCGCCAAGTCCAGGTTCTTGTCGGGTGTCGGGTAGGACGTGAAGGTGGCCACGTTCGAAGCCGAGCACGCGGCTAACACAAGCAACCCCATGACTGAGCCGATTGGGATCATTCGTATCATCATGCTGTCCTGCTCCCTTTGGTCTTGCCGGTGATCCTGCTGACCTCATCAAAGTAGGCGACGAACGCTTTCATTCCCCCGGACGCCTGTCCCCAGTCGAAACGCTCGTTGGGCGCGTGGTAGCCGTGCTCCGGCAGACTCAAGCCCAGGAACATGACGGGCGCCCGCCACCGCTCAGCCATGGTCACGACCGCCCCGATGGACCCGCCCTCGCGGATGAAGGCCGGCTCCTTGCCGAAGCCGAAGCGCAGAGCCTTCCGCACGGCCTCCGCATGCGGCCCGCCCAGATCGGCCACGTAGGGTCGCAGCATCCCATGCGCTTCCACACGGACGTCCGGGTTGAGCTTGCGGACATAGGCGCGGAAGATCCGGAAGATGGCGGCTGGGTCCTGATCCGGCACCAGCCGCATGCTGACCTTCGCTTCGGCGCGCGGCGGAATGGAGGTTTTGACCCCCGGCCCCGTGTATCCTCCGACGAAACCGTGTACCTCAAACGTGGGTTCGGCCCACAGGCGCTTCATGACTTCCAGGCGATCCCGCACGCGCAATTTCGTCAATTGGTGCGCGGCGGCGAAGGGCTTCACCTGGAAGCCCGACTTCAGAAACTGTGCTCGATCCGCCTTGCCCAGCGGCCTGACCGCCTTGTAAAACCCGGGGATGGCGACCCGTCCGGTCTTCGCGTCCACGCAGGCCGCGAGCACGGCGGCCAGCTCCGCGAGAGGATTGCGCGCCACGCCGCCGGTCAAGCCGGAATGCGCCTCCCGCCTCGCGGTTTCCAGGATCAGCCGCACGGCCAGATTGCCCCGCAACCCATAGGGCGCCGCCGGACGTCCGCCAGCCAGCCAGATTGTATCAGACACAACTACAGAATCTGGTTTCCCAATATTCCCCTTCGCCAAGCCTTCCGCGAAGTGGGGACTGCCTACTTCTTCCTCCAGCTCCCAGACGAACTGGGTATTGAGCGGCACGCCGTGCTCGACTGCGTAGCGGGCCGCCAGCAACGCGGTGAGCGCCGGACCCTTGTCGTCGGTAGTGCCGCGGCCATAGTAGGACTCGCCCTCGACCGTGAATTTGAACGGCTCGCGCGTCCATTCCGGCTCCATCGCCGGCTGCACGTCGAGATGGTTGTAGACGGCCACAGTCGGCCAGGCCGGGTCGCGCATCCACCCGCCGACGACCAGCGGATGGCCTCCGGTCTCGACGATCGTCGCCTGCGCGCCCAAGGCTGTGAGACAGCCCACCGCCACCTCTGCACCCCGCCGCATATCGTTGCGACGCGCGGGATCCATGCTGACCGTCGGGATCTCCACCAGCCGCCCCAGCCATTCCTCAAACCGAGGACGGCTTTCCTCGATGTATTGTTCGAGGTTGTCGTAGAGAGACATTCTAAGGCCTTGACCGATGTAGGGGCAGACCTGTGTGTCTGCCCTGAATTGGGCGAACACATAGGTTCGCCCCTACAAAGATGCCGACGGTGCAGTTCACGCAGTTTTTTC
>Ga0209802_1000629_pt1 | contig 27318 bp, 21 predicted proteins | sample GraSoiAngelo_129_FD_185886 | JGI IMG/M metagenome (GOLD analysis project Ga0209802, IMG submission 185886) | Grasslands soil microbial communities from the Angelo Coastal Reserve, California, USA - 14_0927_12_40cm (SPAdes) (version 2) | ecosystem: Environmental > Terrestrial > Soil > Grasslands ... | reverse complement strand
CGAAACGCAGGATCCCCGAGACGGTATCCGACACGGTAACTGTGTTCGCACCGCCCTTGATATTCTCCGCGTAGAAGATTCCCAATGTTTCTCCGCCTACCGCCTGACCGAATTGGATCGCCTCGCGATAGGTGTTCCCGTTGGAATCTCTGACCGTAAATACCTGCGAGCTGGAATTCCCTCCGCGGATGGTAACCGCAATCCAATTTCCCGCAGTGTTATTCGCGTGGAAGGCAAGCGCTGCAGAGGTTGTCGAGCCAGCATCAATGCTGGTGTGCTGCACCAGGGCGATGGTCCCAGCTGTAACGGAGAAGTTTACGCCGTTGCTCGACACTCCGCCTGCCGTCACCACCACGTTGCCCGTCGTCGCAGCCGGCGGCACCGGCACGGCGATGCTTGTGTCACTCCAACTCGTGGGCGTTGCCGACGTCCCGTTGAACCTAACCGTGCTGGTGCCTTGCGATGCGCCAAAGTTGGCCCCGGAGATAGTCACGGCTATACCAACTGGCCCAGAGGCTGGGGACAAGCCAGTAATCGTGGGAGCAGAAGAAACAATGAAGTTAATACCGTTGCTTTTTAATCCCTTCACCGTTACTACGACGTTCCCGGTCGTCGCGCCCGCGGGGACCGGAACGACAATGCTTGTGGCACTCCAACTGGTGGGAGTCGCAGCCGTACCGTTGAATGTTACCGTGCTGCTCCCTTGCGATGCACCGAAGTTTGTCCCGGTGATGGTTATTGCGGTGCCGATCGCTCCGACCGTCTGGCTTAGGCTCGTAATAATGGGCCCCGAGGTCGGGAGAATAGGGAAAGTCTGCCCGGTTGTGTCCCCGAGGAAGTTGTCGTAATAGACGAGGTTTGACGGACTTCCTGTGTCACCGCCTTTGCCGATCATGAACCCATTGGGATTCGCTGGCCCAGCACTGTCAGAGATCTTTCTTTGAAATGACACTTGGGCACACGGGTTGATAGGTGCCTGGGCGGTCCCGCAATCGTAGATCGCCAAACTGTGCATAGAACTGGAGTTTACGTAGGCCTGGAACTGCTCGGTAACCCAGTACCATTTATTGGGAGTGTAGGCAAAGAAGCTCCCGACATCGGGATTGCCATTGGGGTTCAACTTAGTTTCTAAGTAGAAGAAACCCCTGTGAATCATTAGGCTCAGATAGTCAGTTCCATTGAAGATGCCCAGCATCGAGTGAAAATCGGTGTCGGTGGTAGGCACACTAGTCATGAACCAGCTGCCCAAAGAAGCGTTTTTCGAGTTCCCGCTCCAACTGAATCTTGCGTACCCTGAGGAAGTTGTGTGCAGGTTGTAGATCGCTCCAAGCGTGCCATCAGGCGGGTTAAAGACCTTGCCGCAAGCCGTGATCGCTCCCAACAGCGGCTGCTCCGCCGCCGTCGTGACTTGCATCTGTGTCGAGGCGTTCCCTTGTAGACTCCAGGTTCCTCCGGCGCCGTTGCATACCAAGCCAGTATTGAGTATCGATGTGCTAAGCGCTTGGCCGCTCGACCCGCCCTCGAAGGTCTCATAGACGTTGAGGCTAGATTGCGCAAAGGACGGTGTTGCGATGAGAATGACAACAAATAGGAGTAGGGCGATTTGCCGCATGGAGCGATTCGTCCTTTTTTGACAAGCTTTTTTGAAGCCTTCCATAAACCGTATGACTGCCAACGGGCCGACTTGCTTAGGCCAGCTTCCCCACGCGGCGCGATTTCCGCTTAGAGGCACAGCACCGCACATGCCGATGAGGGGCAATCTATCTTCCAAACCTACGAAGTGTTAAGCGCTTGACGATGCAGGACTTAGTTGCAATGTTGTCGGGAGACAAAAGGGGGTGAGGAGAACTGAAGAGGAGATAGTGAGAATCCCGCTTCCCCATCCAGCCGCTTACTCTCCCCATGTTGAGGGCCTAGAACTTTCAGGACTCACTAGAGCCTCCGACAGGACAGGAGTGAAGAGTGAGTGGAAAGGGGTGACGGTGGATGCGATAAAAGAAGGTTCCGGCCTCGAGGAGCATCCCTAACTGGTCTAAACCCGAAAGCGCTTTGGAGACTTACGAATGCACGGTTACTTTCGGGATGGGCACTACGAATTGACCACCCCATTCCCGCAAATAGGCATTTTGCTTGATGATCTCGTCTTTCAGATTCCACGGCAAGATCAACAGGTAATCCGGACGCGTTTCGCGGATATGCTCGGGCGGATAAATGGGAATGCGGACGCCAGGAAGAAATTTCCCCTGCTTGTGAGGGCTGCGGTCCACGACATAGTCGAGAAAGTCGGTTCGAATCCCGCAATAGTTCAGAAGCGTATTGCCCTTGGCGGCGGCACCGTAAGCGGCGATCTTCTTACCGCTTTGCTTCGCATGAATCAGGAATTCCAGGAGCTTCCGTTTGGTTTCTTTGACCTGTTCGGCGAAGCGTGAGTAGGTTTCGAGCTGATGGAAGCCTGCCGATTCTTCGCGAGCGCGGAGTTCCGTGACGCCCGGACCGATGGGCTTTGAAGCGTCTTCGGCGTGGCGCGCAAAAATGCGGAGCGAACCGCCGTGCGTGGGAAGTTCCTGGACGTCAAACAGCGTCAGGCCATGCCTGTCGAAAATCTTCTCAACCGCAAGAAAAGAAAAGTAAGAGAAATGTTCGTGGTAGATGGTGTCGAACTGGTTTTCCGTCATCAAGCGCATCAGATGGGGAAATTCCACGGTGATCACGCCCTGCGGCTTCAGGAGAATCTTCATCCCGGCGACAAAATTATTGATGTCAGGAACATGAGCAAGCACGTTGTTACCAAGCAGGAGGTCGGCCTTCTGACCTTTGGCCGCCAGTTCGCGCGCTGTCCCACGGTTAAAGAATCTTACAAGAGTGGGAACGCCCTTTTTGACAGCCACTTCAGCAACATTTGCAGCAGGCTCAATGCCCAGGACGGGAATTCTTTTCTCTAAAAAATACTGAAGGAGATAGCCATCGTTGCTAGCAATTTCGACGACGAGACTCTTCTCTGTTATCGGGAATCGCTCCAGCATCTGATCGGCATAGGACTTGGCATGCGTGAGCCAACTGTCGGAATAAGAGGCGAAGTAGAGGTAATCGCTGAAGATGTTTTCGGGAGCAACGAACTCCTGAAGCTGCACAAGAAAGCATTCCCCGCAAACATAGACATGAAGCGGATAGAAGGGTTCCATCTGGTCCAGTTGGTCTGCACTCAGAAAGCTTTGGGCTAAAGGAGATGCCCCCAGGTCCACAAAGGTATGCTCGAGCTTGGCTCCACAAAACCGGCAACCAGAATGATTCGTCGAACTCATCCCTTCTCCTAACAAGATTTCCGATGGTGATGCGAGGCTCATCTCTTGAACGCTGAACCCGGCCATAAATGCGAAGGAAACTTCGGACTTTCCACGACCTGTGTCACTGCCCTTCCCGGACCAACCCGCTAGTGACGGTCCGCAAGGCAGAGGCCACGGTTTTCGCGATGGCTTCGCCCGTCAGCCCGTGGCACTCCTGCATGTATTCCTGGCTGCCGATGTGAGGAGAGAACGCAGAAGGAAGGCCGATCCTCTTAAAGGGAACCTTGATCCCGTCCGCCTCTGCCAAGACTTCCGCGACGGCGCTGCCGAGCCCGCCAAGAATACTGTGTTCCTCGATTGTGAAAATAGCTTCGGTCTCGCGTGCGGCCGCAAGAACGGCTTCCGTGTCCAAGGGCTTCACGGTGTGCATGCTCAGCAGGCGCATCTGGATGCCCTCTTTTTGCAAGAGCTCCGCCGCGCGAACTACATTGAGGAGAATGCCACCAGTGGAAATGAGCGTGACATCCTTGCCTTCTCGTAGGCGAATGGCTTTGCCCAGTTCAAATTCGATCGGCGATTGATGGACAACAGGTTCGCCCGCCTTGCCCAGTCGAAGATAACATGGGCCGTGATAGGCAATGACCGCGCGCGTGGCCGCGCGGGCCTCGACGGGATCGCCCGGCGCGACGACCACCAACCCCGGCAAAGCACGCATCACGGCAATGTCCTCGACCGCATGGTGCGTAGCGCCCATGGCACCATAGGTGAACCCGCCGCCAACCGACACGATCTTGACGTTCGCGTTGTGATAGCAAACATCGTTGCGGACATGCTCGAGGCAGCGAAGCGTTGGGAAATTGGCAATGGAATAAGTGAGGGCGATCTTGCCGCTCAAGGCCATGCCCGCTGCCATGCCGGTCATGTTTTGTTCGGCCACGCCGGCGTTGAGGAATTGCTTGGGGAGCTGTTCCATGAATGGCGTGACCACGCCGAAACCCAGATCTCCGACGATCAGGACGATACGCTCATCCTGTTTGGCCAGCTCAAACAATTCTTTGATGAACGCGGTTCTCATTCACAACCGTCCAATTCTGAGAGCGCTTTGGTCATGTCGTCACCCATGGGCGCGCGGTAGTGCCACAGAAGCTTGTTCTCCATGTAACTCACGCCTTTGCCTTTGACAGTGTGCGCGACGATGCAACTCGGCCGGCCTGGTTCGAAGGGCACTTGCGTCACGGCCTCCTCAACAACATGTACGTCGTGGCCATTCAACTCGCGGACAGCCCATCCAAAGGCGCGCCATTTGTCGGCCAGAGGATCCAGATCAATCACTTCCTTGACCGCCCCGAGACTCTGAATTTTGTTGTAGTCGACGATAACGATCAGATTGTCCAGCTTATGGTGAGGGGCAAACAGCGCGGCTTCCCACACCGAGCCCTCGTCACATTCGCCGTCACTGATCATGCAGAAAATTCGGCTCGGCCGGCCATCTCGTTTAGCGGCAATGGCCATCCCGGTAGCAACAGGTAGTCCGTGCCCCAACGATCCGGTGGAAAGCTCGACCCCTGGCACATTTTTGTGCATCACATGGCCTGCTAGGGGCGAACCATTCTGATAAAACGTTTCCAGGCGTTCCAGGGGGAAATAGCCGCTTTCCGCCAGAACAGCGTAGAGAGCAGAGCACGCATGCCCTTTGCTCATGATGAACCGGTCACGATCCGGCCAATCGGGACGCTGGGGATCGTAGCGAAGCGCTTTTCCGTAAATGGCAGCGAGCAAATCAGCGGCGGACAAGGCACCTCCGATATGCGAAGCGTTTGCCTTTCCCGTCATGCGCACGCAGTGTTGCCGAATGCGTTTTGCAAGCTCGGGGAGGTTGGTTTGCTTTTCGTTGGTCATAGCTTGTCTCTATTTCAGGCTAAGCTAAGGAACTGAAAAACTGCTCGTCATTCATGCGGCGTACGACGGCATCTAGCAGCAGCGCTGCCGGAACTCCGTCGGCGACCCGATGATCAAATGTGAGACTAAGCACGCACGTGTAACCGATGGCGAGGGCAGTGCCACGCACTACAGGGCGCTGAGCGATTCGCCCGATCCCGAAGATGACGGATTGTGATCCGTTTAGAATAGGGGTGAAGGCATCAATGCCGTGGTTCCCAAGATTGCTGATCGTCGCCGTGCCGCCTTCGAAATGCCCGGGTTGCAATCGCCCAGCAAGGGCACGTTCGGTCAGGTCCTTTACAGCCAGAGTGATATCTCTGAGTCGGGCCGAATCCGCGTTTCGAATGACCGGAACGATCAAGCCATGGGGAGCCGCGACGGCAAAACCAACGTTGATCTCTTTGAGCCGGATAATGCATTCATTCTCGATAATCGCATTGAGTTCTGGCCGTTCGCGCAGAGCAACAGCGAAAAGCTTGATAAACAGCGCGTCGTAGGACGGCGTCTGGCCCCAACTCTGCGATAGGGCTTGGCGTGCGGCAACCAGAACATCGGCGTTGGCTTCACGGGTCAGGGTGGTGGAAGCCGCGGTGGTTAAGGTCGTGCACAAACGCTCGGCCAAGGACCGACGGAGACCGGCCATCGGCACGCGCTCGCCTGCCGGGGGCAATGGAGTTGCATTCTCGCGCTTTGAAACGAACGCCTGAATGTCGGCTTCAATGATGCGACCGCCGGGACCGGTTCCCTTCACCTGTTGAAGATCGATTTTGTGCTGGGCGGCAAGACGCTTTGCGACCGGGCTGGCGCGGAGAGGCCCAAGCGGTGGCGGCTCTTGTTTTGGAATGGAGGAGGAGCCGTGAGCTTCGCTCTTCGCTGCGGCGATGGCACCGTCATTGGCGCCAGCAGGCGGCGCTTCTCCATCTCGCAAAATGTATCCCATCAGGACTTCCACGCGAAGGGTCGTGCCAATCGCCGCCACCGGGTGCAAAATGCCTTCCTCCGGTGCGGGTATTTCGAAGGTAGCTTTTTCCGTCGTGATTTCTGCCACTGGCTCCCCGAGCGTGACTCTCGCGCCTGCTTGGCGGAGCCAAGCCGTTAAGACGCCTTCTTCGGTGTACATCCCCATGCTCGGCATCACAATCGCTCGCGCCACCGAGTCAGGCTCCTGTTCCGAATAGTGAGTGCACCGCGGAAATGACTTGCGCCGCGCCGGGCGTGTAATGCGCCTCCAAAACCGCGGAAAAAGGAACCGGGGTATCGGGCGCCGTGACGGTCTTAATCGGGGCGTCGAGATTGTCAAAGCCCTTGTCGGCAACGCGAGCGGCGATATCGCGAGCCATAGACGCGGTGGGCGTGTCCTCGTCCACAACAACCAGGCGGCGAGTGCGAGAAACGGATTCCAAAATCGTGTCTTCGTCGAGTGGCGAGAGCGTCAAGACGTCCACCACTTCTGCATCAATGCCCTCGGCCAGGAGAGAATCTGCCGCTTCCGCGCAAATGTGGGTCATGCGGCCAATACCGCAGAGGGTAACGTCGCGACCGCGGCGAACGATCTCCACGCGGCCAATAGGGACAGTATAGGCTTCTTCTGGCACAGGCCCTTTGGCGCGCAATCCCAAAAACTTGTGCTCCAGGATGACCACTGGGCCGTTGTCCCGAATTGCTGAAATCGTCAGCCCTTTCGCGTTATAGGCGGTGGAAGGAACAACCACTTTAAGACCAGGGATGTGAGCTAAGACCGCATAGAGGGTTTGGGAATGCTGGGCGCCCGCGCCACCGCCATACGTTCGATTGTCGCCCCCGCGGGTGCCATAGGCGGTGCGAATCACCAGCGGCAGGTCCACCTGGCCGCCCATCATGTAATGCATCTTGGCTGCTTGGTTCATGATCTGGTCGTAACAGCAGCCAATCAGATCCACGAACATGATTTCGACAATGGGACGCAGTCCGGACATGGCCGCGCCCACACCAGCCCCGAGAAAACCCATCTCTGCAATCGGAGTATCCAGAACGCGTTCCGGTCCAAACTCAATGATCAGGCCACGCGTTGCACGGAGCGGCCCGCCCCAGGCATCGACAAAACCTAGGTGCGCTCGGCCCGCTCCACCGGCGACATCCTCCCCCATAACCACGATCGTCGGGTCGCGCCGCATTTCCTGGCGAATCGCCTCATTTATGGCCTGGCCAAAACTCAGCTCACGTACGGCGGCGGTGGTGGTCATTGCCGCTTTTCCTCAGACGCCGGAACGTAAACGTCGGTAAAAAGGTCGGCGGGGTCGGGTAGTGGACTCGCTTCCGCAAAAGCCACGGCGCCATCAATCTTCTTGCGATTCTCGGCCTCGATGGCGTCCAGCTCTTCTGCCTGGAGTAAGTGCTGGTCAAGCATTTGCTCGCGGAATCGACGGATGCAATCGCGGGCACGCGCTGCTTCTTCTTCCTCTTTTGCGCGGTAGCGGTGGGTATCGTCACCCTGGTGGTGGCCATAGTAGCGGTAGGTCATGCACTCAATCAGCGAAGGCCCCTGGCCCGCTCGGGCGCGCTCTACTGCAGTAACCGCTGCCTCCCATACTGCGAGAACATCCTGACCGTCCACGGTCACTCCGGGCATGTTGTAAGCCGCTGCTCGGTCGGCAATATGGGGAACAGAAAGAGCGTACTCCACCGGAGTCGCCTGCGCGTAGCCATTGTTTTCGCAGACGAAGATGACTGGCAGCCTCCAAATGGCCGCGAGATTCATGGCTTCGTGGATGGCTCCGATAGCGGCTGCACCCTCTCCGAAAAAGGATGCCGCTACTTGAGGTGTCTTCCGCACCTTTGCTGAAAGCGCGGCTCCCACCGCATGAGTCGCTCCCATGCCAACAATGGGGTTGACGCCCAGCATGCCAACACGGACGTCCGTGATGTGCATCGAGCCGCCCTTGCCGCGATTGCTTCCAGTGGTTTTGCCGTAAAGCTCGGCCATCATGCGATGGACTTCCACTCCTTTGGCGATGCAATGCCCATGGCCGCGGTGCGTGGAGGCGATCCAATCGTTGGGTTCGAGCGCCGCGCACACGCCGACGGCACAGGCCTCCTGGCCGGTGTAATAGTGCACCGCGCCAACAGGTACACCTGTTTCGACGAGCCACTTGAGACGCTCTTCGAATTCCCGGATCAGCGTCAAGTGTTCGTACATCCAGAGCAATTTTTCGCGCGACGGGAGGGCTTGTGTGAAGCCCGCAGTGCGGGTGGAGGAAATGGAATGGGAACCGGTCTTACTCTGCACTTCGATCTCCCTGCTCATGTTCTCAGCGCCCATCATGCACTACTGCCACTCGCTGCGTCTGAGGGCCAAAGTCTTCCATTTTTCTCGCGGCCAGCGGATTGCGGTAGCATTCCAGGATTTCGCCTACCTTCGTCCAGACATTGAGCTTGTTGGAGAATCGCTGCGCCGAACTGAAGGCCAGCATCCACCGCAGCGTCCACACCAAAAGATTGCGAAACAAGTATAAGGGAACGCCAGCCGCGTAATACTTGGTCCCCGGACGAACGCCAAATTGACGAATGCTTGCGCCACCCTTGTGATACCACCATGCCAGGAAGAACCTCTTGTCGATGCGGTTTTCCGGCACGGGGTGATGAACGATGGCGGAAGGCTCGTAGCGCAGCCGCTCCCCCGCCGCTAGCACGCGAGCGCCGAATTCCGTATCCTCGTTGCGAATCTCGCTTCCGGGGCGGGGCCCCAGTTCAGGCAGAAAATCCCCGCATTTTTCGAAGACAGATTTGCGGAAAGCCATGTTGGTGCCAAAGGGGGGCTCGAAAAGCTCACCAGCGTTGCTGCCCAGATCGAATTGAACGAGAGGACCCGCAGCATACCAGGCTTGCGGCTTGAGCCACACTGGAATGGGACTAAACCATTCCGGAACCACCCGTCCACCAGCGCCAGCCCATTGCGGATCCTGCAAAGGGGCAGTGAGCCTCTGTAGCCAATCCGGCTTGACCCGCACATCGTCATCCATGAACGCCAGGACGTTTCCGTGAGCTTTCCGAATCCCGGTATTCAGCGCATTGGATTTGCCTTGCTTGGGCTCAAAAATATAGCGAATTCGTGAAGGATATTGCTTGCAAAAGCCCTCGACCACTTCGCGCGTTGCATCCTTGGAATTGTTGTCCACCACCAGAATCTCCCATTCGACGTCCTCTGGAAGCACCGAGGTAGCCACGCTTTCCAATGCTTTCTGGAGGCTCTGGCAACGATTATAGGTACACAAGATGACGGTAATCTTCATGGGCTTTCTCAAACCGCTCGCTCTATAAGATGAAGGACATTTAGAGTGAACTCGGGGGCTGTGCTGGGCGATTCTTCGAGGTCTTATTCAACGTCCGAGACCACCAGGGCCACGCTCGCTCCACCGCGCGGAACGGATGCGAAAGGTGCTCGGCCAAATCAGCAATCAGAGACACTCCGAGCAACCCCCAGTACATGCGGCAGTCAAAGGCGGCCAGCGTATCTTTATGGTATTTCCAGAAACGGTTCGGGCGAATGCGCAGAACGTTGTGCGCCAACACGCGATAATATTCCCAACGAGCCTTCTTGTACCTCTGCTGATATTCGGCACGGTCCAAAAAAACCGGCCCGTATTTGAGCAGTATCACAAACTCGCCAAGCGCGATGCTGCAGAAGTCGTTGGCAAAGGACGTATTCGACTGCTCGCGAGGGCGACTGAAGCTTAACACCTGATGGACAAAGCCAAAGTCTGATTCCTGCAAAACGTCGAAGCAGGCTTCTTGATCGGCGTGGAGGTTTCGTTCGTTGAAAAAGGGAACGCGCTTGCGGATGAGATCGGAACGAACCAAGAGACACGTCATCGTTCCGAACACGTACGGACCACCCAGCAATTTGCTTCTGCACACCTCGCGGCCGGAAATTTTGAAACAGGGATAGGCCGGACCACCCCAGATCACCTCCTCACCATCCATGGTGAATGAGCCAACCAGCCCGATCGAGGGGTTCTCCTCGGCAACGCGGACCAATTCTTCAACACAGGTCGGATACAACCAGTCATCACCAAACACGAATTTGCAGTACTTGGATTCCGGGGAAATCTGCCGAATGGCATGATTGTGGTTTTTGATGATGGGCAGGAAGTGGTCATTATCCACTATGCGGATGCGCGCATCCTTGCCCGCGTATTTCCTGGCAATCGCAAGCGTTTCATCCGTGCTGCAATTGTTGACAATGGTGTAATCACAGTTTGTGTAGGTCTGCCGCAGGACGCTTTCAATGCATTCCGCGAGATCCTCGGCGCCATTGTACACGGGCGTGATTATGCTCACCAGCGGTTGAGCGCTCATACTTTCCTCACCCATCCTTGCTTACAAAACGCGTTGCATCCCATACGCCTTGAGGAATTCCATTTCCAAGGAAAGTGGCGCGGCAACCGCGTGTCGCGCTCCTTGGGTGGAACGCGAGTGATACTTTCAGTAGCTTGGCACCAGTCCGATGAAATCATAGTCGTCAGTAGATCGTAAACAAATTCTCTACGCAGAAACCAAGGAGCGTTCCACAGGTGAACTTCCTCTCAATCCCTGAAAGAGATCCCAATAGACAGCTTTCTGCCCCATCACATAGAACAGCACGCCAACGTATGCGCTCAGAAGAACGGTCACTCCGACGACGAGTCTGGCCAGATGAGGCCACGACTGCGTGAGGAGGAGTTGCACTCCAAAAGCAATCATTGCCGCCACGATGCCCGAAACCATCGGCCGGGTTGCCGTCAGCAAAATATCGCGTAAGGAAATTCCTGTGCCGTGTACGCACCAGGCGATGTGAGGGAGCGCCCACAAGGTCATCATTGCTGAGTAGCCGATTGCAACCCCTTTGGGACCGTAAGGCAATCCTATGGCGTACCCTGCGATCACGAGAGGGGCGAGGACTGCCACGATTCTTAGGTTTCGGCCAACCATTCCGAGCGAGAAGATCAGCCATGCTAAGGGATTGATCAGCGCGAAAACTAAAATCGTTGGAGTCAACAGGCGAAAGATTGGAACGACTTCTTTCCACCTCGGTCCGAGGACAACAAGAATCAAATCCGGAGCAAAAAGCGCCGCGGCAATGGTCATTGGGATGGTAAGGGCCAAAAGAAGAGAATAGCCTTTCAGAAAATAATTCTTGAATTTCTGAGCATCGTCCCGGACCCTGGACAACCCCGAGAACGCTAGGCCCCAGAACGCAGAATTGAGGTTGTCCGTCGGGAGATTGATCAGCTGATAAGCTCTTCCGTAGAGACCTAGAGCATCTGCTCCCCAAAACCGGCCAAGCAAGACCTTTTCGAGGTTGTAGGCGAGATAGACGATAACGTTCCCTAAGGTGAGCGTTCCGCCAAAACGCAGCAAGGAGTGGACTCCCTCCTGCGAGCGGGGCCTGCCTGGGACCCATCTTGTCGAGAGCCATAGACAGAAGGTGGTGACCAATGGAAGAGCGACGGCCGCCGTCACGAGAGACCAGTAACCGAACCCCGTCGCGGCCATGCCGATACCGATGGCGGTGCTTACAGCCAGAGAGATGAGGTCTATCGTGGCCAGCGCCGTAAAGCGCATCTGCCGCTCGAGAAGCGCGGTATGTTGTACGCCAGCTGCATTAAAGATGAATGATGTCGCCAAGATAATGGAGACCCAGACAAGTCGAGGCTCGTGATAAAAAGCGGCAACAAAAGGAGACATCCCCGCCAGCAACAAACCTAGAATCGAACCCACCAAAATGTTGATCCAGAACAAGGTCGAAATCTGATCGTCCGTGACGTTTCCCCGCTGGACTGTGGCCGACGAAAGCCCAAAGTCTCGGAAAAGATTCAGCACACCGGTAAATGCCGTAACCATTCCGACCAGCCCGAAGTCCTTGGGAACCAGCAAGCGTGCGAGCACCATTAACGACCCCATGCGCAAGATTAGGCTGGCCGCTTGGGAGAAGGCTTTGGCGATACCACCGCGGATCACCTTATGCTTGAGATCCTTCATCGCTAGTTATGCCCTCTCCAGAACAATGTGACCCCGAACAAATGCGCACAGACAGTTCATCCGCAAATCCATCCAGCTTGCTGCTTTGCCTCGAGGCTGTGGAAGCTGCAGCATTGGCTCGTCTCGAACTCAGCTTTGCACCGCGGATACGCCGGCCCGTTCCCCGTTCACCGGCGCCGGACTGCTTGCGTGAAAATTGTCGCCATTGGCTGAGGACTTCCATCGCAGTGAATTGTCCAACTTGCCCGAGCCCAGGAGGCTCTTGATATGGTTGATCCTGAAATAGCGGCCATTCTGCACGTCCGCAGTAGTTAATCCGTTCCCGCGATATGCGTCATAGAGCTCCTGAGCCCCCAAGCGAGCAGTCCACTGTGGCTGGAAGCCAGGCAGCGTGCGGCGCACTTTATCGCAGTTCACGCGATAGCAGCGCTTGTCGGGTCCTCCGCCGGGCACATATTCGATGCGGCTATTGGGCACAACTTCGGCGACAATCTGTGCAAGTTCTCTAATGCGGTAATTCTCCTCGGTCTGACCAACGTTGAACGTTTGATTGTGAACGGTACTCTTTGGCGCTTCGAGTGCGCAGATCATGGCCGCGACGATGTCGCGAATGTGCACAATTGGACGCCAGGGAGTGCCGTCGCTCTTGATATAGATGCAGCCAGTGGTCATGGCAGACGCGACGAAGTCATTTAAGACCAGATCCAGCCGCAGGCGAGGAGACGCACCGTAGGCGGTCGCATTCCTCATGAACGTTGGCGTGAAGTCTTCATCGGCAATTTGAGCGACATCCCGCTCCACCAGCACCTTTGACTTTCCGTAAGGAGTCACCGGGTTCAACTCCACGGTCTCGTCTAGAAAATCGTCCCCCGCAGCTCCATATGTGCTGCAAGAGGAGGAAAACACAAAACGTTTCACACCCGCTCGTTTAGCCAATTCGGCCAACCGGACGGAAGCCTTATGGTTAATATCGAACGTAAGATTCGGATCAAGGTTGCCCAATGGGTCGTTGGACAAAGCAGCGAGATGAATGACCGCATCGAAACCCTCGAGGTCGGACTCTGTCACATCCCGGACGTCTTTGCGAATTTCGGGAGTCTTTGCGACTCCGTCTCCAAACTCGCAACCTTCGAACAGATCGGTGTCGAGGCCAAACACTTCGTGGCCGGCGGCCCGCAACATCGGCATAGCCACGGATCCGATATAACCTTTGTGACCGGTAAGCAGTATCCTCATCAGCGTTCAGCTCCTCTTGGAAACAGAATGGCTCGGGATCGTCGCGTTGCGATTCGCGAACACGAAACAAGAATCAGTTCAGTGACATTCAAGACCGGCTTCGGCGAGCAACAGCCACATTTGCCACGGAAGCCTCATGCGGGGAACTTCCTGCGTCATTCTCTTCAGAAACAGCCGATAACAAGCCACTCTCGCACAACAGGTCGGCCGCATCGCGGATCATCGGGAATGCGATATGCGAGCGCTCTGCGATGTCCAGCAACGAATGGTCGCCATCGGACAAGTTCAAAACCCAAAGCCGAGCGTTCAGTTCTTCTTCAATCGTTCCGCCGCCCGTGGGACGATAAAGGCCGCGCTTCCCCATTTGAGGCTCGCAGTGAGGATTGAGGTTGCGGTAACGCCGATTGCCTTCGAGAACATCCAGAATCTCAACGCAAATGCGCAGCGATTCGGCAAGTTGAGTAGGATGAATGAATTCAAGGTTGTCCGCCGAAGTGTGATATTCAGAAAAGCTACCCCAGACGCTCCGCATCAGGCAGCCGACCGGGAGATTAAATCCGGGAGAGCAATACTGCCGTTCATCGTATCCATATGGCGAAAATTCGAGAAACTCGGAGGATTCCGCATGATGAGTGAGCACGTGCGTCACCGCGTGGTCAATCTCCGCATTCCCCCGGCGGCTCTTTTTGTAACGGAACCCGCCCTTGTCCCCGATGCACGTTAGGACTAATCCGTGACGAATCCTTTTCGCAGCCGCCTGATTTTGCGCCAGCCATGTGATGGCTCCAATCGTTCCCGGAATGAAAAGAAACCGATAAGAGTAACGAAGATCGCGTCCAGCAAGAAATTGCGCCAAATAGGTAGCAACGGCTAGCCCTGAAAGATTGTCGTTTGCCAGCGAAGGATGACAGGCATGGCAGGAAATAAGGACCTCGTCGGCAGAGCGGCCGGACAGGTAATATTCGCCTAGGGTCAGGCTCCCATCTTGAACAGTTGAATCGATGCAAACTTCATACTCGCCGTCTTTCAAAGACAGCATCTGATTGTGCGAAAGACAAAAACCCCAATCCTCCTTGTAGTAAGAAGTGCGGTACGGAATCCAGTCCGGTTTTTCCGGAATGGTAAAAAGATGCGGCCTAAGTTCGCCCAGCGGCATGGTCGCTTGCACCGGCGTGCTGTAGTTCAGAACATGCAGATTGCACTTCTGAAAGTCCACCACGCGCTTTCCGTCGGCCGATTTGATGAAAGCATCCCGTATGTTCCACTCCCGGGGCACGGTCCAATCAAAAACTCGAGTACCTGTTGGCACTTCCGTGGTTTGCAGGGGAATTCGCTCCTGAATCATGGCCAGAGTCTTTCGAAGCCCGTCCCCGGTGATGCTCCGGCAAATGGGGTAAAGCTCCCGCGCAAATCGGTGCAGTTCATCGCCGAGCGCGACGGGATCCTTCTGAAGAAAATCCTGCAGCAAGACCATCAATTTATTTTGAAGTCCGGGTAAGTCCGGTCCCTTTCCGAAATAACTTCTACTTTTGCCGGCCATTTGATTTGAAATGCCGGATCGTTCCAACGCACGCCTCGCGCAGATTCCGCGTTCCAGAACTCCGACATTTGATAACTAACTTCGCTCTCAGGCTCCAGGGTTAAGAAGCCGTGCGCGCATCCTTCCGGCACGTACATCATGTTGCGCTTCTCCGCCTTCAATTCCACGGCGACCCATTTCCTGAAGGTGGGAGACTTACGGCGCAGGTCAAGTACAACATCATAGATCGCCCCTTTGGTGCAACGGATCAATTTAGCTTCCTCGTGGGGTACAAGCTGGTAATGCATGCCGCGCAAAGTCCCTTTGCGGCTGTTGAACGATAGGCTGCATTGCACCAGCTTTCCGTTGAGTCCTAGAGATTCAAATTCCTGCTGACACCAGGTGCGCGCAAAAAAACCGCGCTCGTCGTGCTTGACCTCGATCAGAATTTCGAAGACCTCGGGTAGATTCGTTTTAATGAAGACCATAGAAGAGGATCATCGATTGAAATTACTGTCTCGCGCCAGCTTCCGTCCACGGCTTGGAGACTATTGAGTTAGCACCGCTGTGAAAGCTCGTAGACTATTCTGTCCTCAACGTTTTTGGCGTAGGCCAAAACCGCACGCTCTGCCCCGTCGCCTGCAATACGCCAGGAAGAGCCATCCTTGACCAACGACATCTTGCTTCGTGCCCTCCACCACGCGTTAATCTCAGATGGAAGCGCGCACCAAACCGGTGTTTTCTCCATGATGTCCCGCAAATGCCCCAACAGTTTTTTGTAAACGGCGAGTGTGTCCGGCTCCAGAAGATAATCAGGATGAACGATGAAGCTCAGCAAACCATTTTTGTTGAGGACCAGGTCAATCTGGGACCTCCACAGGTCAATCGAGCGCTCATTCAAGACATGAAAAAGCGTGTAATCCTGTACGGTGGTAACCGGCAGCTCCAGCATATTCCCAATGAAAAAAGGCATCACCGTGCAACATCCGCCGTGCTGTGGATCCAAAGGGGCAACATTAGGAAATGACATATCGAACGCAAACTCAAGCGCGTCGTACCATTCCGGCTTGCGATAAAGTACTGCTGCCCGGAATCCGTTCGCACCGTATTCACGCCCATAACGATTGATGATTTTGGCGCGACGCAAGAACTCCTGCTTGTCGTCAAAGAGCCGACCGTCGTGGTTCAAATCCTGGACGCTCACTTCAAACCCACGGCTACGTATGGAATCCAGGAAACTCAGAGACACCCCGTAGCGTTCTTCGGGAACGATTCCGAAAACAGCTTTGATCCCAAAAGAATCGTCCACGTCCATCAACGTCGCGCAAAAATCCTTTCCCGCAGTGCCCTCTACGTCATGTGTCATCACCAGGCAGCCCTTCGCACGGTTCGGCCAGAACCAGATAAATGGAACTTTCTCTACACCATTGGCCTTCATTGATAGCAAAACCACCGTTTCAAAGAGACTCTCAACCGTTGTATCTATGGGCCAATGAGGGAAGGATCGTTTTTCCCAGTTGCGCGCGTGAAATTTTTGAACTTGCTTCCGGATCGCCAGGCTCGTGAGAGGCCGCAAATGGTAGTATAGTTTTCTACAGAAGCGTCTGAAACTGTTCTCCATTGCCGCTTCGTTTGCATAGCGTTCCAGCCGAAGATTATCAATAATTTCTTTTAGATCGAATGGCAGGCAGACCTTCCTATCTTTAATGGTGACGTCTCGGATGGCATCATGGAGAGGAAATTCAGGCCGAGGTGCAGGCGTTCCAGCCGAAGAACGGCCATAGCAGATGCCGTCGTGACCAAAACGAAAAAAGCCTGCATCGGAGGAAAGTTGATTGTTGAAATCGATATCGAAAAACTTCTCAGGAAAACGATAACGGTCGTACACGACTTGACTCGGCATGCTTTCAACCTCAGGGGTGGATTCAAAGGACTCCAGCTCGTCCGTTACCCCTGACAGGTAACTGCGGCCAAGGTCGGACCCAGACCCTACCGAGAGCCTTGTGCTCATCTCTCGTTTGTCCAAGGTGAGCGGTCGCTGGAATTGACCTTTCTAATCCGACTTCCAGCAAGGGTAATTAGAATGTGCATGGTACCGTATTTACCAGCAAAGGCCATAGTTAACCCAAGTGCTTGTACAAAATTCTTCCAGCCAGAGAACAAACCTCTTCTGGAAGTAAGGCGAAAAACTGCCGAAGAGCCCAGGAAGCCGACAAGGTAGCCACTTTCCGTTTTGACGCCCTTGTATAACGGTAGTACGTCAGCAATCTTCGGGTCGCTCCCAGTCTGTCCTTGAAGGCAATTAAGCCCTCGTTGCTTAAATCCGTGCGCCCGAGATCGATCTTCCGGATCCCCAAAGCTTTGCTTTCCTCGACCAGCCGCCAAAAAAGGAACGGCATGCCACCGAGATTGTGGAAATTTTCGTTGGAACCTCCATACTTGTAGACCACGGACGATCCGTGCCGCAGCGTGAGCATAGCCGCAATTGCAACGGCGTTTTTTCGGGCCAGCCTGATCTGCAACTTCTCTCCCATGCATTCCAGCAAGTTTTCGAACCATGCTCTCGGCTGCGGGAACAGCCCGTGACGTCTTCTGGTGTTTAGCAGGAGCCGGTAGAACTCATCCATGATTCGTTCCGAACGGCCTGCCTCATAGGTTAGTCCTTCGCGCTCGGCCCTCTGAACCTTCCGCTGAAAAGAGTTTTTGTGGAAGCGACGGAAAATCTCGTCCAGGCTCGGCTCTAAATCCAGCTCGTGGAACCAGTACGAAGAATCGGGTCGTAGGCTATTCTCCCTACGGCACGGCGCGGAGAGAGGCCGAAGCTCCACGTATCTCCAATGTTGAAGGTCGCAAGCGTCATGCATCCAATTGACGAACTCCTCGGCTGCATCGCATTCCCGCAGCAGTGGCTCGCAATGATCCGAAAATGGCAGCGATACCAAGCGAGCGCCAGTTATCCAACTCGAGACTCTGCACACCAAAATGCCGTTCTCGAGTGGTTCTCCAAAAGGCGTGCCAGTCAGAACGTAGGGCTCATAGCCATACGTTCGAACCAAGGCTTGCAACCAACCGGTTTGGTGGAATACCGATGCGCTGGGGTGACGCGCAACGAATTCCTCCCAACGGCTGTCCAAGAGGGGATCCAGGACGTGGATTTTCACTTTCTTTGTGTCGGGTAAGAGTTTCAAACAGGTAGTTAACAACGTCTCGAACGGGACCCGCTGCAACGCAAATCGGGGAATGTCGGCTTTCGCACAGGCTACCGCCGTTGAGGCCATAACGCCGTCGTCCCGGAATCCCGCAATTGACCTACCACTCTTCTGACCGAGCAGAATACCCTACTTACTGAAAACAAAAGATTTAGGGGATGGATAAGGGCCTTTAGGTGAATCATCCTTGTACTGTCCCATCGTTCTAAGCTGTATTGGGAAAAACCCTACCACCATTTGCGAGCATTTTTCCCCATGCAAGAATTGACGCGTGGCGTTCTTGCCCTGGCTCCCCCGCACAGCCCGCAGGCCCTGAGAGAAGCTGATCAGCCTTCAAGTGCCAGCACCTGGTGGACGGCATCGAGCAACGTTCTAGCCGACAGGTCCGCTCCGCCACTTCCGGCCGGATCACCATTCATTACCCGAACGGTTCGGCAACCGGCCCTTCTCCCAGCTTCTATGTCACTATCGGAATCGCCGAACATCCAGGACTTCTTTAAGTCAATTTCGTGCTCGCGCGCGGCCCTCAGCAACATGCCCGGCGCAGGCTTACGGCAACCGCAGGGAGGCTCGGTGTCATGCGGGCAATAATAAACCCCGGTTATGAATGCGCCTTTAGTCTCCAGTTCCCGAAGCATACGCGCGTGGATCGACTCCAGTTCATCCGTCGTCAGCAGCCCCTTCGTGACGCACCGTTGATTGCTCACCGCAAAGACATAGAAACCTGCTTTCGTGAGCAAAGCAATCGCTTCCGGGACCCCGGGTAGAAATTGCATTTCTTCCCAGCGGGTCACATACTGACCTTCTGGTCGTTTCCTATTGATGACGCCGTCGCGATCTAGAAACGCAGCCCTCTTTATAGTCAATTTTGTATCCAACATTCTTTCCATTAACGAAGTCGGTTTTCCCAAACTTACTTAACTTGACTTTGCAAGTGTTTGAGCCTGACTGGGATCACGGCGCTCTCTTGCTAAAAGCTCTCTTATAAGCGGAAAGCAAGTTCGGCACGGAGTACTCCCAGGCCAATTCCTTGGCCACTCTTCTGCGTCCAAATTCATCCATCCTTTCTCGCTCGTCGGGATGATCGAGTAACCAGAGGATCTTGTCGGCAAAATCCGCAACCTGGTTGTGGTTGTCGCTGTACAGAGATGCTTCGCCAGCGCTAAATCTACCTTCTTTACAATTGAACTGAACAATGGGTTTGCCCAGAGCCATGTATTCCATGATCTTGATCATCGTGGAGATGTCATTCATCTCGCAAGGCTTGTCTGGATTGACACAAACATCGGCAGTCGAAAGTATCTCCAGTAGTTGCTGATCGGGTATTCTCCCGGTGAAGTTAACCATATCCTGAAGACTCTTCTCCTTGACCGCCTGCTGGAGTTCTGGTAGCGCCGGCCCTCCGCCAACGCACGTGATGTGAACGTCCCGGCGCCCTAGGGACTTGATGTGTAGTGCCGCGTCCAACAGGATGTCCAGACCCTCCTGGACCCCCATGTTCCCCACATATCCGACAAGATAGGGCTTCCCGTATTTGAGAGCAGGGTTCGCAGCAACGGCTTTGAACGTTGTCAGGTCTGGTCCGTTGCGAACGACAAACACGTCCTCGGGAGCGACTCCCCCCCTATTTATGGCGAGGTCTCTGTAGCTGTTGTTCGTCACCATGACGACATCGGCAAAGCGGTAGGTCATTTTTTCGAGCCAGACCTGTATCTTGTAAAAGGCATCCTTTTTTTCGTATTTCGAAAGATACAATTCCGGGTTGGCATCGTGATGATCAAAGATGTATTTAACCCCCAGAAGCTTAAACAGGAGAGAAACAAGGAAAATATTGTCTGGAGGGTTGCAACCCTGAATGACGTGGAATCCGCGGCGCAGATAGATCCACCACGCGTAGACAAACTCCCAAAACAAAGCACAACTGTACTCGTATAGGTATCCCAGAAGGCCATTCCCGTCGTTGGGCATTGGGTGCCGATAGATGTGGACACCATCGATTACCTCGTGTCCTTTCGTGTAGCCTCTACCTCGCGGGCACAGAGCAGTTACCTCATACTCGTCTGCCTGCAGCGATAAGGATTCCTTCCATACGCGCCGGTCGAAAGGAACGGGGATATTCTCGACGATGATAAGAACCTTTTTCTTCATACTCCCTCTGGCCTAAGGATTTAGCTTAGGCAAAGGTTGCCTTCCGCAAACGTATCCTGCTCCCACACAGAAGGGCTGTTCGTAGTAATCAATCTACTAAAATATTTCATTTTCGAAATCGAAAGTGTGAGACCCGCAATAGTTGTTGTTATCTAACCTGTCGGAGAGGCGACAATCGATTTGGAAATCCGCTTCTTCGGGGCTCTGTGAACGGCTTGAGCGCGAACGGGTCACCAGCAAATACCTTCATACTTTCCATTTTCGCTCCGGCGGTTCGTAATTCGAACAAAATCCACCAGACTCTGGCCGTCACGCAAACGATCCGGGAGACATCGAAACTCCGGATCATTATTGCCGATCACGACGGTTTGCGCATGATCCAAAACTTCCTCGACACTGTCTACCATCAGTCGCGATATGTGCGGAATGTGGTTCAGAATGAAGTCGCGATTGGCACCAACCAGGCTGGCCAGATTCACGTTCTTGTCAAAAATGCGCAGGTCATAACCCTTGCCAATGAGGTGCTCAATCACTTCGATCATGGGACTTTCTCGCAGATCATCCGTTCCCGCTTTGAAGCTGAACCCCAAGACCCCGATTCGCTTATACCCTTGTTCCGTGATGAGGCGTATGCCGCGGGCAATCTGCAATTCGTTGCTGGGAAGGACTGCCGTTACGATCGGCAGTTCCAAATCGTGCATTTTAGCCTTGTACGACAGGGCTCGCAGATCCTTTGGTAGACAAGAACCCCCGAAGGCAAAACCGGGCGAGAGATAAGCTGAGGAGATGTTAAGCTTTGTATCTTGACAGAAGATTTTCATGACCTCGTGTGCGTCAACTGAGAGAGACTTACAGAGATTCCCGATCTCATTCGCGAAGCCAATCTTAAGAGCATGCCAGCAATTGTCGATGTATTTCACCATTTCGGCAGTTTGCAAGTCCGTTCGAATTAACGGCGCGTCCAGTCTGGCGTACAACTCAGCCAACATATTGCCACTCGCTTGATCCAGTTCCCCGATCACCGTCTTAGGGGGAGCATTGAAGTCTCTTACGGCCGAACCTTCACGCAGAAATTCGGGGTTATTGCACACTCCAAAGTCAACGCCCGCCTTTTTTCCGGAGCATTGCTCGAGGACCGGGATAACTGTCTGATGCATTGTGCCGGGCAGGATAGTGCTGCGGATAGCGACGGTGTGGCGATCCCCCTTATTCTTGAGCGATTTCCCAATCATCTCGCACACACGTCTAATGAAGGTCAGGTCAAGATTGCCGTTAGCTTGACTTGGTGTACCGACGCAGACGAAGGAGAGTTCCGTGTTGCGGATGGCTTCATCTGAGTTATCGGTCGCCCGAAGCCGGCCGGACATGACCGTGGCAGCGATGATTTCTCCGATATCAGCCTCGACGATTGGAGACCGACCCGCATTGATCAGTTCCACTTTAGTGCGCACGGGATCTACACCGATTACCTCATGGCCGTCGCGAGCAAGGCACGCGGCGGATACTGTGCCGACGTAACCCGTCCCGAAAACGCTGATTCTCAAAATGCACTCCTTTCGGGATGATTAGGCGCGGTTTGACGAGTCCTTCTAAGGTAGGCGCTCGAAGCTAAGCCGGCGTATACATGCATGGTCAATCGGCCTACCGTGTCCCAACTGTACCGGTGCATCGCGCAGTCCCTGATTTCTTGTCGTCCCCTGCCTAGATCCCTGAATAGGTCACTTGCAAAGTATCTTTCGATGGCCTTTGCCAGGTCGACTGGATCTTCTGGCCTGAAGACAAATCCGGTTTTGCCTTCGGCAATTTCTTCTTTTAGGGACCCTACATCGGCCACGAGAGCAGGAAGGCCAAAGCTGTACCCCAAAAGCAGGACTCCGCTTTGGAAGATATCCCGATATGGCAAAACGAGAACGTCCGCGGCCTTGAAGTAGATCTCGGTCTCATCGTCTGGAATAAACTCCGACCTGAGGACTACTCTTCCGCCCTTCAAATCTTCGCGGATTAGCTTCTCGATTGTGCTCCAGTATTCTTCGCAGCGGTCCGGTCGACCGGCGATGATCAACCGATAATCGGCGCCCCTGAGCATGCCGAAAGCACTGATAAGGTACTCCAGACCCTTGTAAGGCGTGATTCTTCCAAAAAACAGGATTGTTCTTTGGTCGTCCCGGATGCCCAGCCGCCGCTTTGCCTGGATTGAAGTAAGACTCGAACTCGGAACGGCAGTGTTGATTCCGTGTGGAATGACAGTGATCCGGGCCACTCCTGCGCCAAACCCTTCGATCAGTTCACGCTTCATCTTCTCCGTGTGGACAAAGATGTGATCGGCAAGCTGATACTGGATTCGCAAGGTCAGCCGATTTAGGAGCGTATCATGGGAATCCCGCCTAGCGGCATTCACATTATGCGCGGTAAGGACGACACGCTTTCCCAAGAACCTGTAATAAAGCATGAGCAGCGTGCGATCCAAGGTCTCAAATTTGTTGTTCCACAGAATGTGAAAGATTCCTGACTTGGACTTTGTGGCGTAGCGAATCAACGCGGCATAGTACTTTAAGATCCGAGACACCTTTTCTGCCAAGCCGGCATCAGGGCGCTGATTGCCTCGCAAATTTAAGAAATGCAATCGAGGTTTATTGCGGAATTCTGGACCATCGAGGTCGTCGCTTCCAATCACGTCCAGGGCTATTCCCTTCGCAAGGAGCTCCGTTGCCAGACTAACGATATAATGCCTCTCACCACCTCCAGTCAGCAGAGCCACAGTGATTCGCCGAGGCGAGTCCGCTGCCGGCAAATTAGGCAACTCTCCGCTGGGCCTATGCGCCATATCAAAATCCCTGTTCTGTTGTTCCAGGCATGTCCACCCCAAAACCGCCTTTTTGCATAAGGAGGAAATTTTGTCTATGTCTCTGCCAGTTTCGCTTCCAGAAGCTCGCAGATGGTGTGCCCGATCACGATATGCATCTCTTGTATCCGGGCTGTCGATTTGGAAGGGACGCTGATACACAGGTCGCAAGCCATCCGCATCTGGCCGCCCGATTCCCCCGTTAGTCCGATAACCTTGACCTTGTTGCTTCGAGCGGCCTCAATCGCGCGCAGGATATTGCGGCTGTTGCCGCTCGTCGAAATAGCCAGCAACACATCCCCCGGGCATGCGTGTGCAAGTAACTCACGCGCGAAAACCTGTTCGAATCCGTAGTCGTTACCAATGGCCGTGAGCGCCGATGTGTTGGCATGCAAGGCCAGTGCCCGCAGAGGCTTCCGATCGCGCAAAAAGCGACCCGTAAGTTCGGCGCTTATGTGCTGCGCATCGGCGGCGGACCCTCCGTTCCCGGCGATGAGCAATTGGCCTCCAGCAGCGAGTGAAGCACTGATAATGTCAACCGCTTGCGAAACGGCCGAGGCCAGGTTCGGAAGAGCTCTAGCCACCTCCAAGTGGTCACTCCAGATCCCGTTGATTTTGTCTATTTGCTCAGTCGGGCTCCTCACGCTCCCGCACCTCCTGTCCTAATTCCCTTGGCTGGCCTGTACGAGGTTGGCCCAGTGGTCCCCGGCCGCGTTGCGGGTTTCCAGCTTGTACATAAACTTGTCCCATCTTCTGGCTTGCGAAGCGCGGATCTGTGGAAGCGTCATCTGAGCCCATTTCGCCGCCTTCCAACCAAATATTGGTACCATCCAGTCGTACTTCCACCGCAGGTGGGGCACCTCCAAGCGACTACGGAGTTCTGCCGCCAGGTTCTGCAACTCCGCGACAAGGTCGGGTCGTTCCGGATAGAAAGTGTCGAACCAAATCTGCAGATAGGCCAAACATGCCTTTCGAACGCGGTCGCTTTCTTCCAGGGATCGGAGATACTGAATGTGCAGTTTCATCGAGAGAATTTTCGCGTCTTTCTTCCGGTCGTCCGAGGGGCGAATGTAGCTGAGCCGACTCGCGGGAGTAATCCTGTAGAAGGCTCGGGCGTCTGGGGCGAAGCGAGCGCCATTGGACGTAATAAGAACACGACAGAAATATTCGGCGTCATCATCACTAAGGAGCCGTGTATCCCATGGTCCTACCGCGTCAGCCAGGTCCCGGCTCATCAGCCAATTGAGAGTAGGCATAAACACGTTGGCCCCGACGTTCCTCAGTAGCCAGTCGACCGCGGATAGGTCTTGCCACAAAGAGGTTCGGATAAACCGCGCGCGGTGGGTCCGATAGTAGAAATAGCCCCAGGACGAGGAGATAAGCAGTCGCTTCCCGTCAGTTCCTCGCACGACCTCAAGCTGGCGCTCAATTTTGTCAGGAGCCAGAAGATCGTCCGCATCCAGCCATTGGATGTAGTCCCCCTGGCTGAGTTGGAACGCATGGTTGCGGGCTGCCGCAGCCCCTTGATTTTTAGTGGACACAACGAAGACCTCTTTCGAGGTAAACTGCCGAGCCACTTCGGCCGTCCGATCGTTGGAGCCATCGTCGACCACGATGATCTCCTTGCGCGGCCAGGTTTGCGCCAACGCGGATCGGATGGTTTCGGCAACCCACGCCTCGGCGTTATAGGCCGGGATCAGAATCGAGACCAGCGGTTTCATGGTAAACAGCTCCTTAGCTTGCTTAACTTTTGAAGATAGCAGATCGGGACAGAATCAAGGTGTCTCTTATCTTGCGTAAGCAGCGCAATGGGCATTACCCGGTTGGGCAAAGGTTCCGATCTCGTACAGGAAACCCTAACTCCTCGGGAGCATCTTACGTCCAAGCCTGGTCACTAATGTCACAAATATGTTCAAGTACATACCCGAGCAGCACTGTTGGTCACCCATTGGCCTGGTGCGACCGGCTGAGCGCATAGGCGGGCACGTCAACGAAACTTTGCGATGGCCTCTTACCTGAACACGATGGGGGTCCTGACCGGCACCGGAGGGGGAGTGACTTTCCTCGTCAATAGCTGTTACAGATAAACACAACGCCGCCTGTATCTAAGCAACCCCAGGAAAACTCGAATCGCTGCTTTGCCACTGGTTCGTTTAGCCGATGTCAAGCCGCACAAGTTTTTGAGTCTTAGTTGACCGTTGCTTTGAGGTTTGTCGGCGGCTGAGGTTTACTCGATACTGTTTGTGCGTAGCAACTGTTCTCGTTGAAATTCGTAAGGGGAAGGTTTGTCCCGTCCGGACGCCCCCCAAGACTGAGATAGCAGTCCATTGCAGGGATGCTATTGGCATGGCCTCCAGCTACGGTGCTGCTGGTGCCGCCAGAGCACTGTGAAGCATTCGTGACTAAGGCCCGGTTGAACGTCCCACTGGTACATGTCAGAAGATTTCCCGAAGTGACATCTGGGCCAATCGGGGGCCAGGGCTTGCCGCTCGGCCACCAAGAGGGCGTCGAAGTGTAATAGAAAGAAGCGGGCAGTGATTGGCTGGCGGGGCAAGGATTGGAGAACGGAGCTTGAACGCCCGTTAGGGCCGTCGGGACTTCACTGCAGTTGAATCGCGGTGACCCCAAGCCAGTTGCCGAATCCGCGTTGCCCCACAGCATCAATGTGGGCGCTACGTTGGGATCGCTTGGAACGCTGACGTTACCGTAGCCCTCTCCAATGACCGATGTCAATATTCCATTGATCATAATAATCGACGTATAAGTCGTGTTGATACCAGGCGTCCCCAAGATGTTGCCGATCAAGTTGAAAAAACGATGGAAGGCAAACACCTGCTCCGGGATAACGTTGTTGTTGCACGCCTGATATGTGGCGGTCGCGTAGCTTGATCCGCTGGCATAGCAGACTGGTTGAATACCAGTGAAATAGTTGCGGAAATGCGTGTTCAGGTTGGACGTTCCGTGAATTACGTCAGCAGTCGCCCCGTTAGCGATGTTTCCCTCTAAAAGAACCATCGCCACCCCCGAGCCATGGTCGCCGTGTGCCGGGATGTTATAGCCTGGGCTGGAGGTGTAGTACCCGTTCACCGAATAGTTGTAAGAAAAAACGCATCCGCTCGTCGTTCCGTTGCTGATGTGAGGGGTGGTCACTCCCTGCATGATGTTGTTTTCGATGAGGCAGTCCGAAGCCGAGAACGCTTCCGCACCATAAGAACCAGTCCCGCCCGCCGACACAGCCAAGTAATTGTTAACGATGCTGATGTGATTCCCGTACTCTATCCGGAGTTGGCCCTCCCCGCTGCTGTTCGACGTGCGCACGCCCTTAACCCAAGAGTTCTGTGCATTGAAAATATTGATCCCATTGCACCCGGAACAACTTGAGAGGTCTAGTGACAAGTCCTCGATCCCATCGTTTAAGGCCGGGGACGATGCCCACCATGCCTGAGGGGACTGGGATGAGTTCCAATTCGGCATCTCTAGCCCTGGAGAAATGCCGACGACCACATTGCTGCCCGAGCACGCTGAGCCGATGGTCGTTACGCCGTTGCAGCTTGTGACGGTCACGATTTGTTGTTGTGATCGACATACTGCGTTGCCTGCACATGCGTTGTTTGAGGGACCGCGCATGGACTGGCTGCTTCCTTGCGTGCTATAAGGGCCTGCAAGACCGGGAGCAACGCCGGTCTGCGCTGTGGTAGCTTGGGAAACAATAATCCCGCCATTGTCCGTCGTGGGATCAAGCTGGTCTAGGACAATGGGATTGCCGACCTTCAGGTTTGTGACTGTTGCAAGAGTAATTTGGTTCGTGCCTTGGGAGTAGCCAGCCGTCCAATTCGTAAGGTTTTGCGGGCTGCCTCTCCAGTTGGTATCGGCTGAACCCATAACGATTCCGCCGGTTGGCACCAGAATGGTTTGGTCAGCCCCAGCGCCGCGCACCGTTACGTTCGACGCTCCGCTGAAGGAGAAACCGCCATTGTTGTAGGTCCCGGCACCCAGCAAAACGACCCCACCACCGCTGCTGGAACAACTGGCAATGGCCGAGTTAATTTGTGCCGAGGTGGCGCTTGATGTGAGCGTGGTGCAAATCGTTGTGCGATTCGGGATACCGCCGACAACCCCCGCTTTGCTCCAATCTATTGCGCG
>Ga0209802_1000628_pt1 | contig 27321 bp, 27 predicted proteins | sample GraSoiAngelo_129_FD_185886 | JGI IMG/M metagenome (GOLD analysis project Ga0209802, IMG submission 185886) | Grasslands soil microbial communities from the Angelo Coastal Reserve, California, USA - 14_0927_12_40cm (SPAdes) (version 2) | ecosystem: Environmental > Terrestrial > Soil > Grasslands ... | reverse complement strand
GCAAGCGATCCCGGCACGATTAAACTGAATCATGCCATTCATATGAAGCCGATTCGCCGCGGCCCAAACGGTCCCCTGGTGAACCTCGAATGTGGCAATTGCCATCGCCCGATCGCAGTGGACGCCGATTTGACCTATGCCGACCCAAAATACCGCGCCGCAGCGGTCAGTTATAAGGACAGCGAAGAGTTTCTTCCGATCCATGCAGAGACGCTCAAAACTCCGAAGCCCGTGAGCGGGCGCGAGCTGATGGCGCCGGTCAAATTCGCCAATGCCTGTGCTGGATGCCACTCACTGGCTTTCGACAAGCGTTTTGACGAGGGCGTCCCGCACGACAAACCCGAGCTTGTCAACGCTTTCCTAGTAAGGAAATTCCAGCAATATATTGCCGCTCATCCTGGCGAAGTGCGCGTCCAGCGCGATCCGAATCGCGATCTCACAGGCAAAACCCTGCCGCCGCAAGTCCGCGTGCTTACACCAGCGCAATGGGTGGTGGAACGAACCGCCGACGCGGAAGAACTCCTATGGCGCAAAACCTGCAAGCAGTGTCACGAGCTGACGCCCTCGCCCAAAAGTGCTCAACGTCCGATTCGAGCGGCAACGGCGCAAGGGACCGATGCCCAAGAAGTTTCCGCTCCTTTGACAGAATTGCCTTACCTCGCGCCTGCAGGGATCACGCTCGAGTGGATGCCGCACGCGAAATTCGATCACGACGCGCATCGCGGATTCACTTGCGTGAGCTGTCACCCGAAGGCCCTCACGAGCACGGAATCGAGCGACATCTTGCTGCCGGGAATTGCAACCTGCAAAACCTGCCACGCGCCCGGCCCCGGCCACGCCGAATCACGCTGCTTCGAGTGTCACACCTACCATGACTGGTCGAAGCGCAAGGAAGTCACGCCGAGGTTCACGCTTCCTGCTCTCCGCACTGACGGCCGCTGAGTTGTATTTGAAGGCGCCCAGCATCCGGCACCCCTACTTGGCAGGAAGTCTGACGGGAGAAGCTGTTACCTACCGACCAACTGCATCATATACGCGGGATACCGTTCACCCGCGGCCGCACCTTCCCGGCGCGAACCAGTTCCGCCATCGCGCCCACGGTTTCTTCGATCGGCACATTCGGATCGACGCGGTGCTGGTAATACAAATCGATTCTTTCCACGCCCAGCCGTTTCAAGCTGGCGCCACAGCACCCGCGCACATATTCCGGCCGCCCGTTGATGCTGCGCGCCGCGGGATCGGCCTTGTCCCGCACAATCCCGAACTTGGTGGCTAGAAAAACCTTGTCACGCAAACCCCGGATCGCCTTGCCCACCAGCACTTCGTTGTCGCCGTAGCCGTAAACGTCCGCCGTATCCAGAAACGTGACGCCCAGCTCGATTGCGCGATGAATGGTGGCCGTCGATTCTGCATCGTCCCGGAGTCCATAAAATTCCGACATCCCCATGCATCCCAATCCCATCGCGGAAACGAGTGGCCCGTTTCTCCCGAGTTGACGTTGTTGCATGAAATTTTCCTGCACGGATAGTTTCGCCCTCATTCCCGAGAAGATTCATGGCATTGGATGAAAAGTTCGCTCGTTCCGGCATAAAACGGCAATCGCCGTCGAAGCGCGGGATGATGGCATAATGAGCGGATAGCCAGCCCTCAGGAACAATCATGAGGCGACACATTCTAACCATTCTGATGAGTTTTGCTGCTGCAGTGATCAGCGGTGCAATTTTCATCTTCGCACTATTTGATCAATTTGCGCTCGTGGAAGTAGTGGCCAGCATCCTCACCGGGCTCCAGGTTTTTTTCCTAAGCTCCGCGATCGGCGATCTCCTCGACAAAAAGAAAGAGCCAAGTCGTGCTAGGAATTCCGCGGTCGTGTTAGTGACCATCCTTTTGGTCACCTTTTATTCCGTCACCCGCTATCTGCGTTAATTCTGGTGTCCATGCCGGGACCTAATCCGGTGCGCGAAGTCACTCGCGCGGCAGGCGCACATTCAAGGGCAGCTTCAGATTGACGTGATACTGGATGAGCAGGGCAACGTGGTCGAAGTGAAAGCGGTTTCCAGCCCGCCCCTTCTCTACCAGGCTGCGGTGGATGCCTTAAGAAAATGGAAGTACGAACCACATTATTTGAATGATCAACCGATTGCCGTCCAGATGATCGTGACAATTACCTTCACGCTGGGACAGTAATAAGGACAAGTTTGGACGGAGAGGGTGGAGCATCGCAGTCTCGGGTGCTCCGCCCTTTAATTTTAAGTGGTGCTAAGCAGCAACCAATTTTGGCCCGGCCTTGCGCCCCGGCTTGCTGCTCTTCTTCAGCAACTCATGCTCGGCGCGCGTCCAGTCCTCCAATTCATTGCCCGGAGCCCCGCCGCGTTCCAGGTAAATCTGGTAGGCACGCAACGCAATCTCCTCGTGTGTCGGCGCACTCTTGGCGGCTCCTGATTTTCTCGCCGTTAGTGCGGGACGCTTCACCATATTGGGCATACTCTTCTCCTTTCCACTGCCGCACCATTTTACCGTTCGCGAGAGTCGATTGCCCAAGATTTCTTACAGAATCGCTTCGAAAATTTTAATGCGAAGCATCGGAGAAACAGCTTGCCGGCCGACGGTAAACCGCAGAATGCAGAAGGCTCCTCAATTGGAATCAATAGCCGTCCGACTCCGCCAGGATGGCGCGCGTATCGCGATTCCAGAGAGTGATTTTCGTGCCGGGATATTGCGCGGCGATCTTCGGGAGCCGACGTTGGGCGCTCTCCAAATCCTGGAAACTCTCCAGCTCAAGGTGCTGCCCGTCCACATCCCGGATCAAAATGTCGTAGATGGCTATTCTCGAAAGCCAGACTGGTCCCCTCATAGCCCACTGTAAGGTAGTGAGCCCCTGCAACGAAACGTTTCAATCGACTGCGCGCGCTGCTTCCAATACTGCCGGAGCTGGCCGACCAAATATAACGAACCGGTGATGAAAATGACATCGTCCGGAGCGGCTTCCGAGAGAGCCAGGTCCAGAGCCTGCTCGGCGGCAGAAACGACAGTGAAGTCGGAGGCGTGGTGCGCGATGATTTCGGCGAGGCGCGACGCGGAGATCGCCCGGGAAGTGCGCGGCTCGGTAATCAGAACTTGGGCGGCATGCGGGAAAAGCTGCCCAGCCACTTCGTCGACAGCTTTATCGCGAAGCGCTCCATAGAGAAGCCAAATTTTCCGTCCGGCGAAATTTTGTTCGAGAAAAAGGGCGAGTTCGCGCGCGGCCCCGGGATTGTGCGCCCCATCGAGAAAGACGTCGGGGCCGGACTGCAATTTTTCGAGGCGCCCGGGCCAAACCGTGCTGGCGATTCCCCGTTCGATGGCTTCGTTGGGAATGCGAAAGCCCTGCTCCTGGAGGCATCGTGCAGTAGCGAGAGCGCTGAGCGCATTTTCCAACTGGAAGCGCCCGGCAAGACTCGGGGAGACGTGGAACGACGCACCAGAAGAAACTTCGGTCGCACGGGCATGAAAGCGCCCGTCTTGCTTGGATTCCTGGTCGATGCGAAAGAGCTCGGCCGTCTCCCGGACGGGACATTCCAGTTCTCTGGCGTGCGCGAGAATGACTTCACGAGCCTCCGGCTGCTGCGGGGACAAAATCAGCGGCACTCCCCGCTTGAGGATTCCGGCCTTCTCGCCAGCAATTTCCTTTAACGAGTGGCCCAAAAAATTTTCGTGATCGAAATCTATGCGCGTGATGATGGAAACAGCGGGAGAGAGAATGTTCGTGGCGTCGAGACGGCCGCCGAGGCCGACCTCGAAAATGCCGAATTCGACGCGTTCGCGCGCGAAGCATTCGAGGGCCATGGCCGTGACGCATTCGAAATACGTGGGATGCGCACGGAGCTTGTGCACGGCGAGCAGCTCCTCGATCAACGCTTGCAGGCGAGTGAAAACTCGGGCGAAGGACTCATCGCTGATTTCTTCGCCGTTCATGCGGATGCGTTCGTTGATTCTTTCGAGATGCGGCGAGGTGTTCAGGCCGGTTCGAAAGCCTGCCGGGCGGAGGACGGATTCGAGGAACGCCGCGGTCGAGCCTTTGCCGTTTGTCCCCGCAATGTGCGCGCTGGGATAAGCGCGATCGGGGCGGCCGAGCCGTTCAGCGAGCACGGTGATGTTTTCCAGATCGAACTTCGCGGCGGCTGCCTGCGTGGGTGCAGCCAGTTCCCTTCCCAGAGTCAAAAGATAGCGAACCGCCGCTTCGTAATTCATTTCAGCCCAAGAGGAGGTCGAGGGAGTTGGCGATGAAGGACTTCAGCTCTTTGCGGTGGACGACGGCGTCGAGGAAGCCGTGCTCGAGAAGAAATTCGGAGCGCTGAAATCCTTCGGGGAGCTTCTGGCGGATGGTCTGTTCGATAACGCGAGGTCCGGCGAAACCGATGAGCGCGCCGGGTTCGGCGATGTTGATGTCGCCCAGCATGGCGAAGCTGGCGGTAACGCCGCCGGTGGTGGGATCGGTCAGAACAGAAATGTAGGGCAGCTTTTCGTCGTCGAGCTTGGCGAGCGCGGCGGAAACTTTGGCGAGCTGCATCAAGCTGATGGCGCCTTCCATCATGCGCGCGCCGCCGGAGCAGGAGACGGCGATAAAGGGCTGGCGCGTTTCCATGGACAGCTCGATGCCGCGGGTGACCTTTTCGCCCACGACCGCACCCATCGAGCCGCCGATGAAGCCGAATTCCATGGCGCACATCACCACGGGCCGGCCATTGAGCTGGCCCTCCGCGGAGATGATGGCATCGTTCATTCCTAGTTTTTTCTTTGCTTCTTTCAGCCGCTGTGAGTAAGGCTTGGTGTCCACAAACTTCAAGGGATCGGTGGAAGTCATGCTGGCGTCGTGCTCGGTCCAGCGGCCGTCGAGAAGCATTTCCAGGCGCTGGCGAGAGCCCATTTTGAAATGAAACTGGCACTTGGGGCAGACGTGCAGATTCGCTTCGAGGTCCTTGCGAAAGACGATGGTGCGGCAGGACTCGCACTTGACCCACAGGCCTTCCGTGCGCACGCGGCGCTCTTCGGGCGGGGTGGATTGTTCGATCGATTTTTTTTCGCGCTTGAACCAGGCCATAGAAGAAAGTTAACAGTTCACAGTTAAAAGTTGAAAGAGAAGCCCGCCCTTTGAAGAGAGCGGCTACAGAGCCAGCTAATAGTCAATCCCCCGTTGAGCCAGTATACCCTTGGTGTACGGGTGTTTCACCTCGCGCATCTCGGTGACCAGGTCGGCCAGCTCCACGAGCTTGGGATGCGCGTTGCGGCCCGTGCAGATCACGTGAACGCGCTCGGGGCGGTCTTTCAATGCTTCCACGACTTCGTCGGCGTCGATCATTTTGTAGCTGATGGTGTAATTGATTTCGTCGAGGACCACGAGATCGTACTTGCCGCTGTAGATGGCATCGTGGCCGGCCAGCCAGCATTCCTGCGCCAGCTTGATGTCTTGGGGGTCGGTTTCGCCGCCGCCGATTTTCACGAAACCGCGTCCCATGGGGCGAATTTCAAATTTGTCATCGCCGAGCAGTTTGGCCGCGTCCAGCTCGCCGTAATGCCATGAGCCTTTGATGAACTGCACCATCAGGACCTTCAGGCCCTGGCCGACGGCGCGGAAGGCCGTGCCGAGCGCGCAAGTGGTCTTGCCCTTGCCCGGCCCGGTGTAAACGATGAGCAATCCTTTTTCTTCCGGCATGGATTCCCTTTTTGAGGGCGGAGAGAAGAGTGTGCGCACCGTCCCCTGAAACGTCAAGCGAGCTGCAGCCGCTTGACGAGTTCCGCGGCGATGGCGGAGATGCGCTGCAGGGACGATTTTGGGAGCGGGGCCTTGGGTGGCGCGGCGGGGTCTCTCAAAACAATCCACAGGCCAGGGCGGTAGGTCTCCTCGTCGTCAGGACAAATGGCACCTGTAAGTTGCGTGATTTCGAGAGGGTGTGCGGACGCCGTTGCCAGGTCAATTTCGAGAACGTCTCCGCTGCTGTGATGCTCCGCGGGTGGAGCGGCAATCAGCTCGGTCAGGATTCCGCGGGCATCGTCCACCAAGTCGCGGAAGCCCTGGGTGACCAGAATGACATCGATATCGCGAGGCGTGGGCTGCTCGAGTTGCAACAGATCGTAATCCGGCAGCGGCTTTTCAAGCGGGATTTCGATGGCCGCAGAAGGCTGGTTTTCGTCCGGGATAATACGCATGGGCATGGCAGCTAAGGTTGTACACCACCCGGGCTATTTCGGGTAGGGGCTGCCGGAGAGGATGGCGAAGGCGCGGTAGAGCTGCTCGGCGAGGACCACGCGCGCCAGTTCGTGGGAAAGCGTCATGGTGCTGAGCGAGAGTTTCTGCGGAACACGCGCGCGCAGCGATTCGGGGAAACCGCCCGCATTCCCACACACGAAAATGATTTGGCGAGTGCCGCGGTCGCGTAGTTCGCCGAGCCACCTGGCGAAGGCGTTCGAATCGATCGTTCTTCCGCCCGCATCGAGAAGAATGGCCGTGGCGGCGCGGTCGGCGTCGAGTTTCTTGAGAGCCGCTTCGACATCACGGACCTCCAAAATTTCGATGGGGCAGGAGCGGCTGATGCGTTTTACATAATCCTCCAGAAGGGCGCACATTTCCGGGCGGCGCGTCTTGCCAAGCAGTAAGAGCTGAATTCTCATTAGAGCTTCGTTTTTGAAAGGAGAGAGCCTTGTCGCTTGGTTCCCCCGGATGACCATCTTCCCAAGGAGATGGTCACTTCAATCCATATTTCTTGCGTTTTTCAAGAAGGGTTTTGCGGCTGATGCCCAGGACTTCGGCGGAGCGACTGATCTGATAGTGCGTGGCTTCGAGCGTCGCCGCGATGACTTCGCGTTCGACCTCTTCGAGGGAGCGCAGCCCGGCAACCGGGCTCGCCGCCCCGGGAGCAGCCGCACGAACATTCTCGGGAAAATTCTCAGGCTCAAGGAGATCACGCTCGGCAGCGGCCGCGCCGCGGCCAACGCCCGAGAAGACAATCGCGCGTTCGAGAGCGTTCCTTAGTTCGCGGACGTTCCCGGGCCAACTGCAAGCAGCAAGCATGCGGCGCGCAGAATCGCTCAATTCCGCACAGGGACGCCCGTGGACAGACCGCAGGGTCACGAGCAGATGCACCGCCAGCGGCAGGATGTCGGCGCGGCGTTCGCGGAGCGGCGGAACCGTGAGCGTCAGAACGTTCAGGCGGAAATACAGATCCTCGCGAAAGCTGCCCGCCTGCACGGCCGCCGGAAGGTCGACATTGGTAAGAGCAACAAGGCGCGCTTCGATGTGCAGGGTCTCTGTGCCGCCCAGACGTTCGAACGCGCGCTCCTGCAAAACGCGGAGCAGCTTGCTCTGCGCGCCCGGCGAAAGCGCGGCCACTTCATCGAGGACGATGGTGCCGTTGCCGCCAAGTTCCAGGCGGCCGAGTTTGCGCTCCACCGCGCCAGTGAAAGCGCCGCGCTCGTGGCCGAAGAGTTCGCTTTCGACCAGCTGCGGCGGCAGGCTGGCGCAATCAATTTTCAGATAAGGAGCATCGCGGCGCGGACCGAGTTCATGAACCAGTCGCGAAAGATGGTCTTTGCCAGTGCCGCTTTCGCCGGTGATCAAGAGAGTCGTTGGTGCGACGGCGACTTTTTCAGCAAGTTCGAACAGGCGCAGCGATGCCGGATCTTCGGCGATCCACGGCAGTCGCTCGCCAATCATGGTTGTGAACGACCGCCGTGCCCACGGCTGGAAAGCGGTTCTTTAGAATAACGTCCGCGCCGGAAGGTAGGGCTGCTGCTCTCTTGCACCGCAGAGGAGCCTTCGGGGGCATCGGCGATGTCGAGTTTCGCCGCGGAACGCCACAGGCGCTCAAGATCATAGTAGCGCCGCGCCTGATCGCTGAAGACGTGCACCACAAAGCTGCCGAAATCCAGCAATGCCCATTCGGCGGAGCGGTATCCTTCCCGGTGCTCGGGCGAGCGGCCCATTTGTTTGTAGAGCTGTTCTTCGACTTCCGTGCAGATGGCCTGCACCTGCGGTGTGCTGTAGCCCGTGCAGATAACGAAATAGTCCGTGAAAGCACTGGCGCTGGAGAGATCCAGCACGGAGATGGCGGCGGCTTTCTTTTCTTGTGCCGCTTGGACAGCAAGGCGGACGCCCTGCGGCAACGATTCGAGGTTCACCGGTATAGGCCCTGCTTGAGAATGTATTCCTCGACGCGCGCGGAAACAAGCCCGTGGATGGACTGGCCGCGTTGTGCGCGGCGGCGAATGTCCGTGGCGGAAACGTCGCTCGATACGTTCTCGAGCAGATAGACCGTCGTCCGCTGAAGGTGCGCAATCACCTCCGAAGGATGGCCGCCTTCAGCTTCTTTCCTGCCGTCAGGGCGCGCCATCAAGTCCGGTGGAATGACCAAACGCAGAGCTTCGGCGCGAATTCCCGGACGGTTGGCGATGATGAAATCGCAGAGCCCGAGCAACGTTTCGTATTCTTTCCACGTGGGGATGTCGAGAAACGCATCCGCGCCGATCATGAAAAAAATGCGGTCGCCGTGGCCATGATAAACGTGGCGAAAATAGCGCACGGTGTCCACGGAATAATGAAGCTGCGTGCCGCTGAAGTCTTCGCCCGCTTCGGCTAGCGAAGGAACGAAGTGGGGATGCTCGGTGCAGGCCAGGGCCACCATGGCAAACCGATGCGGAAAAGGGGCGAGGTGCTGCTTGAGCTTGTGCGGCGGCCGGCTCGCGGGGATGAAGTGCAATTCGTCGAAATTGAATCGCCGGTCGGCTGCGCGGGCCACGTCAATATGGCCACTGTGAATGGGATCGAAAGAGCCGCCAAAAAGGGCGATGCGGCGAGGATCGTGTTTGACGGCGGTGCGGTGCGCCTGCGCTATCGTCAATGCGTCTCCCAAGAATTCTCTAACTCGGATTTTCTCATGAATTCTCGTCTTCGGCAGCGGTGCCCGGAGAAGGGTCAAGTTTGGCAGCGGCCCGCAGAGGTTCATGATCGCGCGAGGTATTCGCTTGTACAACAGCGGCTGGCTGCGCCTCCAGAGTTGCATCGGGAGTCGCGCGGGGAATCTTGTCCAGTGTGTCCGCGATGGAACGGACAAGCTCTTTCACGCCTTCACCGGAAACGGCGGAAATGGAATGAAATTCGAGGCCGCGCCGCTCACAGAAATCGCGCAACGCTTCCAGCCGGGTGCGGTCCGTCGTAGCATCGAGCTTGGTGGCAACCACAATCATGGGTTTTCTGGTAAGCGATTCACTGAAGGCCGCAAGCTCGCCATGGATGATTTCGAAGGAATGGACCGGGTCATCGGCGTTCGAATCGCTGGTATCAATCAGATGCACGAGGAGCCGCGTCCGCTCCACATGCCGCAAAAATCGAATGCCGAGGCCCGCGCCTTCGTGCGCGCCTTCGATGAGGCCGGGAAGATCGGCAACCACAAAGGTACGGCCGATTTCCCGTCCCGCTTTCCCGGTGCCGCCGTCGGCGTTCACCACTCCAAGATGGGGTTCGAGCGTGGTGAAGGGATAATTCGCGATTTTCGGCCGCGCCGCGGAAATCACGGAAATCAACGTGGACTTGCCCGCGTTGGGAAATCCAACCAGTCCGGCGTCCGCCAGCAGCTTTAATTCGAGGCGAAGATGGCGCTCTTCGCCGGGAAAACCTTCTTCGTGTTCGCGCGGAGCCCGGTGCCACGGCTTGGCGAAGTGCTGATTCCCGCGGCCGCCGCGGCCCCCGTGCGCCAAAAGGACGCGCTGGCCCGGCTCCGCCAGATCGGCAATCAACTCTCCGGTATGCTCGTCGTAGGCCAGCGTTCCAACGGGCACCTGCAGAATCATGTCTTCACCGGAGTGACCGGTACAATTCGAGCCTTCGCCGTGACGCCCGCGCGCGGCCTTGAATTCCCGGTTGTAGCGGTAACGCAGCAGTGTGTTGTCGTTGAGATTAGCTTCGAGATAAACGCTGCCGCCATTGCCGCCGTCGCCGCCCGATGGGCCGCCGCGCGGAACAAACTTCTCCCGGCGAAACGCCATGCACCCGTTTCCGCCATTCCCCGCCTTCACGAAAATCTTGGCTTCATCAACAAACACAAAACGCCCCAACTTTGCGCGCTAGGCGCTCACTCTCGAAAAAGATAACATAAGCAACCTGGCGAAACGCGATTTCTCCGACGGAGACTGAACCCCGATGCTTCGTGTGCTCAAGCGCTTGACCTTGCTGCTTCTCGCCCTTGTCGCGATCGGGGCCGCCGCGTTCTACGTGCTCTACTTCCATCGCGCGGCGCTTCCGCCCGCTCCACCGCATGCGCGCGTCGCTCCGGTGATTGCCCGGCTACCCGGGCTTGCCGCATGCTGGGTCGAAACGGGAAAAACGTTCAGCAGATTTTCCATCGGCATGACCGCCGGCAGTATTCTTGTCAGGCATCCCGCCGGCGACTTGCTGATCGACACCGGCAACTCCAGCCATTTCCGCCAGGATGTCAGCGCCTACCCGTTCTGGCTGCGCTGGAAACTCCAATCCCTTGCCGGGCAGTTGAATCCGGAGGTCCCGTTGCCAGACTTACTCCGACGCATCGGTGAAGATCCTGCCAGGCTGCGCTGGGCCATTCTCTCCCACGTGCATCTGGACCACGCCGGTGGGCTCATGGATTTGCCGCGCCTGCCGGTCCTGATGACCCATGAAGAGCTGCAATTCGCGAACAATCCTGAGATTCAGGCCAAAGGCTACGTGCTCGCGGCGTACACCAAAACTCTGCCCCAGCCCGGCGCGCCAACGCTGCAATTCGAGCCCAAGGCTTACGAAATCTTCGACGAAAGCGCCGACCTCTATAAGGATGGTTCCGTGGTCGCGGTACCTCTGCGCGGTCACACACCGGGGAGCGTGGGCATCTTCGTGAACCTCTCGCCCACGCGGCGGTTCTTCTACGTTGGCGATAGCGTTGACGACGAGCGCGGCTTCGAAGAGCGTGTCGGCAAGCCGCTGCTCCTGCGCGACAGCGATAACGATCCCGCTCTAGCGAATCAGCTTGTCAGCCGGCTCAGCCAACTGCACGAAAAAGTGCCCGGACTCACGATCATTCCTGCGCATGGCCGCAGCGCCTATAAGAAATTCTTCCTTGGCGGGCCGCTGAGCTGCGTCTCGGGACAATAGTTGCAGGAAACTGCACCGCGGAGGCAATCGGCAGAGTTGCGGGGTTTGTCTCTCGGCGCTTTTAGATTTTTTCCCCGACTCCACACCCACCTAAACTGTCATCCCGACCCTGAGGACGCGGTCTTCCGCGGCCTCAGGCGGAGGGATCTGCTTTTCCGCTTCGGAATATCGGTAGGGGCGGGGCTTGTTTACCCTGAGCCCAGCCGAAGGGCCCCGCCCGCTTTAGTTCGCGGCGGGCTTGGCTTGCTCCGTCGGCTGGATGCTGATGAAGCGGCCGTGGCGGCCCCGGTCCTGAAACTTCACAAATCCGGTGACCATAGCGAACAGCGTGTCGTCACTACCGCGCCCGACGTTTTCGCCGGGCTGGTGTTTGGTGCCCCGCTGCCGCACCAGAATCGTGCCGGCATTGACGAGTTGTCCGCCGAAGCGCTTCACGCCCAGCCTTTGCCCCTGGGAATCGCGGCCGTTGGTTGAGGAGCCGCCGCCCTTCTTATGTGCCATGACGTAATCCTTCTCCAAACAATTGTGTCTCGAAATTATCTAACGCGTTGCTCAAAACCGCCCCAACTTGTCATTCCGAGGAGCCGCAGGCGACGAGGAATCTGCTGTTCTCTTGGAATTTCGCAAGAGCAGATTCCGGAATGCCACTTCCACGCTGTCTTTCAACTTCTTGCTAGAGCTTAATGTCGTGGACCTGCACCGCGGTGAAATTCTGCCGGTGGCCCCGTTGAATCTTGTACTGATTGGTCCTCTTGAACTTGAGCACGGTCAGTTTCTTGCCGCGTCCTTGTTCCACGATCTTTCCGGTCACGCTGGCTTTGCCGGCATCGGCGCCCACCAAAACCTTCTTATCGTCCGTATGGACCGCCAGGACGGAACCAAAATTGACTTTCTCCCCTACTTTGCCTTCCACCCGCTCAATGCGAACGGTGTCACCGGGCGCGACGCGATACTGCTTTCCCCCGGTCTGAATGACAGCGTACATCTTCCCTCCAAGTGCCCTCTATCGTCCCTTAAGCGCTCGACGCAAACCCTAATTATAGCGCCATTTCAAAACAGACGCCACCCCCACCGCCCAATATCATGGCATTCCGAGTGCTGTAGCTCGGAGCAGGGTCAATGAGTGAAATGGCGACGTTTCGAAAGTCGTTGCGTAACCGTCGATGGACGAGTATAGAGTCGTATTCGACGAAGGGAAGGCTCGTTCTAGGAGGGTCTCATGAGAGCCATATTTATGGGTTTCGCGGTCGCGTTATTTCTTTCTGTCAGTTCCACCGCAACCGACCATCTGGAGAATGATTTCAAAGGTCTTTTTTTGAAACACTGGCAGGTGAGCAAAGATTTTACCTTAGCAGTGGCAGAGGCTATGCCCGCGGAAAGCTACAGTTTCAAACCGAATCCGCAAGAGATGAGCTTCGGCGAAATGATGATCAACCTCGCACAATCCAACTCGGACGCGTTCGCTCGTGTGGCGGGAACGAAAGAGCTGACAAAACCTGCTGGCAACGATAAACAGACTGCCATCAAGTTTCTTGCCGATTCTTTCGATCAATGTGCCAAGGACTTTGCCATCACGCCGCCCGAACGGTTTGACAAACCATTTGATATTCCTGAAGGACGGCAGGCCACTGGGCTCGAAGTGCTATGGTGGGCTTTCACAGATACGGCACACCACCGCGGGCAAGCTGAAGTTTATCTGCGCGTGAAAAACATCACGCCACCACACTACCGCTTTTAAGCGAATTCTGATCGAGTCGTGAGTTGTTGTCATCAGGCGATTATAGTCAGAACCCGGTACCTCACCCGCGGACAGCTTTCTTAGAAGAACTTCCCATTCTTCCTTGTTGAAGTTTTGATTTCATCCGGCTTGCTGAGAGTGCCGTTTTTCCTAGATTGGCGTAAACTTCTAATTAACGCGGTATTTGGAAAAGCAGGTACTGGTCTCAATGGGTAGAGATAGTCTGTCGTTCGCCTCGCGGCTTTGCCAGAAGCCTTGCTTGTCGGAGAAGCTTTAGTTTCACGCTTCTCTTCGCCCAGTTCTCAAGAATCCCGTACGGCAACGCTAGCAGCAAGAAAACGCCTAAGAACTGCCACCGTGATAAATCGCGTTCGACACACCACCAGATGAGAAACCCTCCTCCAAACAAAAGCACTACCCAATGGATGAGATGGATGGCGATTGAAGACCAAGGCCAAGTGCCAGTGCGTCGTTTGTACGAGGCCCACCAGTGAAGAGTTTTTCGCCCGTCTCTGTACGTGCGTTTGGCTTTGGGAAGCATTGACATCCAATTACGCCTCGGCTTGGGCGCACGGGTGTCCGGTTCAGGCAGTGCGTGTACCAAATCCACGTCGCAGTCGGAGCAGCGGGTAAATCCAGGACGATATTCGGCTCTGCATTCAGGGCAGAACATGGCAGGTAATGATATACCGTATGCGATTCCCGCTGTTATCATATGATTACGCACTTACCTGACAATGTAACCGGACGACTGAAATCTCGCCCCGGGAAGTGGTGTCTAGGGGTGGCGGCTGTGGGAAACTTCGCCGGTCGTTCCTTGCGTGGCGGCGGGCGGAGGCCGCCGCCGTGGGGTTGGTATCAAACCGAGCCCCACGCCGCGTTCCCGCCTCTTCCCGCGGTCGATTTGCGCATCCCCAAGCTTCAGGCTGTCGGTGGGCCTGGCAACTTCGCTGTCGCGCCCCGCTGAGCTCCTCTCCGAGTGCTCGCTTCTGGATTTCGGCTCAGCTCAAACAACGACGGCCGGGGAGAGAGCTTCCCGGCCGTCGCTCCATTTTCCAAATGGCTTTTAGCGCTTACGCACTTTCTTTGCTACGAGCACCGGCGGATTCGTTCCGTTGCTGAAGAGCAAGCCTCTCACCGAAACGGTATTGGTATCCGCCAGGCCGCTGACGTCGGCCACACCCTCGAAGTCCGTATTGCTCGACGTCTCCACCTGGATGCTGGTGATGCCCGCAGCGGTAAAGAGCGAAGGCAGATTGCCCAACATGAAGTTCGGCGGAACAGGCGCGCCGCTCACATTGGCCGTGAATTGTGTCATTCGCAACCGCACGCGGTCCGCGGTCACCGAAATCGGCGGGCCGGGATTCGCAGGAGCCGTCAGCCGGATCTCCACCGTTTGGCCGGGCAAGAGTTGCGATGTGTCGGTTGCTCCCTGGAAGGCGTTCATCAATGCACTGGGCGCATTCAAGTCTTCCATCTTTACGTGGAAGCTCGGATTGCTGAGCGCGACTACGACCGGGTTGCCTACATTGATGTTGTTCAGCGAGCGCAGTTCGTCCAGCACGACCAGCTCGAAGTGCATGGCGTCATCAATCTTGAACACCACGCCTTCCAGTTCGTCGTCTTCGGCGTCGTCCTCAAAAGAGATCTGTCTCGCCAGGAAGATGCCTCCCGGCATCATCATGGCGTCCACTTTCACAACCATGTTGGCCTGCAAACACGAAAAATTGTTCGCCGTGCAGTTTGGAAACTCGAACTGCGTGTTGGTGTCCGTGGTGATCGGAAAGTCTCCGCTCATGGTGTGCAGCGTGAATGTCATGTTGGTGGTGTTGAGGCTCTGCACCGTGCCCTTCAGTTCGTTCACGTCGTCAAACTCGCCTTCCACCTTGCGCGTCAGTTGCTTGACGGTGACCGCCCCCGTCTGGCTGAAATCCACTCCCAGTGTGGTGGAGAGGATGGTGTTCAAGTCCAAATCCAGCTTGATCCCCATTGCCGTTTGCTCGTCGTCTTCGCCCATCATGCCGGACATACCCGTACTTCCCGGGATCACCAGTCCCGGCGAGGGGAAAGTCACCATGGACGAAAGAGTTCCTGTCGGCTTGATTTCGCACACCGCTCCTGAGGCGCAACCCGCCAGCGTCATCGTCGTGCCGTTCTTGAAGGTCAGTTCGGGATTCGCGAAGGTAAGATTCAGGCTCGTGTATGTTCCCGGATTGACTCTGGCGGTATTCAGAAACGCCGACTCGGTTTCAAGTTGTTCCACTTCAATCCGCACGGGGCCCCGGCCACCCAGCAAATCCGCGCTGCCGGGATTGAGCGTGGCTCCCGTGACACTCACTTCAAACGAGAGCACCGTCACTCCCGCTGGGGGCGTGTCCGTGATCGTCACAGACAACGCCGATGCTCCCGGCTGCACCGGATTCGTCATGGAGCCGCCGCAGCTGCAGATCATCAGGACGCACGCAAACAAAAGGCCAAGCACTGCAAGAACGGACCTGTTCATGAGACACACTCCTGTGCCAGAGATTGAGTTTTAGTGAACTGACTGTTCTCCGACCGCTTCGAAACCCCTTGGGGACAATTTGGACTGGGTTCAATTTCAGAGTATTTCTGCTGGCAAAAGGTTGCCTTGACTGAAGGGATTGTCCATCTTTTGTTGGATTTTCTTTAGTTCAGGAGAGTGAAAAAGCCCTTCCGCATTGTGATTATCGTCACACAACGAAACACTTTACGAGTTGCGGGAGCGCCTGTTCCAAAATGAGTCAGCTCCCTAAGGGATCTCGCTTAAACATGTGTCAAATCACGGATTTCTGAACCTTCCCTTGCCGGAAAAAATCCAGTCGTGTAGGCTGAATTCATGCTTGAGGAAAAGGACTTTCAGCGGAAAGCCGACGCTGCATTCGAGGATCTCAAGAAGCGCTTGCTTGTTCTTGGCGACGAGCACGGCTTCGATGTCGAAGGCGAAGCCGGCAAACTTGAAATTCTTTTCGAAGAGCCGGAGGAAGCCAAGTTTGTGATTTCGCCGAACACGCCGGTGCGCGAAATCTGGATCTCCGCGCTCTCCACCAGCTTCAAACTCAGCTGGAACGAGTCTCGAAACGCTTTTGTGCTGGAAAAAACCGGTGAGGACCTCTACGGGGTGATCAGCCGCGTCATCTCCCAGCAACTGGGCGCTGAGGTGAAGGTGTGAAACGCGCAACCGCGATTCTCGGTGCTGCCATTTTAGCGGTGTGCGCCGCCTTTCTCCCTGCGACGATTGCGCAAGTCCCTTCCGGGCGCGACGTCGTCAAGCCGGAAATTTACGCTTCGCTTGATCCCGCAGGGCGCGGGAGCTCGTTTCAAATCGCCGTGGTCATGAAGATTCGCCCGGGATTCCACGTCAATGCCCGCGAGAAATCGGAAGACTACCTCATCGCCACCGATCTCAAAGCGGAGCTCCCTGCCGGATTCAACAGCAGCGAGGTCGTCTACCCCAAAGGAAAATTGGAAACGTTCACTTTTTCCAAAAAGCCGCTCAATGTTTACCAAGGAACGGTGATTCTTCGCATGCCCGTCACCGCTCTCGCGAATGCCCCGCTCGGCGAACAGCATATTCCCTTGAAGCTTCGTTACCAGGCGTGCAGCACGGAACTTTGCTTGCCTCCAGTGACGATACCTCTCGACGCCGTCGTCAACATTGCGCCTTCCGCCTCCGCGGCAAAGCTCGCTCACCCGGAGTTTTTCGCTAAACGCTAAGCGTGAGACCGCTGCTCGAACACCAATTGGATGCGGAAAACAAACTTCCTGTGTTTTCAAGGAAGGAATCAGGCTTGTCCGAATCCAGCTACGGCATCGCGAAGGCGGCGAACGACGCGCTGCTGGCCGAGCACGACCATGGTGTCGAACAGCGGCGGCGCAACGGCCTGGCCGACGATGGCCACGCGCGTCGCGTTGATCAGCAATCCGGCTTTCACGCCCCCTGCTTCAGCAACGGCGCGCGTGGTGTGATCGCAGGCGTCATGGTTCCACTCGGTGAGCTTTTGCAGCGCGTCTGCGAGCTTGGCGAGGAGTTCCGGCACTTTCGGATCTTTCCAGAATTTTTCCTTGGCCGCGGCGTCGCGCGTGAATTCATCACTGAAAAACGCGCGCGACCATGAGGAAAAATCGGGTAGCAGTCGAACCCGTGGGCGCAGGAGATCAACGGTCTTTGAAAACCACGCATGATCGCGCCCATCCGCGCCCGGTGCGGCACGCGCGGCCCATTCGGGCTTCCACAAGCCACTGCGCTTCAATTCCTTTTCGACTTCGGGCAGCAAGTCTTCGATGGGGAGTTTCTGCAGATATTGGGTATTGAACCACTCGAGTTTCGGCCGGTCGAAAACAGCGTTGGTGCGGCTCACGCCTTCCAGCGAAAATTTTCCAATCAAATCCTTCGTGCGGATGAATTCTTCGTCTCCGCCCGCAGACCAGCCGAGGAGTGCAAGGAAATTGCGAAACGCTTCCGGCAAAAATCCTTCCGCGCGGTACATGTTCACGTCGGTGGCGCCATGACGTTTGGAAAGCCGCGACTTGTCCGCGCCTAAAATCAGCGGCACGTGGGCGAAGAAGGGAGGTGTTGTGCCGAGCGCTCCGTACAAGAGCACTTGCTTTGGCGTGTTCGAAATGTGGTCGGCGCCGCGAATCACGTGGGTGATGCGCATGTCGATGTCATCCACGACCACGCCAAGCTGGTACATCGACTGCCCGAATTCTTCGTCGCCTTTGCCAGAGCGCAACAAGACGAAATCCTCAATCTCGTCGTTCGAAAATTCGCGTTCGCCAAAGACCGCGTCCACAAATTTGGTGGTTCCCCCGACCGGAACTTTAAACCGGATCGCCGGCTTTGCACCCTGTGTCGAGGGCTTGCCGTCGCGGCAGGAACAGCGCGTGACCCGCCGCGGCCCTCCGCCCTTCGGCTCTTCGTCCTGAGCCGGCGGTTCGGCATAGTCGCCGCCGGCATATTTGTCCGCAGGGCAGTAGCAGAGAAAGGCGCTGCCGTTCGAAAGGCATTTCTTTGCCGCGGCGCGATACAGCTCGGTTCTTTGCGACTGGTAAAACGGGCCCTCGTCCCAATCCACGCCCAGCCATTGCAATCCGTCAATGATCCCTTGCACCAGTTCGGGTTTGTTGCGTTCGGCGTCGGTATCCTCGATGCGAAGAATCATCACGCCACCGTGATGCCGCGCGAAAAGCCAATTGAACAGCGCGGTGCGCGCTCCCCCGACGTGTAAATAGCCTGTGGGTGAGGGCGCGAATCGGACACGTACGCCCGCAACTTTATGGATCGTCTCCGGCATTCCTAGCGCGTCTTTCGCTTCCAATTCGATCGTTCAGTGTAGCGAAAGCACCACATTCCGTCCAACGAGCCGCGTTTGAACCGCGATTGGCCCTTCGCAAATCCGGCTGGCCGGTCTCTTGGGTGACAGTAGGGATCTCGTCCTAAGCAAACCGTGGAATCCACTCCGGGACAAATAGCCGCCGCTGGCGTCTAAAGGAAGTGGTAAGTCGGTCGGCTGGCAAATTCCAAGCTTGGGGTATTCTATGGATATTCCCGGTCTTACTTCTGAGATAAACTCAGAGGCTCGGGAGAACGGGCTAACAGGGTCCGAAAACAACCATTTCGCGGGATTCGAATTCCAATCGCCCAGGAAGGACGTATCCTCCAGCTCCTCCCAGGGCTAGATGAGCTTATGAGGCTAAGAACTCTCCTCGGCGGCAAGCCCAAGTTCCTTCTCGTGGGAACGTCTTCCCTGTTGATTCTGTTCGTCATTCCTTTCGTTCTGGCCCATTTCCGACGGGTACAGGCTGCGCCCAGCGCGGGGGAATCGACGGTTCGAGTCGAAAGAAAGAAGTTCTCGCAGACCCTGCGACTCAACGGGAGCACCATGGCCGCCCGCTCATTCGCGGTCCTCGCACCAAGGCTCGAGGGAGCGCAGGTCGGCTCCATGGTGGTCACCAAGCTGGCGCCCGCCGGATCTCCCGTGAAGAAGGACGACCTGCTCGTGGAATTCGATCCGCAAGCGCAGATGAAAGACTATCTCGACAAAAAAGCCACCTACGACAATCTCGTCAGCCAGGTCGCCCAAAAGAAGGCCGAGGAAGACATCGCCCGCGCCAAAGACGACACCGCGATGAAGCAGGCCGAAGACGAATTGAAGCGCGCGCAGCTTGAGCTACAACGAAATGAAGTTGTTTCCCGCATCGACGCGGAAAAAAATCAGGAGGCCGCGGACGAAGCGCAAGCCACTCTGAAGCAGCTTAAGGAAACCTACCAGTTGAAACGAGCCGCGGCGGCGGCCAACATCCGCATTCTGGAGATCCAGCGCGACCGCGCCCAGGAAGCCATGCGCTACGCCCAGAGCAACGCTTCAAAAATGACGGTGCACTCCCCGATGGCGGGTGTGGTCGTCTACAACACAATTTGGCTCGGCGGCCGTATGGGTACGGTGCAGCAGGGGGACCAGGTCCGGGCCGGTTTGCCCTTCATGGCCGTCGTGGATCCCTCGCAGATGGAGGTCCGCGTCGAATTAAACCAGGTGGACCTGCTGAGAGTCCGCACCGGTCTGCACGCGAAAATGCATTTGGACGCCTACCCCGGCATCGAGCTGGCCGCAACTCTCGAAGATCTTTCCCCGCTCGGTCACACCGGTCAGTTCAGTGAAACCGTTCGGGTTTTCAGCGCGCGCTTTTCCATTCAAGGCACGGAGCCAAGACTCTTGCCGGACCTTTCTGCGGCTCTGGATCTCGATCTCGGCTCGGAAGAAAAAGCTCTGGTGGTCCCCTGCCAGAGTGTGGCATTGGAATCGGGGAATTCGTTTGTCTGGGTGCAGGGTTCCAGCTCCTTTGAGAAGCGTGCCGTGAAAATGGGCTCCCGCAACGACACGGATGTGGTAGTTCTCTCTGGCCTGAAAGAAGGCGAACTGATTCGACGGTTTGCGGCAGAAGAGCAGCCCTCGGGAATACAGCGATGATGCTGGGGATTCAGAATTGGAAACCGCGTCAGAAGTTCACCGCCGGCGCCGCCGTCGCTCTCATCGGGGTGCTGGGTTTCGGCGCTTTCCGGTTGGCGAGCTCCACGGCGACGATCCCGACCGCCGAAGTAAGGCGCAAGGATTTCGTGGACACGCTGCAAATCAAAGGGGAAGTCAAGGCGCTTCGATCAAAGATTATCGCCGCGCCTTATGGCGCGGGTGACTTACAGATCGTCAACCTGGTGGCCAACGCGGCGAAAGTCAAAAAAGGCGATCTGTTGGTTGAATTTGACGCCACTACGGTGAAGCAAAAGCTTGCCCAAGACCAGTCCAGCGTCAAATCCGCTGAAGCGGAAATTCAGCAGTCCCGGGCCACGGCGCGGCTAAAGGAAGAGCAGGATCTGACCGACGTGATGACCGCAAAATTCAACGTCGAAAAAGCGCGCCTGGATGCCAGCAAGCAAGAAATCCTCTCGGCCATTGATGGCGAGCAGGCCAAGCTGAAAGTTGCGGATGCCGAAGAGAAGCTGAAGGAAGCCGAAGCGAAGCTCAAAGCCGATCGCTCCTCCGCGGGTGCTGATTTGGCGAGCAAGAAGCAAAAACTGGACCAGGCAAAATTTCAAGTCCAGCAAGACGAGCGCAGCCTAGCATTCTTGAGCTTGCGCGCTCCGCTCGATGGCGTGGTGGCGCTCCAGAACCACTGGCAACCGCAGGGCGGTTCCACGCCCTTCAAACCGGGTGACCGTGCCTGGCCCGGTGCGGCTATCGCGGAGCTGCCTGATGCAACCTCACTGAAGATATCGGCACGCGTCGAAGAGGCAGAGCGGGGCCAATTGAAAGCCAGCCAGACGGTCACCGTGCGCGTCGATGCGGTCCCAGACCGCAGCTTCGATGGCCGCGTCGAAGCTATCAGCCCTACGGCCAGCCTCGATTTCAACGCGGGATGGCCTTTCCCCAGGGATTTTTCCGTTGATGTGTCGCTGGCTGAAAGTGATCCGCGTCTTGCTCCGGGAATGAGTGCAACGGTCCGCGTGGCGGTAGCAAAAATTCCTGATGGAATTGTTATTCCGGCGACGGCTCTGTTTCGCAAGGCTGGGCGAACTGTCACCTACGTGCGGCGCGGCTCCAAGTTCGAAGAAAATGCGGTCGAAGTCGCCCGCCAGAGCGGCGATGAGATATTGATTGCAAAGGGGCTCAAGCCGGGGGAGCAGCTCGCTGTCAAGGACCCAACGCTGTCGCATTAGGAAGCTCACTGTGAAGAACAGACTCTCGCAACGCGACGCACTTTTCTTCTTTCTCATCTTTTTGGGCGGAAGCAGCATCGCGTGCCGCCAAACCACCGCTCTAGCCATCGAACCAGAAATTCCCACCGCTACGGTAAAACAGGTTGATTTGCAATTGAAAGTTGTCACCACCGGCTACTTGCGCTCCGAACAAACGAGAGTCATTGCGGCTCCGCCGATTGCGGGCGGAACTCTACAAATCATCAAACTGGCGCGCTTCGGAGCTCAGGTTCACAAGGGTGACGTGATACTTGAATTTGATCCCAGCCAGCAGGAATACAATCTCGCGCAGAACCGCAGCGATCTCCTTCAAGCGGAGCAGGAAATCGTCAAGGCCAAAGCGGACGCGGCCGTCCAGGCTGCCGAAGACCGGACCGCGCTCTTGAAGGCAAAATACGCGGTGCGACGGGCCGAACTCGACGTCAGCAAGAATGAACTGGTGAGCAAGATTGATGCGCAAAAAAATCTCCTGGCTCTGGATGAAGCCAGACGCGCACTGGCTCAGCTCGAACAGGACATCCGCTCACACAGCGCTTCGAATGAAGCGGCTTTGGCCATTAGCCAGGAGAAGCGCCATAAGGCGCGCCTCGCCATGGAACAAGCGGAAGAAAACATAACAAAAATGCGCGTCACCGCCCCGCTCGACGGTCTCGTCGTGATTCGCGGCAACCGCGACGCCACGGGAGGAATGTTCTTTGAGGGCATGACGCTTCCCGACTACCACGTCGGCGACCAGGTGAATCCGGGCAGCCCGATCGCTGAGGTTGTCGATATTTCTCATCTGCAAGTTTCCGCGCAGGTCGGGGAGACCGACCGCACCAATCTCAAGACCGGCCAGCAGGTGGACATCCAGATCGATGCCCTGCCTGGCGAAACGTTTGCCGGCAAAGTACAAACCGTCGGCGGCGCGACCTCTCACGAATTCTGGGACGATCCTAGCCAGCACAAATTCGATCTTGATATTCAGCTCAATAGCCACGAGCAGCGGCTCCGTCCCGGCTTTTCAGCCCACTTGAGCATTCGCGGCGACCAGCTTTCAAAAGCTGTCTCGATTCCGAGCGAAGCGGTCTTCGAGCGTGATGGAAAGAAAGTCGTCTATTGCAAACGCAACCGCGGCTTCGAGATGCAGGAAGTTAAAGTCCGAGCATTGAGCGAAGGCCGCGCGGTTCTTGAGGGCCTTCCTCTGGGAACGGTTGTGGCTCTCGTGAATCCCGAAGCGAAGCTGGCGGAAAAGGCTAAAGCCTCCAGTGGCTCAACCCCAGCTGTGGGGCCAGGCTCGCCATGAGGCGGTTTCCGCGCCAATGAATACTCCTTCCCTGGCCGAGCCAAGATCCTTCGCGCAATGGCTGCCCGATCTTCTTTTCGGTTTCGAGAATCTTGCCAACCACAAACTGCGTTCCCTGCTCACCATGCTGGGCATGATTTTTGGCGTGGCCGCGGTAGTCGCCATGCTTTCCATCGGTGCCGGAGCGCAACAGAAGGTTATGGCCTTCATTGAGCAGCTCGGCGTGCGCAATCTGATCGTCGAGGCCAAGGAAGCTCATAACTACCAGGAGTTGATGAAAGTCAGGAAAAATTCACCTGGTCTAACGATCAGCGATTATCAGGTCATCCGGCAGAATGTCTCCGATATTCAGAGCGGGACGCCGCGCAAGCGCTTTACTCCGGGAAAGATTCTTCCGAAGCCGCAACAAGACGCGCCAATCGTCTATGGCGTCGAGCCTAGCTACCTGGAAATCGCGCACCTCCGTGTTACAGAAGGCCGCTTCTTCGACACATCGGACAATAGCGCATCTGCGCCGGTGTGCGTCCTGGGAGCCGCCGCGAAAGACAGTGTGTTCGGCGCCGCCACGGCTGTCGGCGAATACATCAAACTCAATGAACTGTGGTGCCATGTCATTGGCATCGTCGCGCCCCAGCTCGCTCCGCAATCCGACATTTCGGGAATCCGCGCTGAGGACATGAATAACCTCATTTACGCTCCGCTAAATTCTGTGCGTTTCCGGCTCGAGGATTCCCAAAGCTGGCTAAAGGACGAAATCGACGGCATGTATTTGCATCTCGCTTCAACCAACGCCAGCACCACGGACGCAGAGGTCGTGCGGGGCATCCTGAACTCCTCGCATCACAATGCGAGCGACTTCAGCGTGATTGTGCCGGCCGAACTTCTGGCCCAGCAAAAGCGCACCGAGCAGCTCTTCAACACCGTCATGGTAGCCATCGCGTCCATCTCGCTGCTGGTCGGCGGGATCGGCATCATGAACATCATGCTGGCCGCCATTCTCGAGCGTACACGCGAAATCGGCGTGCGCCGCGCGGTCGGTGCCAGGCGTTCGGACATCATTCGTCAGTTCGTGATTGAAGCGGTGCTGATCTCTTTCGCGGGTGGACTGCTTGGGGTCGTGCTCGGTTTCGCGATGTCGCAACTCATTGCCTGGCTGGCGGGATGGTCCACCATCGTAACCATCAGCTCGATTCTTCTGGCGTTTGTGGTTTCTATCTCCGTAGGTTTGATTTTTGGCATTTATCCGGCGGTCAAAGCCGCGCGGCTCGATCCGGTGGAAGCGATTCGCTACGAATAGGGTCATCGGTTCGAGAAAAAATCTCCCGGAGGTGATTGATGAGAGCGCTCCGTTCTTTCCTCGCTGCCGTGCCTTTCCTTCTGGTGTGTGGTCTTTCTTCGCGAGGGCAAAATGCGCCACGCCTGGAAGCGTCTCACGAAAGCAGCTCTCGGCAAAAAGCAGCAGCGCCACTGCCGGCACCGCAGGGCCTGGAAGATCACGTCGTGAACGGGAAGGTGGTTCTCACTCTCGACGATGGCGTCCGCCTGGCTCTCGCAAACAATACGGATATTCTGCTCGATCACTCCCGGATCGACTTCGCTCAAAACAATCTTGGCCGCGCGCATGCTCCGTTCGACCCTCTGGCGACTTCCAGCTTTGCGGATACCCGGGCGAAATCGCTGACGACCTCGCAACTTCAAGGCGCATCGATTCTGAACAATTTGACGCAGACTACTCAATTGGGCTATCAGCAAACCTTTCCGACGGGCACGAGTTTTCAAACGGCCTTTAGCGCCAACAAGTTTTCGACGAACAGTTCCTTTAACACTGTGAATCCATCCCTCGCAACCGCAGTCCAGTTCACAGTTACCCAGCCTTTGCTTCGCAATTTCGGACTCTTTCCGAATCGCGCGCCGATTCTGATCGCACAGCGAAACCTCAGGCAAGCCCGCTCGGTGTTTCAGGCAGAAGTGAGCGACATTATTCTCCAGGTCGTGGGAAATTATTGGACTGTCGTACTCGCGCGGGAAAATCTCGAGGTGCAGAAAAAGTCGCTCGATGAAGCGCAAAAGAGTTATGACCATGACAAGAAGGCCCTCAGCCTGGGGGCCCTGCCTCCCTTGGACATTTATCGCTCGGAGTCGCAAGTTGCTTCGCGGCGCGTGGGGGTCATCCAGGCGGAATACTCCTTGAAACAGGCGGCAGATGTGTTCCGGCGGGCCATCGGGGCCGACCTTGACCCGGCGATTCGGGCGCTCGATGTGGAACTGACCGACCAGCCCGCACCCCTCAGTGAATTCCCCAGCATGGATATCGCCAGCGCTCTTTCGCGGGCACTTGCCAACCGCCCCGAGTTTGAGGCGGTGCGCCAGCAACTCGCCAGCGATGATCTGAACGTTCGTCTGGCACACAATAATCTGAAGCCGGACTTCGAACTCTCCGGGTTCTACTCCGGCAATGGCCTCAATAATTCACAGGCAGGGCTCGACATAGGATTGAGCGGCAGTCTGAGCCAAACCTTCCACTTCACCTATCCGACTTACGGCGCCTTACTTTCGCTGAACCTGCCCGTGAGGAGACATTCTGCGCAGGCCAATCTCGGGGATGCCTTGGCAGGCCGTCGCCGCGACCAATATCAGGAGCGTCAGACCAATCAGGCCATCACACTGGAAGTCACGAATGCGGTGCATTCTCTCGAAGAGGCCAAACTCACGATGGAAGCCGCTAAGGTTGCCGCGGATCTTGCCCGCGACACTCTCCATGCGGACGAGCGCAAGTACGAATTGGGCGCCGAGCCAGTGTTCTTCGTTCTGGATGCCCAGACTCAGCTTGCTCAAGCGGAGCTGAATCTCATTCAAGCGCAGATCAACTTCCAGTTATCCGTTGCACAGCTCGACCACGCCACCGGAGATCTGCTCGATCACCATCACGTTCAGATCAACGAACCCCACAAGTAGCCCGCCACGCTTTAGCCTGCCCTGGATTTGAGATAGGGGAGTCGTTGGCTTTTTCCCCAGCGCCGTAGGCGCGCCACTCTTTAGCCCAGCGCGTAAGCGCTGGGAGTAGGATAGGTAAATGACGAGCATCGGAGGTGCGGCACCCGCAGTCGCCTCCACAGTCGATCAGTACGCCACCGCCAACTGCGGTTGGTTACCTCCAACTTTTTCTCCACTTCTCTTTCGTTCATCGAGACACGATGTGTGTCTCGACCGCGCTCGACCTCAATTCAGCATTTATCTAAGGGCATTTGTTTCTATGAAGTCTTGCTATGGCCGTTCGCGTGCTCTCAAGCTATTGTGTTTAACGGAGGTGTGAGTGTGACGAAACCGCTCATTGCACTTTGTTTGGGCGTCACGACTGTCCTCTTTGCACAGGATAAGAGCACGTTGTCCCCTCCGGAAGCCACGCAGCGTCGGCCCGGCGAGTTTGAGAACCAATTCTTGGCGATTCAAATCGTGCCCGGATGGACGGTTGCGACTTCTACCGCCCAGACGTTGACGCTGGTCAAGGGCAAATACCTTCTGTCAATCAATCCGATCTTTTTACATGCGAGCGGCGTAATCGGCGGCAGATTCGGCGAGATCGCCAGCGGGAAGAAAAGTATCGACGCTGTCATGCACAACGTCGATCAACCAGCCGGTGGCTTTGAATGCTCAGAATGGCCTCCGGAGGCCCTGGTCGCCACCAAAGCGATAGCTTTAGGGAATCTCTATACCGATAGTTCAAAAGCGGGCAATGGCTGTACTTTCCCGTCCAGCCGCGGCCCCGTTTGGTTTGGCTCCTACTTCAGCGGGCAAGGGAGCGAGACGGATTACGCCATCACGCTCTCCCACGACACGAACGATGTAAATGCTCTCCCAAAGAAGGGCGCGCCGGAACTTACGCTCGTGTTCCGGCAGGTAGCTCAGATGCTCAAAACCTTGCAGCTCAAACCTCCTATGATTATCTCGAAGGTCGATCCCGATTCGGCGCTCCCCGGCGCAACCATCACGATTTACGGCAGCGGCTTCAATTTGTTCAAAGAGGCTTCTTCTGCAGTGCAGTTCAGCGATTTTCCGAACAACCCCATGTCCGCCCCCGCGGTGGCCGCCGACGGAAAATCCCTGACCTTTCAGGTGCCCACATCGATCAACACGGTTAGTTGCGACGCCGGGCAAATCGATGTCGGCGAATTTTGTGTTCCTATCCCTGCCAATCACGTTGATATCAACGATTGCCTGCCGCTGCCCGATGGGTCAACGAACTGGTGTGGCGTACCGATACCACCCGCGACCTATCAAATCTCGGTAACGGTGCCAGGATGGGGAGTCAGCAGCAATCCCGTGTCCTTTACGGTGATCGCGCCGAAACCCGGGCCAGTTTCCATTTTGCTTCTTTACCCCAATTATGGCGTCTCGGTGGGCGATACGATTACCGTCCGAGGCAGTGGTTTCACTCCAACGGGGAACACGGTGCAGATTGGCTCTGCTGTTGTAGAAAACCTTTCTTCACCGGACGGACACATGATTACGTTCCAGGCGCCAGCCGCTGCCGGATTAAGCTTTGTTCATGGGACTAAGATTTACAGTGCGACAGTCACCAACGCGAACGGTCAGAGTAAGTCGATATCCTTTGGCTATCGATAAGACGTGTACGTCCGCACATAGGTACCAGGAGGGCGACAAGCGAAAGGACGGGACGCAGTCGGCTCAAGTTTTCTTGCAGGTGACCATGGGAGTGTCTCTGTCGCCTTCGCGCCAGGTCCAGGTTGCACACCCCTAGCTCGCAAATGTTGCTCTTGTCCTACGTCCTTTGGATTGAGCCTGTTACCCGGGTCCTGCTGTCTCTTTGGCAACCAGTACTGCGGTACACTTGCTTCCTGAAAATTTGGTAATCCATAATCACAAGTACTTTG
>Ga0209802_1000627_pt1 | contig 27339 bp, 26 predicted proteins | sample GraSoiAngelo_129_FD_185886 | JGI IMG/M metagenome (GOLD analysis project Ga0209802, IMG submission 185886) | Grasslands soil microbial communities from the Angelo Coastal Reserve, California, USA - 14_0927_12_40cm (SPAdes) (version 2) | ecosystem: Environmental > Terrestrial > Soil > Grasslands ... | reverse complement strand
GGGCTGTGCACCCCGACGATGACGAGCCCGCTGTCCCGGTACTTGTGCCACCAGTCCCGCAAGTGCGGGAACGTGCGCTGGCAGTTGATGCACGAGTAGGTCCAGAAGTCGACCAGGACTACTTTCCCGCGAAGCTGGCTGATCTGGAGCGGGGGGCTGTTCTCCCAATCCGAGATCCCCACGAATTCCGGCGCCTGGGGGCCGCCGCTGGTCACCTGGCCAGATCCACCGGGAGATCCGAGGCCGACGCTCCCGTGCAGGAGCGCGTAGCCAACACCGGTGACCAGCAGCACAGCGACGACGGCCGCCCCGGCCCGAATCGTGTTCGTTCCCATCGGTCTCAGCACATGAGAACGAGACTCGTGGCCCGCACGGACCGTTTGGACTCCCGCGCCGAAACGCCGGCCATTTGATTACGCATGCTAGGCAAAGACTAAGCGCCACGTGTGACGGCAGCGTGAAGAGCTTCATGCCCGAGAGGGGGTAGGGCGGCAAAAGTCCATCCAGTTCGGGTGACTCTACGGGCGAGGCGGCGGGCGTTGCACGCAGTGGTGTCGCGTTGACTCTGCGTGGTCTCCGGCAGACAAACCGGCGCGGTATGAATTGGACACGACTTTTGCCGCCCTACAACCGCTGGACGACTGGGCCAAACCCTGGTCACGGATCGCTAGACGAGGCACACGTCTGCCGCGCCACGACGACCGGGTAGGCCACAGGCTGCCGCCTGTTAGGAATCGATGAAGAATTTCGTCCAGTCGCGCGATCATCTGGATGAGCGCAGAAGATCGAGATCGCGGGACACGTTTTTTGATTTTGCCTGACAGGGTATGGGACGGCTAAAGTCGATCCAACTCGGCTGCCTGCCATCGCCGACCCACGCCACTCGACCGTAAGAACGCTCCTGTCAAGGAGCCTACGGGCACGCGGTGTTTGTTAGGTCGACTTTTGCCGCCCTACAGCCCTTTCTCGAGTTGGTCTAGACCGGCTGCGGACTGGAGCGGATCCGCGCCAGTCGTTCGATGACCGCCTCCGCTTCCTTGACGACATCGCGCACGATCTCCCCGGCGGGCTTGATGTCGTGGACCAGGCCGCACGATTGCCCGGCCCAGAAAGGGAGATATTCGAGGTCGCCGGTGAATTCCGGTGTGGCAGTCACGCTCTGGTATCGCTCGATTTCAGCGGTCTTGCCATCTCGCGTACGCGTGCCCACGGTCGTCCCAGTGCCAGGCCGCTGGCCGCTCGGTGGCCGGCCAGCGGCCTCCCACTCGCGGACGATGGCATTCCGCAACACGCGATGCGGCGCGTTCGGCCAGCCGACGTCGAAGAGGTCCTCGCTGTAGACGGTGTCGTCAGCTCCACTGCTTACGATTCGTTCCTTGTACGTCCGCGGCACAAAGGCCTCTTCGCTGGCGACGAACCGCGTGCCCATCGAAACACCCTGTCCCCCGAGGCCGAGGACAGCGACGAGGCCCCGCCCGTCAGCGACGCCGCCGGAGGCAATCACTGGAACCGGTGCAATTGCGTCGACGACAGCCGGAATCAGCACCGCCAGCCCGGTCGTCCCCCGCACATGGCCACCCGCCTCCATGCCCTGGGCGATGACGAAATCGACGCCTGCCTGAGCCGCCGCCCGCGCCTCATCCACGGACCCCACCTGGATTGCCACCTTGACCCCGCGAGTGTGCGCCGGCTGCACGTAGGGGCGCGGATCTCCCCAGAAGAAAACCAGCAGCGGGACCTGCTCCTCGAGGCACGCCTCGATCGGGCCTTCCTCGATCTCGTCGAGGATGAGGTTCACGCCGAAAGGCTTCGAGGTCTTCCCGCGCACCCGGCGGATCTGCTCGCGTAGATAGGGCACCGAAAATCCGCTGCCGCCCAGCACACCGCAGCCACCGGCATTCGACACGGCAGCCACGACCTCAGGCCCGGCGCCGGCGGCAAAGCCGGCCGAAAGGATCGGGTGCTGAATGCCAAGCTGCTCGCAGAGTTCCGTCTTGAGCATGGTGTCTCCCTCCTCGCGGCCGAAGCCGCCAACAAGACTCTAGCCCTTGCGCTTGCTGATCTCGAAGAGGTTGGGGACGGCAAAAGGCACGCCGGTCACGCGGTCCATTCATAGCCGTGATGGAGGCCGCCCAGGATCGGACGGCAAGCGAGCTTGCCGAACTGCCGACAGTCCCTTACTTCCGGCGTCCTCAAGGCCAGGCTCCGGTGCGATCGAAATCTTGCGGCTTGTGTTTTCGCAAAGCCCGGCGAGCTTTCAGGGTCGCTTTTACCAGTTCGAGGACGTTCGGCTTCAGCCGCAGCCGGTGCAGGCGCGTGTCCCGATCGGGATCGCAAACAATCCCGTCGACGGCGTGGACCCGGCGGTCGAGGAGCGCATCCTGCGGCGGATCGCGCGGCTGGCGGATAGCTGGCAGATGGACGCCGTGAAGCCGGCGGTCTTCCGGCGTCGGTGGGAGCGGATTCAGGAGTATGCGGTTGAGTACGGGCGCAATGGGCAGGTCAATGATGCCCAGTTCCATTTGATGGTTTTCCAAGCCGACTGCAGCGATTTTCAGGAAATGCCGCGACCCCTAGGCGGTCTGTTCGGTGGTGACCGCCACTATGGTGCCTGCATAAGCACGAGACCTAGGGCCTCATCGCTCGGCGGCTACCAGACGTGGTGGCGGAGCGGGCGAGATTCGAACTCGCGAACCGAGTTACCCCGGTTACGGCATTTCCAGTGCCGCGCCCTCGACCAGGCTAGGCGACCGCTCCGTGCCCCTGATTCTATCTACCGGGTCTCGCGAGACCGTCGAGGAGACACCCTGGCGCGCGCGGGCGAGGGGCGTAACCTGGCGCCGAAGTCTGAAGTAGCGCGTTTGGAGTTGCGCGGCCCGGACCCGTGTGCCAAGCTGTGCCAGTAGTCGGTCAAGAAGGAGGCTAGAGGGAATGAAGAGACTGTTAATTGCGTCGGCGGCCGTCATCGCGGCGTTGGCCCTCCCAGCGGGCGCGGCAGCGGAGCGGCTCCCCGATTCGAACCACGGTGGCGATCCGTTTACGGCCACTCTGGCGGGCAACGGCAGTGGGATGTCGCAGGTGACCATCAACCCGGGCCAGGGTGAAGTCTGCTGGACGGTGACCGTCGCCGACCTCACAGCCCCAGTCTTCGCGGCGCACATCCACAGGGGCGCCGCCGGCGTGATCGGGCCGGTCGTCGTGCCGTTCTTCAACACGGGGTTTGCCACGCCGTCAACGGCGACCTCGTTCGCGGGCTGCACCGAGAACGTCGCGGCCGACGTGATCGAGTCGATCCAGGACGACCCGGCGGGCTGGTACGTGAACGTCCACACGTCCTGCGCCGGCCAGCCGGCCAGCTGTGGGCCGTTCTTCCCAGGAGGCGCGGTCCGAGGACAACTCTCGCACCCCTAGTCTGCGGGCGCTAGTCGCAACAGGGCTTCATGACAGCATGGAGCCCTGTATGGTTTCCGGCATGGAGGCGTTTGCCCGGGTGGGCGAGGCCATTCGGGCCACCACCAGCAAGCTGGAGAAGACGCGGCTGCTGGCCGAGTACCTCGTCGGCCTGGATGACGCGACCCTTCCGATCGGGGCGGTCTTCTTCACCGGCCGCCCGTTCGCGGACCGCGACCAGCGCAAGCTGAACCTCGGCTATGCCGTGATCCGGGACTCCATGATCCAGCTCGGCCAGGTCGATGAGCAGGCCCTGGGCGATGCCTACCTGCGCCACAGCGATATCGGCGACGTCATCGAGGAGGTGCTGGCAGGCCGCACCCATCCGGTACCCACCTCGCTGGCCGACGTCCTGCAGACGTTCATCCGCATCTACGAGCAGCGCACCGTGCGCAAGAAAACGGAGGAACTGCGGGCGCTGATGGATCGCCTCAGCCCCCTGGCGGCCAAGTACGTGGGCAAGATCCTGACCGGCGACCTGCGGATCGGGCTGCGGGCCGGGCTGGTGGAAGAGGGGATCGCCCGGGCGTTCCACGCTTCGGCGCCGGATGTCTCCTGGGCCAGCCTGCTCACGGGGGATCTGGGCGAGGTTGCCCTGCTGGCGCGTGGCGGGCGGCTGCGCGAGGCCCGGCTGCGGCTGATGCATCCCTTGCAGTTCATGCTGGCGTCTCCCGAGGAAGACGCCGCCGCCATCATGCGCCGGGTCGGGGACGAGGCCTGGGTAGAGGATAAATACGACGGCATCCGCGGACAGCTGCACAAGGAGGGCGGGCGGATCGTGCTCTATTCGCGCGATCTGAACGAGGTCACGGCCGCCTTTCCGGAGGTGGTCGAGGCGGCCTCGGCCATTCCCCACGACCTGCTCCTCGATGGGGAGCTGCTGGCCTTTCGCGACGGGCGGGTCCGCCCATTCTTCGAGCTCCAGCGCCGGCTGGGGCGCAAGGTGGTCAAGGCGGAGCTGCGCCAGGAAGTGCCCGTCATCTTTACGGCGTTCGACTTGCTGTACCTGGACGGGCGCGACCTCCTGCTGGAGCCGCTCCGCGAGCGCCGGCGCCTGCTCGAGGAGCTGAACCTCCCCTCCCCCTTCATGCTCGCCCACCTGATCCAGGCGCAAACGCCGGAGGACCTCGACCGCATCTTCGACGACGCCCGGGCCCGGCACAACGAGGGCCTGATGGTCAAAGATCCCAAGAGCGTCTACAGCCCCGGACGGCGCGGGTTGGCCTGGCTCAAGCTGAAAAAGGCGCTGGCCACCCTGGATGTGGTCGTCACCGGGGTCGAGGTCGGCCACGGCAAGCGCAAGCACGTACTGTCTGATTACACCTTCGCCGTCTACGACGAGCGCGCCGATCGGCTGGTGAACATCGGCAAGGCCTACTCCGGGCTGACCGACGTCGAGATCGCCAAGATGACCGAATATTTCAAATCCATCACGCTCAAGGACTACGGTCGTTTCCGGCTGGTCCAGCCCGAGGTGGTCCTGGAGGTGGCCTTCGACGCCATCATGGAGTCAGGCCGCCACAACTCCGGCTTTGCCCTGCGTTTTCCGCGCATTGTCCGCATCCGGACCGACAAGACATTGCGCGACATCGACACCCTGGCCAATGTGGAGACCCTCCACCGCGCGTTTACCGGTGAGCGGGTGCAGCTGGTCGAAAGCGCGCAGTCACAATGAGCGCCACGGCGGTGAGGATGATGGCGCCCGCCGCGACCGTCCGGATGGTAACCGGTTCGGCCAGAATCAGCCAGCCGAGGGTCACGGCTACGATCGGATTGACATAGGCGTAGGTCGAAACGAGCGATAGCGGCGCCACCCGCAGCAGCCACGTGTAGGCGGAGTACCCAACCAACGATCCGAAGATGATCAGATAGGCGAGCGCCAGCGCCGAGGCTCCCGACACCCGGCTCAGGTGAACGCGGCCCAGCTCGCCGGCTGCCACGCCGGCCACCAGGTACAGGCCGCCGGCGCAGAGCATCTGCATGGCCGTGGCGACCAGCGGCCGGGTGGGCAGGGACACGCGACGCGAGTAGACCGACCCCACCGCCCAGAACACCGGCGCCACCACCGCGATGGCCGCCCCCAGGGGATCGATCCGGCCGCTGCCGGGCGACCCCAGGAGCAGCGCCACGCCACCAAATCCGAGGGTCAGTCCCAGGATCGCCAGCGGGCGCAGGCGCTGTCCGAAGCCCACCCGGGCGATCAGCGCCATCCATAGCGGGACCGTCGCGATCACCAGGGCGACCACCCCCGAGGGCACCGTCCGCTCAGCCAGGATGACGCCGCCATTGCCCATGAATAGCAGGGCCGCCCCCACCAGAAACGTCCCCAGCCATTGGCGCCAGCCCAGCCGGTCCTGCCGCCACGGGCCACGCCGGGCCGCCCAGGCGAACAGCAGCGCCCCCGCGACCAGGAACCGGAAGGCGCCCATCAACAGCGGGGGCATGGTTTCCAGGGTCACGCGGATTCCCAGGTACGTCGAACCCCAAATTAGGTAGACGCCGGCCAGGGCCAGCCCGATTGCGAGCGGACTGGCCCCGGCGCGAGGCAGGGAAGGGGCTTCGATGGAGCGGGCCGCCAGGCTCATGGGCTGCTTTAGCGCAGCCGGGAGGTGGCGTGGGAGAAGGCGTGGAGGGGCTCGCCGCCCTGCAGCCAGGGACCCCACTCGACCTCGGGCTGGCGGGGCGCTAAGGGATGCTTGGCGGGCTTGGCGGGGCGCCGGGCCCGGCCAGCCATCCGTTCCCGCTCGGCCTCCTGGAGCAACCGCTGCTCGCGGTCACTGATCAGGGCGCGGGTCCCTTCCAGGCCGTAAAACGTGGTCATCTGGCTCACCTCCTGGATCTCCTGTTGTAACCGTTCCGTGACATCTCACCGGTTACACCCATATAGTAGCTGATTGTTTTTAACCTGTCAAGTAGGGTATAAGGGTTACAGGATGAATGAGGAACCGGCCGTCCACCGGGCCTGGCCTCCCCCCTTTCAGCAAGGCCACCTGGCTTCCCTCCAAGATGGGCTCGACTTCATCAATACCCTCGAATACGAGGCGGGCAAGGTAACCGATGAGCTGCTGTCGGCCGAGGCCGCCCTGGAATGGCTCACCCACCACGACCTCATGCACCGGGAAGCCAAAGACCACCTCCTCCAACATTTCACTGACGCACCCCGAGAATCGACCCGCATCCTGGCGAAGATGAAACGCGTCAGGGCCGCAATGCGTGAGATTGTGGATGCGGCGGTCGAGGGTCGCGCGGCGTCGACGTCGGATTTGAAGGAGCTGAACCGCGCCATGCGGACGCACTACGTCTATGAGCTGGTGCCGTCGACGGACGGCGTCTCGCTGGACCACCGCCATCAGGGCGATCCGGTCGACGGCGCGCTGGCGCGCCTGGCCGAAAGCATTGCCCGCGAGCTGATCCAGGGCCATCCCGAACGGCTACGGATCTGCGAAAACCAGCAGTGCCGCTATGTCTTCGCCGATACCTCCCGAACCGGCCGGCGGAAATGGTGCGACATGTCCACCTGCGGCAACCGCGCCAAGGTGGCCCGCCACCGGGCTCGGCAGAAGACCACGAATTAGCCAGGGCTGATTCCCCAGCTGGCGCGCACCGCCTTGTTCGTAAAATGGGCCTGCCGCGGAGGGGTGTCCGAGCGGTTTAAGGTGCAGCTCTCGAAAAGCTGTGTGGTGCAAGCCACCGCGAGTTCGAATCTCGCCCCCTCCGGTCCATTCCGACTCACAGCCCCTCGGAATACCGCCACCCCGACCCTCCCCCTCAGGGGGAGGGAGGGAGATTTCGGTTGCTAGGCGAGTAGCTCGCCTGCGGCGCGCTCCAGGGGTTGGAATTGGCGCTCGTACAGCCGGGCGTAGAGCCCGCCCTGCTGCAGGAGCCGGTAGTGGTTCCCTTGTTCCACCAGGCGGCCGCGGTCGAAGACCAGGATTACGTCGGCCGCCAGGATGGTCGACAGGCGGTGGGCGATGACGATGGACGTGCGGCCGCGGAACAATGGCTTCAGCGCCGCCTGGATCAGGTACTCGGACTCCGAGTCGAGGTTGGACGTGGCCTCGTCCAGGATCAGGATGCGCGGGTCCTTGAGGATAACCCGGGCGATCGCCACCCGCTGCTTCTCGCCACCGCTCAGCCGGTGACCGCGCTCCCCCACCACCGTGTCGTACCCGTCCGGGAGCGCCGCGATGAACTCGTGCGCGTGGGCGGCGGTGGCGGCCGCGATCATTTCGGCCTCAGTCGCGTCCGGACGCGCATAGAGAAGGTTCTCCCGTACGCTGGAATGGAACAGGTACGTGTCCTGGAAGACCATCCCGATCTGCAGCCCGAGCGACTCCAGGGTCAGGTCGCGGATGTCGTGGCCGTCGATCCGAATGGTGCCCTGCTGCGGGTCGTAGAAGCGGGGCAACAGGCTCGTCACCGTGGTCTTGCCGGCGCCGCTCGGCCCCACCAGGGCGGCCAGCTGGCCGGGCTCGATGGAAAACGACACATCCCGCAGCGCCGGTTCGACAGCCGACGAGTAGGTAAAGGTCACCTGCTCGAAGGCGGCCGCCCCGCGGGCGTGCTGCAGGACGGTGGCACCGGACCGATCCTCGATCTCGATAGGGAGATCGAGATACTCGAACAAACGTTGGAAGAGCGCCAGCGACCCGATCACGTTGACCTGGAGGTTGGCCAGCGACGCGACCGGCCCATACAGGCGGCTGAGCAGGACGGTGGCGAACGTCACCACCACCCCGACCGAGGCCTGGCCGGTGAGCACCAGGTAGCCACCGAAGAGCCAGAGGACGGCGGGACCGGCGGTCCCCAGCACGCCCATCAACATGAAGAACCAGCGTCCGATCATCGCCTGGCGGACGTTGAGGTCGCGCAAGTCCGCATTCAAGCGCCGGAATCGGGCGGCCTCGCGGGCCTGGGTGACAAACGCCTTGACCAGCAGGATGCCGGAGATGCCCAGCACTTCCTGCATGTAGGCGGTCAGCTCCGAGAGCTTGCTTTGCGTCTGTTTGCGGGCGTCGAACGTGGTCCGGCCCACCCGCTGCGTGGGCAGCACAAACGCCGGGATCACCAGTAAGGCGGCGATGGTCAGCCGCCAGTCGTAGGCGATCATCAGGGCGACCGTGCTCCCCAGCACGACCAGGTTGTTGATCAGGCTGAAGATGGTGTCCGACACCACGCTCTGGACGCCGTTCACGTCGTTGCTGAGCCGGGACATCACATCACCGGTGCGGGTGCGGGTGAAGAAGGCGACCGACTGGCTCAGCATCCGCCCGAACAGCTGGTTACGAAGATCAAACATGATGCTCTGGCTGATCCGGTTGCTGAAATACGACTGCAGCACGCCGATCAGCCCGCCCGCCACGGAGGCGGCCACCAGGGCCAGGATCAGGACGATGACAAAGCTGACGTGCCCGTGCCGCCTCGGATCCAGGTAATCGATTAGCGTCCGGGTGACGATGGCGGGGACCAGCCCCACCGCCGCGGCGACGCCGATGCAGGCCAGCACCACCAGGGCGCTGGGCCAATAGGGCAAGAAGTAGGCAAAGACGCGGCGCAGCAGCCGCCACTCGACCTTGACCTTCGGCTTGTCCCCGGAGAACGCCCAGTCATGACGCCAGTACATTGATTTCATCCTTACCCGGTTGGCGGCTCCCTAACACCGCCCGACTATACAATGCCCTCATCGACGCCACCGCTCGAGACGACGCGCACTACATGGAGCGGGCGTTGCAGCAGGCCCGTCAGGCCGCCACGCTGGGCGAGGTGCCGGTGGGGGCCGTCATTACCCGGGACGGCTCGGTGGTCGCCGAAGCCCATAACCAGATGGAGAGCATCCCGGACGCGACCGCCCACGCCGAGATGCTGGTACTGCAACAGGCGGCCCGCTGGGCGGGGTCCTGGCGGTTGGACGGCATGACCCTCTACGTGACGCTGGAGCCGTGCCCGATGTGCGCCGGGGCGATGGTACTGGCTCGCCTGCAGCGGCTCGTCTATGGCGCCTCCGACCCCAAAAAAGGGGCGGTGGACTCCGTCTACGATGTCCTCCACCATCCGGCCAATAATCACCGAGTCGCGGTCACGTCAGGCCTGCTGGCCGAGCCTTCGGCCGTGCTGTTGCGCGACTTTTTCGCGGAACGCCGGCTGAGACCCGCCTGAGCGAGGTTTAGTTATCCGGCGAGGGGCTGGGCCTCGCGGAACCCTTCGCGCCGTGATCGTGCAGGGCCTTCTTGGCTCCGCTGAACGTTTGGTCCGCCTCGCGCTCCGAGTGCTGCACACTGGCGGCGGCTTCGCTGTGACCGCGGGCCGCCAGCTCGGCGGCAACGGCTTCCAGGCCGCCGTCCGCTTCAGCCTGCCCCTGGCTGACATCGCGTTCCAGGCGACCCGCATCGGCCGGCTGCAGCGGCGCCGCCACCACCTGCCTGCCCAGCTCGGCGACGTCGCTATCGAATGCCGTGATCAGAGAGAGGGCTTCGGCTACTCGGCCCTGCGCGCTCAGCTGCCCCGCTTCCGACACCCGGCGGGTGGCCAGCTGCATGCGCAGCCGGGCCTTGGCCGCGGGGTCTAGGGTCAGACTGAGCTGCACCCGCTCCATGCCGCGCTTGACCTGGTACAGGGGATCACCCGGCAGGCTCTGCGCGGAGGCAGCCACGATCCCGGCACCCAGCAAGGCGCCACTCAGCCCGACGGCGAGCGCCAGCCGGAAGACCGGCCGAGCCACCCATCGCGACCGGGCGGCCGATGCCCGCCGATGGGCGGCCACCGCCAGCATCAGGTTTCGCGTCCGGAGCTTGAAGGCTGGATCGGGCGCCGGCAGCTGGAGTTGGGCGACGTCGGTAGACACCCGCAGGAGGTCGATCAAGTCGTCGCGCTCCCCGGGGGACTTCTGGAGGACCCGGTGCAGGCTCCGACCGTCCCGGAGGGCGTCCAGGCAGCGGTCGAGGCGCGTGGCGAAATCAGGCACGGCGCGCCTCCACCGCGGGTGAGTCCGCGAGCAGCCGCCGGAGGCTGACCAGGGCGCGGTGCTGCATGGCGTGGATGGCGCCGTGGGTGCGGTTCATGATGCGGGCGATCTGCTCGACCTCTCGGTTCTCGACGAAGCGCAGCAAGATGAGCTGGCGCTGGTCGTCAGTCAAGTGGCCGAGGGCGGCCGCCAGGATCCGCCGATCCTCGCCGAGTTGCAGGCGGACCTCCGGGGCCCCCAATGGGCTGGCATCGGGAAGATGCTCGGAGAGCTCCAGCGGCGTCCGGGCCGAGCGCCGGTACCGGTCGACCACCAGGTTATGGGCGATCCGGTAGAGCCAGGTGGAGAATGGCACCCCCTGCAGCCGGTACCCCGGCAAGGCATCGATCATCTTGAGGAACACCTGCCCCGTGAGATCTTCCGCGTCGGCCTGGTTGCGGACCCGTATATAGATGTAGCGGTAGATCGAGTCAATATGGCGCTCATAGATCTCGGCGAGGGCTCCCGGCTCCAGTGCTTTGGCCCGCTTGAGCAGGGCGACCTCGGGCGGCTTTCTCAAGGCGCCCATATCTTATAACGCGGCCATTCCCCAATTCGAACGGCCGGGGTCGCAGGAGGGAATTCCTGCGATAATTCAGGACTGCCGCGGTGGCATTAGCTCAGCTGGTTAGAGCACCAGATTGTGGATCTGGGGGTCGAGGGTTCAAATCCCTTATGCCACCCATCTCCACCCTGGCTTCCTAGCCCGAATCCGGGCTTGGGAGAGCGGCACCCTCCCTAGCCCTCCCCCAAGGGAGGGGACAACAAATCGGGCGGCGGGCGGCCCGGGTCATTCGGCATCAGGCTGCCACCTCCCGGTCATCGCGATTGGCCTCGGTGAGCAGTCGCTCGACGTCTCGCCAGCTCGGGGTCTTGCGAAGCTCCGACAGTTCGACCATGACCCGTCCCTGGGCGTCGAACACGGCATCGTGCACCTGGTTTAGCTGAGAGGCCGACGTGTCGGCCAGCTCCTCCAACAGCTCCGGGTCGTGGGCCGCGGCGAACGACACGATCAAGGTCCGCAGCTCCGTCGGAAACAGCCCGTCTCCGGCAAGCCTGAGCTCCTCCAGCTGGCGGAGCAGCCAATCGAGTGTTGCTAGCCGCCAGCGGGCCAGGCGTTCCGGCGCTCGGCGCAACTCGAACTCCGTCTGCGCCGCGACGGACTCCAGAGCTGTCGCGTCATACACGGTCACGGCCGGGGCCATCACACCGCCGCTCCGACCAGCGCCCCGCCCGAAGAGCGAACGTTGATCTGGCGGAATGGCTGGACCATCTCCCGCACGGAGAGGACGGACTCCGACGCGGCGCGACAGTACGGACCGGCTGCTTTCCATCCGGCGTCCTGCTGCTCGAGGACCTCGGCCACCAGGCGCACCAGCGCCCGGCGGCTGGGGAAGGTGCCCACCAGCTCGAACCGATGCCTGAGCTCGCCTACCAGCCGTTCGACGTTCGTGGACCAGATCTGGCGGCGGTGCGCCGCCGGGAAGCCGAAGTAGGTCAGGCACGCGGGGTCGGCTTGCCGCAACAGTTGGGCGAGCCCCGGGTTGCGTCGAGCAATGCGCCGCGTTACACGCTCGATTGACCGGCGGGCCGCCTCCCGGTCGGGCTGAGCGAAGACCCGCCGGAGCGTCGCCGCCGCGAACTGGCGCGCCGATGCCGGAACGGCCTCGACGGCATCGCGCAAGAAATGGGTCAAGCAATGCTGCCAGGCTGCCGTGGGCAGAACCACCCGCAGCGCCAGCTGCAGGCCGGCATGATCGTCGGCCGTCACCAGCCGAACGCCATCCAGGCCGCGGCGGCACAGGCCGCGCAGAAACTGCAGCCACACACCGGCGTTCAGCTCCTCCGTGACATCGGCACCGAGCACCTCCCGGCGGCCTGAGCCGCGCACGCCGATCGCGAGCACGACGGTCGCGGGGCGGACCCCGCCGCTGGTTTTCACCGGCACCACGACTGTCTCGAGCAGGAGGTACGGGTGGACCCCGCTAATCGGTCGACGGAGAAATCCGAGGAGCGGGCGGTCCAGTTCGTTCGAGGTCTGTCCAACCGCGTCCCTGCTTATCCGTTTCAAGCCCAGGACGTCGACCAGGGCGGCGACCGCCGGCGATCCGGTCCGGTGCACGTAGGCCTCCTGGATGGCGCACAGAAGCGCCCGTTCGTGCGGGTGCTGGAGGACCATCCGCCGGGAGCCTTCTCGAGCCACCTGGGCAGTGCCGAGCAACGACACGTTTCCGCCAGGGACCTTCCAGTTTCGCTCCGGAAGGCTCCGCACAGTGAAGAGGCTGCCCGCGCGGCGGGCCCAGAGTTGGCTGGTCAGCGGCCGTTCTGAAGCACTGATCATGCCCAAAGCCTAGCCCTGGCTGCCGCACTTCTCGCCCTGCGTCCGCCTTGCCTGGGCACCCGGCAAATGCAGGGCCGACGACTTTTGGAGGAGGCGGGAGAGCGTCCGTCGACCATTCCAGCCCTGACCGTCCTCGGCATCAACGTGCACGGGCTGAGCCTGGCCGACTACCCGGTGACCCCCCCTGCGGCACTTCGCCCCCCTCTCCAACCGGGTCCTCCAGGATGTCCAGCAGGACAGGGTGACCGCTAGCCCCAGTCCGACGCCCATCGCCACATCCGGGCCGGGCCCGGTTTCCCACTTACCCCACTCTTAGTTCGGGCTGGAGGTCGGCGAGAAGAACTCGAAGGACCCCTCATCCAGGCCGGCGCAGGTCCGCTCCCGGTGCCCGCCACCACCGGCACCTGCGACCTGGGTGGGGAGGGAGAACAGGAGATCGGGGTCCTCGTACACGGCAGCCATCCCCCGGAGAACGAAGAATGGGCGGGCGGTGCGACGGCGGATGGGCGAGGCAAAGGGGGAGCAGCTTCCTCGGCTGATCGCTACTGGCTCGTTGACCGCCTGGCCGCTCTTCATGGAAGAAGCCTATCGACCGGAGGAGGCAAGGTCGCCCTCATTTGGCACCGTCTCCGCCCCCTGCAAAGGCAGCGGAACCGCGTCGGGATCTACGCAGCCACCTTGGCCGAGGCTTGGGCCACTGGGATCCAGTATTCGACTCCGGCCCCTGCGCCCGGCGCGCTTTCCATCTGGAGCCAGCCACCGGCCATTTCCGCGCGCTCGCGCATGGCCGCCAGTCCGAGGTGTCCTGGACGGGCGCGAGTCGCTTCCTCGAGCACGAAGCCGCGTCCATTGTCCTTGATGTGGACCAGGATGCCGTCGGGCTGGGATGCCAGTGAGACCGTCACCCGCGTCGCCTGGGCGTGTTTGCGGACATTGGCCAGGACCTCCTGGGCGATCCGGTAGATGATCGCGCGCGCCTCCTGACTCGGTTCCCCTTCCAGGTCCTCCTCGACCTCATAGTCCGGGCCTCCGTCGGCGCGCATCTGGTCCAGGTACATGCGGATGGCCGGCACCAGCCCCTCCTGGTCGAGCGCGACCGGCCGCAGGTCGAAGAGCAGGCGGCGCAGGCGCGTGATGGCCTGATCGATGGTGAGGTTCACCTGGGCCAGCATGTCCAGGTGGCGCTGGTCCCTGGTCTCCGCCCGCAGCAGATGGAGCCGGATCTTCACTGCAAACATGGTCTGGATCGAATCGTCGTGAATGCCGTTGGCGATCTGCCGTCGTTCTTCCTCCTGGACGGTGACCAGCCGGGTGAGCAGGGCCTGGCGCTGCGCCTCCACCTGGTGGCGGGCGGTGACATCGCGGGCGATGGTGAAGGTCCGCGCCCGGCTGCCCACACTGGTCGTCAGCTGGGCCGCCTCCAACTCGATTCGCCGGCCGTCCTTGTGCCGGATCGCCGCATCGAAGCGAGAGGGGCCGGGCGTCTTCATGATTTGGGCGATGCGGGCCTTGAGCTCCTCGCGGTCCTCGGCGGGAACCAGGTCGTAAAGCGACGCCATGGCGCCCAGCTCGGCACGGCTGTAGCCGGTCACCTGCGGGATGGCGGCATTCATGAAGATCGGCTTCTCGCCCTCGGAGACGATCACCAGGTCGCCCAGGTCGCTCTGGGCTTGGATCAGCGCCTCGTAGAGGTCGGTCTGCTCGTGCAGGGCCGCCTCCACCTGCTTGGCCTCGGTGATATCGAGCGCGACCCAGATGGCGCCCACCAGTTGGCCGTGGCCGTCGCGCGAGGGACCGTAACTCACCGCCAGCGTGCGGTCCGCATCCCGGATCGTTGCCTGCACGGTCTGCCCCGACAACGCCCGGCGGACATACTCGAGCACCTCAGGGCGATCGGCATACAACTCCTTCACGGACCAGCCGACCCATTGCCCCGGCTGCCGGCCCAGCGCCGCCAGGCCCGCCCCCTCGCAGAACGTGATCTGGCCCGTGCGGTCAATGGCCAGGAGCACGACCGGCGCGCTCTGGACCATCGTAAGCAGACGATGTTGGCTGGCGTCGAGCGCTTCCTCCGCCTGCCGGCGATCGGTTGCTTCCCGCCGCCACCGCTCGCGCTCCCGCTCGAGTGCCAGGTTGCCGGCAGCCAACCCCTGGCGCAGTGCCTGTAACCGGGTGGCGATGACCGCGCTGGCCACGGCCACCCCGAGCACCACCGCGCTACGGACCAGATAGGCCCAGGTGGGCGGGCTCGCGCTGAACACGGCCGCCACCTCCCAGACCCGGGCGCCCAGCACCACCAGGAAGCCGACGAGAAACCCCACCGCCCCTATCCAGCCGTATGCGGCGGCTGCTTCGATGGCCACCAGGGTGTAGATGAGGAAAGTGGTCTGGGTATCACCGCCGGTCAGCAGCAACCAGGCGGTGCACGCGCAGAAGTCCCCGGCCAGACCCAGGACCAGGCTCGGCTCCACCAGCCGTGGCCCCAGGCGGCCGACCAGCGAGGCGGGCAGGTTGTACAACGCGATGGCCAGAGTTACCCCCAGGGCCGCCGGACGCGACAGTGGCACGGGAGTGACGAAGAAGGTGAGGAGGAGGCTGAGCATGACCCCCGCCCAGCGAAGCCGCGAGATCAGGGACCCCAGCGATCGGCGGTCGCCTGGTTCCATATCTCGAATATCATCCGCAACGCACGAATGCCTGCAAGGGAACATGGTGAGGTTCTCGTCGCCGCAAAGTGACAACTCAGTCGCGTGACCGTCACGAGCGGCCCGCGCAAGGTGGTCCCGGACCTCTCGTTACCCCCTCGACAGCGCATGCCAGAGACGCAGCCGGCTGAGCCGATCCGGGTGCTCATCGTCGAAGATCACCGGCTGGTGGCGGAGGGCCTCGAGGCTCTGCTGGGCGCCACCAGCGACATCCGATCGGTCGGGGTTGCCGGAACCGTGGCAGAGGCCGTCCGGCTGGACGGGGCAGTGCACCCCGATGTCATCCTGATGGACTTCCGCCTGCCGGACGGGACGGGCGCCGATGCGACCGCCCAGATTCGGCGACAGCATCGAGCGGTCCCCGTGGTCTTTCTGAGCACTGACGATGGAGAGGACACGCTGATTGCCGCCGTCCGAGCCGGTGGGTGCGGCTATCTGTCCAAGTCCCGCGCTGCGACCGAGGTCGCCGCGGCCATTCGGCGAGCCGCCGAGGGGGAGATGCTGATTCCCGCCGCCCAGCTGGCTGGCCTCCTGGCTCGCGCCCAGGAGCAGTCCCGGGATGAGGCGGAGCGGAGCCGGCTGCTCGCCGAGCTCACGCCTCGGGAGAAGGAGATCCTGCAATTGATGGCCGACGGTCTCGATAATCGGGCCATCGCGGATCGCCTCTCAATCGGCTTCACCACCGTGCGCGGACACGTCCAGCACATCCTCGAGAAGCTGGACGCCCACTCCAAACTCGAAGCGGTCGCCCGCGCCGCCAAGTACGCGCTGCTGTCCGGGTAGGAGTGGCGCCCCCCTGCAAGTGCACTGTTGAAAGACGCTTCCCATGGACCGCGACTCTTTCGCCCCCGCCGGGTAGGCTTGGACCATGGCGCTCTCAGCCAATCTGACGCGGGAGGCATGGATCCAGATCGAACTTGAGACACGACTGCGCAATCGCCTGGCGCAGGCACTCCCCGGTCTCGACGACGACGCGCCGATCAGGCCTGGAGAGCGGCACGGGCCCCTCGCCCCGGCCGACCGGGCGGGAGAGCGCGATTGATGCGGATCCTGGTCGCCGATGATGGGCCGGCGGCGCGTGCCCTGATGCGACGGCTGCTCGAGCTCGATGGCTACATCGTGCGAACGGCCCAGGATGGACTCCAGGCGATCGAGGCCGCGCGCCAATGGCAACCCGATCTTATCTTGATGGACCTCCACATGCCCGTCTGTGACGGCATCGAAGCCACGCGCGCGCTGCAGGCAAATCCCGTCACCTCCGAGATTCCGGTCATCGCCCTCACCGCCAGCAAGGATCCGGACGAAGTCCGCGGCGCCTTCGAGGCCGGCTGCATCGGCCACCTCTCGAAACCGATCGAAGTGGCTCACCTGGTGCGCCAGCTCGAGGCATGGATTCGGGCGCGCCGGGCGCCGGTCGCCATCTAGCCGGTTTAAGTCTCGTCCCCCTCGCCGAGAGGGTATCGGCTACGATAACCCAGCCATGATCCTGGCTGGGAAGAAGATCCTGGTCACCGGCGTCCTGACCCCAGCCAGCATCGCGTACGCCATCGCCGAGCAGGCGCAGGCCGAAGGCGCCAACATCGTCCTCACCAGCTTCGGCCGCGCCATGAGCCTGACGCAGAAGAGCGCGCGCCGGATGACGAAGACGCCCGACATCCTGGAGCTGGACGTGACCAACGAACCGCAGATCGCCACCGTGGCCGAAGAGCTGCGGCGGCGATGGGGCAGCCTCGACGGTTTCGTGCACGCCATCGCCTTCGCCCCCGAAGATGCGCTTGGCGGCCGGTTCCTGACGACGCCATGGGAAAGCGTCGCCACCGCGTTTCGGATCAGCGCCTACTCGCTAAAGGCGCTGGCCCAGGCCTTCCTGCCGTTGATGCGGGAGCGCGGGGGCAGCATCGTCAGCCTCGATTTCGACAACTCCACGCAGGCCTGGCCGGCCTACGACTGGATGGGCGTGTGCAAAACCGCCCTGGAGTCGGTCACCCGCTACCTGGCGCGCGACCTGGGCCAGTATCGAATCCGCGTCAACGCGCTGGCCGCCGGGCCGTTGGAAACCATGGCGGCCAAGGGCATCCCGGGGTTCGGCCAGTTCCGCGACAGCTGGAGCAGCCGGTCGCCGCTGGGCTGGGACACGAGCGACCGCACTCCGGTGGCCAAGATGGCTTGCGTGCTGCTGTCAGACCTGGCGCCGGCCACCACCGGCGAGATCGTGCACGTCGACGGTGGCTACCACGCGATGGGCGCCGCGCTGGTCAAGCCGCACCCCGACTGACTCAGGTCAAGGAGGAGAAGGAAAGTGCGCCATTGGAGCACGGTCATGGCGATGCTCGCCAGCTTGGGCGCCCCGCTGCTCGGCGCCCCTTCAGCACTGGCGGCGGGCGGGTACGCGACCAGCAACGCCGGCATCGCCAACGTGCAGGCATCGACGGCGCCGGTAACCAGAGCATGCCCCGCCGCGGCGGACTGGTTGCGAGACCCGAATGTCTGCGCACGCCGTTGGTCGGCTACCAGCAACGACAAGAGCGAGAGCGATCTCCAAGTGGACCCGACGAATCCCAATCACCTGGTCGGGCTGTCCAAGGTCTTCTGGTCTCCCCACGACTACCTGTTCGACCTCGAGTGGTATGAGTCTGAAGACGGCGGCAAGACCTGGTCTACCGGCGAATTGCCCGGATACGACCAGTGGGCCGCCGCCACGGACCCCACCCTGGCCTTTGACAGCGAGGGTAACCTCTACGCCCTCGTGCTCGCCTTCAACTTCGTCATCGAGCGCAACGGGTCGCACAACTGGAGCGTCGGCCAAACAGAACCGCTGCACCTGAACGACGCGGTCTTCCTCTCCCGCTCGCTCAAGGGAAGGGACCACGTCGGCATCGATTGGGAGGCGCCCGTGCAGCTCGCCACCTACCAGAGCGGTGGATTGGGCGTCAGCGCCGACAAGCAGTGGGTGGGGGCCGACACTTACGGACACCACAAGGGCTCCGTCTACGCCGCGTGGATCCGGCTGGACGGCGCGTCGTTCAGCGCCCAGGACGTGTTCGCCGTCTCCAACGACTATGGGGCCACCTTCACGGCTCCAACCGCGGTGGTGTCCGGGGTTTCACCGCACTTTCCCGGGGACCCCTACGTCTTCACCGGGCCCACCGGCAGCCTTTTTTACAGCTTCGACCTCCTGCCGCCCAAACAGAGCTACGCCACCAGCGCCTTCGGCGTCCTGGTATCCCATGACAACGGCCAGAGCTTCAGCGCACCAGGCCAGCTGATCGAGAGCACCGTTGCGAACCAGAGCGGGCAGTCCCTACCGGACACCTACCGCGACGGCACGCCCTACTCCATCACCGCCGACCCGGTCAACGGCCGCCTCTTCATCGCCTACGAACGGTTCGGCACCGGCACGCCCAACCGCAACCAACTGCTGGCCGAATCGCTTGACGAGGGCGCCAGCTGGCAGGCCCTCGGCCAGGTCGACGATGCCGTTTCGGGCGACACCACCCAGGCCAAGATCATGGCCGCGCCCAGCGGGGTCCTGGCGGTGGCGTTTTACGATCGCCGTCTGGCCTGCCCGGCCGATGCCGGGGCCAACGCCGGCAGGCTCGACACCTGCATCAACGTGACCATCCAGTTCTACACCGCGAACGGAGCGCCACTGGGCGCAAACCGGCGCATCACCCAGGACGGTTGGGACCCAAACACCAATCCGGCCCTGCCCGGCGGGTTGGGCGCCTCCACGACCTTCATCGGCGATTACTTTGGGGGCACCATGACGACGACCAAGCAGGGCACCTTCGCACATGTGCTGTTCGTCTCGACGTCCCCCACCCTCCAGGCCGGCGCGGTGCCGGGCGGTGACCTCACGCCGCCTTACCAACAGCAGGTTTACGCGACCGTGCCGGCGCCCTAGCCCGATTCCGGGCTTTGCGGATCAGCGTTGTCCGTACTCGGTATGAAGAAACGCATGCATCCGCTCGATCTCTGTTTTCGGGACATGATGGGGTTCGCCGAGCAGCGACGCTAGGAAGGCGACCCGAGCCATGTGCTCGACCATCACCGCGGCGGCCAGGGCGGCGTCGATCGTTTCGCCGACGGCGAGGACGCCGTGGTTCGGCAGCAGGACCGCCCGGTCCCGTCCGATCGTTCCGTCGCTGCGGACCGAGCCGCCCAGGAAACCGGCCGCCTCGACCAGGACCGGCGGAATGTCGAGCTGGACAACGGCGAACGCCGTGGCGTAGGGCGAATGCGTGTGGATCACGGCGTCGACCTCCGGCCGGCTCCGATAAATGGCGAGGTGCACGGCGGTATCGCTCGATGGCGTGAGGGTGCCGTCGCGAACCTGGCCGTCTAGGTCGACCAGAACCAGGTCGTTCGGCTGGAGCCGGTCAAAGGCGACCCCCGACGGCGTGATCCAACAGTCGTTCCGGCCAGGCTCGCGGGCGCTCACATTCCCCGAAGTCCCGACCACCAGTTCCTGCGCTCGCAGGCGTTGTGCCACGTCGACGATCCGCCGGCGCAGGCTCGCGGCGGTCAGCGCTTTCACCCGATCACGCCCTCCCCCAGGGCGGGACGGATGACCCGCCGCTCGGTCACGATCGCCGTGACGAGCCCGGCCGGGGTGACGTCAAAGGCCGGATTCAAGGCACGGGCGCCGGCGGGCGCGACTCGATGGCCATTGACCGACAGAATTTCGTCCTCTGGCCGCTCCTCGATCAGGATATCCAGGCCGGTCGCCGTGGCGGGATCCAGGGTTGACTCCGGCGCCGCCACGATGAATGGGATGGCTGCCTGCCGGGCGGCCAGCGCCAGGCTGAAGGTGCCGATCTTGTTGGCGACGTCGCCATTGGCTGCCACCCGGTCGGCCCCGACCACCACGGCGTCCACGCGGCCCCGCTGCATGAGTGCCGGCGCGGCACCGTCCACGACCACCCGATACGGAATACCCAACCGTTCGAGCTCCCAAGTGGTCAGGCGGGCGCCCTGCAGCAGGGGACGCGTCTCGGTCACCAGGACGTCGGCCACGCCGCCCCGCTCATGGGCAGCCCGGATGATCCCTAGCGCCGTGCCCCACTCCACGCAGGCCAGCGAGCCGGTATTGCAGTGGGTCAGCAGTCGCAGCGATCGACCGAGATCCGCCTGTCGCTCGCCGAGCAGGTCCGCGCCCCGTTGAGCCAGTGCCCGATTGATGGCGACATCGGCTTCGAGCAGCTGCACGGCCCGCTGCACGACGGCCTCTGGGCCTGCCGACAGAGCCTCCCGAGCCTGGTTGATCCCCCAGGCCAGGTTAGTCGCCGTCGGGCGGGTGGCGGCCAGGGTGCCTGCGGCAGCGTCGACTGCCGACCCGATGTCCTGGCCCGCTTCCTGGGCCCGCCGGATGGCGAGCGCGAGACCAAGCGCCCCGGCCACGCCAAGGGCGGGCGCCCCTCGCACGCGAAGTCGCGTGATGGCCTCCGCCAGTTCCTCCACGCGATGGAGGCGGACGGTGCGCTCGTCATGTGGCAACCGAGTCTGGTCGATGATCAGGATGTCGCGACCGTCCCAGTCGATGGTCCGGCTCACAACCCCAAGCCTAGCCCGAATCCGGGCTCAGACCGTGGCTGGGTCTTCGACCAGGGCTTCCCGGTCGACGATGAAGCGGAGTTCCCCATCCACCGGCTGGACCAGGCTGGCCGGAACCCGGGGATCCCGGCGCCGAACGGCCTGCAGCGCGCTCCGTTTGGCGGCGCCCTGGACCAGGAAGAGGACCGCCCGGCTGGCATTGATCAGGGGCAGGGTCAAAGTCAGCCGGTCCGGCGGCGGTTTGCTGGCTCGAACCGCCCGCACCCAGGCGCGCTCCTCGAGCAGCACCGGATCGCCCGGGAAGAGGGAGGCAGTATGGCCGTCCTCGCCCAGGCCGAGCAAGATCAGGTCGAAGCGGGGCCGGTCGCTGGTATCGCGCGGCAGCGCGCCCAGCTCGCGGGCGTAGGCCTCGGCCGCCAGCGCGCCATCCGGTTGCTCGACCGGAGCCGGGTGGATCTGCCTGGCCGGAATCGGCACGTGGTCGAGCAGGGCCGCCCGGGCCATCGCGTAGTTGCTGGCAGGGTCGTCCAGCGGGACCAGCCGCTCGTCTGACCAGTAGATCTCGACCGCGGACCAGGGTACGTCGTTGCGAAAGCCGGGGCCGCCGAGCACCCGGTAGCAGGCGCGCGGCGTCTCGCCGCCAGCGAGCGCCAGGAAGCAGCGGGCGCGGGCCGCCACCGACGCCTTGATGGTGTCGGCAATCCAGCGGGCGGCGGTTTCGGCCATGGCTTCGGGCCCGGGGACGACGATCACCGGCTGCAGCGCCTCAGCCACGGGCCGCGGCTGCCAGCGCTTCTTCGTACACCGGGTCATGCCCGGGCAGGGTCAGCTCAATCGCCAGCAGCTCGGCCGCCCCGCGGTGCTCCAGCCGGACGGTGCGGCCGCCCACGTCCTCGTCGCCGAGGCGCATCTCGGTGGCCAGCCGGCCGCCGGGGAGCTTGGTGATCGAAAACCGGGAGCGCTCGTCCGAGCCGTCGCTGTAGAGCATCAGCCGGCCGACGCCCGGCGGGAACGCCGGGTCGGCCCGCACCACCCGCCCGACGGTGATCCCCACCGACGCCATTCGGCTCTCCACCCAGCCGGCCAGGAGGAGCGCCTGGGTGCTGGGGCCATCTGCCCCGTACCACACCGTCACCCCATGCAAGCCGGCGAGGCGCGCCAGGGTGGTCGGCATGTCGAAGAACTGGGCGGCCAGTTGCCGCCAGGGCAGCAGCCGCGCCCAGTTGAAGTCGCCAATGGCGCACCCCTGACTACGACGCCGAGCCACCTGCAGCAGACGGGCCAGGTCCGTAGGCGCGAAGCCCTCATCGGTATCGACCACCAGCCGGTCGCCGAGGTCGGAGAGCTCGTTGAAGAGCCGGCTATCGAAATCGGGACGGCCGGGCCACCACAGCATGATCGGCAGGTCCGGAATCAAGAGCGGTTGCACCAGGCTGGCGAGGTGCTCCGCGATGGCACCGTGGGCGTGCAGCAAGACCTGCTCGGTGACCACCCGATGGCCGCTATCCAGGTGGGCTTCCGCGACGACGCCCGCCTCCAGCTTCATGGCCGCGCGTTCTTCCTGGGCCAGCAGCACTAGCGTGCGGGAGGGGTGGTGGACGGCCAGCTCGTCCAGCACCTGGGTGATCGAGCGGTAGCGCGACTCCGACTCCACGACCGTGATCAAGTTGAGGACGCTGGCGCGCGCCTCGGCCGCGGCATGCATCTCCGCTTCGCCGATCTCGCCGTCCGGCTTCAGCTTCCAGCGAACCTGCGCCAGTTCCTCCTCGATGGCATGGATGTCGACCATCGGCTGGGTCTGGACCTCGCCGTGGTCGCCGCTCATGGCCGCCGCCAGCGGCGACCGTCCCGCTCCATGAGGGCGTCGGCCGCCTCCGGCCCCCAGGTGCCGGCGGCGTAGTTCGGGAAGTCCGGCGGGGGCTCGGCCGCCCAGCCTCGCTCGATCTCATCGGTCAATTGCCAGGCGCGCTCGACCTCATCTTCGCGGGCGAACAGCGTGGGATCCCCCAGCATGCAGTCGAGGATCAGACGCTCGTACGCGTCCGGCGACTCCACCAGGAACGACGAGCCATAGAAGAAGTCCATGTTCACCGTGCGCAGCCGCATAGTCGGACCCGGGACCTTGGCCGCGATCTTCAACGACGCGCCTTCGTGCGGCTGGATGCGCATCACCAGCACGTTGGGGCTCAGTTCCTGCACCACCGTCTTGGCGAATGGCTGATGCGGCGCCTTCTTGAAGGTGATGGCGATCTCCGACGCGCGGGTGGGGAGGCGCTTGCCGGTACGGAGGTAGAAGGGCGTGTCCGCCCACCGCCAGTTATCAATGTAGAGTCGGAGCGCGCCGTAGGTCTCGGTGAGGCTAGTCGGGCTCACCTCCGCTTCCTGGCGGTAGCCCTTAACCTCCTGGCCGGCGACCCATCCCGGCCCGTACTGGCCACGCACCACATCGTGGGCCACGTCTACCGGCCGGATGGACTTCAGCACCTTGACCTTCTCGTCCCGGACGGTCTCGGCGTCGAAGTTGGCCGGGGCCTCCATGCCGGTGATGCTGAGCAGCTGCAGGAGATGGTTCTGGGCGATGTCCCGGAGGGCGCCGGTCTGCTCGTAGTAGGCGCCCCGCTGCTCGATCCCGATGTCTTCGGCAACGGTGATCTGCATGTGGTCGACATAGCGCCGGTTCCAGATGGGCTCGAAGATGCCATTCGCGAACCGGAAGACCATGACGTTCTGGACGGTCTCTTTCCCCAGGTAATGATCGATGCGGTAGACCTGCGGCTCCTTGAACACCTCGTGGACCGCGGTGTTGAGCGCCTGGGCACTGGCCAGGTCATGGCCGAAGGGCTTCTCGATGACCACCCGGGTCCAGCCCGCCGTTTGGGACAGCCCCGCCGTCCCCAGCGACCGAACGACGGTGGTGAAGACGCCGGGCAGCGTGGCCATGTAGAACACCCGGTTGCCGGCGGTCCCCCGCGTCCCGTCCACGTCCTGCAGGACCGAGCTGATCCGCGCGTAGCCGCTCGGGTCCTCGAATGCCATGCTCACGTAGTGCAGCCCTCCGCTGAAGCTGCGCCAGACTTCTGAGTCGATCGGCTGCGTCCGCGAATACTTCCCCACGGCGTCGCGCATCTGGCTGCGGAACTCTTCGTCCGAGAGCGGCGAGTGGGCGGCGCCCACCACCGTGAACCCCTGCGGGAGGTAGTGGTTGAGCGCCAGGTTGTAGAGCGCCGGCATTAGTTTGCGGTGCGTCAGATCGCCGGTGGCCCCGAAGATGACCATGGCGCACGGATCCGGGGTGCGGGCCAGCACCAGTCCATCACGCAGCGGATTTCGCTCCAGGACGGGCGCTTGGGCCATGGCAGCCTCCCTATTCCGGCTTGATGGGGTGCCCGCCGAACTCATTCCGCAGGGCGGCCAGCACCTTGGCGGTAAACGTGTCCTCCTGCCGCGAGCGGAACCGGACGAACAGGCTGGACGCGATGGACGGCGCCGGGACCGCGTGGTCGATCGCCTCCTGCAGCGTCCAGCGGCCCTCGCCGGAATCCTCCACCCAGCCCTTGATGCCGCGCAGCTCGGGGTCCCGCTCGAAGGCGGCCTGCGTCAACTCGAGCAACCAGGAGCGGATGACACTGCCGTGGTTCCAGAGCTTGGCCAGCTGCGGCATGGCAAAGGGGTACGGGGAGGCCTTCAGGATCTCGAACCCTTCGGCATAGGCCTGCATGATGCCGTACTCCATGGCATTGTGGACCATCTTGGCGTAGTGCCCGGCGCCGCTCGGTCCCACATACGCGTAGCCATCCTCGGGCGCCAGCGTCTTGAAGATTGGCTCGGCGAACGTGAAGGTCGCTTCCGAGCCCCCGGCCATCAGGCAGAAGCCGACCGTGAGCCCCCACACGCCGCCGCTCACGCCCACATCCAGAAATTCGACCTGCTTGCTGCGCAGGTCTTCGGCGCGGCGGACCGAGTCTTTGTAGTTGGAGTTGCCGCCGTCGACAATGACGTCACCCGGCGATAGCGAAGCCTGCAACCGCTGGATGGTGTCGTCCACCGGGGCGCCGGCCGGGATCATCAACCAGAACAGCCGGGGCGGTTTCAGCTGGCGGCCCATGTCCGCCAAGCTGTGGCTGGCAAGGGCGCCCTGCTGGGCCACGCCCTCGATCGCGTCGCCACTGCGGTCGTAGACCACCACCTGGTGGCCCCCCTGCAGCAGACGCTGGGTCATGCCAGCCCCCATGCGGCCCAGCCCGATCATGCCGAGCTGCATCCGGCTACTCCACGGGAACCGTCGCGCCGACGGCCTGGCCGATGCGCGCCAACCCCTCGGCGACGTCGTGGACCTGGACCCGGAGCACGCGCCGGCCGTGGTTGCGCAGCGCCATGTAGTCGCCCAGGGCCTGGGCCTGTTTGAGCTGGCCGAAGCTGTAGGTCGCGCCCGGGATCGGGAGGTCGTTCGGGTCATCTCCCACGATCTGCAGGAAGACCCCGGTGTTGGGTCCTCCCTTGTGCAGCTGCCCCGTGGAATGCAGGAACCGCGGACCGTAGCCCACCGTGGTGGCGACCCGGTGCTGGTCACGGATGGCGACCCGGATAGCCGTCAGCGCCCGGTCCGCCTCGGCGGCCGGCGCCACGTAGGCCATCAACGCCACATAGTCGTGCGGCTTCACCTGGGCGAGCAACGCCTGGATCGCCGCGTCCAGGGTCGACCCGGCCTGCCCGGCCCAGGAGATCCCTTCCCCCACCGTTGCCGGCCGGCGCTGGCTCAAGACCTGCCTGGTGATGTCCTTGGCCTCCTGCACGTTGGGCTGGTCAAAGGCATTGATGCCCAGGATGGCGCCCGCCACGGCGGTGGCGTACTCCCACTGGAAGAACGCCGCTCCCAGGTCCAGGGGATCGCGCATTGTCAGGGTGACGACCGGGTGACCGGCCGCGGCCAGGGCCGCCAGCGCCGGCTCCGACGGGTCGGCCTCGCCCTCCAGCGCCAGCCGCACGAAGAGGCGATCGTCGCCGTAGACCTCCGGCGAGCCCAGCGGCTCATCGGCTACCGGGATCAGGCCCTTGCCCTCCTTCCCGGTGCTCTCCGCCAGGAGCTGTTCGGCCCAGAGGCCGAACCGAGGGGCCCGGGCCGGCGCGATGATGGTCACCTTGTCTCGTCCGGCGAGGGCCGCTTCACCGAGGACCGCTCCCAGCCAGGCTCCCGGGTTCTCGGATGCGGGCACCGAGGGGGCGCAGGCGTGCACCATCATCTGGGTGCGGTCGAGCACCGCACCCACGTCAATGCCACCCAATGCTGCCGGGACCAGGCCGAAATAGGACAGGGCCGAGTAGCGCCCGCCGATGTCGGGCGGGTTCAGGAAGACTTGGCGGAAGGTCCGCTCCGCCATGGCCGCCAGCGGGGTCCCCGGGTCGGTGATGGCGATGAACTGATTGGTGTTCGACTTGGTCTCAACCAGGAAGAACTGGTAGTGGGAGAGGGTCTCGGTCGTAGTGCCGGACTTGGAGGCCACGATGAAGGCCGTCTTCTTCAGGTCGACGGATTCCTGCAGGGCGATGATGGCGGCCGGGTCGGTGGTGTCCAGGACGTGCAGGTCGAGAGCGCCCTGCCCCGTACCGAAGGTAGTGCGGAAGACCTCCGGCGCGAGGCTGCTGCCGCCCATTCCCATCAGGACCGCGGCGGTGAATCCCTCCTGGTAAAGCTCATCGCGTAGCCGGAGCAGGTCCGGGACGCGCTCCTCCATCTGGTCCACCACGGTCAGCCAGCCGAGGCGTTCTTTGATCTCGGCCTGGACGCCGGGGTCGGATTTCCAGAGGCTGGCGTCCTTTTCCTGGATGCGCCGCGGCACCGCCTGCGCGTCCAGCTGGCGCAGCCGGCCCTCGACGGCCACGCTGAGTCCGCCCAGGCTGGCGGCGTAATGACCGACGGAGCCGCGCTGCAGGGCTTCCTTCTTTTTCTCGATCTCCGCGTTCAGCTTGGCGATGGAGTCGGCGAACAGCTTGACGCCGTCCAGCTCCAGGTCCTTGGTCACCCGGTCGATGTCGATGCCGATCTCGGCCAGCTGGCGCATCGTCTCCTGGGCGCCCTCGACGTTTTCATCCAGGCTCTGACGGACTTCGCCGTGCTCCTTGAACGCCCGCAGCGTCTGTTCCGGCATGGTGTTGACGGTCTCGGGCCCGATCAGCTCTTCCACGTACTTGACGTCGCTGTAATGCGGATTCTTGGTCCCGGTGCTGGCCCACAGGCAGCGCTGCACCCTGGTTCCGTGCGCCCGGAGCTCCTCGAATTCCGGGCCATTGAA
>Ga0209802_1000626_pt1 | contig 27355 bp, 27 predicted proteins | sample GraSoiAngelo_129_FD_185886 | JGI IMG/M metagenome (GOLD analysis project Ga0209802, IMG submission 185886) | Grasslands soil microbial communities from the Angelo Coastal Reserve, California, USA - 14_0927_12_40cm (SPAdes) (version 2) | ecosystem: Environmental > Terrestrial > Soil > Grasslands ... | reverse complement strand
ATCATCGGCAGCGGTGCCGCCCGCAAGAACCAGCCGGCAGTCATGACTCTTCTTGATCAGCCGGTAGGCCTCGATCACACCGACAGGGTCCTTGAACCGGTCGAACCTGGACACCTGCAGGAGGATGGGTTTGTCCCAAGGCACGCCCAGTCCTTGGAGCGACCGGTTCACCGCCTCTGCCGTGAGTTCACGATTCTTGTCGCTCAGGGGGTCAATGGAAGGGTAGATCAGGAACTGCGGGATGCGTAGCCGCTGGGCGAACTTCGGCAGTGAGAAGACCGCCGCATCATAGCGGACCACATATGAGCGGAGAAACTGCCAGACTGTCGGTTGAGGGGTGGAGAGATCGATGTGGCACCGCCAGATCCACTTGGCGCCACGAGGACGGGAGTCAATCAGCGCCGCGGGTTGAGGATCGTGGATCATCGCGACCTCTGCATCCAAATCGAGTCGCTTCGCGTTATCACGATTGCACTCAAGGTACCCCTCATACATCTCCGCAGTGATCCGTTGCTTAGTCCCCTGCAGCGCGTTGTGAAAGCTTTTGGTCGTCCTGTAGAAAACCTCAGACCCAGCCATCACCTCCCAGCGCGCCTTGACCCCCAGCTCCTCAAAGAGGGGCAGCAACCGCTGCAGGATCTCGGCCACCCCGCCGCCGGTGCGCGTGGAGTTGACATTGAGCATGCGGATGCCTTCGACCTGCCGAGCCAGACGCCGCAAGAACTCCACGGTGCCCCGTGGGGTCACATCCCGGTACTGATCCAGTAGGCCGCCCACCGCTTCACCTCCCAAGACGGTGCGCATCGGGAACTGGGGCACCCAGGACTCCGTCGCACAACCGTACAATTCGCGTCCGCATTCCTTCCAAGCTCAACCCGAGGCGCCCTACTTTCACGACCACTGCGGCAAGGTCCGGCAGGCCCAGCCCGTCCTCGGCGGACAGCCAGCCGGCAAAATCGCCCGACAGCCGTCCTTTCCGCAACCGCGCCTCGCATACGTGGTTGTACACAGCCCCCACCTCCACATCCGCCATGGTTTCGCGAAACTCCCGGAGCGTCCACGCCTGCAGACCCAGATCCGCCTCGATCACGTGCGAACGGACAAACTCGAAGGGCTCGCCGGTAGCGGACCTTGGAATGGTTCTGAGATGACTCAGATGGTCGTCTATAATCGTCAGGATGTCGACTCGGAGTTGCTCGATGTCATCGAATTCAAATGGGTCGAGAATGCCCAGTCGCTCGCCCAGCACTCTATCCTGGGCGTGCAGCGCGGCCCAGGTGGCGAAGTCGTTGGGAAACACCCCCTGGCTGTAAGGATGTCTGAGGTAGTAACTGTGCGTGTGATAGTAGATGCTGTCCGCAGGGGCCTCTTCGATGATCTCCAGCAACCGGGACTCGTCCATCGCGCGCTTGCCCAATATCTCTCGTAGCTCCATGCACGAGACGAACCGGAAAGGTTGTTTTGCACGCTGCTCGATCATGCGCCCCCATGGAAATTCATCGCACGCCTCACAGATGTTTCAGATCATCGGGCATCCGGTCACGCGGCTTGTCGGACAGCATCCGCTCCAGGAACTCTTTTGCAAGATCCTTGGCGCCCAAACCGAGGGCGATCGCCGCGGCCAGGACTACGCCCCCCAGGGTAATCCCGAAACCCACGACGACGATGTTCTGGGCGATCCCCAACTGCTCTAGCGCCATGGCAAGAGCCGCGAGCAGGACGCCCCACCTGGCAAGGCCGGCGGCGGTCGCGGCCGCTGGAAAGTTCGCATTCACGGCCGCGATCAGGGCCGTCCGCGCGACAAAATTGCTCAGCAACATCCCGGCGATCAGGATGACGGCGGCGGTCAGGACGTGCGGGAGGTAGTTCAGAAAGCTTGTGGCAAGCTGATTGATCGCCTTAACGTCCAGCGCGCCCAATGCTGCGATGGCCGTGAGGACCACGAGCCCCCAATAGAGCATGCGGCCGGCGAGGTGACTCGGCAGTGGCTTCAGGCCAGTGCGTGTCAAGACAGCGCTGATTCCTAGTTGATCGGCGAGGTGATCTATCCCCAGCATTCTCAACAGACGCTCGACGCCGCGTCCCAGCAGCCGGGCCAAGAACCAACCGACACCGAGGATTATGACCGCGGCGAAGAGGTTCGGGAGAAAGTGCAGGATGCGGGTCCCGATTGTCGTCAATGGTTCCAGCAGGGTGGTGTTCACGAATTCTCTCATGGTCACGCCTCCTTGACGGCGCCCCAGCGCTCCAAGAGGTAAGGCTTGAGCTGCTCAAAGACCTTGCAGAGTTGCTCGATGCGGTCCTCCGTTTCCCGAGTTGTGAGCCCTTGCGTTTCCACCACGAACGACGCGGTCCGACCCAGATAGAGCGGAGTCATCGCCTTGAGCAGGTGCTCGCGATTGAGGACCGACCGTTGAAACGCCAGGGCGCAGTCATAGACGGTTCTGGCCCAGACCTCGTCCGGAATATGGAAATTGTGGGACGGCATGTCTCTCGTAGCAGAGAGAGCCTGGAGGGTCTCCGCGGCCAGCATGCCCTCCCAGATGGGGCGCAGATCCACGAGGCCCTGCCGAAAGCTCGCAATCATGTGGTCCACATTCACGTTCACGGGCTCGACGCCCACCTCATACTGAAAGCCGAACATCGGGATCGGCTTGGAGCCCTGAAGCGGGACCCAGACTTCTTGATGTGCTTCCATGAGGGCAAAGATCGCTCCGACCACCTGAGCGAGCATGGCTGATAGATCAGCGGCCGGGTCCTTGGGGTTATGGATCTTGGCGCCCAGGAAACTCTGGCAAACCCGCACCCCTGAGGCTACGGCCTCTGTGGTCATCCAGATGTCGATCCCGAAGCCAGCGACGTCCGACTCCCACACGTGCTGGTCCATGTAGTGTCCAGCGAGTTTTCCAGAAAACCCGAAATCCCCGCCGATCGGTTGCCGGATCTGCACTCCGTACAGCGCTCGTGTCAACGGATAGACGATGCTGTTCGTGATCGTCCCGTCGTACTTGTGCCGCAGGTAGTAGGGTGCGACGAAGTCGAAGCTTCCGCTGAGAACCGGTCGGAGGAGCAGCTCGATCCATTCGGGGGTGATCGAGCGGAGATCCGCGTCCACGACCGCGCAGGCCTTGACGCCAAGACGCCGGGCCACTTCAAAGATCGTCCGGAAGGCGCTGCCCTTTCCCGACATGCCCTTATAGGGGGTAATGATCCGGTGCAGGAAGCTCTGTCGATCAGTGATGAGCATGACCCCGAGGTCCACACTGGCCTTGGCCACCACGTCAGGAGTGCCATCGGTGGAGCCGCCATCCGAGTTCACCAGGACCGCGCGGTACTCTGGAAAGTATTTGGCTAGGCCGGCGATGACCGCCTTGACCACATGTCCAATCGTGCTCGAGTTGTTGAAGCTGGGGATGCCTACGAGGATATCGGCCTGCGCGATCTCCCGGATCTGCGTTTCAGTTCGCTCTTCCAAGCTCAACAGTGTTGCTTCTAGCATGCTCGGCTCGCTCTGCTTCACAGCAGCCACCTCTTCCTGCTATCGCCCCGGTGTCAGAGAGTCGAGGTGGGTTGTTTTCGAGGCTTCCGCTTCGGGTCCCATGCCTGGTCCGCTTCGACGGCGCGAACCAGGCGATTGAAGATGTCAGGAACAGCCGCGGTTACACGGGCCCAATTGGAGATCATCGGCACGCCCAACGGGTCTTCCAGAAAGCTCTCGGAGGCCAGTTTGATGCCCTTGAGGAATGCCTCGACCGCCATCCGTTCCTCGTGGCGATCGAAACGGAGGCTGTTGATTGCCGCATCGTCCTCGTATTTCTTGATGGCCTCTTGTGCGATCTGGAGATAGGTCGCCCGTAAGGTCTTCAGCATCCCGTCGGTGAAGATGACCCCTTCGCTGGCGAGGTTCCGGAAGAGCGACTTCGAGACGTCCACGCACATTTTGTAGAGCCCTGCTTCGGGGTTGTCGGCCGAGAGGTCCTGATGCTTGTGCTCGTACTGGTCCGAGAGATCGGCTTGGCAGACCCGACGCAGGGCACAGTTCCGATAGACCTCGGCCAGAACCCCGATTTCGAACCCCCAGTCTCCTGGGATGCGATTGGTCCAAGCCAGATCCGTCAGCATGGCAAACTCGCCCGCCAGGGGATAGCGGAAGCCGTCCAGAAAGCTGAGCAAGGGATTGGGACCCACCAAGCGTTGGAGGGTTCTGATCATCGGGGTGATAAGGAGACGCGTGGCGCGGCCGTGCAGGCGGTCTGTGACCCGGGCGTAGTAGCCCTTGCAGAAATCGTACCTGAGATTGGGGTTCGCGATCGGGTAGCAGAGGCGAGCCAGATACTCTCGGTCGTACGTGACGACGTCGCAGTCGTGCAGAGCGATGACCTTGCTTCGCCGCATCGCGAGGACGTAGCCGAAGGCGATCCAGCAGGACTGCCCCTTCCCCGGCCGGCCGACATCGATGTCTTGGCTGACCAAGAGGTTGAGCGTTTCCTGGATCCGAGGCCCTTCGATCCAAATCAGCCGAACGTCCTGGGGGAGAACCTTGAAATAGTCCTTGGCCCGCCGGAACTCCAGGGCGGAGGCATGGCCCAAAGCGACGACGATCTCGCTCAGATACGGGATTTTCTTGAGGTGCTCAACGATCCCGTCGAGGGCCGGTCCTTCCAACTCGGAGTACAAACACGGAAGGACAAGCGCGATGGGGCAGGTCTTGGCGTGCTCGACCAGTTCCTGTTCCAGCAGTTCCAGATTGGGCCGGCCCAGCCTGTGCAGCGTGGCGATCGAGCCAGATTGGTAGAAATCTGCCATAATGCGCCTCCCACAGGATTAGCTCAATGCCTGCGATTGCGGTACCGACTCCTCGAAGAGCCGGCTCACACCCTTCTTCCAGCCGTCCGGCCCGATCCCCCGGAGGCGAGTGAGGCCTGCGATGACGACGCCCGCCGCATAGCCGCCTTCAGGTCGCTCCACCAGGAACGGCCGATCAACAGCCTGCAACATCGGCCAATCGTTCAGGCCATCGCCGATGCCGGCCGTAGTGACGTCCCCCCACTCCTTTCGGTAGAGCTCAATCAACAGACGACAGGCCCGCCCCTTGTCGGTGCCTCCCACAAGGTGGTGGAACTGGCCTCCTGAGAGGACAGCCAGACCGAGCTGCTGGGCCGCCTCGCGGACACCTTCGAGCGACATAGGGGAACCGTCGATAAGGAACGGTTCGTCGTATTCGCGTTGCCGCGCCCGTTCGGCATCCGGACGAGCAAGCCCTGTCACTCGAACGATATCCTCCACCGTCATATCCCCGAATCCGATCAAGGGCACGCCGACCATTTTCTCAATACGGCGCAGCGCTTTCCTCACTCGAGGATAGGCGATACCCAGTTCGATGACGCGGTACCCGTCCCGGCCAGTAGAGCCAGTGAGGGGGTCTTTAAAATATCCCTCCGGAATATACAGGGCCCCTCCGCTTTCGACGATGAAGGGATCAAGATTGTCAATTTCCTTGCGGAGGGGCTTCACCTCTGCCTTGGTCTTGCTCGTGCAGATGATCAAGGGGACCGCGTATACGCGAAGCCGATCCAGCGCAGAGTAGGCGACGTCGTACCGATAAGTCGTCGCGTCGAGCAACGCCCCATCGAGGTCGGTGAACAGGACCATGCGCAGACGAGTCGGAGCAGGAAATGGCTCCTTCATAACGTGAGCGATAGTGTCATCACAAATTAAAACATTCTGGCACACGTCTTCCTATGTCAGCAAGGGGGGTGCCGAATGGTCGAGGCCCCCAGAAGAAGTCTTTCTGACGGTTTTTAAAAGGATTTCACACCCTTCACCCTGAATAGAGAAAACGGGGAGGTTGGAGGGAACCGCATTCAGTATTTTTATGTAGTATTGGATGATCTGATCGATTACCATTGATTTTCAACGTATTGGACGTGTATGGATTCTCCTGCAGTAGCGCAAACTGACCGTGCGGCCCGCAACGCACAGCGCCTGACAGTTGCGGAGCGCTCAGGAAGGTCTTCGGTGAAGCTCTCGATCTTCTGGCGATTGGCGTTGAGTTCGCTGGCCATCATCATCGTGGTGGCGGGAGTCAACTTCTACGCCTTGAGCCAGCTCCGACAACTCACCGCCCTGAGCACGGAACTGGTCTCCTACCACTACCCGTCCATCGACACGGCCAAGCGGCTCCTTGCCAACCTCTACACCCAGTTGGGGAGCGAGAAGAAGTACTTGGCGGTCCGCGACCTGGCGTTCGTGAGGGACTTCGCTCAAGAGGTCGACGAATTCCGCCAAATCCTGGCCACGCTACAGGAGCAGGAATCCGCGCCCGACGGCCAGAAATTGCTGAAGGAAGTTGATCGCCTGCACCAGGGATACCTGGATCTGTTCCGCGGGGAGGCGGATCGTCAGGCCAGGCCAACCGCAGGGTATGCAGGCCGGCGTGACGCCCTCATCGCCCGGATGACCGATGCCCTGGACGCGTACGTCAGCCTGCACGAGACCAGGGCGAACGCGCTCGTCATCGACTCCCGCACGCGGTCGGCCCGCGCCGAGATCATCACCCAGCAACTCGTCATCGCCGTCGTCCTCCTCGGATTGGGCCTGGCCGGGCTCGCGACCTACAGCATCATGCATCCGTTGCGCCGGGTGCAGGAGCACATCCGGCAGATCGGTCAAGGGACGTTCGGACGTTCCGTGAACGTCGAAGCCCCCAGCGACCTGCGCGAACTGGTCGACACGGTGAACTGGATGGGCAAGAAGCTCCAGGAACTGGACGATATGAAGGCCGAGTTCCTGGCCCACGTCTCCCACGAGCTGCGCACCCCGCTGGCCTCCATCCGTGAGGGCACACAACTGCTGCTGGACGAGATTCCCGGCCCCTTGAGCAAGGAGCAGCGCGAGACCCTGCGGATTATCAAGGACAGCAGCGAGCGGCTGATCCGCCTGATCTCCACGCTGCTCGATCTCTCGAAGATGGCGGCCGGGATGATGGACTATCAGATCGCGCCCACCGACCTCCTGCGCCTAGCGGAAACCTCGGTGGACAAGGTCCGGCTCCTGGCCGAAGGCAAACGCATTCAGATCCTGACCGAGGCGCCGTCCGGACGGGTGTGGGTGCCGGCTGACGGCGCCCGGATCGAACAGGTCCTGGACAACCTGCTCTCCAACGCCCTCAAGTTCAGCCAGGAAGGCGCGACCGTGAACATCCGCCTGCACCTCGATGTCAAGGCGGGAGTTGCCCACGTGGCGGTGGCGGACACGGGACCCGGCATTCCGCCAGAAGACTTGCCGCATATTTGGGAACGCTTCTATCAGGGACGTTCGTACACGAAGAACACCCTGGCCGGCAGCGGTCTGGGTCTCGCATTGGCCAAGAAAGTCGTCGATGCGCATTGGGGGCGGATCTGGGTAGAAAGCGACCTGGGCAAAGGGACGACGGTCCACTTCACTCTGCCCCTGGCCCGGAGAGGAGGGCCCGCATGAACCTGACGACGCGAGTCTCCGGCGGGCTCTTGCTGGTGTTGGCGCTCACCTTGCACGCGTGCATTTTTCTGCGCAACGGTACTTACTCCTCTTCGCCCCTCTTCACGCCCAATGGTCGGCTAGTCGCGCACTATCAGGCCCTCGCTCGCGAGCAGGACCAGTCGCTCGGCACCTGTGCGGAGACCCACACCTGCGATCGCGCGCACTACACACGCGCGCTGCTAGCCCTCTACGAAAGCCAGGCGATCGCCGCCAAACATTTCCAGGATGTCATCGACGCGGCTCCCAAAAGTCACCTGGCCTACTCGAGCCAGTTCTGGCTCCGGTTCTTGCAAAATTCTCCAACCATTCCTCCCTGGGTAAGTTCATACGCCGACGCCACGGAACGCCTGGTCCGTGACCTGCTGGAGTTGGAGACCTCGTCGGCACAGGTTATGCTTCGTGAGGTCAAAGCACGGGACAAGAAGTTGGAAGAGTTAACCACACAACTTGAAGCCCTGAAGCGGATCGACCAGGAAATGAAGGAGATGACGCGGCCTGTGAAGCCGCCCCTCAAGCCCCCCCAGCCGGCTGACAAAGGCATCCAACCCTGAGGGTCCGATGACGCAAGAACGCATCCTAGTCGTGGACGATGACGAGGGCCTGCTGAGGCTCCTGACAATGCGGCTGTCGGCCATGGGTTTCGACGTGACCACGTCCATGACCGGCGAGGAAGCCCTCGCCGTCGCCAAGCGCGAGGTCTTCGACCTGGCCCTCACCGACCTGCGCCTGCCGGACCGGGACGGGCTGTCGGTCCTCGAAGAGCTGCGGCTCATTCACCCGGATCTGCCAGTGCTGCTCCTCACGGCGCACGGCAGCATCCCCAGCGCCGTCGAGGCCATGCAGAAGGGCGCCTTCGGCTACCTCACGAAGCCGTTTGACGACAAAGAGCTCAAGGCCACGCTTGAGAAGGCCCTCGCGCAACAGCGGATGGGCCGCGAGATCCAGCGGCTCAAGCTGCTGGTCAAAGAACTCTACGGCTTGGAGAACGTGGTCGCCCGAAGTACCAAGATGCAGGCCCTGTTGGAGCAGGTCGCCCGCGTCGCCGAGAGCGACGCCACGATCTGCATCTCCGGCGAGACCGGCACCGGCAAGGAAGTCATCGCGCGCGTCATTCACTGCAACAGCCAACGGGCGCGGGGCCCCTTCAGCGCGATCAACTGCGGCGCGATCCCGGAAAGCCTCTTCGAGAGCGAACTCTTCGGCCACGTCAAGGGGGCCTTCACCAGCGCCCAGTCCGCGAAGCGCGGCCTCTTCCAGTGCGCTGATGGGGGGACGCTCTTCCTCGACGAGATCGGCGAGATGCCGCTGAACCTGCAGGTCAAGCTCCTGCGCGCCATTCAGGAACGCGAAGTGCTGGCGGTGGGCGCCGAGCGCCCCACCAAGGTGAACGTCCGCATCATCACCTCGACGAACAAAGACCTGAGCGCGGCGGTCCGCGACGGGGCATTCCGCGAGGACCTCTTCTATAGAATCCAAGTCTTCCCGATCACGGTCCCCCCGCTCCGCGAACGGCGGGACGACATCCCCTTGCTGGCCCAGCACTTCCTGCAACAAAGCGCCCGGCGGATGCACAAAGAGATCCGGGGGATTCTCCCTGCAGCCATGCAGAAGCTGATGCTCTACTCCTGGCCCGGCAACGTCCGCGAGCTGGAGAACGCGATCGAAAAGGCGGTCGTCCTCTCCAACCAGGACATGATCACGCCCGACCTGCTCCCAACCAGCACCGAGTCCACTGAAGGACAGCTGAAACCGTTGACGGAAGCCAAGGAGGAGTTCGAGCGGAACTACCTGAAGGAGGTGTTGCAGCTCACCAGCGGCAACATTTCACGCGCCTCCCAGACCGCGGGCCGCTATCGCGCCGACTTCTATAAGCTGCTCAAGAAGCACGGGCTCCACCCTGGAGACGCCAAGGAGGAGAAAGACACAGACTCGGCTGAATCGGCGTAACGGAGCCTGCCTACCGCGTGAGCTTTTTATAGCGAATTCGGTGCGGGCGATCCGCTTCCTTGCCGAGCCGCTTCCTCCGGTCGGCTTCGTACTCGCTATAATTGCCTTCGAACCACACGACCTTGCTGTCTCCTTCGAACGCCAGGATGTGGGTCGCGATGCGGTCCAGAAACCAGCGGTCGTGGCTGCTCACCATGCAGCAGCCACCGAATCGCTCGAGCCCCTCCTCCAGCGCCCGCAAGGTGTTCACGTCCAGGTCGTTGGTCGGCTCGTCCAGCAGCACTAGATTGGCTCCTTCCTTGAGCATGCGCGCCAGGTGCACGCGGTTGCGCTCGCCGCCGGAGAGGTCCTTGACCTTCTTCTGCTGATCGGGACCGGATAAATTGAAGCGCCCGACATAGGCCCGCGAATTGACTTCGAGTTTGCCGAGCGTGACGGTGTCCTTGCCGTCCGCGATCACCTCCCAGACGGTCTTATTGCCGTCCAGCGCGCGGTCCTGGTCCACGTAGCCGATCTTGACCGTCTCGCCGACCCTGATGGAACCGGCGTCCGCCTTCTCCTTGCCGACGATGAGCTTGAACAGGGTGGTCTTGCCCGCGCCGTTCGGCCCGATCACGCCGACGATTCCGCCCCGCGGCAGGTTGAAGCTCAGGTTCTCGAACAGCAGCTTGTCGCCGTAGGATTTGCTCATGTGCTTCGCTTCCACCACGACGTCGCCTAGGCGCGGACCGGGCGGGATGTAAATCTCCAGATCTTCCGCCAGTTTCTCCTGTTGCTCGCCGAGCAGTTGGTCGTAGCGCGTCAGGCGGGCCTTGCCCTTGGCGTGCCGGCCCTTTGGCGACATGCGGATCCATTCCAGCTCACGCTCCAGCGTTTGGCGCCGCTTGGCGTCCGCCTTCTCCTCCTTCGCCAGCCGCGCCTGTTTCTGCTCGAGCCATGAAGAGTAGTTTCCTTCGAAGGGCATGCCGTGCCCCCGGTCCAGCTCCAGGATCCAGCCGGCCACGTTGTCCAGGAAGTAGCGGTCGTGGGTCACGGCGATGACCGTGCCTGTGTACTGCTGGAGATGCTGTTCCAGCCATTGGACCGACTCCGCATCGAGATGGTTGGTCGGCTCATCCAGCAACAGGATGTCGGGCTCCTGAATCAGCAAACGGCACAGCGCGACGCGGCGCTTCTCCCCGCCCGACAGCACGTCCACCTTGGCGTCCGGTGGCGGGCACCGGAGGGCGTCCATGGCGATCTCAAGCTGGTGCTCGAGCTCCCAACCATTGACCGCCTCGATCTGCTCCTGAAGGCGGCTCTGCTTGTCCAGCAGCTTTTCCATCTCATCCGGCGAGAGCTCCTCGCCGAGCCGGTTGCTCACCGCTTCATACTCGCGCAACAGGTTGATGACGTCCCGGCGTCCCTCCTCGACGATTTCCTTGACGGTCTTCCCCTTGTCGAGCTGGGGCTCCTGCTCCAAGAGCCCGACGGTATAGCCTTTGGAAAAGGTGACCTCGCCGAGGTAGTCCTTGTCCACGCCCGCGATGATGCGCAGCACCGTGCTCTTCCCCGCGCCGTTCAACCCGAGGACGCCGATCTTGGCCCCGTAATAGAAGGACAGGTAGATATCCTTGAGCACCTGCTTCTTGGGCGGGTACACGCGTCCCACGCCGATGAGGGAAAAGATGATTTGCTTATCAGACGGGCTCATAGAGAAAAGGTCGATCCTGAACGATGGCGTCCCAAAGGCGGGCTATGTCGTACCACTACCTCTGGAGGAACTACCTGCACCTGCATGTGACCCTTAGTGCTCTCCCGAGGCTCCTATCCATTCCCTCGCTTCATTCTAACCAGCAATTCCCACGCCCTGCCCTCCTTTGCTGCCCAGGCCTAACTTAGGCTCTGGACCGCTGATTGAGTGTTAGCCCATCGAGTAACTAGGTCACCCCATATTGTTTGAACCACGCCAGCATGCGTCTCCACCCGTCCTGCGCCTGCTCCTTTCGATAGCTCGCCCGGTAATCCGCATGAAAGCCATGCGGCGTATTCGGGTAGACTACGATCTCTGACGAACTCCCCGACGCCCTCAGCGCTTTTCGCATCTGGTCGACTGTCTCAAGCGGGATCCCTTGATCCTCAGCACCATAGAGCCCCAATACCGGCACTTTTAATAAGGTAGCCACATCAATCGGATGCCGGGGCTGCAATTCCGTAAGCTGGCCGACTAATCGTCCGTACCATGCCACTCCTGCCCTCACACGTGGATTATGGGCGGCATACAGCCAGACGATCCGTCCACCCCAACAAAATCCTGTAATGCCAAGCTTCTCGATATTTCCTTCGCCTGATTCCTGGGCCCAGGCCACAGTCGCATCAAGGTCTCCCATGACCTGAGAATCCGGCACCTTGGAGACAACCTTGGTCAGGATGTCATTGGTCTCGGACATCTTCGAGACTTCCCCTTGCCGCACATAGAGTTCAGGGGAAACAGCCAGATAGCCCACCTTCGCAAGGCGGCGGCAAATGTCCTTGATATGCTCATGGACTCCGAAGATTTCCTGGACGACCATGATCACCGGCAACATATGCCCTTTTATCGGCATGGCCCGGTAGGCCGGGATGTGGCCATCACGTGTCGGGATGTTGACTTCCCCAAGGGTTAACCCCTCTGCATCGGTGGTAATGGTTTCGGCAGAGACAGGCTGCACCGCCAAGGCAAAGCCCGCTGCCAGAGTCGTCATCACAAACCCTCGTCGTGTGACATCAGTTTTAGGAATTAATCCGAGCAGGTGCTCGATGTTTGTGAGATTCCATTCCATGCCCTTCCTCACACCCCCGGTGCGTGCACAATGTTATTGGGTGGTGGAGTCACGCTGTTATCCAGCATCGTGCTCACGACACAGACCTTATGATTTTGGAAAGATACTCTTGAATGCGTCGAGCATTGGTGCCGAGATCGCTCTTCCCCACCCGTGAAACCGACCGCACATCTATCCGGCTGCCATGATCTGCAGGCATCACACGAACCACAACGTCATCTTTAAAGCCGAACCATGGAGTCGTAGCGGTCGCCTCGATACGGCCCTGGTCCTGATTACTGTCCACGATCTGCCACCCCATTTCCCGGGCCGCCTCCAAGGCTTTGGGGAACACTTCCTTCGGAGGCGCGTTCAGGATAAGTGGCCGGAGATCGGGATAGGCCTTCTGTTGCTGGGCAGCCACCTCTGGGCCACCGTACTGGGCGGGATTGGGCGCATCTCTCCTCAACGGCAGGATCGCCACAAAAGCCGGCGGGTTCTCCGTATCGGTCGTGATGTCATGAATAGGTGGGACGTGCTGGGCCTGTTGTTTCATTTGCCAGGGGATGCCACTCACGAGAGCACCAAGCACGATCGTCACGAGAGCCAGAAGGACCACCCTCCGCGATGAGCGGTCCAGGATCAGGGCAGCCAGGCCGAGGAGGGCTGCGGTCAATCCTCCATACACAGCCCAGGCCAAGATGGTAAAGCCGGTTCTGAAGTGCCACGCTCCCCATCTCGTGCCCAGACCGGCCACGACGGCACCACCGGCGCAAAGAACGGCCAGTGCGAATGCGCTGACCCTCAACACGTAAAAGTACCGCATCTAAATTATGTGAGTCACGTACAACGTTGACCAGCCAAGGGGCAGTGAAAAAAGTTTGGTGTCCCCAACGGGATTTGAACCCGTGTTGCGGCCTTGAAAGGGCCGCGTCCTAGGCCAGGCTAGACGATGGGGACAACCGTTTCGTGCGTGAAGTCATGGTGAGCCGGCTGGGACTCGAACCCAGGGCCCTCGCCTTAAAAGGGCGATGCTCTACCTACTGAGCTACCGGCTCACGAGCCGACGACGACGCGACGCTGAGCCGCACTCTAACACACTGGACAAAAAGCGTTCAAGAAAGAGCCACGCTTACGCGACCGGACGAGCGCCCGACCGCCGGCGTGACCTGAGCAGCGGATTGCGGAGCACAATCGTCTGCTCCCGCTTGGACCCCGTCGAGACGAGATCGATGGGGCACCCGGCCAGCTCTTCGAGCCGCGCCAAGTAGCGCCGAGCCTCGACGGGCAAAGCACGGTAGGCCGTGATCCCCGTGGTAGACCGTTTCCAGCCGGGCCAGGTTTCGTAAATCGGATTGCAGGCCGACAGAACGGCCATCTCCTGCGGGATCTCGTCGAGACGACGACCCTTGAACGTGTATCCGGTGCAGATCCGGATCTCGTCGAGGTGATCGAGCACGTCCAGCTTGGTAATAGCCAGGGAGGTGAGACCATTGACGCGGACGGCGCAGCGAACCAACACGGCGTCGTACCAGCCGCACCGTCTGGCCCGTCCGGTCGTGGAGCCGAACTCGTTCCCCTGCTTCTGCAACATCGCTCCGACCTCATTGGACAGTTCCGTGGGAAACGGTCCGCTGCCGACACGCGTGGTATAGGCCTTGGCGATCCCGAGCACGCCGTCGATGGCGGTTGGCCCGATCCCGACGCCGGTGCAGGCCCCGCCGGCCGAAGCGCTCGAGGAGGTCACGTACGGATAGGTCCCGTGGTCCACATCCAGGTGCGTGCCCTGCGCCCCCTCCAGGAGCACGTGCTTGCCCTTCGCGATGGCCTTGCCGACGAGCAGGCCGGTATCCACGATCATGCTGCGCAGACGTTCGGCATAGCGCAAATACTCCTGGAAAATCTTCTCCGCGTGAAATCCCGGCGCGTGATAGAGCGCCTGGAGCAGGGCATTCGTCTCGGCCACGTTGTCTTCGAGCTTCTGGCGGAAATAGGGCGGGTCCAGCAGATCGCCCATGCGGATGCCGATGCGGGCCATCTTGTCCACGTAGGCCGGCCCGATGCCCCGTCCCGTCGTTCCGATGCGGCGCCCGCCTTTCTGTGTCTCGCTCGCCTTCTCGATCGCCTTGTGGTACGGCATGATCACGTGGGCCGCCTGGCTCACGAAGAGGTTGCCCTCGGTGCGCACGCCTTTCCCCCGCAGGCCATCCAGTTCCTCGATCAGGGCTGCCGGGTCCACCACCACGCCGTTCCCGATCACGCAGGTCGTGCCCCGGTACAGGATCCCCGACGGGACGAGGTGAAAAACGAAGGTCTCCCCCCCCTTGACCACCGTGTGGCCGGCATTTGAGCCGCCCTGATACCGCACCACCATATCGGCGTCCCGCGCCAGCAGGTCGACGATCTTGCCCTTGCCTTCGTCGCCCCACTGGGTGCCGACTACCGCCAACGCGCCCATGTGCTGCACCTTCTGGACATAAAAAAAGCCCTAACCGGAACGGCCAGAGCTCCCACGGTTCATCAGTCTAGGCGCCTGTTCGTCGCTTGTCAACATAGTTCCAGAGCCTGATCGTTTCCTTGACTCTCTGGAAAAGCGAGTGTTATCATCTCGCGCGGTTGGGGCTGTAGCGCAGTTGGGAGCGCGTCAGACTGGCAGTCTGAAGGTCGCGGGTTCAATCCCCGCCAGCTCCACCAAACCGCCTCCGGTCATCTTCTAGCTTACTCAATCAACAGAAACCACTCGCAATGCTGCAACTCGAATCGGTCACCAAGCACTTTGCGACCAAGACGATCCTCAAGGAGGCGTCAGCCCACCTGCGCCCGGGGAGCCGCGTCGGGTTGGTCGGCCCCAACGGCATCGGCAAGACGACGCTGCTGCGGCTGATCTTAGGAGAGCAGCCGCTGGACGGCGGGCGTATCCGCAAGCGCCCGCGACTGCGGATTGGCTACCTCCCTCAAGATCTCGAGGAACATCTCGGCAATATCACACCCCCTCCCACTACGTTGGATGCGACGCATCGGGGACTGTACCCGGAGCATGAGGCCAAACGCATCCTGTCTGGTCTTGGTTTCTCCCAGGAGGATTTCACCCGGCCCCTCGCAGACCTCTCTGGAGGGTTCCGGATGCGGGTCGCCCTGGCGCACATGCTGCTGTCCGCCCCCGATGTTCTCTTACTTGACGAGCCGACGAACCACCTCGACAAGACGACGCAGCGTTGGTTCGAGGACTTTCTTTTGAAGTCCTCCTTCACGATGCTGGTCATCAGCCACGACACCGCCTTTCTCGACCGCATCGCGACGCACATCTGGGAGATCCGCCACCACCGAATCTTGGAATCGACCGGCAACTACACGAAGTACCTCGCCTGGCGCGAAGCCTACGACGCGGCGCAGAAGGCCGCTGCCGACCGCCAGGACAAGGAGATCGCGCGCGTGCAGAAGTTTGTGGACCGGTTCAGGTACCAGGCCACCAGGGCCCGCCAGGTCCAGTCCCGGATCAAGCAATTGGAGAAGATCAAGCGGGTCGAACGGACCCGCGATCCCAAGCGCGTGCGCTTCCGATTTCCCGTCCCTTCCGCGTCCGGCCGGCACGTGCTGGAGCTTAAGGGCGTCGCCAAGGCCTATGGCGACAACGTCGTCTATCGGTCGCTCGATTTCGCAGTGGAGCGCGGCCAACGCGTCGCCCTCGTCGGCGAAAACGGCGCGGGCAAGAGCACCCTGCTCAGGATGTTGGCGGGTGTTCTCCCGTCCGATGCCGGCACCCGCACGGTGGGCCATGGCGTGACCCTCCACTACTTTGCCCAGCACCAGGCTGACATCCTGAACCCAGAGCACACCGTCCTGGAGTCCATCGCGGAATCGGACGACCGCGCCGACATGAATTTTATCCGCGCCATCGCCGGCGCGTTCCTGTTCGAAGGCGCCAATCAGAAGAAGCTGATCAAGGTGTTGAGCGGCGGTGAGCGGAACCGTGTGGCCCTATCCCGGATGCTCGTCAAGCCGGCCAATACCCTGCTCCTAGACGAGCCGACGAACCACCTGGACCCTGCCTCGGTGGATATCCTGACCGATGCGCTCGTGGCGTTTCCCGGCACCATGGTCTTCATCTCGCACGACCCGGTGTTCCTCACGCGCGTCGCCACGCGAGTCGTGGAGATCGAAAGCGGGCAAGCCCGCGACTACCACGGAGACTACGAGTACTTCTTGTGGAAGAAAGTCCAGGAACTCGAGCCCATCAAGGGGGCTCCTGAGTTCGAACCCAAACCGTCCAAGGCGCCCAGCACTCCCAAGGCAGCCCCGACTGCCGCTCCCCAGTCGCGTGCCGGCAACACCAGCGCCTTCAAGGAGCGGCGAGAACTCACAAAAACCTTGGCCCGCATCGAACGGCAGATCGCCAAACTAGAGGCAGCGATCGCCGCCGGCGATGACAGGATCAAGGCCCGTGACAGGGAGTTGGCGAGCCAGGAACTCTACCAGGACCACGAACGGTGGACGGTCTTGATGAAAGAGCGGGAAAACTGGGTGAAGGATCAGTCCGTCCTGACGTCCCAGTGGGCTGAGCTCTGCGAGCAAGCGGAGCAGCTTCGGGCAAAGCTCAAGAACTCGGAATCCACCCCATCCACCCTCTAATTTTTCCTGCTGGTTTTACCTTTTACCCATCTGCCGTGTCTTATTGACAAGACAAAGTGGACGGCCTACTGTTGAACTTCACGGCGGAGGTAGCATGGACCAAGAACTTGTTCAATACCTTGACGAGCGATTTCAGGGAATTGACCAACGATTCGAACGGGTAGATCAACGATTCGACGAAGTCAATGAGCGGATCGAGGAGGTCAAGCGCCATAGCGGCGTACTGGTTGAAGGATTGCGCCATGAGCTACAACTCGTAGCCGAGGGCCTTATCACCCACATCAACGTCCGCCACGCCGAAGACCGGGCTTACGTGGATCAGCGATTTCAGGAGACGAACACCCTCGTTCGCCTCTCGCTCGAATCCACCGATCAACTCCGCCAGCGCGTAGAAAATCTTGAACGGCGAGGACAGGCGTAAAGAGACAGTTATTCGTTATTCGGGAAGTCCCCACGTTTAACGATTAACGTTTAACGATCTTCCCGCTTCTTTGGCCGGTAGTACTTCTTCTTTCCTAGCTTTTCCGGTAGGTGCGTCTGCTCGGTGCGCGCCGCCGGGTCTTCATGGACGTAGCGGTAGCCTTTCCCATAGCCCAGCTCCCGCATCAGGCTGGTCGGCGCGTTGCGCAAGTGCAAGGGGACCGGCAGGTTCCCGTGCTCTTCGACATCCGCAGTCGCCTCCTGAAGCCCGGCATAGGATGCGTTGTCCTTCGGGCAAGTCGCCAAATAGGTAGCGCCTTGGGCCAGGTTCAGCCTGCACTCTGGCAGGCCGATCAACTCGACCGCCTGGGCCACGGCCGTCGCGACGACCAGCGCCATCGGGTCGGCGTTGCCGATGTCCTCCGACGCCAGGATCACCATGCGGCGGGCGATGAAACGCGGGGACTCGCCCGCTTCCAGCATGCGCGCGAGCCAGTACAGGGCTCCATCAGGATCTGAGTCCCGCAGGCTCTTGATGAAGGCGGAGATGATGTTGTAGTGCTCCTCTCCCCCCTTGTCGTAGCGCAGGCTCTTTTTCTGTAAGGCCGTGGCGAGGGCCTCCTTGCTCAAAAGTACAGAGCCGTCCGGTCCGGGGGCTGTGTGCAGGACAGCAAACTCCAGGGCGTTGAGGGCCACGCGGGCGTCCCCGTTTGCAAAGGCCACCAGGCTCATCATCGCCTCGACGTCCATCTCAACATGGTACCGGCCGAGCCCCCGCTCGGGATCCCGCAGCGCCCGCTCAATGATCTGCGACAGGGCATTCTCCGAGAGCGCCTGGAGGACGACGACCAGAGATCGGGAGAGCAACGGGCTGATCACTTCGAAGGAGGGATTCTCCGTGGTGGCACCGATGAGTATCACCGTGCCCGACTCGACGTGAGGCAGAAAGGCATCCTGCTGGGCCTTGTTGAAACGATGGATCTCATCCACGAACAGGATCGTGCGCTGGCCCTTGACGATTCGTCGCTGCTCAGCGACCTTGACCACCCGGCGCAGTTCCGGAAGTCCGCTGGTGACGGCCGAGAAGGGCTCGAAGTGGGCTTTGGTATGCACGGCGATCAACCGGGCGAGGGAGGTCTTCCCCGATCCAGGAGGCCCCCAGAGGATCAAGGACGAGAGGGTATCCTGCTCGATGGCAAGCCGAAGCGGCCGCCCGGGGCCGAGGACGTCGTCCTGCCCGACCAACTCGTCGAGCGACCGGGGGCGCATCCGATCCGCCAGGGGAGCGTCAGTTGAGGATGAGCGCTGTTCCGGACCGAACAGATCCGGTACGCTGTCACGATCTTCGCGCATGCTACTGCCCATTCTATACAGAATGGTGGGAAGGCCGCAAACCATTCGTTCAGCGCCGACACGCCCCAGAAGTCTATTGACGAACTTTCGAAGACCGTGCTAGGAAGAACGGGCTGACGGCGACCCGAACCCAGATGAGGACATTCTTGCTTTCTCGGAAGGAGGAGCCCAATCAAAGCGAACATCAACGGGGTAGAGCTGGCATACACCGATCAAGGCAAGGGTACGCCCATCGTCTTTGTCCATGGGTTTCCTCTCAACCGCTCCATGTGGGAACCTCAGGTCCGATCCTTATCGGGTCAGTTCAGGGTCGTCACCGTGGACCTTCGTGGGCACGGCGAGTCGGACGCGCCGCTGTGGCTGTACTCTATGGACCAATTCGCCGACGACGTGAAAGGCCTCCTGGACCATCTCTCCATCCAGCAGGCGGTCCTGGCCGGTTTCTCCATGGGTGGCTACGTGGTGTTTGCGTTCTATCGGAAGTACGCCGCGCGGGTGAACGGACTGGTGCTGGCCGACACCAGGCCGCAACCCGACAGCGCCGAAGGGCGGGCCGGGCGGTTCAAAACGGCGCAGACCGCGCATAGGGATGGAGCTGGCGCGATTGCGGACATCATGTTGCCCAAGTTGCTGAGCCCTGCCTCCGTGCAAGGCAAGCCGGATCTGGTGCAAAAGGTGCGGGCCATGATGTCCGGCGCTCCCGTCACCGGCATCGCCGGGGATCTCATGGCGATGGCGGAGCGGCCGGACTCGGTTCCCCTTTTGAAAGAGATCACCTGTCCCACCCTGGTCATCGTGGGGGAGCTGGACGGGTTGACCCCGCCTGCGGACGCGAAACTGATGGCCGACACCATCAAGGGCGCTCGCATCCAGACAATTCCTGCCGCAGCCCATCTCTCCAACCTGGAGCAACCGGAGACGTTCACCAGCGCCGTCAAGTCGTTTCTGGAGACGATTCGCTCATAGGCCGTTTGGTCCATTGACAAATTTTCAATGGGGTGATAGCAAAAGCGGCTCAGTGATCGATCCTCAACCCAACCAAGAGTGAAGGAGGTTCCGAATGGCAACAGCAACTGATGTAGCCCCTCTCATCAAGGTAGGCGACATGGCCCCCGATTTTACGCTCAAGGACCAGGACCAGAAGGATGTGACGCTGAGCAGTTTCCGGGGGAGGAAGAATGTTGTCTTGGCCTTTTATCCCCTGGACTGGAGCCCGGTCTGCACGGGTGAGAATAAATGCCTGACCGACGACTTCCCGAAGTTCGAGGGACTGAACACCGTGGTGCTGGGCATCAGCACGGACAGCTTCTTCTCCCACAAGGCGTGGGCCGACGCCCTCGACCTCAAGCACACGCTCCTCGCTGACTTCAACCGGGTAGTGGTGAAGAAGTACGGCCTCTACTTCGAGCCACTCAACTGCGGCCAGCGGGCCACTGTCATCGTGGACAAGAACGGCAAGGTGGCCTACGTCAAGGTGCAGGAAATCAAAGTGGCCCGGGATGACAAGGACATCCTCGAGGCCCTCAAGAAACTACACTGAGCGGGCAGGTCGGACGGGGCCGGTCTGTGACCGCCCCGTCCCTGTTTGCCGCCAGCCCAGTACAACAACAATTGAACCATGGACGATCTCATCGGCAACGTCACAGACGCCACCATCGAGGAATATGTGGGCAGTCCCGCCGCGGTGGTGGTCTTCGGCATCGCCAACTGTGAGGGCTGCGCCTTCATGGACGGCGTGCTGGCCGACCTCGCGCCGCGCTTTAACGGCCGCGTCAAATTCGGCAAGGCCAAAATGCACGTCCCGGGGGCCTGCCGGGAGATCAAGAAGCGCTATACGTTCGAGACCTATCCGACCACTCACTTGTACGCGCACAGCAAGCTGGTCGAAAAGCGAGAAGGGAAGGTGGCGCCGGCTGACCTGGACCGAGCGATCCAGACCTTGCTGCTGAAGGCTTAGACGACTTCTCCGGAACTGCCCCGCCTGATCAAAGTCAGAAACTCTTCGCGGGTTTTCTGCTGGTTTAAGAACACGCCGTGCATGGAACTGGTCACGGCCACGGCGTTGGGCGTCTCCACGCCGCGCATCATCATGCAGAGATGGCGGGCCTCGATGACGACGGCGACGCCCTGTGGGTTCAGTTTCTCTTGCAGGGTCTCGGCGATCTGCACCGTCAAGCGTTCCTGTACCTGCAAGCGCCGGCTGAACACCTCCACAAGCCGTGGGATCTTGCTGAGTCCCACCACACGGTCGTTGGGGATATAGGCGACGTGGCACTTCCCGTAGAAGGGCAAGAGGTGGTGTTCGCAGAGACTGAAGAAGTCGATGTCGCGGACCACCACCATCTCGTCGTACTTGACCGAGTAGAGAGCACCGTTAAAGACCTCTTCAACATCCTGCTGATAGCCCTGTGTGAAGAACCGGAGCGCCTTGGCAACCCGCTCGGGAGTCTTCAAGAGCCCTTCGCGGGTCGGGTCCTCACCGAGAAGGCCGAGTAGCTGCTCGACCAGGGCTTGCAGTTCCGCCGTTTCTGCTCCAGCCAGGTCTTTGTGTCGGCTCACGACGCTCGCCCCACACCGGGTCCGGCATACTCAAAGTAGTTGTCACGGGTCTCGACCAGCCCGACCTTGTGCAGGGTGCCGGCCGGGACGGCCTTCTCCAGGAGATTCCAGAGCAGCACCACCAGGTTCTCCCCGGTCGTCACCTTGTCGGTAAAGGCCTCGTCGTAGTTGAGATGCTGGTGGTCGAACCGCTTCAGCACCCGCTCATCCACCGTCCGGTCCAGGCGCTCCAGGTCGGTGACCGTGCCCGTCTCGGGCATGACCTCTCCGCGGAGCGTGACTTCCAACGTGTAATTATGGCCGTGCCCGTTGGGGTTGTTGCACTTGCCGAAGACCCTGTAGTTCTCTTCTTCCGAGAGCGCGTCGGTATGCAGCCGATGGGCCGCCGCGAACCGATACCGGCGGGTCAGATAGACCTCCGAACTCTTGCCTATGCGCCGTCCTTCGTAGTCCACGGAAAGGTCCTCCTCTTCGAACAGCCGGAGGGCCACTAACCGCGCCCCCCGTAATTGCTCCTCGATCTTGTCCCACAGCACTACGGCGAAATTCTCAGTGGTCGGGATGCGATCCTTGAAATACGGCGTGTCCTCGTTCAGGCTCTTGTGGTCGAACTCGACCAGCATCTGCTCCAGCACCTGCTTCAGGTCGTACAGGTTGATCACCATGCCAGTCACCGGATCGATGGCGCCGGAGACGGTCACCTCTAACAAGTAATTATGCCCGTGCGGGTTGTTGTGCCGGCCGAAGACGGCTCGATTGCGCTCCTCAGACCACGCGGGATTGCAATAGCGATGAGCGGCGCTGAATTCGAGTCGTTTAGTGAGTCGGACGGTGTGCATGGGAACCGGCATGATTGAAGGGATGGCGTGGGGGCGTACGGATCGTACGCCCCCGCGGCTGTGCCGAACTTTGCAGAGCGACGATTACGCGCTGAACGAGCTGCCGCAGCCGCACGTGGTCTTGGCTTGCGGGTTCTTGATCGCGAAGCCGGATCCCTGCACGCTGTCCACGTAATCCACTTCCGAACCGGACAGCAATGGGGCGCTCTGGGAATCCATGATGACCTTCACGCCGCCAGCTTCGACGATGGTGTCATCGTCCGCCGTCTTCGTCTCGAAGGACATGCCGTATTGATAGCCGTGGCACCCGCCGCCTTTCACATAGACGCGCAGGCCGATGGCGTCCTTCTCCTCTTGTAAGAGTTCGCCGATCTTCTTCTGAGCCATCTCACTAACTGTAATCATCCTCTACTCCTCCCCTTTTATTGAATGCTACAGGAATTCTCTTGGACTGTTCCTTCCGCCTCCGCACTCCCGAACTTCTGCAGCGGAACTCTGACGACGACATCTCCTACTATTTTAGCCTGACAACCCAGCCGATTGAAAGCCTCGGTCAAGTTTTCCCGGTCCAGGAGGTCCTGCTCGTCAAAATCGACCTCGGACAGGTTCTCCCCCCCGCTCTGGACCTCCACCCGGCAGGTGGTGCAGGACGCATTGCCGCCGCAGTCATGCGGCAGCGGAAAACCGAGCGTCTCGGCCGCATTCAGGATCGAGGTGTTCGGCGCGACCTCCCCGCTCAAGCCCTGGGGATGGATGAACGTGATCCGGGGCACTACGCAACCCCTCCCGCCACCGCCGCTGGCTGAAATGGGCACCGCTTCTGCGCAACGTGCGCCTCGAACTCGTGACGGAACGTCCGCAGGCTGCTCTCCACGACCACCGACGCCCCCGTCACCACAGTGCAGTAGCCGCGTCCCTTGACGAACCCGCACAACTGCAACAGCGACGCGAGGTCCTTTTCGGTGCCATCCCCGTCTTCGATCTTCTGCAGCAGTTCAGCCAGGTTGATCGTCCCCATCCGGCAGGGCGGACACTGCCCGCAGCTCTCCACCTTGAAGAAGTTCCCGTACTTCAGGGCCGTCGCGACCATGCAGGTCTGATCGTCCACGACGATGACGCCGGCCGACCCCAGGCCCGTGCCCGCGTGCTTCAGCGATTCGAAGTCCATCGGCGTGTCCAATTGATCGGGCGTCAACATGGCGAAGGACGGCCCGCCCGGGAAGACGGCCTTGACCTTCCGGCCGTTCAACACGCCGCCTCCGCACTCGTCGATCAGCGTGCGGATCGGCGTCCCCATCGGCAACTCGTAGACCCCGGGCCGGTTGACGGCGCCGCTCAAAGAAAACAGCATGGTCCCCGGGCTCTTCTCGGTGCCGACCTTTGTGAACCACCCAGCGCCGTTTAGCAGCAGCGGCGGCACGTTGCACAGGGTCTCGACGTTGTTCACCAGCGTCGGCTTCCCGTACAGCCCGAAATCGGTCGGGTAGAAGGGGGGCTTCTGGCGCGGCATAGCGGGACGGCCCTGCATGGACTCCAGCATGGCGGTCTCCTCCCCGGCCACGTAACTGCCTTGCCCTTCTACAAACTCGATATCCAGATCAAACCCAGCCCCGAGCACGTTCTTACCCATGAATCCGTGCGTGCGCGCCTGCTCGGCCGCTTTCCGCATGGTGGCGATCTCCTCCACGTACTCGTGATTCACGTAGATGAAGGCCTGCTTGGCCTTGACGGTATAGGCGGCGATCAGCGTTCCTTCCAGCAACTGGTGCGGATTGGTCTTCAGCAGGTACCGATCCTTGAACGTCCCCGGTTCATGCTCACCGGCGTTGCAGACGAAGTAGTGTTCAGGAATCCGGTGGTGGAGGACCTTCTCCCACTTCACCCCGGTGGGGAACCCCGCTCCGCCGCGGCCCCGCAAGCCGGCCCGCTTGATCTCCGCGATGACCTCGTCCTGCGTCCACCTAGTGACGCAGGCTTTCCAGGCCTCATATCCCCTCTGGTCCACATAGGGGGCAATCTCCCAGGGACGGGGGCCGAAGTCCTTAATAATGCGAGCTTCTTTGGTCACAAAAGCTCCGACGTTGGAAGGAGGAACACCTACCCCCGACCAGAATGGTCCGCTTACTATAAGTCACGCTTTTCAAGGAAGTCAAGGCTTCTCTAGCGGCTAGGCCACAAGAACCGTGAGGGATTAGGCCCTTTGATTCATCATGGGATCGTGGCCAAGCCGTACAAGGACTCGCCTGGGTAAGATTGTTTATACTTCGGTCACGAAAACCCCCGACTAGCATGCCGAGAGCGATGGCACAAAATGTGCTTAATTGTCAGTCTGGTCATGTCTCAAGAAACCGGCACCATGGAAGAAACGCTCGGCCAGTACCTGTGCCAGATGCGCACTCAGAAAGGCGTCAGCCTAGAGGATATTGCCAAGGCTACGCGCATTGATCCACGGTACCTCCAAGCGGTCGAACAAAATGACTTCAGCCAGCTTCCCCGGGCCGAAATCTTCGCGAAAGCTTACGTAAAAGCCTACGCCCGCTGCCTGTCGTTGGAGGAAGCCGAAGTGATGCGGCGCTTCGCGGAATCGGCGGGAACCTTCCATGCGGAGTCCACGGAAGCGATCTGTGAAGTTGCCCGAAAGAACACGCAAAAGGTGTATCCGGAACCCTGGCTGACCCGCCTGTGCTCCTCCTTTAAAACCCTGTTCTAAGCTCTAAAATCGGTGCAGCAGGGCACAAATTTGTGCATCACACCGACCTCCTACCCTCCACCAGCCTTTATCGCTTGATGTGGTGGGCCCAGTAGCCGGCAGCCAGGGCAGGGCTGAAGGCCCGAGCCGGGTTCGTCGCAGAAGCGCGCCACCCTAATCCAAGCTGAGATCATTCAAAAGCGAAAATCGTGTCGCATCAGGGACCTTCGCACTGGCCTGATAATTGGGGTGGTCGATCACTATCTCCATCGGGATTTGCAGGTTCCGCATCTCAGCCATCACCGGCTCCGGAACCCGAAAACGGACATAGTGCACGGCGCTGATTTTGTCCTCTTTGCTTCGCCCTTGCTCAAATGCCCCATAGAGGAAGTGCGTCCCTACACGAAGCGCAACCGTGGCACCACGGTCAATGCCCTTCAGGCCGTCGAGGACCTCTTTGACCTTCGCCGGATCGGTCACTTCGATCAGAAGGGTCGCGCTCAGCTCACCGGTCCCCGGGATTTGTTCGTTATAGCTTTCCAGCTCTTCGCGGATGCGTTCCGGAGCGAGGATCCGCTCGGCCCTGACCATCTCTTGGATCTGGAACAGGACGGTGTCCCGGTTCTCGAATACGAGGGTGATCCGATCGCCGACCGAGATTCGGCGCCACTGCTTCAGGTTGATGATGCGTTGGCGAAAGGTGTCTCGCTCGCGTTCGTATTCCTCGAGCGGCAGCACGTCTTTCAGTGTCAACGGCGTCATAAGCCGTACGCCCGCTTGACGACTTCGATCGGGTGCAGAGTCGGCTTCCCGCCGCCGGCCTGCGTGAGTTGGAGTCCCGACAGAGGACAATCGGACACGACCAAATCCGCTTGTACGCCTTCCACTTCCCGGACCGCTTTCGCCGCGATCTTCATCGACAGGTCGAAGAACTCGACCTTGACCCCCCACGTCCCGTCATGCCCGGAGCACCGCTCGATGACCTCGACCGAGGCCCCGGTGAGTTCCATCAGTTCCTTTGATTTGAAGCCGATGTTCTGGTCACGGAGGTGGCAGGGAATCTGATAGGCAATCTTCCCAGGACGGTTGGGGAAGTTGGTGTCGAGCTTCCCCAGCTTCTTCAGCTTCATGAGGTACTCGCAGACATCGAAGGTATGAGACGCCACCAGCTTGGCGTCCTCGGTCGGGAGAAGATGCGGGTATTCGCGCTTGAGCATCAGGCTGCAGCTCGGCACCGGCGCGATGATGTCATACCCTCTGTCCACCCAGGGCTTGAGCGTCGCCACGTTGGCCTGCGCCTTCCTCAGGATCCCCGGAATATCCCCGGTATCGAAGAGCGGCATCCCGCAGCACTGCTGCTCGGGCCTGACGACCTCGACTCCGTTCTTTTCCAGGACCGCCACCGTCGCCTGTCCCACTTCCACCGAATGGTAATCGACCAGGCAGGTGGAAAATAGGACCACGCGCGCGGTCGGGACGCTCTTCGCCTCGTCCCGTGCGTCCCGCCGGCTCTCGCGAGTGCGCTGCAACCAGTGCGGAAAGGTCTCTTCCTGGAACCTCACCAACTGCCGGTCACGATGAATGCCGACGGTCCGGTGCAGGATCCCGCGAAACCACGATTGCGCGTTGGCCCAGTTTGCCAGCGGGGCCACCAGCGTGCCGAGTTTGCCGATCCAGTCGGTCCGGACGAGCAGCCGGTCGCGCCAGCGGGCTTTCCCCTCCTGCGCCTGGAGCTTCTTCCACCCGACCATGAGCCGCGGAAAATCGATCTCGTACTGGTGCGGGGGAGTGTACGGGCAATGGTTATAGCAGAGCTTGCAGTAGTAGCACTCATCGGCGACCTGCTCGAAGTCGCGCGTCGCCAGCTTGCTCAGGTCGCTGTCGCCGGCGTCAATTCGCTCGAAAAGCGTGTTAAAGGACGGACAGAGATTAAAACACCGCCGACAACCGTCGCAGACCTCAAAGATGCGCAAGGTCTCCTGGACGACGGCGGAACGCTCGAGCGTCGGCGCAATAAGATCAATACCTTTCATGGTTCAGACGTACGGGGGCGACCCGTCATGTCCGGATCTGCCCCCGTGACAAGTCCCTTTCGACTGTGACGACAACCAGAATTACAGCTTGAGTCCATCAAGTCCTTTGGTGAACCGGTTCGCATGGGACCGCTCGGCCTTCGCCAGCGTTTCAAACCACTCCCCTAACTCCGCGAAGCCTTCCTCGCGCGCGGTCTTTGCCATGCCGGGGTACATCTGCGTGTACTCGTAAGTCTCACCCTCGATCGCCGACTTCAAGTTGGCGTCAGTATTGCCGATCGGCACCCCCGTCACCGGATCGCCGACTTCCTTTAGAAAATCCAAATGCCCGAAGGCATGGCCGGTCTCCGCCTCCGAGGTGTCTCGGAATAGGCCACCCACATCCGGATACCCCTCGATGTCGGCCCGGCGCGCAAAGTAGAGATAGCGGCGATTGGCCTGCGACTCGCCGGCAAACGCCTCTTTCAAATTTTCAAAGCTTTTGGTTCCCTTCAAGCTCTTACCCATCACCATACCTCCTGTTGATTATTGAACGATTCTCCGACTACGCCCCTCCGATCGCGAGGAGCCCTTACTCTTTTCCTG
>Ga0209802_1000620_pt1 | contig 27496 bp, 28 predicted proteins | sample GraSoiAngelo_129_FD_185886 | JGI IMG/M metagenome (GOLD analysis project Ga0209802, IMG submission 185886) | Grasslands soil microbial communities from the Angelo Coastal Reserve, California, USA - 14_0927_12_40cm (SPAdes) (version 2) | ecosystem: Environmental > Terrestrial > Soil > Grasslands ... | reverse complement strand
TATGGTCCGGGGCATGGGAAAGCGGAGTCGCAACATTCGGGCCCGGCGCGAGAAGCTGCTCTTGTTCGAGCACTTGGGCAGCTACGAAAGGCTCATGAATGCGCTGAAACTCGACTTCTGTGTGAATGCAGCCGCATTCGCCGACTCCCACAGGTATCAGGATTTTGGATCCCCCAGCGCGATCGCCTTTTTGATCACCATCTTTCAAATGAGGGAGGCCGACGCCATCCGCTGCATTTCTCTTGGCCGGTACGTTGCGGCCGCGGACGCCCGTCGAGATGCACAACGACGACGCATGCAATCGCCGACTAGCCTGGTGCAGCAACAGGCTCGTGGCCCGAACTAATCCCGACTCTTTACAGAATCACGCGATGAGCTTTATGCCGGACATCGGAACGATCGTCCGCCTTAAAGACGGTCGGATCGCAGCAGCAAGCAATGTCAGCGCGCTTGGAGATGACGATCAAGTCATCTTTTCCGACGGTCATGAAGAAAAGGTGACGGCTTGGCTGATTGATGGAGAGCTAACCGGGGGTGAAGCTGCCAATCCGCTCGACGCTCTCCGCCGTTACCTGCACGATCACCTTCAGTCGTAACCTGAAACCATGACCGTCGAGCGCCGGGCCAAACGCTGGTCGTCGATCAAGCTCACCGCCGTGGCACGCAACTTGATGAACGCTTCCCCCCTCTGCGCCATCGCCACGGTGGCGCCGGCCTCGAAAGCTCATGTCAGCCATGTCTACTTCGCGTGGACCGACGCCTTCGACATCTGCTGGATCTCCGATCCGGACTCCCTTCACTCTCGCAACCTCGCCAAGAATCCCTCGGCGGCCGTCACCGTTTTCAAGTCGGCGCAGGTCTGGGGCCGCCCCGACCGCGGCGTGCAGCTATTCGGCGCCGCGAAAGAGATCAGCGGTAGGCCGGCACAAGAAGCAGAGCGCGCCTACTCCGTGCGATTCAAGAACTACGGCGGCCTCGACGAGTCACTTCGGTTCTATCGCTTCCATCCACGCACGGTGCAGCTGTTCGACGAGCGATATCTAGCGCCAGGCACGTTGGTCAAAGCGCGGGTGGCCCATGACGGGCTGGTGTGGCTGCGTACCGAGGTCTGGGCCTAGCCGGCCATACATTGGTCGCCGAGCGCGCAGTTAACCCGCCGGTGCAAGCCCCCGCGTCTCTCAAAGTCGTTCGAAACCCGCCAGTGCATGCCCCGGCGTGTTTCGAGCGCACACGCGGATTACTGCCGGACTATCGCTGCTGCGCCTTTCCTCAAGACGTACTTCTGGATCTTGCCAGTGGCGGTCTTAGGCAGCTCCTGCACGAAGGTGACGCCGTGCGGCGCCTTGAAGTGGGCGAGCCGGCTGCGCGTGTGCTCGATGAGCTCCTTCTCCGTCGCGGTCTCGCCAGGCTTCAGGACGACGAACGCGTGCGGGGCCTCCCCCCACTTCTCGTGTGGAAGGCCGACGATCGCCGCCTCCTGCACCGACGGGTGGCGGAGCAGCACGCCCTCGACCTCCACCGACGAGATGTTCTCGCCCCCGCTGATGATCACGTCCTTGATCCGGTCGCGAATCTCCACGTAACCATCCGGATGCATCACCGCGGCATCCCCGGTGTGGAACCACCCGTCGCCCATCACCTTCTTCGTCGCCTCGGGGTCGTTGTAGTACCCCTCCATGATCACATTGCCGCGGAAGACGATCTCGCCCAGGTCCCGGCCGTTCATCGTCACATCCTTGCCCGCGCCGTCCACCACGCGCAGCTCGCCGGCCGTGATCAGCTCCACACCGGTGCGGGCTTTGATGACCGCGCGGTCGACCGGTGCCAACCTGCGGTGCTCAGGTCGCGGTTCGCAGATGGTCAGGAACGGTGACGTTTCGGTCAGGCCGTAGACCTGCGTCACCTCCCATCCGAACTCGCCCTCCATCCGCTCGATTGTCGCGGCAGCCGGCGGCGCGCCCGCGGTGACGACATTCACGCCGCGCGGAACCTCGCCTCGTACCGCCACCGGTGCATTGGCCAGCGCGATGAGCACAGTGGGCGCGGCGCACAGCCAGCTCACTTCCTCTTGGCGGATGAGCTCGAATACCCGCGCCGGATCGACTTTGGGTAGGCAGACATGCACGCCTCCCACCGCAGTCACGATCCACACGAACGTCCACCCGTTGGCGTGGAACATCGGCAGCGTCCACAGATATTTGTCGTCGACGCCGGGACGAAGATGGACCAGCGTGCCGACGACGTTCATCCATGCGTTGCGGTGCGTGATCATCACGCCCTTGGGCTTGGCAGTCGTGCCGCTCGTGTAGTTGAGGGAGAGCAGGTCGCTTTCCTCTATCTCTGGTCGCTTGAATTTCGACCCCGCTGCCGCCATCGCCGGTTCGTACTCGATCCATCCTTTCCGGCCGCCGGCGCTCCCCAACGCCACGAAATGCTCCACGCTTTCGAGCCTGCCCCGCACGCTGTCCACCGCCTCCATGTGGTCGGGGTGGACGCACAGGACCTTGGCGCCGGAGTGCGTGGTGATGTAGACGAAATCGTCAGGCGTCAGCCGGTAGTTGATCGGCACGAGCACCGCGCCGATCTGAGGCACGGCATAGAACGACTCGAGCTGCTCATGTGTGTTGGGCGCGATATACGCGACCCGGTCGCCCTTTTTTACGCCCATGCCCTGGAGCGCAGCCGACCACCGGTCGCACCGATCGAAGAACTGCTCGTAAGTCATGCGCAGGTCGCCGTCGACGACGCCCTCGCGATCCCCGTAGAGCTTGCGGGTCCGGCGGGCGAACTCGAGGGGCGTCAGAGGGGTTTCCATGAACCTCGATTATGAGTTGAGCAAGAGCGCGAAATCAGTAGTTTTGATTCCGCCGACAAAAGCCCCGTGCTGATGCGGCTCCAGCTCGACCGCCCGCTCGTACACGAACGCATAAACGTTGTCGAGCGTCCAGTCGCCGTAGCCCTGGATGCGCAGGCCGTACCGCAGCGCCTGGTCCTTGTTTCCACGATCGAGCAGGTCGAGAGCCCGCGCGTAGATGGCCTTGAGGATCTCGAGCTGCATCGAAAGCTCGGCGATGGTCTTGGCGTCTCCATCGGCCTCGACCAGCTGCTCGATCTGGACTTCGAGGTCGGCGATCTCCTTCTGGTAGTCGTCCACCGTCACGACCCTCGTGACGAGTTTACCGCCGAACCTAGTGAATCAGGTAGTGGGAGGCGACCGAGGCCGCGATCAGGATCGCGATGATGTTGACGACCTTGATCATCGGGTTGATGGCGGGGCCCGCGGTGTCCTTGTTGGGGTCTCCGACCGTGTCTCCGGTGACCGCCGCCTTATGCGCCTCGGAGCCCTTGCCACCGAGGTGCCCTTCTTCGATGTACTTCTTGGCGTTGTCCCACGCCGCCCCGCCGCTCGTCATCTGGATGGCAAGGAACAGGCCTGTGACGATGGCGCCGAGCAGCATGCCGCCGAGCGCCTTCGGGCCGAGGATGAAGCCGACGGCCAGCGGCGCCACCACCGGGATGATGCCCGGCAGGATCATCTCGCGCTGGGCCGCGGCGGTCACGATCCGGACCGCTGTCCCGTAATCAGGCTTCGCCGTCCCCTCCATGATGCCTTTGATGTCGCGGAACTGGCGACGAACCTCCTCCACGACCAGGCCACCCGCCCTCCCGACCGCCAGCATCGCCAGCGAACCGAACAGGAAGGGCAGTATGCCGCCAAGGAACAAGCCGACGATGACCCGCGGGTCTGAGAGGTCGAATGCCGTTGTATGCCCCGCGCGTGTGAGCTCCTGCGTGTAGGACGAAAAGAGGACCAGCGCCGCCAAGCCTGCCGAACCGATGGCGTAGCCCTTGGTGACGGCTTTGGTGGTGTTGCCCACGGCGTCGAGCGGGTCTGTGACACCTCGCACCTCTTCTGGCAGCTCTGCCATCTGGGCGATGCCGCCCGCGTTGTCGGTGATGGGGCCATACGAGTCGATGGCGACGATGATGCCGGTCATCGACAGCATGGCCACCGCGGCGATCGCGATGCCGAAGAGGCCGGCGAGGTTGTAGCTGATGAGGATGCCGATGCCGATCACGATCACCGGCAGCGCGGTCGACATCATGCCGATCGCCTGGCCCGCGATGATGTTGGTGGCGTGGCCGGTGACCGACGCCTTGGCGATGAGGTGCACGGGCCAGTACGCCGTCTCGGTGAAGTACTCCGTGATGGCGACGATCAAGACCGTGATCACCACGCCGACGAGACCCGCATAGAACAGGTTGTTCGGGTCGCTCACGCCGCCCCCGGCCTGCAGGTAATCGTTGACGCGCATGTACTGCGTCACGAGGTAGAAGCCGACCACCGCCACGGCAACCGCCACGAGCAGGCCGGCGTACAGCGCGCCCATGATCCAGCGCGGGTTGAAGACGCGCACGAAGAACGTGCCGACGATCGAGCCCACAACGCTCACCGCGCCCAGCAGCAGCGGGTAAATCACCCAGGCGATCTGGCCTTTGAAGAGCAACGAGGCCAGCAGCATGGCCGCGATCATGGTCACTGCGTACGTCTCGAACAGGTCGGCGGCCATACCGGCGCAGTCGCCGACGTTGTCACCGACGTTGTCCGCGATCACCGCCGGGTTGCGAGGGTCATCCTCCGGGATTCCGACCTCGACCTTCCCCACCAGGTCGGCGCCGACGTCCGCCGCCTTCGTATAGATGCCACCGCCAAGCCGGGCGAAGACGGATACGAGGCTCGCCCCGAAGGCGAGGCCGACGAGCGCGTCAGGGTTCTTGAAGACGTAATACGCAGCGGACACGCCCAGGAGACCAAGGCCGACGACCATGAAGCCGGTGACCGCGCCGCCGCGGAACGCCACCTGCAGCGCCCGGTTCAAACCCCCGCGCGCCGCCTCGGCGGTGCGCACGTTCGCGCGGACCGCGATGTTCATGCCGACGTAGCCCGCCGCGGCCGAGAGGACCGCCCCGACGACGTACAGCGCCGCGGTCGTCCAGTCGATCGCGAGCCCGATGACGATGGCGATCAGCACGCCGATGATCGCGATCACCGTGTACTGGCGATTCAGGTAGGCGGCGGCACCTTCCTGGATGGCGGCCGCAATTTCGCGCATGCGATCGTTGCCGGTGGGCTGGCGTAGGACCATGACGATCAGGACGACCGCGAACAGCACGGCGGCCAGGCCCCCGGCCACCCCGAACAGAACTAGATTCGGATCCACCAACCCTCTCCACGAAACCTGAAACAAAAAAGCGGCGCGGAGCGAAAGGGTATACGAACTATCAACTGAACACGCGGCGGCGCCACCACACCATGATCCCGCCGAACACCATCAGGCCCGGCATGAGGACGCCGGTGATGAAGATCAGGGTGCTCTGGTCCTGCTGCGTGAGCGGCAGAGGAAGCGCGCGGCTCGGCTTCGGCGGGATTGAGATCAAGGAGTCCTGCTCGGCCAGCCACTGAAACGACGCCAGCGCGATCTCCAGGTTGGCGCCGCCGGCGTTCGGCGGCAAGACCAGGTTTTCAGCCAAAGCCCCGCTGCCCGAGACGACGATACGGGTCTTCTTCTGGCCCGCGGCCTCTTCCAGCGTCTCCATGATCGTGAACGGCCCGCCCACGTCGCCCGCCTTGCGGGTCGCGTAGTCGCTCCGGGGGCTGGCGACCGCAAACGAACCGCTCGAGGTCCTTGCGATCGCGACCGAGGTCGCGGCCGGATCAGGCGTGCCGGTGATCGGGGTCGATTGGGGGAAATAGGAGGCGATGCCCTTGACGTTGGCCGTCATCGGCGAGACGCCGTACTGCGTGGCGGCCGGAATGGTCTGGTTGCCCCCGTTGTGGGCGGGATCCGTCTCGACGACGAGCGCGCCCGAGAACCCGAGCCCGTACGGCTTCAGCACCCCGCTGAGCGAGACGATCACGGACGGGTCCTGCTGCCAGGGCTCGGCCGCGATCAGCAGCTTGCCGCCGGAGGCCAGATAGGCGCCTATCGCCTTGACCGCGGCAGCGGACAGCGGCTTTGTCGGTGCCACCAACGCGACCTCATCGCAATCTGCCGGGATCGAGCTCGTCTGAGCCACGAGCAGGTCGCGCGAGGCGAAGTTGTTCTTGGCGAGGATGTCCGCGACGCCGGAGTAGCCCGAGTTGGTGTCCTTGTCTCCCAGCGATCGTTCTCCGTCGCCGATCGCCCAGCAGACGAGCGGGACCCGATCGGACTCCAGCTTTATGAGCGCGGCGGTGACGTCGATCTCGCCCTGGGAATCCGGCGTGAGCAGCTCGGACTTGCCTCTGTAGTCAAGCACCAGCGTGTTCGGCCGTTTGACCTTGTAACGATTCACATCCGCAAGATCCGTGTCCGCGTCCGCGCGCCGGTACTTCACATGCTGGCTCTGGGCGGCATAAAGGCTGATCAGCGCCTCTGCCTCGGCCTGCCCGTTGCCAGCCCCGGCGCGAAAGATTCCGATCACCTGCAAGTCAAACGCGAGCCGCTTGGCCGCGAGGATCGACTGCGGGGCAAGCGTATTGAGGCCTCCGCGGGTGAGGTCGACCGCCTGTGTCGACCTCGAGGCGACCACATTGGCGGCGACCAGCAGCGCTAGTACAGTCGCCGTGATGACAAGGCTCACCGAACCGGCGCGTGCGCGTCGCGCCCACCGGTTCATCGCCAGCGCCGCGACTCGAGCAGACGAGTCGTGAGGAACAGCGCACCAACCGCCAGGGTCAGGAAGTACACGGTGTCGCGCAGGGTCACCTGGCCGAGGCTGAACGCCTGATAGCGGTAATAGCCGGCGACGTAGTCGAAGAAAAGACTCAGGGGCGGCCGCGTGAAGATTCCCATCAGGAGGGCCGTGTACCAGATCGCAAGCAATGCGACCAGCGAGACCACGTATGCGATGACCTGGTTTTTCGTGAGGCTCGAGGCCAGGACGCCGATCGCGATGGCGGTGGCGCCGACCAGGAGCATGCCGACGTAGGTGGCGGCGATGAGCCCGAAATCCAGCCTGCCCACCTGGATGGAAATACCGGCCACCGTGATTGAGGCCTTGTCGGGCACGTAGATGGCGAGCAGGACGACGTAGACCAGCGTGGTGGCGATGAGCAGCACGTAGAAAACGAACGCGCCCAGCCATTTCCCGAGCACCAGCTCCCGGTCGCGAACCGGCGAGGTGAGGAGCAGCTCCAGCGTCCCCTGGCTCCTTTCCTCAGCGATGAGCCGCATCGTCAGCACCGGCACGATGATCAACGTCATGAATCCGGTGATGACGCCGAAGACCCCGTCCATCGTGGCCTGCTGGCCGGCGAGGACGGTGCCGATGAAACCGAAGCCCGAAACCAGGAACGTGAAGACCCCCGCCACGACCCAGCCCACGGGCGACACGAAAAGCGCAGCGAGCTCCCTGCGCGCGATGGCGGCGACGTTGAGCGCACCCGTACGCCAGACGACTGCGTGGACCGCGTCCGCAAAACCCGGTTCGGACCGAGCGGACGGCTCGACTCGTTTCGGCCCGCCCGCGGCCCGCTCGCGCGTCTCCTCTCGCTTCGCCGCCGCCGCGGCCGTGCGAGCCACCGGCAGGGTCGCCGTCTTCACCGGCCCGCCTACGCGGCGCGAAACTTGCTTGCGGACCTTGGAGCGGGCTCGCCTTCGCGAAGACTTGCTCACTCTTCGTCGGCTGGATCTGATTCGTCGTCCGCCGTCAGGCTGAGGAACACGTCCTCGAGGGTCGGCCTTCGCGCGTGCACCTCACGCACGCCGAGGCCCGCCTCGACCGCGACCCGCGTGAGCTCCTCGCGAAGCGCCGGAACGCCGCTCACCACCACTCGCCATACCTCGTCGCCCTCCGCGCTTACCACCACCTCGTCGACGCCGGCCACCTGACGCAGCTTCGCCTCGATCTGGTCGGCCCCGCCCTGACCCCTCAGGAGCATTTCGATCTCCTGACCTTGATCGCGGCCGAGTCGGTCACTGAGCCGCTGCGGGGTGTCATCGGCGACGATGCGGCCTTCGTTGATGATCAGCACGCGCTCGCACGTCGCCGCGACCTCGGGCAGGATGTGGCTCGAGAGGATGACGGTGTGCTGTCGCCCGAGCTCTTTGACCAGGGTGCGCGTCTTTTGAGCCTGCGCCACGTCAAGGCCCGCGGTCGGCTCGTCGAGGATGAGCACCGGAGGATCGTGGACGATCGCCTGGGCCAGTCCGACCCGCTGGCGCAGGCCCTTCGACAGGCGGCCGATGATCTCATCGCGCCGGTCTTCGAGACCGCAGGCATCGATCGCGTGCTCGACCCGACCGCGCCGCTTCGAAGGTGGCACGCCACGCAGCCGGCACATGAGGTCGAGGAAGCCGGTAACGCGCATCTCGTTGTAGAGGGGGTTGGTTTCAGGCAAATAGCCGATCCGCCGGCGCACCTCGAGCGAGTACTTGAAGACGTCGAACCCGTCGACGCTCGCCGTGCCGGCGGACATGCCCAGAAAACCGGCGAGGATCCGCATCGTGGTCGACTTTCCCGCGCCGTTGGGGCCGAGGAAACCAAGGACTTGCCCTTTCGGCACCGAGAAGGTCACGTCCTGGATCGCGGGGCGCCTGTCGTAGAACCTGGTGAGCCCCTGGACTTCGATCAAAGCCTTAGAAGTGTTACAGACGCTGGCCGGCCCTCGGTTGCGTCAGAAGGTGAGGTCGAACGGCTTCAAGTTTCCGGCAGCCGCCGACCAGTCAACGCGAACTTCGCTAACGTAGGCCTGGCTAGGCCCGCGCCGCGCGGCCTCGAGCAGGCGCTCGAGGTCTGCCTTCTCCCCTTCCGCGACGAGCTCGACCGAACCGTCATCGCGGTTGCGTACCCAGCCCCGCAGGCCGAGTGGGCGCGCCTCGCGCATGACGAAATACCTGAAGCCGACTCCCTGGACGTCGCCGTTGATGACGGCGTGAAGGCGCTCGGAAGGCACGACTGTTATATCGTCGCTCGAATGCCATCCTCGGGAGTTGTGGCGGGCATCTCCCGCTACAACTCGACAATCGTGGCCGTCGGCGACGAGCTGGTCGGGGGCTTCACACTGGACTCCAACTCGCACTGGCTGGCGGAGCGACTCCGCCTGCTCGGATACCCGGTCAAGCGAATCACAGCGATCCGTGACCGTCCCGAAGAGATCGTCGAGCAGCTGCAGCGCGAGCTGGCCGACCCCGAAGTCACCCACGTTTTCGTGAGCGGAGGCCTCGGGCCGACACCGGACGACCGCACGTTCGCATCCGTCGCCCAGGCGCTCGGCCGTGAGCAAGTGATCTGGGAAGAGGCCCGCGCCAAAATCGAACGTCGCGTGAGGCGCATGCATGAGGCAGGGCTGCTGGAGTCGCCGGACGTGACCGAGGGCAACCTGCGCATGGCCCGCATCCCCGCAGACCCCGCCCACGTTTTCAGAAACAAGCGCGGCATGGCGCCGGGCGTCGTCTACGAGGCCAGGGGCAAGCAAATCTTCGTGCTGCCCGGCGTACCGCTCGAGTTGAAGAGCATCTTCACCGAGGAGCTCGAGCCGGAGTTCCTCGGTGGCGGCTCGGCGGCCACCGTTCGCGAGCTCCGCTTCACGTTCGCGGTCGAGGCCCGGTTCTACCCGCTGATGCGCGAGCTGGAGGAGAAGTTCCCCGATGTTTCGGTCGGCTCGTATCCGAACTTCGAAACCAAAGAGCTCGTGATCCGCTGTCTGGGCAGCGACCCCAAGCGCGTCGACGAGGTGCTCGAGGTCATCCGGCGCCGCAGCGCCGAGCTGGGAATGGTAGGCGAAGCCCGCCAAGCATAAGCATGGCTGAACAGCTCCGCCTGGCCGAGCTGATGGCCGCCCTGTCGCTGGCCACGGACCTGGGGATGGGCCAGCCCCTCGAGCAGGCGCTGCGCACCTGCTTGATCGCCGTCGCCCTCGGGGAACGCCTGGGCCTCGAGAACGAAGAGCTGTCCGAGGTGTACTACGTCGCTCTCCTGCGGTTCCTGGGCTGCACCGCCGACGCGCACGAGTTCGCCGCGATGGTCGGTGGCGACGACATCGCCATTCGCGCGGCGATCGCGCCGGTTCTGGGTGGTACCCAAAGGGAGTTCGCATCGCAGGTGATGCCTGAGGTGGGGAAAGGGCATGGTCCGTTACGGCGGGCGCGTCTTCTGGCGGGCATGCTGTCTGGCGGTCAGCGCCACGCCCGTGAGGGCGTCCGCGCCGGGTGCGAGCTGGCGGAAAACCTCGCGGCGCGAATCGGGCTGGCGCCAAACGTGCGACGTGGATTGCGATCTGCCCTGGAAACCTGGAATGGCACCGGTTTTCCAGATGGCGCCGGCGGCGAAGACATCCCCCTGTCCTCCCGCGTTGTATTCGTCGCTCGCGATGCCGAGGTGCTTCACCGACTGGGCGGCTCCGATCGGGTGAAAGCCACTCTGCGGGCCCGCAGCGGCGTGACGTATGACCCGGCTATCGCGAGCACATTCCTTCACTATTTCGCCGAGGTGCTGGCCGCGGCCGAGACGGCGTCGCCCTGGGCCGCGGTGCTCGCGTGCGAACCCGAACCTCACCCATGGGTGCCTGAAACACGCCTCGATGCGACTCTGGAAGCCTTCGCCGACTTCGTCGACGTCAAGTCGCCCTTTACTGCGGGACATTCGCGCGGCGTCGCGATGCTGGCCGCGGCGGCCTGGTCCACTGATCCCGCGACGATTCGCCGCGCCGGCCTCATCCATGACCTGGGCCGCGTTTCGGTGCCGAATGGCATCTGGGACAAACCATCACCGTTGACCGAGGGCGAATGGGAACGTGTGCGGCTGCATCCCTATCACTCCGAGCGAATCCTCCTCCGGGTAGCCCGGCTCGAGCCGCTGGCTGCGCTCGCCGGCGCGCATCACGAACGCGTGGACGGATCCGGCTATCACCGCGGATCGAAACGCCCAGAGCTGACGCCTCAGGCGCGAGTTCTGGCTGCCGCCGACGCTTACCAGGCGATGACGCAGCCGCGGCCGCATCGCCCAGCATTCACACGCGAAACCGCAGCCGACGCCCTTCGCGCCGATGCTCGCGCCGGTCTTCTCGACATAAATGCCGTCGACGATGTGCTCACCGCGGCAGGCCACCAGGCTCGCCGCGTCCACCACTCCTGGCCCGCCGGCCTCAGCGATCGAGAGGTCGAGGTCCTGCGCCTGATCTGCCGCGGTGGCACGAAGAAGCAGGCGGCCGAGCTGCTCAGGATTTCACCCGCCACCGTCGACCACCACGTCCGCCACATCTACGACAAGGTCGGCGTGGCAACACGGGCGGGCGCGACGTTGTTTGCGATCAAGAATGACTTGTTGCAATAGCGCGATCACGCGATGTGCACATCGCTCAGCGTGCGAAGACTTGTCGTCATGAGAGGCAGTGTCGACATCGCCAAGGAGCTCGCATGAAACCCCAGGTCATATGCATCCCAGGAAGCGTGGCGCCCGCCGCCCAGAGATACGCCGCGCTCACGACCGCTGTCGGCCACAAGGCCGACCTCCACCTGAAGGAGCTCGAGGTCTACAGCGGATCCGTTCCGCCCGCGAATTATTCGATCGAGATGGAGCTTGCCGGGCTCGATCGGCTCGCGGACTCACTCGGGCTCGAGCACTTCCATCTTGTGGGTTACTCAGGCGGCGGGTTTGTATCCCTCGCTTATGCGGCCACGCGACCCCACCGCCTGGTCAGCCTTGGTCTGTTCGAGCCCGCGGGGATCCCGGGAAGCCGGACGGAAATAGAACAAACCGCCAACCGGGCGCTCGAGGCGCAGCTACGCGGACTCGATGGCCCCGATTTCATGTCAGCTTTCGTTCGCCTTGGGTTAAAGCCAGGCGTGCAGCCGCCGCCGGCGCCCACATCAATCCCACCGGAAATGCGGAACCGGCCGGCCGGCATCTCGGCGATGATCCGGGCGTTCGACGCTTATCGACTCGACCGTGCTCTTTTCATGGCTTGTACGTTCCCCGTCTATGCCGGCTACGGCGATCTTTCGGACGATTATCAGCTCGTCAAGATGCAAGTCTTGGCAGGGCTGTTTGGGGACATACATGTTCAGCGGTACCCGGGCATTCACCACTTCGTCTCGCCCGACCAGATCTACACGGCTGCTCATGCCGGCGAGCTGATGGGGCTTTGGCAGCGCGCAGACGAAGCCCTAGCCATGCAGCTTGCGCAACAGTAAGGAGCGTTCCGCCGGGTTCTGGCAGAGCTCGAGCGCGCGCATTCGCGCCTCCCGCGCGAGCACCGGCTCTCCCAGCTGAACCAGCAGCTCGGCCCGCGCCGAATGGAACAGGTGGTAGCCGTCCAGCGTGATCGCCAGGTCGTTCACCTCGCCCAGCGCCGGCTCGGGTCCAGCGAAGTGGCTGAGCGCGATCGCGCGGTTGAGACGTACCACCGGACTGTCGGCCATCTGCAAGAGGGCGTCGTACAGCAACATGATCTGGTGCCAATCGGTCTCATCCCAGGAGGCCGCCTCCGAGTGCAACGCCGCGATCGCAGCCTGGATCTGATACGGTCCGGTCGCTCTCATCGCACCGGCGCGATCGAGGATGTCAATTCCTTCTGCGATCGCCGGGCGGTCCCAAAGCCGCCGGTCCTGTTCGGGCAGCAGGACCATCTCCCCCGCACCATCAAAACGTGCAGCTGAGCGTGCCACGTTCAACTTCATGAGGGCGAGCAGCCCGAGGACCTCAGGCTGGTCGGGCATGAGTTTCGCGACCAGACCTGCAAGCCAGATGGCATCGTCGGCGATGTCCCGCCGCATGGCGACCTGCGCCCCGCGGCTGAGGTAGCCCTCATTGAACATCAGGTAGAGAACCGACAGCACTCCGTCGAGCCGCTCCCCCATCTCGCGCGCCTCCGGCACGCGGTATGGGATATGCGCGTCGACGATCTTCCTCTTCGCACGAACGATGCGCTGCGCCACCGTCGCCTCAGCGACGAGAAATGCACTGGCGATCTCGGCCGTCGTGAAGCCCGCAACGGCTCGCAGGGTCAAGGCGACCCGCGCCTCCTGCGACAGCGCGGGGTGGCAGCACGTGAAGATCAGGCGCAGACGGTCGTCCGCCTCAACCGGCTCAGGTGACAATGGCGAGCGCTCCAGGATGACTAACTTCTCCTGGTACCTCTTGTCTCGCCGCAGGATGTCGATGGCGCGCCGCCTTGCGGTGGTCATCAACCACGCGCCCGGCTTTTCGGGTATGCCTTGCTTCGGCCATTTCTCGAGGGCCGCCACCAGGCTGTCCTGTACGACTTCCTCGGCGAGGTCGAAGTCGCCCAGCGCGCGCACGAGCGCCGCGGTCAGGCGGCCGGCCTCCTCCCGGAAGACGGCGGATACAGCAGCGTCGGTGGCGGTCTGCGTCGTCGTCAGTCGTTCGAGTGGTCGACCATTGGCCGCACCTCGACGGCGCCGGCCGGCCATCCCTTAGCCATGGCGAGGGCCTCGTCGAGATCCTTGACTTCAACGATTGCGAACCCGCCGACGACTTCCTTCGCCTCGATGTAAGGACCATCCGTGACCATGGCTTTGCCGTTCTTGATGCGAACGGTCGTCGCGGTGTTCGGCCCCTGGAGCTCCGCGCCACCGACGAGCCGGCCCGCTTTGCTGTGCTCCTCGAACCACTTGCCGGCGGCCTCGTAGGCGACGGCGCGCTGGTCTTTGGAGAGCTTCTCCCACGCATCCTGGTCGTCGCTGCTACCCACGAACATGAGGACGTACTTCATCAGGAATCTCCACTCATGGCGGTCTTGAATGCCGCTTCATCAATACGACGAACGGCCGGCGCCATGTTCGACAGCCTCACGACGCTGACTGCAGCACCACTGCCGTCCCGTAGCAGAGGACCTCGGTCGCGCCCGGCGCCACCTCCGTGGCGTCGTACCGGACGCCAACCACGCCGTTCGCGCCGAGTGCGGCCGCGTGCTGCAGCATGATGCGGAAAGCGTCCTCGCGGGCGTGCTCGCACATCTCCGTGTACAGGGTGATGTTGCCGCCGAAGATCCGCTGAAAGCCGGCGCCGACATTGCCGATCACGCTGCGCGAGCGCACGATGATGCCGCGCACCAGACCCAGGTTGCGAACGATTCGCGATCCCTCGACTGTGAACGCGGTCGTCACCCACTCGCGGTGGACCTCGGGCGCGGCTTGCACCGGATACAGGGCCATCGTCTACCTCCCAGTGAATTCGGGTTCTTGCTTGGCGAGGAAGCTCATGATCCCGATGGCCGCATCGTCGCTGAGGGCGGCGCGCGCAAAGTTGGCGGCCTCGATCTCAAGCGCTTCGTCCAGGGGAAGGTCATAGCCGCGCCGGACCGCGTCCTTGATCATGGCAATCGCGAGGGTCGCCGCCTTGGCCAGTCGGTTCGCCCGCTCGGTGACAGCTGCCACGAAGTCTTCTGGAGCCACGGCCTGGTCGACCCATCCCACCGCCTCCGCATCTCTCGCCGAAAGACGTGTCGAGTCGATGATGTAGCGCAGCGCGCGCGCCTTGCCGATCAGGCGCGGCAGCCGCTGAGTTCCGCCCGCGCCGGGGATGATGCCCAGCGACGATTCCGTCTGCCCGATCCTCGAGCGCCCGTCCTCGACCATGATCCGGAAGTCGCAGCACAGCGTGAGCTCGCTCCCGCCGCCGAGGGCATGGCCGTTGATGGCCGCGATCACCGGCTTGGGGCAGCGCTCGATGGCTGAGAAGTGCGCGTTCATGCGGTTCATGAAGGCCCCGATCTGGTCCGCGGCGTCTGACGATTGGCGATCGATGGTGCCGAGCATGGTCAGGTCGGCGCCGACGCTGAAGTACTTTTCGTACTCCGAGGCGAGCACGACCACGCGCACATCGGGGTCGTCGCCGGCCTCTTTGAATGCTGCAGCCAGCTCCTCCATGAGGTCCTCGGCGATTGCGTTGTTGCCCTTGCGATGCATGACGACACGAGCAATGGCCCCATCTCTGGTGACGTCCACGTATGCGCCCATCGCTACGCCGTAAAGAGAGGGATGCCGCCCGCGACCTCGATCACCGCGCCGGTGATATAGCCCGCCTCATTTGAGCAGAGGAACGCGATCGTGTTGGCGATGTCCTCGGGCTGGCCGAAACGCTTGAACACCGTCCGCGCGCGGAAACGGTCGTACATGGGGTTGGTCTCCGCGGCGGCCTTGCCCGCCTCGCTCTCGATGATGCCCGGCGCGATGGCGTTCGATGTGATGTTGTGCCTGCCACCTTCCAGAGCGGCCGTCTTGGCGAGACCTATCAGCCCCGCCTTGGTCGCTGAGTAGGACGCCTGGCCGAAGCCGCCAAGCGTTCCCGCCACCGATGACATGAAAACGATCCGGCCCCACTTGTTCTCGACCAGATATGGCCACGCTTCCCTGGTGCAGTTGAAGGCGCCGGTCAGGTTGACCTTCACGTCGCGGTCCCAAAGCTCGTATGACTGGTTGGGGATCTGCGCGGTGTGGTCGAGGGTGGCTGCGTTGTTGATGAGGATGTCGATCTTCCCGAACTCGTCCTTGACCTTCTTGAAGACGTCACGAACCTGCTCGCGATTGGTCACGTCCATCTTGATGGCCAGCGAGCGCCGGCCCATCTTGCGGATCTCCTCCGCAGTCGAGTTCGAATGCACCCAGCCCTGCGAGACCGCCACCTGCGCCAACACGCTTCCCGCGGCCTCCGCCGTCTTCTGAAGGTCGGGATCGTCCTCGACCAGGATGTCGGTGATCACGACGTCGGCCCCGGCGCTCGCCAGGGTCAGGGCGTCCTGGCGCCCGAGACCGCGCGATGCACCGGTGACGACTGCAACCCTTCCCGTGAGATCGAACATGTACCCGCCCCCTTAGCTAGATCGATACTCCGCCGACGCTTTCGTCAGCACGGCTTCGCCGCGTTGGTTGACGGCGCTAAGCGCAATCTTGCCGGGTCCAGCATCTTCGGCGGCGAATGCAACGGTATCTCCCGGCTCGACCATGCCGGCAAACCGGCAGTACAGACGGCGCAGCCGGTGAGCCCCGCCGGCCGCCTCGGCCGCGACGCAGGCAAGGATTCCCATCTGGAGCATGCCGTGCGCGATGATTCCCGGCAACCCGACCGACCGGGCGAACTCGCCATCGAGGTGAATGGGGTTGTGGTCGCCGGACGCCTCGGCGTACGCGGCGATCTGGTCGGGTGTAAACGTGACCGCGCGCTCGATTCTCTTCATGAACGAATGATGAAAAGCGTGCGCGACCGGCACAAGGCTGAGCCGTCCTCGGCGGTGGTGGCGGTCTCGTATGTGAGAAACCGCATGCCCCGCCGGCTGATGTCGCTGACAACGTGGCCCTGTGAGGTGACGGTCTCGCCAGCCTGAGGGTGACGCTCCCACTCGAACTCCTGGTCCGCGTGTAGAAGCCTGGCGAAGTCGACAGCAGCCTCCGGATCGCCGAAGAGCTGCGGTCCGGTCGCCGCGAGCGCGTAGACGGCGGCGAACGTGGGCGGCACGCCGTCTGCGGGGTCGGCTCCGATTGCTCGCGCGAAGGCTGCGACGCGTTCGGGGTCGATCACCGAAGTCACGGCGGGATAGGTTTTCCCCTCGACCGCAGACAACGCTAGATGGGGCGGAATCGAGCGAATACCCGACGCAGGAGCAGCGGACGAAGCCCCGACCATGCGTCCATGACCGACGCGCGCGCCGTGCTCGCCTCGTCGGGTGGCGCGTATGCGGCGACCACGAAGCCGCTGGCAAGCGACCGGATCGGTTCTGTGGCCTCGGGGAAGGTCTGCGAAAGGCGCCGGCCCATCTCGAAGGGCGTCTCTCCCGAACGCTGATCGGCGCCCGCCAGGCGCGTGAGCATGAGGGTGCGCCGCCAGACCCCCATCACCGAACGCGGGCGCAGGTACCGCGCCACGGCGGCAAACAGCACGAGCAGGAGCGCCACGACCACGCCGACGATCTTGGTCAGCGTGCTCGGGTCGGGTAGGCGAATCGAAAACCCTCCACCGCCGCCCGTGCTCGAAGGACCGTTCGGCTCGTTCACAGGCCGACCGCTCGGCGTCCCCACCACTGTGCCCGGCCCGGTACCGCCGGAAGGGTCGCTGCAAAGGTTGTCGCGCAGGCAGATGTTCGAACCGCTCACTCCCCGGGGGATCGGCTCGTAGAAGTGGTCGTTCGTCGGCTCGAACTCGATCCAGCCGTACTTCGGAAAGTAAACCTCGACCCAGGTGTGCGCATCTTCGCTCCGGACCACGAAGCTGTTGGTGGTGGTGTCGAGCACGCCTGGCCCGAAGCCGCTCACGAGCCGGCTCGGTATCCCGAGCGACCGCAGCATGTCCCCCATCGCCGTCGCGAAGAACTCGCAGTAGCCGCGGTGAGAGTTGAACAGGAAGTAAGCGAGCGGGTCCTGGCCGTCAGGAGCTTTCGGCGGTGTCAGCGTGTACGTGAACTTGTCGCTGCGCAGGTACGTCTCGATCGCCGCCGCGGCGTCGTAGGGATTGGTGGCGCCGGCGTCCTGCACAATCTGCAGCGCCAGCTGATGAATGCGGCCGATGATGGCCGGGTCACGGTATCCGTTGGTGGGCAGGCTCATGTACGCGCGCGCCCAGTCCGGGTACGCGGTACCGGCCGCCTGCAGGTCGGCGTCGGTGGCGGTGGAGTATTCCACCGTGACCGCGTACGTCCCGCGCGACGTCCGCGGATTGATGGTCGACAGCCGGTCGATGTTCACGATGGGTCCGCCAAACGGCGGAGGCACCAGCGCCTCGGTTGCCATCGTTTCGCGGTCCACATGAAACAGCCTGCCCGGATAGAAAAGGATGTCGGCGTTCCCGCCGGGCGGCGAGAGCATCCTGACGTTGAACAGGGTTACCCCGAGCTTCGAGTAGTCCTCTCCGAACGGGGCCAGCTGGCCTTTCTGAATGTCCTGCTTGAGCCCGCCTGTGTCCTGGTACCTCCACGCTCCGTGGAAGAGCAGGGTCTCGTTGACTCCCCGGAAGTAGTGCGGTCCGACGAAGTCCCCCTGCAGCGTGTATGTAAAGACCGGATCGTGCGTCCGCTTGAGCGACGTGTTGAGCAGGACATCAGGTGAGAAGCCCGTGGTGCCGCCGGTCGTTCCCGCGGCGCCGAATGAACCTGGGTGGCTCAGTGTCTCGAGCAGCTGTGCCCAGCTCGTGAATGCGCTCGATTCCATGTCGACGGTGCGGTCGACGGTGGAGATCGGGGGCAGCATGATCGCCAGCACGATGAGAGCCGCCATCGCCACCAGTCCGCTCTCCCAGAAATCCCATCGCGCATCACCTGTGAGCTTCACGCTGGCTCGGGTCGCATTTGCGATCGAGCTCGTGTAGTTGGTCCACAACAGGAGGGCGAGAGTCAGCACGAGCACGGCGAGTACGTAGCCGTTCTGATCGCGAGGGAAGTTGAGCAGGTTGGTGGCGAAGGCTGCCGCACCCGGCAGGAGGCCGAGCAGCGGGCGTCTCCAGCGCAGAACGCACCATGCCAGCCAGCCGCCGGTCACCCACATCAGCCAGCTGATGAGATACAGGTCGAACGAGGAATCGGCGATTGCGGAGCCGTCGAGCACTCGTGGCGACCAGGCGCTCACCAGGCCGAGGCCCGACGGGTCGCCTGGGTGGCCGGCATTTAAGGCGGGCCACGACGCCACCGCGGCGGCAATGGGACCGGCCACCATGCCGATCGCCACTCCAGCGCCCCAGGGAATCGGCAGCACCGCGAGCAGGCCCATGAAGACCGCTCCGACGAGCGCGACCATTGTCACCACCTCGATGCCAGGCACCCATTCCGCGGTGACCGTCGACTTCGCGATCGCCAGCGTCAGCAGGAACACCAGCGCGGAGGTCCACAAAGCGCCGCCGGGCAGACCCTCACGGGTCCGCTGGAAAATCCCCGCGCGGGAGCTAGCCGATGCGGATTGCATCTCGAGTCCTCATGAGGCGCGCGAAGTCGTCGCCCTTGCGCACGACGTAAAGGTCCACATCCTGGCCGAGGTCGAAGGTGGGGTTCTGGTCGGGACCGCCGAAGCTCGTGCCGTCGAGGTAGAAAACGATGAGCGTCGACCGGCGGCCGCGAACCGCCTGCAGCAATCTCACCCACTCTTCGTCAGCGCTCGGCGTGATCACGGCGATCGCGCGGCGTGGCAGCCGGCGAATGCGGTCCCAGGCCAGCGTCTGCGTCAGCGGCGTGCGGCCGTCGGCCGTGGCCACGGCGAGGTAGTCGAGGATGATCCGGTCCTGCCTGACCGCCCGGTGGGGCTCGAGGAAAGTGCCTCGGGAATCGTTCGCGATCAGCCCCACCTGCCGGCCGCGGCTGTGGACCTGCGACGCCATCGAGGCGGCCAGGCTGATCGCATACTCGACTGTCGACTCTTCGCCCTCGCCGGAGTGGACATTGCGATCGAGGTCGAGAAGGATCCAGAGGTCGGTCGTGAGCGGCTGCTCGAAAGTCTTCGACATCAACCGTGCGTGGCGCATCGACAGCGGCCAGTGGATGCGGCCGAAGCTGTCCCCGGTGACGTAGTCGCGTACGCCGCTCGTGTCGGGGGGATAGTCCGCCCACGCGCCCAAGACCTGCGTGCTGCCAACCTGCTGGGCGCTCGGGGTCATGAGGTCGGGGATCGGCCGCACGCGCGGATACACGAGCACCGTGTTGCGATTTCCTGTCTTGAGCTCCTGGTTGAAGAGACCGAACGGCTCCCGAACGTTGATGAGCGTCGGCCCGAAGGACATCCATCCGCGCCGCCGATACACCCCGCGCGACTTCCAGCTGACGAGCTCGCCGCCCACCGAGATCACGCGCCCCGGCTGGTAGTCGGGGATCTGGCCGAGGTCGCGGATCTCGACCCAGGGCGCGGGCACCCAGCCCACGCGCCTTACCTCGATCACCTCTTCATATGGTTCGCCGACGGTGGGCGTTCCCGGGTCGAGCCGCCGGCTCAGGCTGATGCCGCGAATCGCGACCCTCGGCCAGACCCAGGCGACGACGAAGAGGAGGATCAGCGCGTAGGAGAATGCGTACGCGGGGCGGTATCCGGTGAGGTATGTGAAGAGCAGGAGGATGGCGAGGGCTGCAGCCAGGGCGACCTTATTCACGGCGCAACCACCCGTGGGTTTCCGTCAGGGAGCACGGCAACTCTCCCTTGCGATTTCCTATCCGTCGTAGGCCATCTGGGGAACATGCTCGCGCTCGAGAAGGCCGGCCACGAGCTTGCCCGCGCTCTGGCCCTGCATCTCCGCGTTGGGACGAAGGATGATGCGGTGCGCGAGCACCGGCTCGGCGAGCACCTTGATGTCGTCGGGAATCACGTATGTGCGGCCCTGCACCGCGGCCAGCGCCTGGCTGGCGTGAAACAGGTTGAGTGTGCCTCGCGTGCTCGCGCCGAGGGCCACCTCCGGGTTTCCTCGCGTGCGCCCGACCAGGCGGGCGATGTAGTCGCGCAGCTCGGGCTTCACGAACACGTCGCGGACCGCGTTCTGCGCGGCGGTAAGCTCGTTCGGGGACACCACCGGCTGCAGCTCGAGCATCGGCGACTCGACCTTGCGATGGCTCAGCAGGTCCGACTCCTCCTTCTCGGAGAGGTATCCCAACTTCACTTTCATCAGGAAGCGGTCGAGCTGAGCCTCCGGCAGCGGGAACGTGCCCGAGTACTCGACGGGGTTCTGCGTCGCCATGACCATGAATGGCTTCGGCAGGTCGTGGGTGTCGCCGTCGATAGTCACCTGGCGCTCTTCCATCGCCTCCAACAGCGCGGCCTGGGTCTTCGGGCTCGCGCGGTTGATCTCGTCGGCGAGCAGGATCTGCGCAAACACCGGGCCCGGCCGGAACTCGAAGTCGTTCTCTTTCTGATTGAAGGCGCGCACCCCGGTGACGTCCGAGGGCAGGAGGTCGGGCGTGAACTGGATGCGGCGGAACGTGCAGTCCAACGAGCGGGCCAGCGATTTCGCGAGCATCGTCTTCCCGACGCCGGGGACGTCCTCGATGAGGAGGTGGCCTTCGCAGAGGAGGGTCACGAGGCAGAGGCGGACCTCCTCCTCTTTGTTGACGATCGCCCGGCCGACGTTCGACATGAATGCGTCGGCGACTCTGGTGACGACGTCGGTCACCACGCCGGGCGGGACCCCATGACCGCGATTATAGATTTGACCTTCCATGGGCCATTCGACATGAATACGCATGGCCCGTCGATTTGGTTCCGGTCCGCGTTACGTTGAGGCGTCCGGGGACGTGATGGAAGGCAGAGGCATGAGACTCAAGCTCGCCGTCGTGATCGCGCTGATCGCCTTCGCATGTGGCTCGGTCGCCCCAGGCGGCGGTGGCGCCGGCAGTCCGCTGACGCTCAGCCAGCTCAAGCTCAAGGTCATCGACGCGGTCGGCGCCCCCGTCTTCTGCGACCCCGATTTCTACCCGATTGCGCGCGCGGGCGGCGAGGAGGCCAGCGCCGACACGTACTACCCCCAGATCCGCTCCGACCCCGAGCTCTACGCGGCCATCGTGGCCCATGAGCATCTGCCTGCGGGCGACCTCAACGAGAGTCAGAAGCTGACCCTCTACAGGGCGTTCAAGCACCTTCGAGCCTTGGTTCTCACCAAGAACGGCGACGCGTACATGTTCGAGATCCGGGTCAAGGGACAGGCCGCCACCGCGGTCGATCTCGTCGACGGGTCGGTGCGCGTGGACGGAGTCGTGACGGTCACCTCGCGCAAACCTAGCGCCATGCCCCCGTGCCCCATCTGCCTCGCATCGGCGACGTTGATAGCGACTCCGAGCGGCGAGGTGATGGTCACCGATGTCAGGCCGGGCATCCTGGTGTGGTCGATCGGCGCCGGCGGCGAGCGCGTCGCCGAACCGGTGGTCGAGGTGGGCAGCATGGTCGTACCGACCGGGCACCTGATGGTGCACGTCCGCCTGGCCGACGGTCGCCAGCTGCTGGTCTCGCCCGGTCACCGTGCCGGCGACGGGCGGCCGCTTGGCAGCCTGTCCGTGGGTGACTCGCTGGATGGCTCGACGATCACGATGTGGGAGCTGGTTCCGTACAGCGGCTCCAGCACCTACGACCTCCTGCCCGCGGGGCCGACCGGCCGCTACTGGGCCAACGGCATCCTGCTGTCGAGCACCCTTTCCTAGGAGACTTCCTCTTCCTCGACGAGGCGGAGGTGGCTGCTGACGTCCAGACCCAGGTGCCTGGCGAAGAATCCCGCGACGCGCTCCACGTATAGAGGACGATCCGCCTCGTATGCGCCCGTGTGCGGCGCGCCCTGAACGATCCAGATCTCGCGAGGGCCGCGATAGGCGTCGTACAGACGGCGGCCGTGGTTCACGGAAACGAGATCGTCCGCCCCACCGTGGATGAAGAAGAGAGGGCGCGGTTCGAGGGAGCTCAAGACGGTGATCGGGCTCGACTGAGACAACCGACAGCCGGTGCGGAGGCGGAACATCAAACCCGCCAACCACACGACCGGCGCCCCGGGCAGCTTGATGGCTCGACGCACGTTGTCCTCGAGCACCGTGCGCAGGTCGCTGAACGGGCTGTCGAGCACGAGCGCCTGTACGCCGGGCTCGCCCGCGGCGGTGAGCAGCGTCACGACCGCGCCCATCGAGTAGCCAAGCAGCCCGATCCTTGCTTTCGGGATTCGTTTGCGCGCAAAGGCGATGACGGCTTCGAGCTCGAGGACTTCCTTGATACCGAAGGTGATGAGCGCGCGGTCGCTGCCCGGCCAGCCTCGATACGAATAAAGGATGACGTTGAATCCTTTGCGCCACAGCGCCGCGGAGATGCCGAGCGAGCCCTGGCGCTGGCCCTTGTGGCCGCCGGACACGATCACTGTTTGCGGCGAGCCTGGTTGCCGGAAGTGCCACGCGCCGAAGTTGACGCCGTCGGCGGTGACCAGCTCCACCTCTTCGTAGTCCGCCTGGAACTCGAACGGAGTGAACGTGAAGTCGTCGAGGGGACGAGGTTTGGCAGGCACAAACGCGCGGAGGTAGAGGTAGTACGAGGCAGCCAGGTAAGCGACCAGGAGAAGGGCGGGGACCAGCACGATGTAGGGCATCGAGACCTGAGTCGAAGCTTAGTCCACGGGGTTATTCGAAGACGCGGGTCAGCTGGTAGAGATCCGCCGGCACGCGGCGGGTCTCGCGGACGACGTCGGCCAGCGCTACGACCTCCACCTCCCCGTTGCGGCGGATTGGGATCACCCCACTCTTGCCGGAGGCGATCAGCTCCACGGCGTGGACGCCCAGGCGCGTCGCCCAGATGCGGTCCGTCGGCGTCGGCGAGCCTCCCCGCTGAAGGTGGCCGAGGACCGTCACCCGCGTCTCGAACCCGGTCTCGCGCTCCACCATCCTCGCCAACGCGTCGCCAATGCCACGCTTGGCGAGCTGCACGTGGCCGAAGGCGTCCGTTTCGGCGGCGGCGCCCGCCTCGTCCTGGAGCTCGGGGATATGAGCACCCTCCGCGACGACGATGATGCTGAAGAGCTTGCCCTCGCCACGGCGCCGGTACAGATGGCTGACGACGTCACCGAGCGTGAGCGGAAACTCGGGGATGATGATCAGGTCGGCGCCGCCGGCGACCCCGCCGTACAGCGCGACCCATCCGGTATCGCGACCCATCACCTCTACCACCATCACGCGGTGATGCGCCGATGCCGTGGTATGCAGGCGGTCGAGCGCCTCGGTAACGACGCCCACCGCGGTGTCGAAGCCGATGCAAAACTCGGTCACGCTCAAGTCGTTGTCGATCGTCTTTGGAACGCCGACGGTTTGAAAACCCGCCTCGTGGAGCGCCGACGCCACGCTCAGTGTGTCGTCTCCGCCGATCGCGACCATGGCGTCGATGCCGTGGCGCCGCAGCACACGGATCACCGTCGCGACTCCATCCTTCATCTTCAGGGGGTTGGTGCGTGAGGTGCCCAGGATCGTGCCCCCCAGCGGAAGGATCCCGCGCACATCGGCAGGCCGCAGCTCTTCGATGACGCCGCTGTCGAGGCAGCCCGCCCAACCGTTCTGAACGCCGCTCGCCGAATGGCCGAGCTGGAATGCCCGACGCGCGACAGCACGGATCGCCGCGTTCAGCCCAGGCGCGTCTCCACCGCCGGTGAGGATCCCAATACGCACGCAGATAGGGTAATGGCTACGGGTTGTCGCTCAGGCGATCGAGGAGCTGCTGCAGCGTCACCTCCGCCAGCGACCCGAGCCGCAGGTCGGCAGCCCCGAGGTCGAGGCCGGCGGTGATGGGGTTGGGGATGGCGACACAGAGAAGGCCGGCGCGCTTGGCGGCGGCGATGCCATTGGGTGAGTCTTCGATTGCCACCGCCTCAGTCGCCGGCACCCCAAGGCAATCGATAACTGCGAGATACAGGTCGGGCTCGGGCTTGACATGCTCCACGTCGTCCCGACAGCGGATGCAGTCGCAGCGGTCGAGCAGGCCCAGCCGCCCGAGATGGCCGTTGACCCAGTCCCTCGAGGAGCTCGAGGCGACCCCAACCTTCAGGCGCGCGGCGCGCGCCTCGTCGACCAGACCTGCCACGCCCGGCAGGAGCGGCTGCGCCAGCACCAGCTCGACCCGCCGATCCACTCGGCGATCGATCACCTCCTGGGCGAGCGGGCGGCCCAGCTGAGCCTCGAGATGGTGCTGCGGGTGGAAAGCCTGGTTCGAGGAGCCCACGGTTTTCACCCAGAGCTCGAACGGCAGCGCCACCCCATGGGCCTCGTATACCTCCAACCAGGAGTGGTAAATCGGTCCCTCCGTGTCGAGGATGAGGCCGTCGAAATCGAAGATCAGGGCGCGAATCAACAGCACCGCACTCTAGCCGGGTTCAGTCGTGGTCCAAAGGCTTAGGATCGCGCCGAGTGGCCTCGAGGACATCCCGCTTCACGCCGATTCGCGACCTTCAAGCCTCCCCAGGCTGGGTCGGTGCTGCGCTTTCGGGCTTTGCGCTGATCGCCGTCGCAGCCATGCTGGTCGTGATCTTCGGCTTCCTGGACGCCACCCACTACACCTCGATGCAGAACCTCTTCACGCCGGACCCGCCGGCCGCGGCCGGCATCCTGGGCGTGGTCGGCGGCGCCGAGGGCGTGACCCTGAGCATCGTCATCCTGGTCGTCGTCTTCGGTATCCAGATGACGTCTTCCCGCTACTCGCCGCGCATCATCGGGCTCTTCACCACGAACCCGTTGAACGCGATGGTGCTCGGCTTCGCGCTCGCCTCGATCCTCTACACGTTCCTGGTTCGCGGTGAGGTCAAGACGAACTATGTGCCCTTGTGGAGCGTCCTGGCCGCGGTGCTGCTTGGAGTCATCAACTTCGCGATCGTCTTTCCGTACATCGGCTACATCTTCGCGGTCATGCGCGCCGAGACGCTCGTCAACAGCATCCGGGGTCACGCGCGCCGCCACCTGGCACACGCGGTCGCCGGCAAGGAGATCGGGAAGTACCGCAATGACCTGCTCACCTCGATCAACCAGGTCACCGACATCGCACTCGGATCGGTGCAGCTCGGCGACATGCCCGTGTGTCTGCTCGTCATCGGGGTGCTGGGCGAGTTTTTGGCCCAGGACTACTCGAAGGTGAAGAAGGGTTTCGGGCCGGGGTGGTTCCAGGTCGGACATGCGGAGCTGCCCGGCGATTCCGACCAGATCCTCGCCGAGGTCAACCGCGCCCACACGTGGGTCGAGTACACGGTGCTCTCCAGCTTCGTGCACCTCGTCGGACTCACGCCCGCCCACAGGAAGGAAGCTGTGCATGCGATCGCGGTGGCAACACGCGACATCGGTCTGGCGGCCATCGATCGAGGAGATCCTGAGGTCGCCGAGCTGACGGTCCGCTTCTTCAACACGTACTTGCGAGCGGCGCTCAACCAGTCGGCGCCCACCTTCGCGTCCACGACCATGAACGAGTACCGCCGGTTCGCCATCGGGGCCCTGGAGTGGCGTCCAGACATCTCGGTCGAAGCCGCCTCGCATGTGCTCCGTTACGGTCGGCACTTCGACGAGGCCGGCATGCCGGCGATCTTTGGTGCGGCCGCCGAGGACGTGGCCGACCTGGCGATCGAAGCGTGGTCGCGCGACACCGAGGTGACCCGCCGGCTGGCGCAGCTGCTCGTGCGCAACCTTCTCGACCTGATCCCCAACGCCCGGCCGATCGGGCTCAACGGCCTCTTCAAAGCGGTCGCCAAGCTGACCTTCTGGGCTATGTCCGCCGAGGCGAAGGACATCGCCCACATCCTGGTCGAGGGCATCGCGGCGGCGCCGCCCGATTTCGTCGACGCGGCGCTCGACCGCATGGAGGTCATGCAGAACGGGCTGTTCTGGGAGGTCAACGAGCGCGTGGTGGCCTTCGACTGGGTCGAGGAACCACTGCGCGCCGAGATCCCTCGCCTGCGCACTGCGCTTCGCCGCGCAAAGGCTTCTGGACGAGGGCTCACTCTCGAGTTCGACGACCCGCGGCCGACCGGGCCAATTGACCTGGTCCAGCCCGAGCCGGCCGCCTCGCCGCAATCCAACGGCGGGCCGAAGGACGCCGCCGCGGCGAAGGAAACTATGCCGGCCGGTTGATCATCGCCGTCGACGTCGTGTCGAAATAGTCGATCAGTGATTTGCGAATATCAGGCGCCGGGTCGAGAGAGTCCACGGCGGCCGTCATGTGCCGGAGCCAGGCATCTCGTTCTACCTGGCCGATCGCGAACCGTTGGTGGCGCAGACGCAGCCGTGGGTGCCCGCGCCGGGCGCTGTAATCATCCGGTCCGCCCCAGTACTGGATGAGAAAGAGGGTCAGGCGCTCCGTCGCCCCAGACAGGTCCTCCTCGGGGTAAACGGCCCGGAGAACTGGATCGGCGGCGACGCCGGCATAGAAGCGCTCGACCAACACTTTGAAGGTGTCGGCTCCGCCCACCGCTTCGAACACGGTCACGCTATGAAAATAGACTTTGGAAGCCATGGCCAGCGCGCGGCAGCTTCGCATCACCTTCCTGTTTGCGCTCGTGATGCTCACCGCGCAGTTCCTTCTGGGCATGGCGGTCAACCTCTTCGTGACGATCCCCGACCAGCACCCGGGGGCAAACCCGCCGGAGTATTTCAGCGGCGTGGTGCAGAGCGTGACCTGGGCGATCTTGCACGGCCACATCCTGCTGGCGATCCATGCGGGCTTCGGGCTCGTGATCGTGATCGCGGCGCTCGGAACGCTCGTGCAGGCGATCGGGAATGGCCGCCGCGGCATCGTGGTGTCCGCCGTCGTCGGGTTCATCGGTGTTCTTGCAGCCGGCTTCAACGGCGGCAGCTTCCTGAACTACAACCAGGACTTCAGCTCGATGCTCATGGCCGCCGGCTTCGCGATTGCGATTGTGTCCTACTCGGTCGGTTTGTACATCGCCAGCGACCCGGCGGGTTCCAGGAGCGCTGCCTAAGTCTCGAAGGCCCATCTCGTCGGCGAGCCGGTGAAATCGTCGTGTGCGAGCCCGAAAACCCATTTCGGCGCGACCCGGAAGCATGAGCTGACCGCGGGGTTCAGCAAGTCGATCTTGTAATCGGTCT
>Ga0209802_1000613_pt1 | contig 27618 bp, 29 predicted proteins | sample GraSoiAngelo_129_FD_185886 | JGI IMG/M metagenome (GOLD analysis project Ga0209802, IMG submission 185886) | Grasslands soil microbial communities from the Angelo Coastal Reserve, California, USA - 14_0927_12_40cm (SPAdes) (version 2) | ecosystem: Environmental > Terrestrial > Soil > Grasslands ... | reverse complement strand
CGAGCTCGAGCTCGCAGCGGCAGGCGTGCTTGGCCTTGTCGGCGTTCGCGTCGGTGAAGGCGGTGATGACCTCGTCGAGCGCGGCGAGCGCGACGCGCGCCGGGCCGGCCAGATCGAACGGGATCGGACGGGCCTTGAGGCGAGAGACGTGGACGGCCTGCTCGGCGATGTTCACGGCGTAGTCGCCGAGCTTCTCGAGGTTCAACGCCACGCGGAAGACGCCGCGCAGCTGACGCGAGTGCAGACCGTTGGGCTCCTCGCCCGCGATGCGTTCGAAGCACTTCACCTCGATGAGACCGAGCAGGTTGTCGACCTGGTCGTCCTTCTGCGTCACCTGCTCGGCGAGCCGCGGGTCCCGCTGGAAGAAGGCCGTCATGCCCCGGATGAGCTGCGACTGGACGAGCCTCGCCATCATGGCGAGGTCCTGCCCCAGGTCTTCACGCAGGACACTAGTCACGGATCGCTCTCTGATCCGGGATAGGACCGCTGGGCGGAGCGGGAAACGGCTACGCGCGGTCCGGGCGCTGCTGCCCGACCGCCACGCACAGCTCGGACGTCTTCGTCGCCGTCGAGCGCTTCCAGCCGATCTCGAGCTCGATGCGCCCCTTGCGCTCCTTCTGTCCCACCTTCAGCTCGAGCTTGACGTCACTGGTGGGCGAGAGATGCAGCGAGCGCTCGCCGGACTCGAGGCTGATCTCACCCCGCTTGAGCCCGACGGCCAGCGACGTGAGATACTCCGCGATCTCCTCCGGCGACGCGATCCGGGCGAACTGAACGCTGTTCTTAGCCATCGTGAGCCCCTTTCGGCCTAGTCGTCGTCGTCGTCATCGTCCTTGGCGCGCTTCCAGGCGATGGCGATCTCGATCTTAGCTTTCCCCTTCTTCTCGCTCGCCTCGATCTCCATCGCGAGGTCGCCGTCTGGATAGACGGTGATCTCCTCCTCGCCCATGGAGAGCGACAGCGAGCGTGCCCGGATCCCGTCCGCGATGCGGTTCAGCGCGTCGGCGGCCTCCGAGGGCGTTGCGGCTCCTTCGAATTCGAACTCGCGGCTATCTCCCATCACGCTCTCCCCTTGCCGCAGCGACCCGGATCAGTGGACGCCTCGGCCATCGAAGCTTGACGCTGACGTGGTTCGCGCGCTTCCGCTGCTTGGCCTCGATCTTGAGAACCACGAACTCGGACGTCGCGAGCCGGATTTGCTGGTCTCCCACCGCGATCGAGAGCTCACCCGCCAGTACGCCTTTGGCGAGCTGCGTCAGATAGAACGCTGCCGCGTCCCGGCGGGCACGACCGTGGAACTTCGCCGGAATCGCGGCGCCCACCTGCTCCCTCTGAGCCGGCCGTGCGAGCGTTGTCTCCGGCACGGCCGCTACGGCCTTCGTGTTGGCGGTTCGCGACTGACGCACGGCGAGCGGCTTCGCTACGATCTCGCCCCGGCCGGCCGCCTCCCGAGGCATGCGTTACAGGCAGATCAGCTGCTTGCGGTCGACACGACAGGCCGCGGTGTTTCGCCTTCGAATACTCTGCCGTAACATTTTCGTAACAGCTTCGTAATGGTTTTCAGGGACTTAGCGCCCCTGACGCGGAGCGGAGTATAGGGGGATGTTGCAAAGCCCGTCAAGCCCTCTCTGATCGTCTTCAACACGGTCGCGATTCGGATCTCGTCCAGATGCATGAGTGTATGGCGAACGCCGAGCTGGAGCCAGTGATGCGCGTCGCTTCCGGCGACGATCGGCAAGCCGAGCGCGCGCGCCTGGACGAGCAGCATCACTTCCGTCCCGAAATCCTTGCCGTTCACCTCGAGCGCGTGCAGTCGCCGCAAATCGTCGATGCGGAATTTCCCGAGCTCCTTCTTGGGACGGAACATGTGAGCGCCGATCCGCGCGACGTCGAAGTACTCGCTGACGTCGAGAAACTCGCGAAGCGTCGGCTCGTAGCGATGCGACAGCCACTCGGGAAACGCGCGGTCGAGCCGGCGCAGTTCGGCGACGTCACCGAGGACGATGACGTGCGCTCCCTCGCGGATGTTGATCTCGGCGCCCGGAATCAGCGCGAGACCGTCAGTCCAGAAGACGCCGCCCTCGACCGGATACGTGCGCTCGAGATGCTCGTGGACCGCCCAGAAATCCGTCGCGTGGAAATGCTCGGTGAGCGCGAGGCCGTCGAGCCCGACCCGACGGGCCATGCGCACCATGCGTTCCACCGACACCGGGTCGAACTTGAAATGCTTGGACATCTTCGGGTGCGAGTGGGTATCGATCCGCTTCAAACCGTTCGCCTCCTCTCGGAGTTCATCCACAATCGTCCACAGCCATCCACAGTGCAAAACCACCACCAACCCGAAGCGAAGCGGCCGTGCTTGCGAGCACCGGCCCAGCGTACCCAATATATTGTTGCTTGCGTATTACAGGACCGCAAATAGTGTGTTGCTGGGGATAGACGGGGGGTTGCCCTGTGGACAGTGTGGATTAGTAAAAAGTTCTCGGGGGTGCTGGGTGGGACTACGCGGTGCCGAAGCGCCACGCCACCCGCTGACCGCTGAAGTCGGTCGGCAGGCCGTCGAACACGAGCAAGCCGTCGGCGATCGCGACGAGCCGATCGGCGAAGCCGGACGCGTGGGCCGGCGTGCTGGCGCTGGCCAGAACCGTCAGCCGCTCGCGATGGGCGAGCGATTGCAGCAGGGCGCTCACGGTCGCGGCCTCGGCGCCGTCGAATCCGCGATCGATCTCCCGCGCGACCAGAACTTCGGGGGGCCTCACAAGTGCGCTTGCCAGCGCGAGCCGCGCCCGGTCGACCGCGCCCAGGCCTGAGGCGGTCTCAACCTCGCGGCCGCCAAGACCGACGCGCTCGAGCGCGCGCCGGGCCGCGAGACGCTCCGACTTGCGAGGCAGGCGCAGGAGTCCGTGAAGCGCCCGGTGGACCGATTTGCCGGCCACGAGAACATTCCAGAGAAGCGAGCGGTGCTCGACCGGGCGTGCGCGCACGTCGACTTCCGCCACCACCGCGCGGATCCGGCGAACCGTGTCACGGGACACCGGGATATGAGCGACCCACACGCGCCCTTCCTCGGGAAGAAGGCGGGCGGCCACCGCGTCGAGCAGCGCGTCTCTCTCCTCCGGCGACTGCGACACGACCAGGGTTACTTCGCCCCGCCGAAAGCTCGCGCAGATCCGGTGGAGTGTCCAGCCGCCGTCTTCCCTGGACGCGCCGACTCCGAGGAGCTCAACCATGGCCGGCATGGTCTACTCGGATCGTTACGAAATGATGACGGAACCGTGAAATTCGACGACCGGCGGCGCGGCTAGGCGCGGAGCGGCTGGGTCAACTCCCAGAGGCGTTCTTGTGAGCGCTCGACGCCGCGCGGAACGTCTCCTGGAGCAAGAGCCCGTGCCGGACGCCCTCGTCACAGACCGTGAGGATCTCGTAGCCGCCAAGCGTCATGAGCTCCTCGATCACGACGGCCCCCGCCACGATCACGTCCGCGCGCTCGGCCTTGAGCCCGCGAACGCGACGACGCTGGCGCACGGTGAGCGGTTCCAGCCGCGCGCGCAGCCCGGCGATCTCCTCGCGCCGCAGGCGTAGCCAGTGCGGCGCGGCGCCGTTCCGGTCGACGCTTCTCAGGAAGACGCGGCCGAGGGCGCGCAGGCTGCCACCAAGGCCGATCAGCGCGTCGCCCGCGTGGGCTCGGGGGAGCACGCCGAGCAGTCGATCGCGCGTCTCGCGGCGAAGCGCCTGGATCTCACGGGTTCGGGGCGGGTCATGTGTCAGGAATCGCAGGGTCGTGCGTACGGCGCCGAGCGGCACGCTGGCGACCCGCACGATTCGCCCGGCGCGTACGCGCGTGACTTGAAGGCTGCCGCCGCCTAGATCGACGATCGCGCCGCGGTCCAGCGGCCGCCGCCACAGAACCGCCGCGGCGCCCAACCGCGCTTCTTCCAGGCCGCTCAGCACCCCGACCTTCACGCCTTCGTCGCGTCGCAGCGCGGCGAGCAGTCGGTCGGCGTTCGGCGCGTCTCGTATCGCCGCGGTCGCCACCGCGAGGACACGCGGAGAGCTGCCCTGCCGCACCTCGGCCAGAAAACGGCTGACGGCCTTCAGGGTCTGATCGACGGCCGCGCGCGGGAGCAGGCCGCGACGGTGGCCGGCGAGTCTGGTCTGGACGCGCTCCTGACGCAGGACGCGGAAATCGACGCCCGGAGTGACCGTGGCGAGAATGAGCCGGACCGCGTTCGAGCCGAGGTCAAGCACCGCGAGCCGCTCCGACATGGTCGGAGTATCGAGAGCGGTCAGGGGTCAGTCAAATTACGGGATCGTTACGGCGACCTCAGCCACGCAGCTTGTTGGAGGCGTCGAGGGCCGCGACCTTGTAGCACTCGGCGAGGGTCGGATAGTTGAAGACCGTCTCGAGAAAATAGTCGAGCCCGCCGCCGAGGGCGAGGACGGCCTGGCCGACGTGAACCAGCTCCGTGGCTCCGGTCCCCAGGCAGTGCACGGCGAGTAGCCGCCGATCCTTGCGATGAAAGAGCATCTTGAAGAAGCCGCTCCCGTCGCCGAGGATCTGGCCGCGGGCGATCTCGCGATACCGCGCGACGCCGGTCTCGTACGGCACGCGCGCGGCGGTCAGCTCGTGCTCCGGCGGGCCCACCATCGAAATCTCGGGGATCGCGTAGATGCCGATGGGAAAGTGGCGGGCCATCGGTCGTGCTTCGATTCCGAAGGCCTGGCACGCGGCCAGCCGGCCCTGCTCCGAGGACGTGGACGCGAGGCTCGGATATCCGATGACGTCGCCGGCCGCGAAGATGTGCGGCACCGTCGTCCGGAAGGCGTCGTCGACCTTGAGCCGGCCTCGGTCGGCCGCCGACAGGCCCGCCGCCGCGAGATTGAGGCTTTCGGTCGCCGCCAGCCGACCGGCCGAGAAGAGGACGGCATCGGCCACCAGTCGCTTGCCGGATTCGAGGTTGAGGACCGCTCGCAGGGGCGCGCTCTCGGTCACGGCGAGCGACTCCACGCTTTCACCGAGCCGGAAGGTGACGTTGCGCTGGCGAAGCTGGTGCATCAGCTCGTCGACGATCTCCCGATCGAGGAACTCGAGCGGCCGCTCGCGCCGCTCGACCAGGGTCACCTGCACGCCGACCGCGGCGAACATCGACGCGTACTCGACGCCGATCACGCCGGCGCCGACCACGGCCAGCGATCGCGGCAGCCTCTTGAGGGTCACGAGCTGATCCGAGTTGAGCACGATCTCGCCGTCCGGCTCGACACCCGGCGTCGGAGCCGGTCGCGTACCCACCGCGATGACCACGTGCCGTGCCGTGATCCGGCTCACGCCGCTCTCGCTGCGAATCGCCAGCGTGTGCGGATCGACAAACGACGCTTCGCCCTGGAGCAGCGCGACGTCGTTGCGGCGCAGCTGCTGCTCGATCACCTCGATCTCGCGGCCGATGACGGCCTCGACTCCGGCGAGGAGTTGATCGGCGGAGGGGCGACTCGCCGGCCGTGCCCAGGGCAGCCGGTCACCGTGAGTGCTGACGCCGGCGTACGCGAGGACCGCTTCGCGGATGGTCTTGCTCGGGATCGTGCCCGTGTCGATGCAGACGCCGCCCACGCAACGACGCCTCTCGACCACCGCGGCGCGATGTCCGAGCTTCGCTGCCTGGACCGCGGCGCGCTGCCCGGCGGGTCCGCTGCCGATCGAAACGAGGTCGTAGTCGTAGTCCGATGGCAACTCGCGCACCTCCCGTGGTCGGTGATTCTGACACACTCGGCGAGACACTCAGCATCGGGGGTTAGCGCGGTCGGCGCGCAGCCGTGCGAGCTCGTCCTCGAGCTCCTCGACCCGCCGCCTCAGATCCTCGACGACGAGATAGAGCGCATCCGGCGCCCGATCCCCGTTTTTCACGATGGCCCGCAACCGCGGCAGGACAACGTGCGACTCGTGGATCCACTGGCGCAGGCGAGCGTCGTCGGTCGAGCCTGAGGAGATCTCGAGGCCGCCGTCGACGACGCGCCGCTTCTGGAACCTTCCTCGGCCCTCGAGCACGTGGTGGGCGGTGGACCGCCCCTAGGCCGGCTTGAGGTCGACGCTATAGAGCGTCTTGCCCGTCAGATCGTTCAGCGAGACGGTCAGAACCTGAGTGGCCCCGTCGATCTTTGCGAGTCCGAAGTACTGCATACCGTCGGTCGGCGGACGGTTCTGCTTCATCCCGGCCGGCACTGAGGAGTACTTGACGTCGGGCCCGAACGTGCGGTCGATCTCGCCCGGGCCGAACGTGCCGGCGTTGATCGGGCCGGCGACGAACTCCCAGAACGGGGTGAAGTCCGTGAACTGCGCGCGCCCCGGGTCGTAGTAGGTCGCCGACGCGTAGTGGACGTCGGCGGTGACCCACACGACGTTCTTGATGAGATTCTGCTTGATGAAGCCCAGCAGGCTGGCGACCTCGAGCTCGCGCCCGAGCGGCGCCCCGTGATCGCCGTTGGCCCACGCCTCGTAGGTGCCCTTGGGCACGTCAGGGTTCAAGTCGGGAACGACGATGCTGATCGGCATGTCGCTCGCGATGACCTTCCAGGTCGCGCGGGAGGCCAGCAGCGCCGCCTTGAGCCAGCGAAGCTGCGCCGGTCCCAGGAACGCGGACTCCTCGTCGAGGATCGTCTGGCGATTGGGCGTGTTCGGTCCGCGATAGCTCCGCTCGTCGATCATGAAGACCTCGAGCGATGGACCATGGACGAATGACCGGTAGATGCGTTCGGGGTCGATCGGATCGAAGCGGAACGGGTTGTACTCGAGCATGGCGCGCTTGGCGAACGCCGCCAGCAAGGACGCGCTGCGCACCCGATAGCGCTCGTCGCCCAGGGTCTGCCCCGGATACCAGTTGTTGCGCACCTCGTGATCGTCCCACTGAACGAGCATCGGCACCTCGGCGCAGAAGCGGCGCTTGTTGTCGTCGAGGAGGTTGTAGGCGAAGTTACCGCGAAACTCCTCGAGCGACTCGGCGACCTTGGACTTGGCCGTGCTCGTCACGTTGCGCCAGGTCGTGCCGTCCTCCAGCGCCACTTCGGCCTTGATCGGCCCGTCGGCGTAGATCTGGTCGCCGGAATGGATGAAGAAGTCCGGATTGGTGCGCCGCATCGTCTCGTACATCTTCATGCCGCCCCAGGCGGTGTTGATGCCCCAGCCTTGCCCCGCTTCGTCGCCCGAGAAGGCGAAGCTGACGGTGCGGCGGCCCTGCGACGGCGTCCGGAACCGACCCGTCGCCGGCTCGCTCAAGACCTTGGGGCTCGCGAGATCCTCGAACAGGATGCGATAGAAGATCTGCTGTCCCGCCGGCAGTCCCGTGAGGTCGACCCGCGCCGTGAAGTCGCTTTCGGCGAGCGCCGCCGGACCGACGACGCGCGATGCATCCCGGAACGAGTCGGTCGTCGCCCATTCGACGAGCAGTCGGGCCGGCCGGTCGGTGCGGCTCCACACGATCGCCCGATCGCTCATGACGTCGCCGCTCTGGACTCCGTACGGAACGGCCGGACGCATCTTGTCGGAGGTGACCACAGCCGGCGGGGTGGTCTGGGCCCACACCGGGCGGCGGACGAGTGAGGTGGTCGCGACGCCTCCGACGGCAAGAGCGGACTGTCTGAGGAATCTCCGACGATTCATGGGCGCCCTCCTCGGCTTCTGCGCGAACGTACCACGTTCGGATTGAGCACGGCGACGAGAGCGGTCCGGAGGACGCGTCGGGAGTGCCGCGTCCCCCGGAGCCGTCTCCTAGGAGCCCGAGTTCACGCGGGGCTCCCCGTCGTGCGCGCCGACTGAATTCACCGGCGCACCTCGGCCGGCGGGGCCCCAGCCCCGCGACGGCCTGCGGCGCGCACGTCGAAATTCATAGGCGCGCCTCGGCCGGCGGGGCCCCAGCCCCGCGACGGCCTGCGGCGCGCGCTCCGAAATTTACAGGCGCGCCTCGGCCGGCGGGGCCCCAGCCCCGCGACGGCCTGCGGCGCGCACTTCCGTGAGCAGGGTTGCGGCGATCGTGCGGTCGTTCATGACGCGCGGAACCTTGTGCTGGTCGCCGAGCTTGCCGTTCTCGCGCATCCATCTGTGGAAGGCCCCGAGCGGCAGCTCGAGGAGCTGCGGCGCCACCATCCCCACGTCGAGAGTCCGCTTCGTCCGGTAGTCGGTGTTGAGCGCGGCCAATGCCTCGTCGAGGTCGCGGACGAAGGCATCCCGATCGCGGGGCGGGACGCGGAACTCGACCAGCCAATCGTGGCCGCCCCGCGCGTCGCCGGCTGATGGATAGCGTGGCGCGACCGTGAATTCGCCGGGCTCGGCGCCCGTCCGGCGGCACGCCACCACCAGCGCCTGCTCGATCTCCTCGACGATCACGTTCTCGCCGAACGCGTTCACGAAATGGCGCGTGCGCCCGGTGATCACCAGGCGGAGCGGATCGCGCGTGGTGAAGCGGATGGTGTCGCCGAGCAGGTATGACCAGAGGCCGCCGGGGGCCGTCAACGCGACCGCATAGGGGCGGTCCAGCTCGACGTCGGCAACGGTGTGGCGCCGCGGCCGCGCGCGGCCCAGATCCTCGACCGGAACGAACTCGTAGAAGATCCCGTAGTCGAGCATGAGCGTCAGCCCACCGGTGCGCTCGGTCTGGAGCCCGACGAAACCTTCCGAGGCCGGGTACACCTCGACGTACTCGACCGGCCGCCCCATCCATCCCTCGACGGTGGCGCGGTACGGCGCGAACGAGACGCCGCCGTGGATGATCGCGCCCAGGTTCTCCCAGCACTCACCGAGGCTCGAGACGGGCCGGCCCGCCGCGCGCCGGGCGCGCGCCACGCGCTCGAAGAGGATCAGGAGCCAGGAGGGCATCCCCGAGATCAGGCGAAGGTCTTGACGCGCGACCAGCTCGGCCACGGCATCGATCCGCTGGTCCCACTCCGGGATCGACGCGATCGCGCGGCCGGGCGAGTAGCGCGAGCGGAAGCCGGGCGGCAGATCCTGGACCATGAGGCCGGAGAGATCGCCGACCCAGCAACCCTGACCGACGGGCTTCAAGGTCGCGCAGCCACCGAGGAACAGCAGCGGCCCGCCGGCGACCCCCTCGAAACCCGCCCGCTCGGCGGCGATCAAGAGGGCGTCCCAGCCACCCTTTCGATGAGCGCGGAATGCCTCGGAGGTCACGGGGATCATTTTGTCGCCGGCGGTGGTCCCCGACGTCTTCACCCAGTAACGGGGCCGCCCTGGCCACGTGAGGTCCCGTTCGCCGTTGATGGCGCGGTTCCAGAGCGGCTGGAAGCGCAGATAGTCGCCCAGGGGTGTACGGGCTTGATAGTCGGCGACCGAGCGGACTTGCTCGAACCGATGAGAGCGTCCGAACGTGGTCCCGCGCGCCGCATTGACGAGATCGAGCAGTGCGGCCTCCTGGATGCGAGCGGCGTCACGCGCCACGCCCTCGAGCGTGCGCCTGCGGTGCGCGGCGTACACGCGGAGCGCCGCCCCCCCGACCCGCTCGATCATGAGCGGCCTCACACGCCGCGCCGGGCGCGGGTCTCGACGAGCCACTCGGCGACCGCCGCGTTGAACGCCTCCGGATGCTCGAGCATCGGCGCGTGGCCGCAGTTGGGCAGGTACACGAGCTGAGAGCCGCGGATGCGCGCGTGGAACCGCTCGGCGACATCGGTCGGCGTGATGCGGTCGTCCTTGCCCCACACCAGGAGGGTCGGCACTTGGATCTGGCTCAGGCGGTCCTCGACGTTGTGGCGCTTGGCGGCGCGCGCGACCTGCAGCACGCGCAGCGCGGTGCGGCGCGTGGTGACGATGCGCCGGATCGACTCGACCCACTCCGGCGTGACCAGGGTGGGATCGTAGAAGATCTCTTCCATCCGCTCGCGCACGTAGGCGCCGGTTGGCTGATGGGGCACGCGATTGGTGAAGCTTCGCTCGAAGAGACCGGAAGACCCCGTGAGGATCAGGCCCTCGACCCATCCCGGGCACGTCAGCGCCAGCTCGAGCGCCACGTGGCCCCCGAGCGAATTGCCGCAGACGACCGCCGGCGGCAGCTCGATCGCTTCCATGAACCGACGCACGTAGTCGGCCAGCGCCGGCAGCGACACGTCGGTCAGATCGGGATCGAAGATCGGCAGCTCGAGGGCTATCGGCCGGCGGTACGGCCCGAGGGCGTCGAGCGTGGATTCCCAGTGGTCCATCTCACCCATGAGCCCGTGCAGGAGCAGCACCGCCTCGCCGTCACCACGCTCCAGCCAGCGAAATCGCGTGTGGGTTGGCGTAATCATATTGGCCTCCTCGAATGAGAGCCGCGCCTCGGCCGGCGGGGCCCCAGCCCCGCGACGGCCTGCAGCGCGGACATCGGTGCCGAATCGGTCACGGCAGAGTGCCCACGGAGACGCGTTGCCGATCGCGTCGGAGAAATTTGTAGGCGGCGCGGAGCTGGATCGCGAGATGAAAGGGCAGCTTGCCGACGGTCCAGGACCAGTCGAGGTGCGCGCGCGTGCGGCCGGCCAGGAGCGCCCGGCGCAGCGAGTCGGCGTCCCGGCCCTCGAACCGCGTGACCGCGCTGCCGACGTACCAGACGTCGTGGGCATCGCTCCCGGCGGTCACCGGCAGCATCAGCTCCAGGTTGCGGAGCGCCGCCCACGCGTTGTACGGCGCCGAGAACACGCCCGCGTTGTTGACCGCCTCGATGGCGTCGAGCGGCAGGTCACGGATCATCCGCGCGATCGAGACGTGACCGCGGCTCACGCCGCGCAGCGGGTGGAACGGATGCGCCGCGACGGCGAGGCCGCCCTGAGCGTGGATCTCGCCGATGGTCTCGAGCGCGTTGAGACCGGGCGGCACGCACTCCTCGAGAAAGAGGCCGAGGAGGTGGCCGTTGAGCGTGCTGATCTCCTCGCCGACCACGACGTCGACGCCGAGCTCGGGGTGCTCCCGTGCCCACTCGCGCGCCCGGAGCGCGCCGCGGATCTCGTCGTGGTCGGTGATGGCCACGACGTCGACGCGCCCGGACGCCGCCTCGAGAATTGCCTCGGGGCGCTGGGCGCCATCGCTCCAGAGGGTGTGCACGTGCAGGTCACCGCGACCGTAGGTACTCGTCCTCATCGCGAACGAGTGTGGCCGCGGAGTGTGAACGGTCTACCACTCTCCGCGTGAAGTTTCGGTGACGAGCGGCGCGCCCGTCACGACGGAGGCTTACGCGACGCGCGAGCCTGCACTGGACGAGGTCAGCCTAGGGCGGGATCGTGTGTCGATACCGTGAAAGTTCGGCGAAACTCTGGCGACAGTGAATGGGAGCGTGGTACGGTCGCGCGATGCCCCCCGCAAAGCGCGCCCTGTTCCTGGACTGGGGTGGCACCCTCGCCCGCACCGAGAACAATCGGACGGTCGTCGACACAGCCGGCCACCCCGTGCTCATGCCCAACGTCGTCGCGACGCTCGCCCGCGAGCGCCCGCGCTTCGACGCGTGCTTCATCGTCTCCAACCAGGCGCGCGTCTCGAAGGGCGAAATCTCGGAGGCCGAGGTTCTGCGGCGGTTCGCCTGGGCCAACGAGCAGCTCGGAAGACCGTTCACCGACTGCCGGCTCTGCCCCCACGCGGACGCGGACGGCTGCGACTGCCGCAAGCCCCGACCCGGGATGTTCCTCGAGCTGGCCCGTCTCTACGGCGTGAGCTTGGGCGCATCCACGCACGTCGGTGACTCCGAGAAGGATCGTGACGCGGCGGCCGCGGCGGGCGTCGCCGCGTTCGTCTGGGCGCGGGAGTTCTTCGGCTGGGCCACGCCACCCGGCCGGTGATTCAGTCTTTCTCCTGGGCCGCCATGGGGCTGCGGGGGGAATCCGGGGGAGCGGCGTCGAGCCCACCGACATTCAGCCAGACGCGCACGGTCGTACCCCGGCCCGGCTCGCTCTCGATCTTGAGCTGGCCGCCGTGGGCGAACACGAGGTGCTTGACGATCGCGAGCCCGAGGCCCGTGCCGCCGAGCTCGCGCGATCGCGCCTTGTCGACGCGGTAGAACCGCTCGGTGATCCTCGGCAGGTCGGACGGCGGGATGCCGATGCCGGTGTCGACCACGTCGACCTCGATCCAGCCGTCCGCGGGCTTCTGGACCCGCACCGTCACGCGGCCGTCTTCGGGCGTGTACTTGACGGCGTTGTCGACCAGGTTGATGAGGATCTGCACGAGCCGGTCGCGGTCCGCCAGCACCGGCGGCAGATCGCGCGGGAGCTGGCTCCGCAGCCCGACCTTCCCGCTCTTGGCCTTCGGGCCGATGATCGCCAGCACCGCGTCGACGGCTTCGTCGAGCCGCGTCGGTGCGAGCTTGAGCGCCACGCGCCCGAGCTCGATGTTCGACAGATCCATCAGGTCGTTGAGCAGCCGCCCGAGCCGCTCGGTGTGCCGGAAGACGATCTCGAGGAACCGCCGCGCGTGTTCCTGCTCTTCGAGGGCGCCGGCCAGCAGCGTTTCGAGGTAGCCCTGGATCGCGGTCAGCGGCGTGCGCAGCTCGTGCGAGACGTTGGCCACGAACTCCGTGCGCACCTGCTCGAGCCGGCGCAGCTCGGTGACGTCGTGCAGCACCATGACGACACCGACCTCGTTCGCGCCCAGGCGGAGCGGCACCGCGTTCACCTGCAGTCGGCGCTCGACCGGGCTCGCGAGCCTGAGCTCGCGATGCGAGACGTTGCCCCCGTCGACCCCGCGGCCCTCGCGGAACGCCTCGTGCAGCTCCGTGTTGCGGATCACCTCCAAGAACGGCTTGCCCTCCCCACGCGTCGCGTCGAGGCCGAACATGGACCGCGCCCGCTCGTTCATCAGCAAGATGATGTCGCGGCCGTCGACGGCGATGACGCCCTCGATCATGCCGTCGAGGATCGCGGTGGCCTTCGCCTGCTCGTGCCCGAGGTCGTGCACCTTTTCCCGGAGCCTCGCCGCCAGCCCATTGAGCGCCCGGCCGAGTGCGCCGATCTCGTCCGGCGAGCGAATCGGCGCCCGCACCGTGAAGTCGCCCTCGCTCATCCGATGCGCGATCGTCTGCATCTGCACGACGGGCTTGGTCACGCGGCGGGCCACGAAGAGGCCGATCGCGAACGCGACGGCGAGCGCGACCAGGCCGCCGGCCAGCATCACGCGGTGGATCGCCGCGTACGACGAGGTCACCGCCGTTACCGGCAGGGCCACGCGGATGACGCCGATGACGCGTCCGCCGTCGGAGATCGGGAGCGCCACGTAGAGGAGCGAGGCGCCGATCGTCGAGCTCGTTCTCCGGTCGCGCCCGACGCCGCCGGCGAGGGCCGCGAGCACTTCCGGGCGCGCGCCATGATTCTCGACGCGCGGAAGGTCGTCGACGGCCACCTCCGAGTCGCCCAGCACGCGCCCGTCGGCCGCGATCACGGTGACCCGCGAGGCCGTGGGCCGCGAGCCCCGCAGCGTGAAGGCCCGGAAGTCGGCCGGCGAAGCGCGCCGCAGCACGAGGCCGCGCGCCTCGTCGTGCAGGAGCCGGCCAATGCTGGCCAGGCGGACCTCGAGGGTGTCCACAGCGAACGCCTCGAGCGCCCGGTTGAGGTAGAGACCCGCCGCGATCGTCGTGACAGCGACGAAGCCAACGAGCGTCAGGGTGAGCTTGCGGGCGATGCTACGGCGGAGAAAGTGAACGAACGCGCGGGTCATGGCCGGTCGGCCTCGAATCGATATCCCACCGACTTGACCGTCGCGATGCGGCTTCCGGCGTCGCCGAGCTTCGCCCGTAGGCGTCTGACGTGCACGTCGACGGTTCGGGACTCGATCACATCCGCGCGCGCGTAGCCCCACACGCGGTTCAGGAGGTACTCCCGCGAAAGGACACGCCCGGCCGATTCGAGGAGCGCCTGCAGCAGATCGAACTCCTTGGGGGTGAGCACCGCGGCCCGCCCGTCCACGCTCACCGCGTGGCGCGTCGGGTCGAGCGTCACCGGGCCGACCGAGAGCACGGGGCTGGCGTGCTCCGGGTGCGCGCGCCGCAGCACCGCCCGCACCCGCGCCACGAGCTCCTTCGGAGAAAACGGCTTGCCCACATAGTCATCGGCGCCGACCTCGAGGCCGACGACCCGGTCGACTTCGTCGGACTTCGCGGTGAGCATGATGATCGGCACGGACGCGGTGCTAGTATCGCGGCGGAGCCGGCGGCACACCTCGAGACCGTCGAGCTCGGGAAGCATGAGATCGAGGACCACCAGATCGGGGATCGCCGTCTTCACTTCGCGAAGCGCGTCCTCGCCGCTGGTGGCGGTACGGCAGCGGAAGCCGTCGCGCTCGAGATGCAGGACGACGAGCCGGCGGATGTCCGGCTCATCCTCGACCACGAGAACCTCGCGGGCCATCGCCTACTGGCGACAGACCCTGAAGTTCGTGTAGTCCCCTTGCGCCGTGGAATTCGTGTCGTCGGAGTCGGTCAGCACGGCGATGCCGGCGGGTTTGGGTGTCTCTTTCACGTCGAAGTACTTCTTGTAGTCTTGCAGGACGTTCACGCGCTCCTCGACCCACTCACCCTTCTTTTCCGGCGCGCCGCTCCGCAGCACCCGCACCTGCGTGAGGCCGAGATTCGAGTCGAGCCGCGTGCCGACGGGGACCTTCTCGCTCCAGATATATTTGACCGCCTTCGGCCCTCTGATGCGCGAATAGGGCACGAGCATGTAGACCGCCAGGGCGCTATCGTTGGTCTTGGACTCGCGCTCGTCGCTGCCCTTCGGAAACTCGAGGGGCCGCCACGACCACACGAGGAACGGATAGGCGTCGAGATCCCACTCGTACTCTTTGGCGGCCTGGACGCCGAGCCCCTTGGCCGTGGCATGCAGGAAGCGCAGGCCGGACTCTTCGGCGACCTGGTAGACTTCCTTGCCGGAGTCCTTCCGGACCTTCCAGTCGGCCGGCAGCCCGCCGACTTTCGCCTTCGAAAAGTCCTCGATCGTGCGGCAGTCGGGCTGGGCCGCGAGCGACGCGGCGACGGTCAGCAGAAGGGCGGCCGCAAGGTACAGCGCGAGCGGCCAGGGATCGGCGCGTGTCATGCCTTGAGGCTAACACACGCCGACCCCCCTGACGGGGCGGGCGCGATCGCTGCTAGTGTCGCAGCACGCGCTCGGAGAGGTCATACGCTTCCCGGAACTCGCGCACCGCGTGGAAGTAACGGCCCGCGCGGAGGGCGCTCAAGCCTTCGTTGTACTGAGCCTGGGCGCGGCGGACCCGCGGGTCCCGGGCGCCCGCCGTTGTGCTCGCCTGCATGAGCATCTTGTAGGCTGTGTCGCGCACCGCGGTCGCGACGTTGATGTCCGTCTTGCCGTTGAGGATGCGGTTCACGAACGAGGCGATCGCCTTGTTCGCCGCCTCGAGGTCGGCCTTCAGCTTGGCGTTCTCCGCCGGCAAGGGCCCGAGCTGCACTTGGAAACTCGCCATCTGGCTTTGCAGCCCAGCGATCTGGCTCTTCAGGCTGTTCACCTGACCCTGGAGCGCCGTGTTCTGGGACGTCAGCGTCGTATTCTGGGACGTCAGCGCCGCGTTCTGGGATGTCAGCGCCGCGTTCTGGGCATTGGCCGTCGCGAGCTGGCTCTGGAGGGTCGTGACCTGAGTCTGGAGATTGTTGACCTGGGTCTGGAGACCGCTGACCTGATTCGTGAGCGTGTTGATCTGACCCTGGAGCTGGGAGTTCTGCCGTCCCAGGGCGTCGTTCCGCGTCGTGAGGTCGTTGATCGTCTGGCTGGCGGCCGCCAGCTGCTGCTGGAGATCCGCGATCTGCCGCTGGAGTGGCGCGATCTGGTCGTCGCACGACGCCGTCCCTCTGGGCACACCGGCGACGAACGCGCCGTAGACATCCGGATTCGCGCCGACCCTCACCGTGTTCACCACGGTGTTCGTCGCCGCGCTGATGACTGATACCGTCCCGGACGTGTCGTTACCGACGAAGACGAAGGCTCCCGTGGGATCGGTCGCCACGCCGTAAGGGCCGAGGCCGACGGTGATGGTTGCGGCGATCGAATCCGTGGCGACGGAATACACCGAGACGGTGTTGTCGTCCATATTCGCGACGTAGACGAAGCTTCCCGACGGGCTCACCGCGACGCCTATCGGGGAACTACCCACCAGGATCGTCGACCGCACGGTGTTGGTGGTGGCGTCGATCACCGAAACCGTCGACTCGTCCCTGTTGGCGACATAGACTCGCGTCCCGGAGGGGTCCACCGCGAGACCCGTCGGAGCGAAGCCGACCCTGAGCGAGCCGAGAAAGGTGTTGGTCGTGGCATCGATCACACCCACCGCGTTGGCTCCGGTGTCCGAGAGGTAGACGCGGGTGCCCGCCGGATTGACCGCGATCCCAAAGAGCTGCCCCAGACCGGTCGGGATCGTCGTAACGAGAGCGTTCGTCGACGCATTGATGACCGACACTGACCTGTCGAACTGGTTGATGACGTACACGCGCGTGCCGGCGGCGTTCACCGCTACGCCCGTCGGGTTCGCGCCTACCGGCACGGTCGCGACGGTGTTGGTCGCGGTGTCGATCACCGAGACGGTATTGCTGAAGAAGTTGGCGACGTACACGCGCGTGCCGCTCGGATTCACCGCCACACCCAAAGGAAGGTCGCCGACCGTCACGTTCATGACGAGAGGGCGCGTCGCAGTGGGGTCGACCACCGACACGCTGTTGGACATGAAATTCGAAATGTACGCGAACGGCGCGGCGGCCGCGGCCGACGCGACGGCCAGCGACAGCGCCAGCAAGGCAACAAGGATTCCGGAAACCCGCCTCGTTCCGGAAAATCCCTTGGGGAGCGGGCATTTAGTCTTCATGCCGCCTCGATAGTGCAGTGACGATGCCAGACGCGAGAATGGAATCTGATTCGGGGCATACACGCGGACTTAGCCGCGCGGACGAGTCAAATCGGCGTGACTGAACGGCAGCGGCTGGCGAAATTCGTCAGCGGAAACCGGAAATAGGTCGACCAGTGGCGACGAACTGATCTCGATCTGGTTCGATTCGACCTAGCGACCTCGGCGCCACCAGTGATGCACGAGGTTGTCGACGACTTCACCGAGCTGACCGATCGTCCGACATTCCCGCACGAAGTCGCACGCGGGCGCGTAGAGCGGCATAACGCTGTCGCCGATGCCCCAGCCCCACTGGCCTTCCGGATTCAGCCAGATGATGCCTTTCACGCGCTCGCGGATGAGGCGCAGCGCCCACGCCTGCGGGTCGTTGTAGTTGTTGCGCGCGTCGCCCAGCATGAGGATCGTCGTCTTGCGGTCGAGCGAGTCGAGCTCCGTCTTCGTGAACTGGCTGAACGCGAATCCGAAGTCCGACCGGCAGTGGTAGTCGACGGGCGCGCCCTTGAGCGCCCACTCGATCGCGCGCTCGACCGGGTAGGTGTTGAAGGCCTGGGTCACCTCGGCGATCTCGGACACGAACACGTAGGACCGGACCCGGCTAAAGCACTCCTGGAGGCTCCAGACCAGCTGCAGCATGAAGCGCGAGGCGTTGCGGACCGAGTCCGACACGTCGCAGATCGTGATCAGCTTCGGCTTCTCGCGGTGCCGGCGCTTGAGAAAGATCTCCATCGGCACGCCGCCGTACTGCAGGCTCTTGCGCGTGGTCCGCCGCGTGTCGAGGCGCCCTTTGTGCTCCTGCCGCTGACGCAGCGCCAGCGCGTCCTTGATCTTGCGCGCCAGCCGCGCGACCACGCTCTTCATCTGGGCGATCTCGTCGGGAGTCAGCGCGAAGAGCGGCTTGTCCGACAAAACCTCACGGGTGAGCTTTTCGCCCTGGCGGTACGCGCGCCGCTCCAGCTCGCGCTCGACGTGCTGGCGAATCATGCGCTTGAACGCCTCGAGCCGGAGCTCGAGATAGTTCCGGATACGCGCCAGCTGGCCCGGATCGAGCCCGCGCGCCTCGAGCGCCTTCATGATCCGTTCGAGATCGCCCTCGATGGCCGACCAGTCGAACTTGTCCGAGATCCGGCGCGAGAAGAAGCCGACCTGGAGGAAGTACATGAGCCGCTCGAGGCCGGCGTTCTGGCCGCCGGAGCGGATGGCCATCTCCATCTCGCTTCCCTGGCCTCGCATGAGCAGCTCGGTCAGCTCGTCGAGATCCATGTTCTCGTCGGCCATGAGCTCGTCGAGCATGTCCTGGACGCGCGGGTCCTCCGGGCCGAGCGCCTTCTTGAGGCCTTCGCCGAGCGCCTGGAGGTCGAGGAAGTAGAGGTTGAAGAGGCGATCGAACGTCGGCTGATCCCGGAACTCCTTGATCAGGGTCGCGGCGAGCGTCGCCTTGAACGTCTCGCGGTCGGCCAGGCCGACCTCGGAGCTCGCGGCGAGCGCGTCGAGCGCCTCCGAGGGCGAGATGCGGATCTCGGCCCGGCGGAGGTCGCCGATGAACTCGAGGATTCGCTGGTCCATCGAGATCAGTCCGCGAGCACTTTATCCAGCGAGCCCTTGACGCGCTCGAGGTCCTTTTCGTGCTTGACGAGCATCGTCAGGGTCGACTCGACGATACCGGGATCGAGCTCCCGCGCGTTCAGGATCACGAGCGAGCGCGCCCAGTCGAGCGACTCCGAGACCGAGGGCAGCTTGCGCAGATCCATCGCGCGGATTTTCTGGACGGCAGCGACGACGGCCCGGGCGAGCTGGTCGGGGATCTCCGGCACCTTGAGCCGGATGATCTGCAGCTCGTCCGCCGGCGACGGAAAGTCGATGAAGAGGTGCAGGCACCGGCGCTTGAGCCCGTCCGAGAGCTCGCGCGCGTTGTTCGAGGTGAGCACGACGAGCGGGATGTGCTTGGCCCGGACGGTCCCGAGCTCGGGCACCGAGACCTGGAAATCGGAGAGCACTTCGAGCAGGAAGGCCTCGAACTCGGGCTCGGCCTTATCGATCTCGTCGATCAGCAGGACGACGGGCTGCTCCGCCTGGATCGCCGAGAGAAGCGGCCGCGGCGAGAGGAAGCGGTACGAGAAGAACGCGTCCTCCTGGCCGGCGATCTTCGCCACCGCGTCGGGAAGCGAGGGCGCGTCGGCGATCAGCTCGCCGATGCGGTCGCGCAGGAGCTGGGTGTAGAGGAGCTGCTTGGCGTACTTCCACTCGTAGAGCGCCTTGCCCTCGTCGAGTCCCTCGTAGCACTGCAGACGAATGAGCGGTCGCGAGGTGATGTCCGAGAGCGTCTTGGCGAGCTCGGTCTTGCCGACGCCGGCCGGCCCCTCGATGAGCACGGGCCGACCCATCCGCGCGGCCAGGAACACGACGGTGGACACACGGCGGCTCGCGATGTACCGGGCGTCCCTGAACCGCTGCTGGACCTCCTCGACGGACTCGAACATGATGGCTCCCTCGTTCCCTGAGTTTCGGCCATTGTAGCAGGCATTTCGGCGACCCTGAGGCCCGCCGACCGGACGTGTACAATGCCACATGGCCGACGCCGCCCGCTACCATCGGCTGCAGCTGCTCCTGACGCTCGCCGGCCTCGGCCTCTCGGTCGCGTACCTGCTCGCGCTCATCGTGACGGACGGAGGCCAGGCGCTTGCGCGCGCGGCGGCCGGCATCACGCCCGCGCGATGGGGTCAGGTCGCGCTGGTCGCGCTCGCCCTCGGCGCCGGGCAAGGCGTGCTCGGACTTCCGCTGAGGCTGATCCGCGGCTACTGGCTGCCGCGGCGCTTCGAGCTTCTCCACCAGCCCCTCGCCGGCTGGCTCGGCGACCAGCTGAAGGCCGCGCTGATCGGCTGGGCGCTCGGGCTCGCCGCGGTCGAGGTCGTCTACGCTCTGCTCGCGCTGACGCCGCACTGGTGGCTCGTCGCTGCCGCGGTGTTCTTCGCCGCGCAGATCGCGATGACGGCTGTTCTACCGATCTGGATCGTCCCGCTGTTCTACCGGCTGACCCCGCTCGACGACGTCGGCCTCCGCGATCGCCTGCTGGCGCTCGCGCGCCGCGCCGGCGTCACGGCGATCGGTGTCTTCGTCGCCGACCAGTCGAGGAAGAGCCGCACCGCCAACGCCGCGGTCGTCGGGCTCGGCCGCACGCGCCGGATCATCCTCTTCGACACCCTGCTCGCGGAGTTCTCTCCCGAGGAGATCGAATCAGTCCTCGCCCACGAGCTCGGCCACCACGCTCACGGCGACATGCGGCGCGGGCTCCTCGTCAACGGCGCGCTGACCCTGGTCACCGCCTGGCTTGCGGCCTTCGCGCTCGACGCCGGCGTCGGGATGCTGGGCCTCGCGGGGCCAGCCGATCCGGCCGGGCTTCCGTGGCTCGCGCTCGTGGCGCTCGTGCTCGGCCTGCTGCAGATGCCGCTCGCGAACGGTTTCTCGCGCTGGATCGAGCGCCAGGCCGACGACTTCGCGCTGGCCACCACCGGCAACGCCTCCGCGTTCGTCGGTGCGATGGAGCGGCTGGCCGGCCTGAACCTCGCCGAGCGCCGACCGAGCCGGCTCAAGGAGATCGTCCTCTACTCGCATCCGGCGCTCGATCGCCGGATCGCGCGCGCGGCCGCCGCCGCCGCGAACCGGGGAGGCATCGCATGACCGGCCGTCGCGCCGCGCTTCGCGCGCTCGTGGCCAGGAAGCAGGGCCTCGTCGTCCCCGGCGCCTACGACGGCATCTCGGCGCGCCTCGTTCAGGACGCGGGATTTCCGGCGGTCTACATGACCGGCTACGGCACCGCCGCCTCGCGGCTCGGCCTGCCCGACCTCGGGTTCGCGGGACTCGGCGAGATGGCCGATCACGCGCGAAACCTCGCGTCCGTCCTCGACGTGCCGCTCATCGCCGATGCCGACACCGGATACGGAAACGCGCTGAACGTGCGGCGGACCGTGCAGACGTACGAGGCGGCCGGAGTGGCGGCTCTCCACATCGAGGACCAGATCACGCCCAAGCGCTGCGGCCATCTCGCGGGGCACCAGGTCGTTCCGCGGGGCGAGTTCGTGGGTAAGATCCGCGCCGCGGTCGAGGCGAGAACCGATCCCGACATGATGATCATCGCGCGCACCGACGCGATTTCCGCCGTCGACCTCGACGAGGCGCTGCGCCGTGGCCAGGCGGCGGCCGAAGCTGGCGCGGACGTGCTCTTCATCGAGGCTCCGCGCACGGAGACGCACGTGGAGCGCGTCGCGCGCGCCTTCGACACGCCGCTCCTCTACAACTACGCGCCCGGCGGCCGCTCGCCACTCCTGCCGTTCGCCCGGCTGCGCGAGCTCGGGTTCGCCGTCATCCTGCTCCCGGTCGACACGTTGCTCGTCGCGGTCCAGGCGATCCGCGCCTTTCTCGCCCAGGCGAAGGCGCGCGATGACGTCCGCTCGCTCGCGGATCTGTACATGCCGTTCGGCGAGTTCAACGAGCTGATCGGCGTGACCGCGCAGCTCGCGCTGGCGGAGCGCTACCGGGACGACGACCGCTCGGCGACGTAGGCCGGCAGGGCCGCGTCCCAGGGCCGCAGATCGTCCTCGCCCAGCGCGGCGAGGTGCGCGTGGGCGAGCACGGAGTAGGCCGGCCGCCGCGCCCGGGCGCCATACTCCGCGGCGGTCACGGGCGTGAGGTCGGCCGTCAGGCCGGCGAGCTCGAGCGCGCGCCGCGCGAACTCGTACCAGCTGACCTGCCCGGCGTTGGTGAGGTGGTAGATCGGGTGCGCCACCTTCGGCAGCACCTTCCACACCTTGCGCGCGAGATCGAGCGTGTAGCTCGGGCACAGCACCTGATCTGAGACGACGCGAAGCGGTCGACCCTCGCGCGCCAGACGCAGCATGGTCTCCACGAAGTTCCCCTTGCCCTTGCCGAGGCTGCCGGCGAGGCCGAAGAGCCCGCACACGCGGAAGATCACGCTCCGCTCGCAACGCTCGAGCGCCAGACGCTCGCCCGCCAGCTTGGATTCGCCGTAGACGCTCACCGGCTGCGGCGAGTCGGTCTCGAGGTAAGGCGTTCGCTTGACGCCGTCGAAGACGTAGTCGGTCGAGAAGTGGACGAGCCGGGCGCCGGCCGCCTGACAGACCGCGGCGAGCGTGCCCACCGCCTCGGCGTTCAGCGCGAAGGCGCTGCGCCCATCGTCCTCCGCCCGATCGACGAGGTTGTAGGCCGCCGTATTGATGACGCAGGTCGGCTGCAGCGCTTCCAGGATCGATCGCGTGCGCTCGGCGTCGAGGATGTCGACGTCGCGCGTGCTGAGCGCCACGAGCTCGCCCGGCTGGTCGAAGGTCCTGACGAGATCGGAACCGAGCTGACCGGTCGCGCCGATGACCACGTAGCGCTCGCCAGGCGGCTCGCGGCGGCGCGGAGAGCCCGTCACCTCAGATGGAGGATCCGGTCGAGATGGCGAGCGCGACGAGGTGATCGAGATGCCGGATATCGAAGGGCTTCGGGATGTACGCGAAGACTCCGCCGCCCAGCGCCTCGGCGGCGGCGCGCGTGTCCGCGTTGGCCGTGATCATGATGACCGGCACGTTCACGCCGAGGCCGCGGACCTGCTTGAGGAGCTCGAGGCCGCCCATGCGCGGCATGTGCATGTCGAGGAGAATCAGATCGAACTTACCGCGCAGCAGAACGATCAGCGCCTCCGCGCCGTCCTTCGCCGACTCGGTCTCGTACGAGTTATCGTGGCGGAATTGCCGGAAGAAATCCTTGAGGACCTCGACTACCGGCGGCTCGTCGTCGACGATCAGGACTCGCTTGGTCACTCAACCCAGTATATGACAGCGTCGGTGAAGTTTACGATTCACGGAGCACGCCCGTCGGGCGCGTCCGAACTCCTCGTACGACAAGCCCGCCGACAATGGCACGGAACGTGTACAGGCCGCGTGAGCACTGTGCCTCATCGCTCGTTCACCGCGGCCTTCGACAACCTTTCGGACGCTCCCGTGAGACGATTCCGACAATGAGCTCGACACCGGAGCGCCGCCGTCACCCCCGATTTCCCGTCGCCTGGCCGATCCGGCTGTGGGTCGACGACGAGCCCCTCCTCGGGCGGGCGCAAGATGTGAGTCAGCACGGGCTCTGGGTGACGGTGGCGCCGACGACCGCGCTGCGGCTCGGCAAGGTCTGTTGGGTCGACGTCCTGAGTGACGAGCTCGGCTCGTTCACGGTGGCCGGCGAGGTTCGGCACGTCGCCGGCCGCCGGATCGGGCTGGAAACCATGCGCCCGGTCCCAACCGCCGGGCTCGAGAGGACCTGAGGAGGACCTGATCCCGAAGGCTGTAAGGTTTTTGTTACAGCTTCGGGGCCAGCGCCGACGCGAACAGCTCGAGCTGCTCGAGCTCGTCGAACACCGGATTCAGCATGAGGAAGCCGACCCCCGCCGCCACGATTTCGGACAGGCGCTCCACACACTCCTGAGGCTCGCCCCAGACCGACACCTCCGAGGCAAGCTCGGGCCGACCGTAGAACGCCTTGAACCACTCATCGAGCCGGCGGCCGGCGCGGGCGCGGTCCCGGTCGACCGCGATGTACACCCGCTTACCCAACGGAAAGCGAGCCGGATCGCGGCCGCTTTCCTTGATCAACGCGCGGAGAACCTTCACCTCGTCGAGAAAGACCTTGGTCGAGACCGAGCCCGCGCCGATGAACCCGTCCCCGAGCTCCACGGACCGCCGGAGCGCGTCCGGGTGATGGCCGCCGAACCAGAGCGGGGGATGCGGTTTCTGGACGGGCTTGGGCTCCATCGAGGCGTTCTGGAGCTTGAAGAACTCGCCGTCCAGGGTGACTCGCTCCTCGGTCCAGAGTCGTTTCATCACCCGGAGCCCCTCGGCGAAGCGGGGGGCGCGACGCGCCGCGGGCAGTCCGAAGACCGGGTAGATGCTCGGATTGCCGCCGAGGCCGACACCGAGGTCGACCCGCCCGCCGCTCAACTGATCGAGGGTCGCGACGCTCTTCGCGAGGTGGATCGGGCTCCGCAGCGCGGTCAGGAGCACGGCGGAACCGAGCCGGATCCGCTCGGTGCACGCGGCGGCATAGGTCAGCAACGTGACCGGCTCGAGGCTCCGGATCGACCCCAGGATCTGCTCGACGACCCACACGCTCTCGAAGCCGAGCGCCTCGGCGCGGGAGAGGAATCCGCGGATCCCGCGCACGTCGAACGCGCCCGAGAGAATCGTCTGCGGAATCGCGACGCCGAGTCGTACGCCGGTGGCCACGTGCGAATCCTAGCACACGCCGCCGGGTGGTATAGTTGACCGCCGTCGAACAGGCAGATTCCGCACTCCCAGGAGAGTTGAGATGACCACCCTCAAAGACGCGATTGCCGCGGCGATCGACCGCCTCGGCGACGATCTCGAAACGCTCTCGCGCCGCATCCACGACAATCCCGAGCTTTGCTTTCAAGAGGTCAAGGCGGCGGGCTGGCTCTGTGACTTCCTGGCCGGACAGGGATTCAAGGTGGAGCGCGGCGTGGCCGGCGTCGACACCGCATTTCGCGCGACCATCGAGACCGGTGACGGTCCGACGATCGCGATCCTGTGCGAGTACGACGCGCTGCCGTCGATCGGTCATGCCTGCGGTCACAACGCGATCGCGACGGCCGGCGCCGGGGCGGGCGCGGGGCTGGCCGCGGTCCGCGACAGGCTGCCGAAGGGCCGCATCCACGTCGTGGGCACGCCGGCGGAAGAGGGCGGCGGCGGCAAGGTGAAGCTGATCCAGGGCGGGGTCTTCAAGCACGTGGACGCGGCGATGATGGTGCACGGCTTCGATCAGTGGGTCGGGCACATGGACTTGCTCGGGATCGTGCGGGTCGGCTTCGAGTTCACCGGCAAGGCCGCGCACGCCTCAGCCGATCCCTGGGAAGGCGTCAACGCCCTCGACGCGGCCGTGCAGACCTACAACAACGTCAGCATGCTCCGCCAGCAGATGCGCCCGGACTCGCGCATCCACGGGATCATCACGCACGGCGGCGCGGCGCCCAATATCATCCCCGAGTCCGCGGCGGCGATGTTCTACGTCCGCTCGATCAACCTCGACTACATGTGGGAGCTTCAGAAGCGTGTGATCGCCTGCGCCGAGGGCGCTGCGAAATCCACCGGCTGCTCGGTCAAGGTCATCGCCCACAATGACACCGTGTACGAGCCGATGCGGCGCAACGAGACCTTGCTCGGCGCGTACCGCGCCAACCTCACGTCGTTGGGCATCGTCGAGGCGCCGCCGCTCGTCGACCGGCTCGGGTCCTCCGACGTCGGGAATGTGAGCCAGGTCATTCCCACGATCCAGCCGCTCATGAAGATCGCGCCGGACAACACGCCGATCCACTCCCGCGCGTTCGAGGCGGCCGCGGTGAGCCCGCTCGCGCGCAGCGGCACCCTCACCGCCGCCAAGGCGATGGCGATGACGACGCTCGATCTCCTGGCCGAGCCGGCGCTCGTCAAGCGAGCCCAGGACGAGTTCAAAAGGATGAAGTGAGCGCCCAAGGAGGACTTCACGCGATGAGAGCGCTGGCGATCGCCCTGGTCATGGTGGTGCTCGGCCTCACCGCGGCTCAGGCGGGCGAGATCTCGCTGCGCATCGTGAACGTCGTCACGCCGCAGGACGTGAAGATCTGGGAGCCCACGTCGATCACCGCGAAGAAGGGTGACACCGTGATGCTCCAGCTCGTCAACCGCCACGCCGACGAGCACGGCTTCGAGATCGCGGCCTTCAACGTCAAGGAAGTCGTCGCGGGCGAGAAGACCTCGAACGTGAAGTTCGTCGCCGACAAGGCGGGGATCTTCCCGATCAAGTGCCACCTGCACCCGGCGCACGTGGTCGGTCAGCTCGTCGTCCTCGAGTAGCTCCGTTGTCGGTTCGTCCCGGGGCGCTGGCCCTGGTCGCCGCGGTTCTCGGACTGGCGGCGGGCGCCGCGGGACAGTCGCCCGACCTCGCGGTGGGCGAGCGTGTCTTTCGCGACAACTGCGCGGTCTGCCACGGCGCCGCCGGCGACGGCCAGGGCATGGCCGCGTCTCATTTCAAGAATCAGCCCCGGGACCTCGCCAGGGGGCGATTCAAGTTCCGCTCGACGGCGTCGGGCCAGATTCCGACCGACGCCGACCTGACCCGTACGATCGTCCAGGGCATCCCCTCGACCGGCATGGTCCCGCAGAATCACCTGAGCGAGACCGAAGTCCAGGCGGTGATCGCCTTCGTCAAGAGCCTGTCGCCGCGATTCGCGGCAGGGCCGCCGCCCAAGCTCGTGGCGATCCCGGCGGCGCCGCCCCCGACGGCGGAGGCTGTCGCCCGCGGTGCTGCGGTCTACGTGAAGGGCGAGTGCGCGGAGTGCCACGGCAAGGAGGCGCGGGGCGACGGCCCCTCGGCCAAGGATCTGTCGATCAAGCCGTCGGACCTGACGCGGCGCCCGCTCAAGAGCGGGCCGACGGCGCGGGACATCGTGCGCACGCTGCTGACCGGGCTCGACGGCACGCCGATGCCTGCCTACCACCAGGTGCTCGAAGACGACGAGCTCTGGGACCTCGCGTACTGGCTCGCCGCGCGCGGCGGCGCGCCGGAGACGACCGACGACGAGCGCGCGGGCTGGCACGTGGTGCAGATGCACCAGCGCCGAGGCCGCTAGGCGGGCCGCTCGTCTCGACTTGCGCGGGCGTACGTCAGGGAATGGTGCGCCAGGAGCCGGCCGCCGCCGCTGACGCTTTCGGCGACGCCGTACACGAGCCGGCGACCGAGCTTCACGACCCGCGCGGTGCATCGAAACGGCTCGCGCCGCGCGGCGCCGAGGAACGCGCTCGTCATCCCGGCCGTCACCGAGCCGTCTCGCGAGCCCAGGCGCGTCATGATCGCGAGCCACATCGCGACATCGGCCGCGGCCATGAACACCTGGCCGCTCACGATTCCTCCGGGGCGCTCGAAGGCGGCCTGGAACGGGACCTCGAGGGTGCACTGCCCCTCGTCGATCGCCTGTAGCCGAAAGCCGTACGATCGCGTGAACGCGACGTCTTCGAGAATGCCTCGCAGCTCGGCTTCGGTCGCGGCGAGCGCCATCCCTCAGCGCTCGAGCGCGGCGTGAACTTTCTTCGCCTGCTTCAGATGATCGATCACGTGTAGCCGCCAGGTGATCGCGTACGCCTTCCAGTCGAGCTCCTCGACCCAGTCCAGCGGCACCACCTGGCCCCGCTCGTCCGTCACGTTCACCACCATCACGATCGGCGCGCGCGCGTCGGTCACGAAATCGGGCGGCGCCGCGGCGAGCGTGCGCAAGATCTCGCCGTGAACGCGCGCGAGCTCCTCGCGGAGCCAGGGCCACGGCCGAAGGAGGGGCGCCTTCGACTGCAGGCCCACCGGAATCGCGTCGCCCGGCGGCCGGTGGCCGGCGAGCAGGCACCAGAGCTCGTCCAGACCCGGCCGGTGAGTCTCGACCAGGTGATCGACGACCTCCTGAACGGACCATTCGCCGGGTATCGGGGCACGCGCGGCCGCCGCCGCCGGAATCGGCTCCAGGAACGCGTCGAGCGCGCCGAACGCCTCGGCGATCCGCTCGTGGACCGTCGATGCGGGGAGCCGCGTGCCCTTCGTCGTGAAATACTCGCGCGCCCTCGCCTTCGCCTGCGCGACCACGTCAGCGTTCATGGAGCCTCCCGCGCGAGATAGCGCGTCACGGCCTCGCCGCAGAACCGCGTCGCCTCCGCGACGCGGAACGCGGTCGGGTCGAACGT
>Ga0209802_1000612_pt1 | contig 27644 bp, 27 predicted proteins | sample GraSoiAngelo_129_FD_185886 | JGI IMG/M metagenome (GOLD analysis project Ga0209802, IMG submission 185886) | Grasslands soil microbial communities from the Angelo Coastal Reserve, California, USA - 14_0927_12_40cm (SPAdes) (version 2) | ecosystem: Environmental > Terrestrial > Soil > Grasslands ... | reverse complement strand
TCGAAGGACGGACCTGGTAATTTTTTGCCTGCCCGATTCATAGCTCCGATAGAATGGTATCTTGGATTCCATGTATGTTGAAGTGATCCCGAGTTCATTTCGAACCCTTCTGAGGGTTCTCCAGTCGAGAGGGACAATTCCTGTCTTTCGATTAACGACTGCTTTTCGTGCAAGAATACGAAGAGCCCCGCGTTTCCTGGGTATCGTGAATCCAATATTCTCTTCGAACTTCCTAGTGTCTTCTCCGGAGATTGCGAGTGTGAAGTATCTCCCCTTTTCCCGGATAGTTGGAATAATGGAGAATCTTAGCAGTGCGATTGCCGCCTGTCGCGCGAACTTTTTGCTGGCTGTTGTCAGTGAGACGATCGCACTGGTTCTCTCGACTCCACCATCGGTGTCAAACTCCCCTCGGAGGAAGGAGGCAACGGATTTGTTCCCCAGTTTTAGGACCAATCTTGGGAAAATGAGTTCGTGTGATTTGTGTTTTGGAGGATACTGGAACGCGTCTTCCAGGAATTTAATGAGGCTAAGGCCACCATGGTGGTCGAGTCTGAATGTATCATTTCTCTTGTCCTTGACGAGGACAGTGTCGACGCCGAAGATTGTGTAGAAGAGGCGGGAAACGGACTTGAGGAGCGGTCTGTATCCATTATTGAAGGATGCCCTGGTCGATCCGTCTCCCCAGAGAAGACCCAAGAGGTAAGAGAGATCTTCGAATTGCCTCTTCGTCTGGGGAAGTTTGACAAGGCATGAGAGTCTGCCTGGCCGTACTCTGCTGGCGCGATACCCAATTCTCTCAATCTGGCTGTAGACGTGGCTTCCGTCTATGCTGAGTAATTTGGCTAGGCCGACAAGGTCGTCTATCCGGAGGCGGCCGTTTTCGAGGGCTCCTTTGAAGGCGCTGAACGAAGAACTTGTTCGTAGTCTTGAATAAATATCCTTGATTCTATTCTTCCCGACAGTTTCTCTGAGTAGCTTGGAGAATTTCTTGTCGAGGTAGGCGATGTAGTAGTTGTGTGAGGCTAGCTGCCCCAAGATATCGGATCTGATCTCTTTCAGCCCCGCCTGTTGCGATTTCAGAGTGTTTGGAACGAGAATGAAGTCGCCCTTACCAATCCTATCTGCTCTTTTCTGCATCACTTTTCCATCTAGTCCGAGTGAGTAGAAGGGATGTTCCGGGGTTGTCTCCACCGAGTAGCCGTTTCGAAGGGTTACTTTGACGAGCTTGTCGCTGTGAAGTTTCCAGACTTGGGAGACGTTCCGATCCTCGATCATCATAGTGTTGGGATTGAAGGAGTCTACTTGGAGTGGGGCCGGCCCTGTTCTCTTCAGTTTCGAGTAGACCTGGGCGATCTCCTCGATCTGACCGTCGGATAGGGTTACCAGACTGTCTCCGCTTACGCACTTTCCATGGTCTACGTGTGCGATGATGCCGATGTTGCGGACTTGGTCCTTGTTGGAGACGATTTTGAGAATGTCTGCTGAGCTTTTGAATCGGGGCAACGGTCTTACCTATCTTCTCGAAGAGATAGCTCGAACTCCCGGATTCTCTATTATAGGTTTCCCGGAATGGTTCTGTAAAGTCTCCGGTTTCAATTGTTGGTTTCCTCGCTTGTAAATTTCCGATTGCTGAGACTTGCGTTCTGAATCAGTGTTTCCCACTTGTTTTCGCCTTCAATCTGAATTCCGCAGGCTTCGGCTGGGGTCCGTCCGTCTAGTCCTTCATGCGGTCTGATGTAGTTGTGGAATATCTGATAGCCTCGAAGAATTGGAGTATCTCATTCTTCAAGCTCCGCATGACCTTCTCGCGGTCCCGCGACTGCTACGAAAATTGAATGGCTTTCTGAAAAGTTGACTTGCCATCTATTCAATCAGCTATATCTTCAGGTACTTTCCGTCAACTGCCTCTCTCTTTGGCTTGGCCAAATCAATTCGATGAGGGCTTTGCCAAAGAAGCCACCACCTCTTTAACCGCATAAGTAGCCCGATTGGCTTGATTTCCGTAATGACAGCAATCAGTATCCTACAATGCCCGATGTGATTGCGTTCTCTCGGAATTACCCACTGCCATTTTTCATCAAATTCACCCCGGCGATTGAGCGTTCCATTTCCATAGAAACCCGAAGTGTCTTATCATCGTAGATTGGTAAAATGTCCCCGTTTGAGAATGTTGCTTGAGCGGCCCGATAACCATGTCGAAGGGTTCCCCTAAAGCGAATACGGAACCAAAGACTCTCTCCAAGATGAAAGATTTGTTTGTCAGGCTCTATCCCACACTCTAATAACTCGACTGTCTTACTTGTTGAAGTCGCGACCTCTGGTAAGGGTAGCGATTTCATGTCAGCCGGAACCTGCTCTGATTTTTCCGTGATAGCCTTCCAAATTATGCCTCCCGCGGCCCCAAACATGAGCAATGACGATCCTGAAATCATCAGAACTGCGAAATCTACCACGTTTAGTAGGAACCCTTCTCGAAAAGCACCGTAAGGCATGATGACAGCAGCGAGAGTAAGCACCAATGCGATGACAAATCGTGAGCGCTTACGCATTTGACGTATCCACTAGCAACAGCATTTTTTACAGCTTTGTTCGAGCGAACAATCTACTGCAGACTTTCCGGAACCCCCGGAACAAGTCCAATAACCAATACTAACCGGCAACCATTATCACCTTAGAGTGTCAAGGGCTGTGGTTCGAGGGCGAGAACAGGTTGGAGATAGATCATTGCGTTTTCCCCGACGATCTTCTATACGATTTGGACAACAACACGTGGTTGCGCATTGAAGAGAATGGGAATGTCACCGTGGGAGTCACCACTGTGCTGCCAGCGATAGCTGGCAAGCTAACTCTAGCGAGACTGAAATTGGGCGAAGTTGAAATTCGGCGTGGTCAGAGTCTTGGAACTCTTGAGAGCCAGAAGTTTGTGGGTCCGATCCCATCGCCCATCTCCGGGACCCTGCTAAAGACGAACGGTTTGGTCTCCGATCAGCCAAGGATCATCAACGATTCGCCGTATGAGGAAGGTTGGATTGCGAGACTCAAGCCAGCTCATCTCCCCCTAGAACGGATTCTTCTATCAAAGACTACGGAGTCAAGGATTCCGCTAGCGCAGAAGATCGCGCAATTCCACGTGCGCTGCTTCAAGGCGTTTCCGGATCATGAAATGTCCGAGATCGGCACCGAGTGTTCTGCAGTCTTGGTCCGATTGAACGATTTGCTCGCCACCATACCGCTTGGTGAGGTAGTCCATTTGATATCTGACGATCCAACCTCCTATGTTGAAATGGTGGCCTGGTCGGATAGGACAGGGCAGAGCCTCGTCGATTGGAGGAAGGAAGGAAACCTGTTCCATTTCATCGTTAAGAAGGTGCACTAGAAAAAAGCCCCGCCGGGAAAGAGACGGCGGGATGAGAAGATTGTTCGTCTATGCAGGGAGGGTCTGTGGGATTGCTGGTGCGGGTTTCTCTATCGGGTTGCGGACTAGGTTGCCCCATTCTGTCCATGAGCCGTCGTAGTTCCGGACTCTCGGGTAGCCTAGCAGATATTTGAGGACGAACCAGCTGAAGCTAGATCGTTCTCCGATGCGGCAGTAGGCTACGATGTCCTTGTCGCCGGTCACGCCTTGAGCTTCGTAGAGTTTCTTGATATCCTCGTAGGGTTTGAAGGTGCCATCCTCTTTGACAGCTTGGCTCCAAGGTATGTTGACTGCGCCGGGTATATGCCCGCCACGCTGAGCATGTTCGGTTGGATATTCTGGGGGTGCCAATACTTCGCCGCTGAACTCCTTGGGGCTTCTGACATCGACGAACTTGACGTTAGGCTTGTTGTGTAGATCGAGTGCTTGTCGGAGATAGACTCTGATGTTCTCTTCGGGATTGGATGCGTGGAAATTGGTTGGGGCGTGTTTGGGGATGTCTCTGGTTAGGGGTTTGTCCTCGTCGATCCACTTCTTACGTCCGCCATTGATGAGTACTGCGTTTTTGACGCCGTAGTATTGGAGGTCCCAGTAGGCGTAGGCTGCGAACCAGTTGTTGAAGTCGCCGTAGAGGGCTATCTTGGTATCGTTGCTGATTCCGGACTTGCTGAAGAGTTGCTCGAGCTGTTCTTTGGATAAGATGTCTCTTTGTAGTGGGTCGTTGAGGTCTTTGCGCCAGTCGAAAAGGACTGCGCCCGGGATGTGTCCTAGTTGGTAGTTTACCGTCGGATCGTAGTCCACTTCAACAATTCGTACTTTGGGGTCGTTGAGGTGCTCTTCTGCCCATTCGGTGCTGACTAGTACTTCGGGATGTGCATATGACATATGTTATATCCGGTCGTGGGACATAACATACGTCATATTTATGCTTCACTTTTATTCCATCCGGAATAGTCCGCGACATCCATATCAGCGAAAGTATCCAGACATGAACGTTAAATCGTCGAGCAAAGGCGGAACCAACTTAGACCTAATTTGATTCAAGTTCCGCCATGGATTCGCGAAACCTTCGACAGCTACCTAGTCTGCGAATTTACGACTGTAAAGTCTGGCAAGCCCGTGACATTACCTCTGTTGCCGTTTTACCTTCCAGACTCTGGAAAATTTGTAGTAACCTCCAGCATCCTCTTCTCGAAGAAGGCCGAGAATGTGAAACAGAATCCAAAGGTCTCGCTTCTATTCTCAAACCCCGAAGGGTCGAAGGCCGGAAAACACGCTGTGCTGGTTCAAGGAGTCGCCGACGCTGACGATTCTGACCTCGACCATGGATGGGAGAAGTATCTCTCCTACTGGCGCAAGAAGGAACCTTACATTGACGCTTACTTGACGGAGCGAGAAAAGTTCGGATGGTTCTGGAAACGGATCGTCGTCCAAGTCGAGCCCAAGAAGATCCTCGCATGGAAGAACGGTGATACTTCGCGGCCGCCCGAAGTGTTCGGAGCCTAGAAAGATGAAAAGTCTGGACTATCAACGGCTCGGCAATTTCCGCTATGCAGTCATAACACTCGTCGGGGATGATGGATTCCCGTTTAGCGTCGCGACCGATTTCAAGATACTGCCTGACAAGAAGATAGTATTGCAAAAGCCGGCTCTACCATCGAAGCTCGACGGCAAGCGAGTAAATGTGCTCTTCAATCATATCAGAGGCTTGCCGGGAGGTGGGTACGGCGATCGGAGATACATGCTGGTCTGGGGAACTACCCATGAGGATCATGGAACGCTGAGGTTCGAGCCTGAGACAGTATCAGAGTGGGACGAGAAGATTCTGCCCTTTGACCAGTACTGCGCCAAGTCTGCGCCGCAGGGAGCCAAATACTTGGGAAAGCTTCAGGCGTCTGTCGAAGCCTGATCCTCTTCGAGGTCCGCGCCCGCGACGTCCCTTGGAGCCTCTTCCGGGGGAGATACTTCCGTTGCCTCGGCGAACTCCTGGTCGATAACTCCCTTGGGCTTTGATTCAGCGATAAGCATCATCAGACTCTGAAGGTCGAGCTCAGCTCTCGTGCGCCAGCCAAGCTTGACTAGTCCTTCTTCGTCCTCTTCTAAGTAGCCAGAACGTAGGAAAGCGTCGGTTAGGGTGAGCGCTCTCCAGCGTCCCACCTTCTGTCCGATCACCTCTTCAAGCTCCTTCCTCTCGCTCTTCCCCTGCTTGGAGACGATCAGTGACAGGCAGGCTGCCAGCGCCGCTAGGTTATCGATTCTCCACCCTGTCATCCTCGCCTCTCTAGGTGTCAGGGTCCCTTTCAGCCTAACGAAGTATCTCGACTCTTCCTCTCCATCAGGTCCTGGCTTGTAGTCGCTGAGAACCTGCGACTCTACCTTCTTGACCTCCAGGTCGAGATCCTTCAAGCTCACGTCAAGTTGCGTCAATACTTTCAGATACTCTTTGCCTAGGCCTGTCTTCAACTCCCACGATCTGGCACCGGGCACTCTTCCTCTCTTGAAGAAGAGAAGGTGTGCGGCTCGTTTGACCCGCTCTGGATAGTAGGTTTGTTCCTGTTTTACTTCGCCCGTGACGTAACAACCTCCTTGGTAATCGGTATGGGATAGCTGAGCGGTGATCCCTGCCGGGACGCGAATGGTGGGTCACGTGGTATCAAGAACATCTTCTCTCTCTTCCTCTCTAGCACAGCCATCCCGTAACTGATAAGAAAGCTGACCATCTGAGCCCGGAGAACCGTCTGCGGAAAATTGCTGGTTCTGACGAAGCTCCAGTATTCAATCCGCTCTTCCTCTCCAGCTTTCTCCTTCATCTCTATCCGTAATTCGTCTAAGCGCTTCGTGAACGCCTTCTCTTCAAGGACCCTCATCCTGGCGAGCTCCGGCGAATCCATTGGGCCGGGGGTTTCGAAGGGTCCAGTCGCAAGTCTCTTGCGTCTTTCGAAGAAGGATAGCATGTGCTGCCAATAATCTAGGGCTTCCTTGGTAGACGCGTCCGTCAACTGTTCCAGCTCAACAACCGGATGCCATGATAGTAGAAGGAGTTCGGCTAGTTGTTCTCTTGACATTGATCCAATCTTTTGCTTGACCATGCCCGGATCGACGAACAGCGAGCTGGATTGGAATCTGAGGTTGGCGCTCTGGAGACCTACTACTCTCGCCAGGCTGGTGATGGCTCTCATGTCTAGAAGGTTGTCCTGTAGGGTCTTCCAGTTCTCGGCGTGCCGTCTGATGACTCTGAGCGCCTCAGACACATCGAGGAGGAAGGGATTGAACTGACGGTTCTCGATAGAGTTGCAGGTCTGGATTAGCTCTTCCAGCTCCTTCCGTCCAGACGCCTTGCTGGTTCTTTGCGCCGAGTCTATTTCAACTCCTTGACGATCGAGCTGCCTTCGACATTCTGCACAACGACAACGTGGACTAGGTCTTCGCTGGGCAGGGATAACTGTCCCGGAGTTATGGCAATGTACTGGCTCGTGTCCGTCGTCTTTGAGGCCGCGTGGATGAGTCGAGAAACAGTCTCTCGGTTCTTAGGGTCCATGTGAACGTCGAACTCATCAATTGCCCGGAAGGGCGATGAGATGAACTGTTGGAGTGACAGGAGGAACGCGATCAGAGCGACGGTACGTTCTCCGCCACTAGGGGCGAGGCTGTCTAGGGACACCGGTTCATTTCCCTTGAAGCCCGCGTAGAGTTCGAGGCCCGCTTTCTCGATGTTCTTCGAGGACTTGAGGTCGATTCTTCCCCTGGCTCCAACTTCTTCGAGCAGGTTGCTGTACCGGGCTGAGAGGTCTTCGAGAAGTTTTCCCATGACGGTTTTCCAACGGTCAAACCGTCCTAGCAGCTCTCCCAAGACCTCGGATCTGTTTTGCTCTACGACCTCGGCCTTCTTCCTTAGATCTTCATACACGTCGCCGTATGTCTTGAACATCTTCTCCACATCGGCTGAGAGGTGCGCGAGCGGACGAATCCTTTCCTGAACTGCGGCCGTCTCTAAGGTCACATCGTGCAGGTCTCTTGGATTCTCGAAGACTGGTCCGAGCTGGAGCGCCTGGGTTCTTATTGGTGCTAGTTCTTCTTCGCCGAGTCTTAGTTGGACTTGGAGCTCTTGAACTTCTTGAGCCATCATTGAAAGCTTGAAGCTGTTGACTTCGGACTTGACCTTCGATTCAACAAGTAGATCCGTGCTCTTCGTAAGATGTCCTGACAGTTCGGCGATCTTTGAGCGCACCCGGGCGTATTCTGTCTCGTCCAGTTGTGCGGTATTGGATATTTTCTCATGCTCTTGATTCAGCTCCGCCAGTGTCTGTCTTAGTTGATCATTCTGCTCAGCCCCGGGTGTGACTAGATCTCTGAATCTTGCTATCCATTCAAGCGAGCCTGAGCGGAATCCGCGACTATGCTCGAGTTTCAGGTGTTCTTCGCGGAATGTTTCAAGTTCTTGGCTTACTCGATCAAGTTCGCTGGAGAGTTTGAGGTGTTCCTTTTGGGCCGAGTCTAGTTCTTCCTTAGCGTCTTCCGATTTTCTCTGGAGAGAGGATATTCTGTCCTGGAGCCGCTTCTGGGACGCTTCTTTTCTAAGGATTCTGCGCCAAGTTAGTTCTCTCTGGAGATCCTTGAGCTGTTGTTCGAGTTTCTTCTTCGTCTCATATTTTTCGTATTCTCTCTGCCAGTGGAGGTAGGTCTCTCTCGTCCCTTCGATGACAGAGGACATTGTTTCTCGTTCAGTCGTGAGCTTCTGTAGTCGGTCGCTTGCCTCTAGGACTTCTTTGCGGTACGCGCCGAATCCGACCGCGTCTTCGAGGAGCAGAAGCTTTTCGATTGGGCTCACCGTTCCGAAGCGTCCAACCATTAGCTGGTGCATTATCACAAGCATATTGTCAGGGTTGAGTCCGATCTTGGAGAGTCCTTCCATTAGGCTAGTCCTAGAGACGGGTTTGTTGTTGAGAAGATAGTGGTAGTCACCCGACCGTTTGAGGATGCGGGTGAGTAGAATCTTATCGCTCCGCGCTTGTGGGAAGGGTCTTGGACCTTTTTCTGATTCGTTGTCGAGCAGGACGGAGATTCGCGCCTGGTCTTCGCCCCAGCGGATTAGTTCGCTGAGCTTTCTGGATCTCTCCGTGTATGCTTGTCCAAGTACTACTGATATTCCGAGGAGGATGGAGGATTTTCCTGCGCCGTTGGGTCCGACGATAAGATTTAGGCCGGGTTCTAGTGGAATGCTTGCGTTCTTGTAGCTCATGAAGTTGGTGAGCTGTACTTCGCGGATCAATTCTCCACTAGCCCTGGTTCTCTATTCTCTAGTTGCAGGGATGATTAGAACACTTCGTGATTTATCAATGTTTAAATAGCCGATCGGGAGTTTATCGCGTTCCGGAGTGTGCCAGGTGCGGGATTGAGGCGGCTTGGCAAAGTACTGCACCTGTCAAAGAGTGGCAATCTTCTCCTTCGACTCGAACAATATCCAGTCCCAATAATCGGCGCACAAGTCTGCGACTACAAACTTCGGAGTGTCGGTGTGGTCAACAATATTCTGGGTCCAGCGAAGGCTCCATACGTCTCGGTGAAGCCAGTCGCGAATGTTGATGGTGCACTCGTCGGCCGGGTTCTCTACCAGGTCGAGAAGGATTAGGAGCATCAAAAAGAAAACTTGACTGAGACACTGGAACAGGTACCGAGAATTCCGACGGGCCCTCGCTCTGCTCGATTATGTCCTGAGTGTAAGGGTTCGAAGCTCATCCGCGACTATGATACGGCCGAAGTCGTCTGCATGACCTGCGGTTTCGTGGTTACTGACAAGATTGCTGATTCTCGGCCTGAATGGCGCGCGTTTGATGATGAGCAGCGGGCTAAACGGGCTCGTACAGGCGCCCCAATGACGTTCACCATTCATGATAAGGGTCTATCAACTATCATTGACTGGAGGGATCGCCCCTCTGGGACGAAGAGCGTCAGCGCTGACCAGCGCATCGAGCTCTACAAGCTACGGAAATGGCAGCGCCGGGTCCGAGTCTCCGACGCGACAGAGAGGAATCTTGCGGTTGCACTCTCCGAGCTGAGTAAGCTTTCGGCGGCTCTAACGTTGCCGAAGAATATTCTAGAGACAGCCTCTGTGATTTACCGACGCGCGATCAAGAAGAGACTGATTCGGGGCCGATCAATCCACAACGTGACCGCTGCGGCCATCTACATGTCCTGTCGGCAGTGCGGTGTTCCGAGGACGCTAGACGAGATTGCGTCCGTGTCGACGTTGAACAAGAAGGATATTGGCCGGAGCTACAGGTTCATGCTTCGCGAGCTCGGCATGTTCGTGCCTCCTTCAGCTAACCGGAGCTACGCGGCCCGGTTCTCCAACCGACTAGTGATCTCAGGCAAAGCAGAGGGGATCGCAATCCGGATTCTGGAGATTGCGCGTCAGATGAAACTGACTAGTGGTCGGGGTCCAGCGGGCATTGCCGCGGCATCCACCTATATTGCGACAGTGTTGACGAATGAGCGAAAGACTCAGCGGGAGATCGCGGAGATCGCCAATGTGACTGAAGTTACGATCCGGAACCGGTACAAGGAATTGTTGGAGAAGCTTATGATCGAAGTCCCGCTCTAACCAGGCCTAGGTTGTTCTGCTCGTCATACGCGGCCTGTATTCACGGAACCTGCAGATGGGCCGTGGCCGTGACAGATATGGACCCGGGTCTGAGCTTTCATTTTCCATCCAGTCTGGGATGATTACCGCCCTAAGGAGTTCCTGAGTCGTGATTCCTCTTTCCCGAGCTAGCCTTCTGAGCTTAGAGAATGAGTCCGAATCGAGTGATTGGATGAACTTGGTCGTTCTCGATCTCAGTCGGATCTCTCTCGACTGCAACGCTGGCTATACTCTTGGCGGTGCAAAAATAAGGTGGACGTGTAGGATGTCGCACAGTAGACGTGTTTTGCGTCACGTGTAAACCAGCCTCAGATAGTCATGTGGCTAGCGCTGAGGGCTCTATGCGTACGAAATGTTGCGCTTCCCACGCGAGAAGGCTGTGATTTACTTGCCGCGGGTTCTCTTAGTAGATTCGCTTGCTGCTTCCTTCAGCAGTCGATTCGTGTTCTCGGTGCCCCCTCCAAGCCGTAGCGTCTGTTCATGCTGCTCTGACAATCGTTTCGTGGACTCGATGATGTCTGCACGTCGGGTCTGTCCTGCGTTAGAAGATAGTTGCGTCATTGTCTTCGTAGCCTCCTTGAACTTTCCGGCGGAGAGCTGCTTGTAGTACTCTTCAAGTCCCTGGTAGTAGGCGAACTCTGCCATGAGACTGTTGCGTATTCCCTGAGTGTACTCTTCATCATTTTTTGCCGGTCGAATGTTTGCAGATGAGTTGATGGTTTGCTTGGACCCGTCGACCGCGTCGCCGTAGGAGACCTGGACGTTTAGTAGCTGACCCTTGAAGCCCTCTGGCATAGTTACTTGGCCCCAGATTTTGGCAATGTTTTCTAGGGCGTTGATCTTGACTGGGGGGCCAGGATAGTTGAGGATCCGAACGTCCGAGGGTTCAAAGTCTACCGTAATGTTTCTTCCAGCGACTTGAGCTACGGCGTTCTCCTGCATAACAACGGGTAGCTTGTCGGCGTCGGTGACGTGGTAGAGGACTCCTCCGGAGGCGTCAGCTAGGGCTTTGAGAATGTCTTCGCGATAGTCCTCTCCGATGCCGAACTCGATCATCTTGAATCCTTGTGGAGTTTTCAATGCCGAGTAGGGTTCCGGTTTCGTCACGTCTGTCGGGTGGCCGTCGGTGAGGAGGAGGATCCAGCCTGAGTCGCCGCTCTTCGCCGCCATGTCGAACGCGGTTGTGAGTGCAGAGTAGAGTGCTGTCATGCCTGTTGCCTTGATTCCTGGGAGGGTGGTGGAGAGGTTGGTGTCCGGGTATGTGTGGACGGAGTCGGAGAATGTGATGAATGAGACCTTGTTCCCGGTGGGGATTCTGCTCCAGTATTCCTGAGCGCCTTTCTTGGCGAGTTCGAGTTTCTTTCCTGCCATTGAGTGGCTTGTGTCGAGTACGATGATGTGCTGGAAGCCTTTTGCTTCGGCCTGTTTCTCTGCGACGAGTGTGATCTTGAAGACAGCGTCGACCTTGGAGTCGTAGGAGTAACTGTGGCTTAGTTCGGTTCTGACTGATAGTGTCATACTGTTATTCTCTCCATCTTGCCCTTGTCAAGGATGAGGACCCCAGCCTTGCCACCATGGTATCTGCTGGAAAATACGGTTATGACTCTGCCACCCATGTCTTCTCTGAATCCGTCGACGACTTCGTGTCCGCGGATGATTCCTTTGAGTGAGTTGTTTTCCAGGAATGTCTTTGTCGCTTCTGTGCCGTAGTAGTAGGCTCCTTTTCCTCGGACGCTAGGAACGAACTCATCGATCACGTCTCTCGGATCATTCCATAAGAGCTGGAAGGCTGTCGGATCGTCAGGGTTCAAGTCCGGCCAGGGGAGCGAGGCGATCTCGGATACGTGCTCCATGCCCTTCGCAATTCCACCATGGAGACATAGGTAGTCGTTTACGACGACTGCGTAGGGCATTGCTTGGAAGAATTCTTTGAATTTTTCGTAGCTGCCCTCGCCAAGTTTCTCTGTCACCTCATTGGTGAACCCGTAGTAGGGATTTGTCAGCGGGCTCTCGTGGTTTCCTCGGAGCATTATCGTGCGGTGGGGATCTTCTAGGAGGGTTGATGCGATGAGTCCAAGGTTCTCTAGGCTCTTGCTTCCCCTGTCGACATAGTCGCCTAGGAATACGATGAGGTCTGCGTCGTCAAAGAATTTGTCAATAACCGTCTGTGTCACGTCTATTGCCCCGTGTGTGTCTCCGACGAAGATTACTCTGTCCTCATATCTCGGGTTTAGTAGGGGTCCGGCGAGTTCTGCCTGGGCTTCACCGATCACCCGGAGCGCCTCCGCGGCTTCAATCATTCACTCACGAGCTTCACGATAGTGCCTGTGCCGAACTTCAAAACGTTATTCGGCTTGACTTCGACACTATCGCTGACTCGCTGGAACTCTTTGCCATCGTAGAGGAAGGTGCCGTTGAGGCTTCCGAGGTCCTTCAGCATGAGCTTGTTGCCGCTGAAGCTGAGCGAGGCGTGTTTCCTCGATACTTCCTGGTCGGGAATTACCACCACGTTCTCGGGGCTTCTACCGATGGTGATGGTGGGAAAGTCGTCGAAGTCGATGCCGACCTTGGTCTTGATGAGGGATGAGGCTGGGGTGTTGACGAAGACCAGGTAATAGTGCGATCCAGATGGGGCTGGGCTTGACGGGGGTGTCTGCTGGAAGCTCGACTGGAAGCTGGATGGAAAGCTTGGCGGTGATGGTGCAGCTGTCTGGCTGTCATCAGGTTCAGGCTCTGCCGATGGCCCTGTTAATACGAACGAGGGCTTTTGGGATCCGAAATCGTCGCTCGGTGTCATACTCTCTGGCGGTTCGATCTTTTCCGGCTCGAGAGGTTCTGCTTTGAGCGGTTCGGCCTCTTCGTCGTCTTCATCTTTCGCTTTCTTGTTCTTCTTACTCTTCTTGCCTTTCTCCTTCTTGGGCGAATCTTCCCAGCTGGAGGATGTGTCGTCTTTGGACGTTGTGTCGGGGGATGATTCTGAGGAGCCGAGTAGGCTGGCCATGTCGATGCCTTTCGATGCGACTTTGGCTCCAGGTCTCTTGTCTCCGCAGCCGTCGCAGAACGTCCGGTAATCCTCGTTTTCAGCACCGCACGATGGGCACTTCCAGTTCCCGGTTGCAGCTGTCTGAGGGGTGGATGTCTCAGTACTGGTTCCGGTCTCTATTTCGTCCTCATCGGTGGCGGGCTTGGAATGACGGAGTTTCATGGACCAACTGGTCATTGGTTGATGGACGCGGTTTAATCTCTGACAGTACCGAGGGTCACTGTCACTGGAGACATTTTCGTTTTGGGTGGCGGTTCGCCCCTCTCGTCGAGAGACGATAGAGAGGATTCTCTGACAGCTATTGCCGGATGCATAATGGTGGATTACGGTGGGAGGAAAACAGCCCCAGGCGTCCGTCCTAGCTAAACCGCACCACGGTCTTCCAGCGCCTACGGGCTTCTTCGCGCCATCACTTGTCACAGTCCTCTCACTTCCCCTAGGATTCCTATTCGCGCTCGGATTTCAGGGGGATACTCTGACCTATGCCATGACCGTCATCAGCTTCGGCCTGCTTACAGCTCTGGATCTCAAGACTGGATTGATGCGGTCCATTCTCGGTTTCGCAGCCACACTCCTGACGCTGTCCTACATTCTCCAGAACTCAGCCTTCTCCTCCCAGATCTCATCATCGGGACAATTCACTTTCCTCTTCGTTGCAATGCCACCCGCTGCAGGGGTCTTCCTGTCGACGATTCTCTTCTCGAGGAAGGAACGCTACAGGGTTCCGAAGCAGATGGTCCTGGCGACCCTTGCGACAGGCATAGGGCTGGTTGTTGGAGCCTCGAAAAGCACTGGCTCGAACCTGATTGGGTCCTCCCTCTTCTCTGCGTCGTTCTTCATCGGGCTCGGCCTCGCGGCAAACTCCCTCCAGATGGGTCTTCTATTCTTTCTGGACAAGTTCTGGCAGACCAAGAGATTCTCGATGGCCGTAATGCCTCCAGCGTTCTTCTCGTACAATGCAGTGATCGGCTATCTCTACATCACATCTCCTAGTCCAGAACTCGCGTACATCTTCTTCTCTTCCCTAGGGTTCCTGCCAATCCTGGCAGTAGCTGGGATGGTCGCGTCTGGGTTAGCGGTCAGAATGCTCGGTGCACCTGCGCCCGCGAAAATGTCCCTAGGACCCGCGAAGACCTCCACTCCATCCGTCGCTCCGCCAAAGATCAGGGTCTCAGGAGACCACTCCATCCGGTTAGGCCATGTCGAGACGATCAAGATAGCGACCGAGTCTGAGGGTAAACCGCGAGACATGGCCACGATCGACGCGTCCATTCAGACGCCTGCTGGTAAACGTGACCAGTTGCGGCTCTCCCATGTTTCGGCTGGAAGATACAACGCGGCGTACGCGCCCGGAAGGCCGGGAAACTACAATGCCCACATTGTTGCAACGAGTAAGACGCATCAGACTTCTAAAGAATCCTTCTCGTTCAGCGTACAGCCCCAACCAGTCACCCATCCACCTTCACCGCCAGCCGTACGTCCAGCTCTTCAAGTGTCGCATCCTCTTCCCGTCTCACGTCCAGCTCCTCCGCCAGTCCCCGTTCAGCGTCCTAGTCCTCCGCCTGTAGTGTCGCTTCCTCCCCCTCCGTCTATTCCATTGCCGAAGACTGGGTTGCCGAGCCTCGACAAGTGGGATCCGAGAGTCTGGGTGAACCAGGAGATCCACGGCTACAAGGTGGTCGAGCATGTTGCGACGGGTGCGACTGGCTACGTTCTCCGTGCAACTTTTGGGCAGGCGGCGACTGAGATGGCGTTGAAGATTCCGATCCTGAAGACGACCAGTAGGGTGAGAGGCGTGAATGAGCCGACTACCGGGACGACGACGTTGAACGAGACAATGTCCGAGGCTACGCGGTTGCTGGAGTTGTCTGGCCAGTCCAAGTACGTGGTCCAGATACGAGGTGTGCTGGTGGATCGATTGAACGTTCAGGAGATCGTCAAAGGGAATATCGCGCTCTACTATCGGAGCCCACCTGCGATTGTGATGGACTTCATGAAAGGCGGGACGGCGAAGAAGCTGATCGAGGATCCAGCGTATGAGCCGTTGTACTATTCGGAGAAGTGGGGCGGGATTGTTGTGATGCTGGGCCAGATGATGGCCCAGGCGTTGGACATGGTCCACAAAGCCGGATTCGTCCATCTTGATGTCAAACCGCAGAATGTTCTGTTCACTTCGAAGCCTCCATTGACTGGACAGGATATGCTTGAACAGATGGTCGCCGGGTCGCTCGTGCCCAAGCTGGCTGACCTAGGCTCAGCGGTCAAGAGTGGTGGAAAAGTGGTTCAGTTCACTTCGGAGTACGCGCCGGGAGAGCAGGTGCTGGGAGATGAGGCGGCTCCGAGTATGGACGTCTACGCTCTCGGAGCAACTTTGTACACTATGCTGACGCGGACGCCAGTCCACTCCAATGCCCTCATCGAGGCGATGAATAATCTGTCGAACAATCCCAGCTCCAACAAGGCCGCAAACGATCTCGAGTCCACATGGGAGTCTTTCAGCCCGGACTTGTCGAAGATTGATCAGAAGTTCTCAGCGATAATTCCTACTTTGAAGGACATGCTGAACAAGGATCCTGAGCGCAGGCCGGATGCGGAGAAGGTTGCGAACTCGCTTCAGAAGCTCGTGGATAAACATGGCCGCCTAGGATAGCATTCTGAGAAAAAAGGATGTGGCTCCCGGCGTTGTGTCGAGTGTTAAATCCGAGAGTCACTACCATACTTTTCCATAGACGAATAGTTCGTCTATTCGTCAGGTTTGAGGGTTCCGGTTTTTACGCAGCTGACTTGGCTGTTCACCTCTCCGCTACTATCCCTCATGGGACAAATAGCATGGGGGACAGCTGACGGGTAGTATGGCAATGGTCGCATATGAGAATCACGTATACAACTGAACATACACAGAATGAGTACACACACGTGACGCTATCGAATTCGGGCTAGGGTTTGAGCGATTGGCCACACTCATGGCAGTAGTTTTTTCCCCATGAAGGTGTCCCGCATGAAGGGCAGTGTAGCCGGATTCCACATTGGCTGCAATACTCTCCGCCTGTAGGCTGGCGGTTCCCACAGGACGGACACGTGTCAAAGAATACTTGCTGAGGGGGGACGAGTAGCAGGAGGCCGCCCGTCGTCATGAAGCCCACAGCCTGACCTGAGGTCGCCTGCTGTGCTTGAGTCTGAGCGAAAGCGTGACCGTGCATTAGTATCCATTCACCATTTCGTTCTGGACGCTGAAATAGATTTCTGTCCAAGGGTCGTTGGCCCGAGACGTTTGTACTGTAGCTGGGCAGTTGCTTATTGATCAAATGATTGATCATGCGCGGGCTATGACTGCGCGGCCGTGCTCTCTTGAGTACTGCCGCACGGCCGAGAAACCAAGAATGCCTCCGAAGATGATGAGCACTGGTCCACTGATTAGAGTTAAGATCGCTGCAAGACTCGGCGCGTTGGACGCAGAGAATATGGGAGAGGTTTGGCCATAGTAGGATAGTATGATGGTCGACAGGCTTGCGATTCCAAGTCCGAGTATTATAGACGGCCATGTTATGCGGCCCTTCCATTCCTCAAGAATATGGCTAGCGCTCCAGATTACAATGAAACTGGTGAAGAATAGGCTCTCGTATCCGAGATTATAGGTGAAGAACGACGTGCTGCGATCGACTACGACAGCCAGGAAGAGCGATGTCATCTGATAGGCTCCTCCTATAACAGAGAATACGAAAGCCGCTGTTGCTCTGTTCGCCATGCTGGGTTGTACGAGTGAAGACTAGTTAACGCTTGACGACCAGATGACTACACCGCCAGGTGGTGTCACTTTCTATTGCCCTGTAACCTCTTCGGGGGTGGCTGTCCCTGCCACTCGACCATATCGGACGGTTTGACTGGGTGAGGGAGGAGGCTCGACGGTTCCCAGTAAGGCATTGTTGGGCTTAGGGTCTCGTGCCGCTCTGTCTGCTTCTCTTCCGGCTTGATTTGTAGTATCTCGAAGTTTCCGGCTGTGTCGAGGACCCCGTAGCCAGTTAGATGCCTTGAGTAGAGAAATTTGCGGAGTAGGAACTTGATTTTCTTGTTGGTGAGCCCAGAGACTTGGAGGATTTTCTTATGCTGGATTATTTGGCCGCTGGACGTGGCAGTCATGAACTCCACTAGGGAGGAGACTTCGTCGTCTTGAAGGTCGTCAGCTACAACTCTGGTCATCTAAATCACTCTGTTTGGCCTATCTGGACCGCCCTATTGCAGATACGTTTTACTGTTGGAGGCTTTCTATAATAGATTCCGCAGAACCACGCGCACTCCTAGGTGTTGAGAAATGTGCAGAAACATTCGACCTTTATTCAACTTTGATCCGCCTGCCACCGACGAAGAGATTCGAGCTGCTTCACTGCAGTTCGTAAGAAAAATTAGTGGCTTCAACCAACCGTCAAAGACAAACGAACGCTCATTTACGGCTGCAGTGGACGAGATCGCACACGCGTCGGCCAGTTTTCTCCGTTCGCTAGAAACGAACGCTAAGCCGAAGAATCGGGAACGAGAAGCCGCCCTACGTAAGGCTCGCGGCGCCGAGAGATTTCCTTCACGCGCCGGATTCTGAGCCGAGAATCTTCTCCATCATTACCCACCCTACCTGTCGCTTGAACCCGAGCTTCGTGTTCACAGCAAGCATCGGAGCATTGCTCGAATCGTTCCACGTCCTCAAAGTCCTGTAACCGTTCTTCTTTCCGAAATTGATGACCTTCAGCTTCAGCGCGGTTGCAATGCCACGCCCCCGATATTCACGTCTGACTCCGGTATCGTCCTGGTTGAGGAGACCGAGTTCCGTGTCGATTCGATGCACGTTGCTCATTCCTACGTAGTTCGGTCCGTCTTTGGCGATGAAGTAGCCTTCGGGGATCAGTTGCGGGTTCTTGAGCGAGAACGTTTCCCATTGCTCGTATGTTAGAGGCGTGAAATCCGTTTCGCGAGGCATGTCCGCTTGGATAAGCTGGACGAGTTCGTGGATCTTCCTCAAAGAGTCTTGACCGTCAGGCTGTTCTTCAGCCAGGGTTGTGAAGCTGATTCCTGCCTTCAACGCTTTTTCAACGTATCCAGCAAATCTTCCTGTGTCGGCAGTTGTCAGGTCTAAGCGAGACTCCCAGTTCTTGCTCTTCTCGACGAATCCTCTTCTCCGAAAGAACTCTATCCGTCGCGGGAGATCCTCTTTACTCATAGTCCAGACGAGTACCGCGTTCAGATGAACGAGTTCATCGTTTAGTCGGTTGTAGATTGCTCGTCCAATGCCTCTGCACTGCTGCTCAGGCTCTACGAGGATGCCGGCCATGAACTTTCGAGGATGAAACATGTCGGGTAGGTTGAGGACTTCGCCGAAGCCGAGTATACGGTCTTGTTCTAGGTCGAGGCACTCGAATCGTCTTAGGATATACTTTGTCCTGTCGAGACTCTCATCGCGGCTACGCCGTTCGGCAATGCTGATAGGATAATCAGGATAATTCGCATTATAGATCTCAACCAGCCTCGCGTAGTTGCTAGGCTGAAACTCCCTGAACTCGAGGGAGAGAGTTCTCTGGACGCTCACATCGTGAATAACTTGTAGCTGGTATGTCAAGCTTCGCGGATGTCTCCAAAGGGGCGACGGGGTGGGCTGCGAGCGAAACCTCGTTAAGGTCCACTTGACAACGCGGAGGCATGTCTAATCCGCTACGGGGATCGGGTAGTGAGGCGAGGCTCAGAGGTATGATCAAGAATCGGACACTGATCGGAGCTCTGGTCGTCTTGGCGGTCGTGGTCGCCGGAGTTGCAGGCTATAGTCTGGGCCACGCTGGTGGTTACGCTTCAGGCTACTCTGATGGATATTCCAACGGGAACCCTGACTACAACAAGATACAGGAGAGCATCAAGAGCACGGAGGTCAACTACTATGGCTATCTCCAACTAGTGCTCAGCAAGCTGGCTGTTGATTCGCAGAACAAGTCAGCAAAATCGCCTACGGCAGGCTTCGACTCTCTCTACTCGGTGTTCAAGGCAGCTAATGCTTCGTCGAGTGTGTTTGGCCAGAATCTGACCCTCTGCACTCCCACAGCTAGAGGATACTTCCAGGCGACAGCGACGAATACTGGAAACTCGAATTTTACGAGTCTCTACCAAACGATCTGCTTGTACTATCTGAAGCTGGCAAACGACTACACAGGTCCACTGACCTCCTTCACTCTGCAGAATCTAAGCAACGACTTCACGCTCTTGTCCATCAATCTTCTAAAGATAGACGATGTCATTCAGAAATATCCCTGAGAGGCAGGGTGCTGGTCTCTGATGGAGTCGGGGTGAGAGCCATCGCGGTAGAGCTCATCTCTAGGGGCGAGGTTGACCTTGGCCTCTCGGCTCAAATGCCGAGGGCTCGGGCGAGGATTCGATGATTTTCTCCAAGAATCTCCGGCCGTGCCATCTATCGCCAGTTAGTGAGGCCTTAGGAATGAGGATAAGAACTGACTGGCATGATTTGCTTCCCACGGAAAAGTAATCATAACTATGGACGCTAATTCTGACTGGTTGACTGCATCATGGAAGACGTGAAAATAATTCTCTCAGTGTCATGGATAGCTGTAATGCTGACCTATCTGTTAGGTGACGTCCTCCGAATTTACCCTGGTGACTTCAAACCCGGCGAAATAGGAGGCAGACCAGTCACCCAGAATCTGTTGCTGGGAATTGCAATACTGATGGCGGTTCCGATCGTCATGGTCTTTCTCTCCTTGACACTGAGCTATCAGTTGAATCGCTGGGCAAACATAATCGCAGCCATAGTATTTCTTGGCTTCAATCTCATCGGACTGCCAACGTATCCTTCAGCCTATGACACATTTTTCATATTTGTAGGACTCGGGTTAAACGTACCGACTGTCTGGTATGCGTGGCAGTGGCAAGGTTAGCGTGCAAAGCATCCTTTCGCCAGAAATTAGCTAAGACTGAAAATGAAAGCGATCGTATGCACAAGATACGGGCCTCCAGAAGTTCTCCAGCTCAGAGATGTCGAGAAACCTATTCCCAAAGACAATGAAGTACTCATACGGGTCCACGCAGCAACAGTGACAAAAGGAGACTGTGAACTCCGAAGCCTCGAACTACCACTATTGTGGAAGCTCTTTCTGCGAATCGGATTCGGGATCCGAGCGCCGAGAAAGAAAATACTGGGACAAGAGCTGGCGGGGGAAATAGAATCAGTAGGCAGCGCTGTTACGCTGTTCAAGAAAGGAGACCAGGTATTTGCAAATACCGGCCTTCGTCTCGGTGCTTATGCTGAGTACGATTGTCTGCCTGAGAAAGGGCTGGTCGCGATCAAACCTGCCAACATGAGCTATGAAGAGGCCGCGGCTGTTCCTGTCGGTGGACTTCACGCACTGCAATATCTTAGAAAAGCGAACGTTCAGACCGGACACAAAGTTCTGATCAATGGGGCCGGTGGAAGCATAGGCACCGTTGCCGTGCAGCTCGCCAAATATTACGGGGCAGAAGTAACTGGCGTAGACAGTATAGAGAAATTGGACACGCTGAGCTCGATTGGCGCGGACCATGCGATTGATTATACGCGAGAAGATTTCACTGAGAACGGAGAGAAGTATGATGTTATTTTTGACACGGTAGGGAAGAGTCCCTACTCACGCAGCATTAGATCCCTGAAGGAGAAAGGAATCTATCTCCTGGGTAACCCTGGGCTGTCGCAGATGATTCGAGCGCCATGGACCTCGAGAAGGAGCAGCAAGAAAGTAATTGGCCGAATGGAGCCGTACAGGACCGAGGATCTGACTTTCCTCAAAGAGCTCATTGAGGCTGGAGAGATAAGATCTGTAATCGACCGACGCTATCCGCTAGAAGAAACTATCGAGGCTCATAGGTACGTTGACACAGGGCAAAAGAGAGGAAATGTGGTCATCACCGTGGGAACGTAATACCGACAATTCGTAGCTAAGGAACCAGTCCAAGCAATTACCGGGAAATGCCGGGTCACTGTTTTCTTAAGTATCTGCGGAGATTGGTAGATGTCTCATGGTCGGTTGGGGTTTTGCGTTCGGCAGAGGAGTCGTCATACTTCTCTGGACGATTGTCTGGGCGATCGTCGCTGGAATCATAGCGGTACTAATCACCGGTGGGACTCTTGCCGCAGTCATTCGTGATCCGACCGCTGTGGCGTCGAATCCTATAGGCATCCTTGCCGCGTTTTCCCTCGGAATCTTCCTCGCCGTTTTCATCGCGACTATCGGAGTCTACGCGAGCATCGTGAAGGTGACGGTGGATGGTGCGCTTTCACAGATGGAGAAATCAGGACGAGTGCAGAGCGGGTCCTCCTCGATCGGGTCCCAACCAACACTCGCAGCCCCCTCGCTTAGAAAATACTGCCCGAACTGCGGCACAAGCCTCCCGGGCGGGACGGTCAGGTGTCCCAACTGCGGAGCAAGCTTCTGAGAATAGCCTGGACCAAATTCTGTGCTATTCCTCTAGTTTCCTCGCTTGCCGAGAGCCCGTGGTTAGTGATATGAGGCGGCTACCGCGGCTCTTCCAAAACAAGCACTGATATCGACGGAGTGACCGCTCCAATCGCAGCTAGAAAAGCTCCAAGGATGACACCTGGCCCGAAGTTTGTTGATCCCACCTGAGCGATCGTCTGCCCCGTGATGGAAATCGAGAGGTCAAAGACGGCGATAGAAACGCCCGCCATTGCTAGTGCTATTCCTCGGAACGGTTTCAACAACTATCCCGGTCGAAATTTTCTCGACGTTGTTGGGGATTGCTTATGTGATTTCCAGAATCGCAATTTGTCCTGCGGGTTCTCTGCACGAAACAGGGCATAATCGTAATTAGTTCAGTCCGAATGTCCGCGTATGTATGGCTCGGGCGAATCATTCGAGCCTCCAACCAGAGGGACGGAGGTCCAGTCGTAGTCTCTTCTTGGCATTCCTCGCCGCGGGCGGTGGCACAATCCTACTTGCCGATAACTTGGGGGATGCCTTGGGCGTCGTTGCGCCCGTCTTCTTCGGCCTCGCATATTACCTCATGTATCGGTCGTCTCGTCTCAGACGCTTCTCAAGCATCACGTACGCCTTCTTTGTGTTTGCTCTCGTAATCTCGGTTCGACACTTGGTATTGGACAGCTCTTCCGTCAATGGTCTTCTCTCTTCCCTTAATGGCCTCGTTGTCTACCAGGTGATTGACACTTCTGTAGTGTTCGCGCCAGTGATCCTGCTAGTCCTAGCAAATGGTGGGACCCTTGGCTCGCTCTTTCTCCAGAAGGGGAATCTGCGATTGGGCCTCGGCATCGCCGTTCCAGTTTTCCTTATCTTCCTAGTTGTCTCGTTTGTCATCGAACAAGCACTGGCGCCTTCGTTCGGGATCAAAGGCGTGGGTCTTCCCTTCGTACTTTCCCTAGCCCCATACCTCTCGATCGTTGCTCTCCTCAACGGGCCAAAGGAAGAACTACTTTATCGAGGGCTCTTCCTTCAACGGTACGACGCCTTCGTTCCGAAGCGAAGCACCAACCTCCTTTCGACGATCGTTTTCGCTCTCTCAGTCGTTGAACCCGAATACTTTGCTCAACTCGTAGGTGCGGTCCTAGTCGCCCTCGTCGGAGGCCTTCTCTTCGTGAGGCTGATGCGCGAGACGAACAGCATTATCGGATCCGGCATCTGCGAAGGTGCCTCTACAATCCCTATCTATCTTATTGTGATTCTAACGCTCGTTCACTAGGCAATGGAGCTCAGATTTGATTTCTACACATCTAATTGGAGCGAATTATCCATTCAACCAGGGATTCTCTGAGTGCTAGACGCGCACGCTGATTGAGTGCCATTCGCCGGGAACTATGTATGTCCGGAAGTGTGGAGCTCTTACGAGCCGTGTCAGATAGGACTGGATCGCCAGCTTGCCCGGCAATCTTCCGTCCCAGCGTCCAAAGAGTGGGTTGAGATTCGCGGTTACGACAATGCTACCCGGACGCGTGAGACGGCGAAGATGCGGTATGTATCGTGGATATTCCCGCCAGTCACCGTCCAGAAACACAACATCGTAGCGGCCCTTCAGCCTAGGAAGGATATTTTGTCCCCGCCCGCGTATGACAGTGATGCGCTCGGAGAGATCTCGGTCCTGGAATGCTTTCTCTGCTAGGATAGCATGCTGCGGATTCCCTTCAATTGTGTCTACATGACAATCGGGTCCTGCCGCCGAAGCCATCACGGCTGCGGTGTACCCGTGGCCACAGCCGACCTCTAGTATTCGTCGCGCGTGTGTCAGAGACGCGATCACTGACCACAGAGGCGCCTGCAACGGGTCGCTAGGGTACATGTCGCAATCCTGCCCGTGTTTGCGCCGGTGCTGGTTCGACAATCGGTACAGGTCAAGATGAATATCCGCGCGACCAGCGTAAATTTTCATGAGAAGTTGTTCAACGCCTTTCTTCAAGATCTCATCCTCCCTCCCATAGCTCAGAATTTCAACGCGAACTAATCGAAGCTGTAGGATAGGCTGCGGTTAAAGGCTTGGAATGTCCCGCGGGCCCCACTGACACTCCTCTCAGAAATTCTTAAACCGATGAGGGTGGCACAATAGAACAGCATGCAATCTGTTACTAGCAAACCAAACCCCACTCCTCAAGACTACGGAACCGTCACACCGTACTTGATCGTAGATGGAGTACCGAGACTGATCGATTTCTTGAGAGAGACTTTCCACGCAGAAGAGAGGGCACGTATCAACGACAAGAAAGACCATGTAGGCCATGCCGAGATCAAGATCGGCAACACCATAGTCATGATGGCCGATTCCACCCCTCAATACAATCCGATACCGAGCCAGCTGTACGTCTATGTTGAGAATGTGGACGAGACCTACAGACAAGGCTTGAAAGCTGGCGGAACCTCTGAACAAGAACCCACAACGCAGTTCTACGGCGACCGTACCGCCGCGGTGAAGGATCCGACCGGAAACATTTGGTGGATTGCCAGCCGCGTCGAAGAGGTGTCCTCCGAAGAAATGGAGAAGCGCATGAAGGGCCGAGGCTTCACAGCCGACACTTCAACTCCCGCCTAGAAGCTTGTTACTAGGGTCCCTTGAGTATTCTGATAGCTTTCTTGAGTAGCTCGTCGGCTTTTTCGTAATCTGACACTCCCAATGCTTCAACAACTATCTGTTTTCTCTTTTTCGACTCCTTGACCTTGACCCGAATTTCCGGTAGCTTTGTGCTGAGGAGACCAAGTGTTTCCGCCCGGAATTCTTCTCTGGAGATGGATATTCTCTTTGTCGTTCGCAGATATCTGTAGGTTGTTTCAATAAGCTGCCGCCCCATAGAAACTGCGTCCTCTGAATCGATTGGAAGTCTGACCCAGCCATAGCCTCCGTACTCCGGATGAGGAATCGTTCCAGGCACTTCCCTGACGATGGCGTCAACATTGTTCCAGACGAATGTTTCGAGAAAGACATGGTCTCTTGTCGGGTGAAAGTGGCAGAAGAATCTCTTCCGGAAAAAGAATGCTTCCCCACCAAACCTCGTCCCCGTCATGACACCAGGCAGCTTCAACAGCAGCTCTCGGAGTTGGTCAGACGGCGTCTGGCTCGACCCTTGATGCGGAGCCAAGGTTTGGGTCACGGCTCAGTCATACTCTCGACGAAACGTAAAAGCTTCATTCGCCAGAACCCTTGCGGCTGCTTGAACTGTCATCCTGCTCAAAATAGCTGAAGTCTATCAACACGGGTTTCCGAAAAGCTAAGATATCCCGGCCACAAGTACCGACAAGGAATGAATGCGAGTCTTCCTCTGAGAAATCTTGCGATCATACTCATTATCTCAGTACTCTTCTCAGCCGTAGGGCTGCCCGTCAAGACAAACGGAGCTTCCAACCCCCTCGCAGCCTTCACATACGAGTCGTGCATTGCCTGCGTCCCACCCGGCGACTTGGTCTCCTTCAACGGCAACTGGAGCACGAGCAGCACTTCTATCGTTTCGTACGTCTGGGACTTTGGCGACGGCTCGCCCCCGGTTAAGACGAGTGGCCCGATGACGAGTCATCTCTACGGAGGTGCACTGGCTAAATGGCAGGTAACTCTGACGGTGCAGGACTCGGCGGGCCTGAAAGATACGACTAGTCAGTTGGTTCTTTTTGAGACGGTCCCACGCTATGGCTTCCAGCCGACAAGTCCAGTTGTTGGCCAGCAGATAACGTTCAACGCGTCAGACAGCATATCCTACAACTCTACTAGTCCGATCAAGAATTACGACTGGAGCTTCGGAGACGGGACCAGCGGCACGGGAGCGATAATTACTCACTCCTACTCGACAGAGTCCAGCTACAGGATCGTCCTCACATTACTCACTTCATATGGCGACCCTTCCGTGTCCAAGACCCTCACGGTAGGACAGTCAAAACCGAACGTCTTCTATGGAGTGATAACTGACAAGGACACGTACGCCCCGAGCGACACTGTGCATGCTAAGCTTAACGCGACAAACCAGGGAACTCAGCCCGCAGCATTCATCTTCACAGATGCCTGCAGCGGCTTCCAGTTCCAGATCACCGACTCCACCGGCAGCCTAGTCTACACAAACGTGCCGCCCCCCTCCGCACTCTGCGTCCAGGTCATAACCGTCATCACTATCCAGCCCGGCCAGACGTTGACGGTCGGAAGGCTGGATTGGAAACAGGTGAATCAGCAAGGACAGCCAGTCCCGCCCGGGTCGTATATCATCACCGGAGTCATCCACTATCAGAGCACGTACCAGACCACACCCGTCGCGTCAAAGATCATCACGATCCAGGCGCCTGACTTCCAGCTCGCCGTCAGCCCAGCATCGGTCGTAATAGCCAAAGGCTCCACGATAACACTCACGATAACAGTATCGGCCGTGAGCGCATTCACAGGCGCCGTCAACCTATCTGCAACAATCCAACCTGTCAACAAGCATCCCCCAGCACTCTCACCTATCAACACCGTAACCTTGACAGCCGCAAGCCCTACAGGCACAGCCAGCCTAACCATTGCCACAACACGATCCACAAACAGCGGGACCTACACGCTTACGATTACAGGAACCAGTGGAACCACAATCCACTCTAACACGGCAACCATCACGGTAACCAGCAAGTAGCCGGCCGAAAAAAGGAGAATTCCTGAATCTTTCGTGGACGACCAACACCTCAATCCCATACGGATGGGACGGGACCTAAGAACCAAACTACAACACGAATCGATCAGCGATAGTTCGCGTAGGTGTCGCATCGGTTCGGGCTCACGCTTTCTAGCGGAACCTAGATTGTCGACCGTGGTGCTCTTTGACAGGGGCCCAGTTCTATTAGTTTGAGGTACCTATCTTCTTGTCCAGAAATTCGATGATCGCTTTGTACTGGAGGACCAGGTTCCCTGTCTTCTGGAATCCGTGTCCTTCATCCCAGATGACATTCATCTCAAAGTCTTTTCCCAATTCACGGAGTCTATCAGCGTACTTCTGGACTGGAGCCAATGGGCATCGTGAGTCGTTGCCTCTATGCCATATGAGCAATGGAGCCTTCACGTTCTGGGCGAAGTTTATCGCAGACCGGTCGTAGTAGAGTCCCGGGTTCTCTTCCGGTTTTCCAAAGTATCTCTCGATGAAACTCTTGAAGGCAGCGTCGGATAGCTCGTACATTTCCTTCCAGTCTGTGATGCCGACAACCGCTGCGCTAGCAGCCCAGTAGTCGGGTATTTTTGTGGTGGCGAGGAATGTCATGAAGCCACCATAGCTTGCTCCTACTAGAGCGATCTTCGACGGGTCCACGTCTGCTCGGGTCTTGATGTATTTCGCGGCTTCCTCAACGTCTCTGAGATCTGCGCCCCCGCAATCACGTATGTTGAGGTTCTGGAACTCGACGCCATAACCGGTGCTCCCGCGTATGTTTGGCGCGAAGAGCGTGTATCCTGCGACTAGGAAGGATTGGATGGCAGGGTTCCAGACGTCTGCAACTTCCCAGGCGGGGCCTCCGTGGATCCAGAGGACGCAGGGTCTCCCTCCCTCCTGTTTTACGGGTTTGAGGAACCATCCATGTATGGGTCGACCGTCGAAGGATCCGTAGACAACGGGCTCAGCTCTACCGAGTGGCAGGTCTGAGAAATGTTCGTTCAGCGTCTCCACTCTTCCACTCTTCAGATCGTATCTGGACAGGGTGGGCGGGCTGGAGAGGGAGGACCAGGAGAAGACGAAATACTCGCCTGACTTGGCTACTTTCACCGAAGTGCCGAAGAAGCCAGCGTGGTAGCCTTCCGGTAAGGGAATCTCTCTAGGGGCTTCGGATGCGTCGATCGGTTCGATGTAGAGCCGGGTTCTTCCGTTGTTCGTGGCGAGGTAGTAGATGGATCTGCCGTCGGGCATCCATGCGAAGACTGGGAAGTCGAGGCCGAGTTCTGCGCCGTTGAGGTAGCTGAGTTCGTGGGTGTCTGTTTTGTAGACTGCGAGTTCTTATCGTCCTCTCGCGTCCGTCTTGAATAGTATCCAGGGCTCAGAAGGGTGCCATCCGCTGTTTGTGTTCTCCGAGTCC